>ENA-ORDC01000041-ORDC01000041.1-marine-metagenome-genome-assembly--contig:-NODE-41-length-161843-cov-14.758021_pt1 | contig 161843 bp, 127 predicted proteins | sample MGYA00237783_ERZ508515 | MGnify/ENA primary metagenome ERZ508515 (study PRJEB26186, sample SAMN06268792) | marine metagenome | isolation source: Eden Landing Ponds, San Francisco, CA, USA | place... | reverse complement strand
CCCGAGAGCAGCAACCAGAAGAAGATGCCCGCCGCGAGCGTGTTGGCGATGGCTGTGCCCCAGGCGGCGCCCGCGATGCCGAGTGCCGGGAACCCCAGGAGGCCGAAGATGAGCACCGCGTTCAGCGCGAGGTTCGTCGGCACGGAGACGAGGTTGACGTACATCGGCGTCCGGGTGTCCCCGGACCCCGCGAGCGCCCGCGACGCGATGAGCGCCCAGAAACGGAACCACAGCGCCAGCATCACGATCCGGAGGTAGACGGCGCCCTGCTGGACCGTGGCGAAGTCGTCGGTGAGGACCGCGATGAGATCCCCGGCAGCCACCCACGACACCACCATCAGGGGTGCGGAGACGACGCCCGCCAGCCAGAGGGACTGCTTCACCGCCAGGTCCGCACGGGCGTCCTCGCCGGCGCCCTTCAGCCGCGAGACGACCGAGATGGTGCCCGAGGAGAGCGCGAGCGCCAGCCCGAAGCCGACGAAGTAGTACTGGAAGGCGAACTCCAGGCCGGCGACCGCCGCGTCGGTGAGCGCCAGACTCACCATGAAGAAGTCCGCGGTACGCAACACCGTCCGCACCGTCCCGGTCACCATCACCGGCACCGCCAACTCGAAAGCGTCCTCGCCCTTCTCCCGGTCGACGAGGCCCAGGCCGGCGAGCGCTGCCGGGAACGCGAACAGGACGGCACGCAGTCGTCCCCCCACACCCATCCTCTTCGACGGGGGACGATGAACAGTTAAATCCCGGGGGCGCGGCGGCAGGTCCGTCACCACCCCATTTATCAACCCCCGCGGTCAGGTGGCGGCCATGGCTCAGGAGGTCGAGCCCCACATCTACGCCGGGGGCATCATCGACGACGAGCAGTTCCGGGAGAACGTCCTCGCGTTCGCCGAGCGCCACGACATGTCCATGGCGGGCCTCGGCAGCGGCGACCGCGCACGCGACGCCTTCGCTGCCTGCCGGGACCGCGGCATCGACGTGATGATAAACCCGAGTGGCGGGAAACTGAACGACTACAGCGCCGAGGAGATTCTGAACGACGAGGATGCCCGGGAGGAGCACCTCGACGAACTCCGCGAGGACATCGAGATATACGCGGAGTACTTCCCCGAGGGGCGGGCGTTCATCTGGCACGAGGCACCCCTAGGCGGCGAGTGGGAGGGCGACGTACTGGAGGAGCAGGCCGAGCGAATGCTGGAGTACGGTCCCGACCTGTTCGCGCTCCAGAAGGAGGCCGCGAAGGAGGTCGCCCCGGACGTCGACATCGGCATCTTCATCCACCACCCGTTCATGGCGTCCGAGGAGTTCTCCCGGATGCCGTACTTCCAGAAGATAATGGCCGAACTCCGGGAGAAGCCCGGCGACAAGGTGCCCGACTTCACCTACTGTGACTTCTACCGTGGCTACGACGAGTGGGAGGGGGGCTACGAGGGGACCAACGAGTACCTCCGCGACGTCATCGACAACGCCAAGGCCGCGACCGGCGGTCGCCCCCTCCACTACCTGGGTGAGGCCCACGCCATCAACAACAACTACTGCCCCTCCAAGCAGGCTATCGTCGGCAACCTTCGGACGGGGCTGGCCTCCACGGCGGACGGCTACGGCTGGTACAACCGGGGGAACCTCCGGGAACCCCATCCCCGGAACTACAACCCCTACCTGCCCAACAGCGGCTCGACCGTCGACGACGAGTTCGAGGTCGACGGGCTCGCCATCGACGACCGGTATCTGACCTACGACCTCAACGAGTGGGACGAGTACGCTATCGAGGAGGCGGTCCAGATCGCCGAGGCGGGCGAGGACGTCGAAGTCGTCACGGTCACCGTCGGCCCCGAAGACGCCGAGGACACCATCAGACAGGCCCTGGCCAAGGGAGCCGACCGGGCGATTCGGGTCTGGGACGACGCGATCGCCGAGGCCGGCCTGCTCGACCCGGGGACGAAAGCCCAGTTGCTGGAAGCAGTCGTCGCCACCGAAGAGCCGGATCTGATCCTCTCCGGTGTGCAGGCCGGTGACGACGCCTTCGGGGCGACCGGCGTGACGCTTGCATCGCGATTGGGCTGGGAGTGGGCCGCCGTCGTCAACGACCTCGAACTCGGCGACGACGTCGCGACCGTCCACCGCGAACTCGAAGGCGGTGTCGAGGAACTCACCGACGTCGAGCTGCCGGCCGTGCTGACGATCCAGACCGGGATCAACGATCCGCGCTACGCCAGTCTGCGGGGGATTCGCCAGGCTCAGCAGAAGGAGTTGGCCGTGCAGTCGCTGGCTGACGTCGGGCTCGATTCGGACGTCCTCGACTCGCCGATCGAGCAGACCTCGCTGTACGAACCCGAGAGCGAGGGCGAGGCCACCATCTACGAGGGCAGCGCCGACGAGACGGCCGCGGACCTCGCAGAGCTCCTGCGGGAGCAGGGGGTGGCACAATGACGGTCCTCGTGGTCGCCGAGCACCGCCGCGGCGAGTTGCGGGACGTCAGTCTCGAACTCCTCACGGCGGGTCGCCAGCTCGCCGACGCCACGGGTGGGGAGCTTCACGTCGCGGTCGTGAGCGGGGACGTCGAGAGCTACGCCGACCAGCTGAATCGTGAGGGCGTCGACGCGATCCACACCGTCGCCGACGGTGAGGAGTTCAACCACAACGTCTACACCCAGGCCGTCGAACAGCTGTTCGAGGCCGTCGAGCCCACGGTCCTGTTGCTACCCAACAGCGTCAACGGGCTGGACTACGCGCCAGCCGTGGCCGAGCGACTCGACATCCCGCTCGTAACCGACGCCGTCGATTTCGACTATGGCGACGGACTGACCGTGACCCGGGAGATGTACGGCTCGAAGGTCGAGACCACCATGGACGTCGACGCTCCGCAGGCCGCCGTGACAGTTCGACCTGCCGAGTGGCCCAAAGCCGAGGGGACCGGTGACGCGACAGTCGAGGCTTTCGACGCCGCCATCGACGAGTCGGCCGTGCGGTCGACGGTGACGGGCTATCAGGAGGTCGGCGGCGGCGACATCGACATCAGCGACGCCGAGGTGCTCGTCTCCGTGGGTCGCGGGATCGAAGAGGAAGACAACCTGGATATCATCCACGACCTGGCCGAGGCGCTGGACGCCACGGTGTCGGCCTCCCGGCCGATCGTCGACAACGGCTGGCTCCCCAAGGATCGGCAAGTGGGGCAAAGCGGGAAAGTGGTGACGCCGGACGTCTACATCGCCATCGGAATCTCGGGTGCGGTCCAGCACGTCGCCGGGATGAAAGGGGCCGACACGATCGTCGCGATCAACAACGACCCCAACGCGCCCATCTTCGACATCGCCGACTACGGGATTCAGGACGACCTCTTCGACGTGGTGCCCGCGCTGACCGAACAGTTCTCCTAGGTCCTCGTTCCGTTTTCGACGACAATTCTGGAACAGCCACACCACGCTCGCTAGGAACAGTCACCACCGCAGCTACTTCCTCGAAATCCCTCACCACGCTCGCGGTCGCTCTGTCGGATATCTTCGGTCGCTTCGCTCCCTTAGATAGAGCCGACAGAGCGACGCTCCTTCGGCGCGACTAGTGAGAGAGCAAAGCTCTCTCAGACCATTCGAGCGGGCCGCCGGCCCGCTCGAAGACGTGGTTCGCCCTTTCAGTCCTCCAGGGTCCGCAACAGCACAGCAACCGCAATTTCGTAGCCCCACTCCTCACGGGTCGCTTCGCTCACGGCTGCGCCGTTCGCATTCGAGGCCCTCACTTCGTTCGCGCCTCGCTCTCCCCGTTCGGACATACGGAGGCGTTCCCTTCGGTCACGCCTCCCGCTCCTCCCCGGTCGCGCCCAATTCGGGCGCGACACGCTTCCTGACTGCCCCGCGGTGGCCGTTCTCGTGAGCAGGGCGGGACCTTCGGTCCCGCTGGCAGCCGGCGCGAAGCGCCGGCGACGAAGCGAACGAGAGCACGGAAGTCGCAGACCGCGAGCAGAGCGAGCGGGACCGTCTTCCGGAGGGAGCGCGTGCGAGACGCGACCGCAGGGAGCGCGTGCGAGACGCGACCGCAGGGAGCGCGTGCGAGACGCGACCGCAGGGAGCGTCTCGATTGCGAACGGGGAACGAAGTGACCCGTGAGCGCGCGACTCGGGGGAGGGCAGGTTTGCTGTGCGGTGGCGGTGCTGTTGCTGTTCCTGGTGGATGAAAGGGCGAGACTCGCTGACGACGTAGTGTAGTCACTCTGTCGGCCCTATCAGAGCGAACGGAGTGAGCGAAGATATCCGACAGAGTGGCCGTCAGCGAGTCGAGGGCTTTCCCTGCTTGGTAGCGTTGTTGTCACCGATTCCTAGCCAGCGAGTCGAGGGCTTTGCTTGCTTGTTGTACCCTACAGTAGCACCGTAATTTCCTAGCCAGCGAGTCGGGGACGGTTCTGGTCCAAGGGTTTGTATACGATGAAAACATAGCAAACATCATGGGAACGATCTCGGCGCGGGTGCCGGACGAACTCGAAGACGAGCTAGAGACCTATCTCGAAGCCGAGCGACTCGATCGGAGTACCGCGATTCGGAAGCTCCTCGGGGAGGGACTCGAAGAGTGGCGGCGTGACCAGGCACTCGAACGGCTGCAAGCGGGTGAGGTCACGTTCAGCAAGGCGGCCGAACTGGCCGGGATGTCAGTCTGGGACTTCGCGAGCCTCGTCGATGAGCGCGACGTCACCTGGGTCGACGAGGGTCACCTCGAAGCGGACCTCGACGAGCTATAATGTGGGTCTTCGACGCGACGCCGCTGATCTATCTCGCGAAAGTAGATCGACTCGACCTCGTCGACACACTCGACCAGCAATGTGTCGTCCCCGAACTGGTGTGCGAGGAGGTCGTCGAGGACGGGCTCGACGAGGGATACCCTGACGCTCGGCGAATCGAGCACGCTGTCGAGAACGGACTGTTGGAGGTCATCGACGTCGAGCAGACGGAACTGTTCGACCGCCTCCGTGCGAACGAAAATCTGAGCGACGCAGACGTCGCAGTACTGATCTGTGCGGCGGCACACGACGGCGTCGCCGTCATGGACGAAGCCTACGGCCGCGACGTGGCCGACGTGGAAGGGATCACGACCAGGGGAACGGCGTATCTTGTCCTCTCACTCGCCAAATCGGGCGCGATCGACGTGTCCGAGGCCCGATCGACGATCGACGCGATGGTCGAAGAAGGGTGGTACTGCTCACCGAGCGTCTACACGAAAATCGTCCAGAAGCTGGACTCGATCGACGACTAAGCTTCCAGATCAGTCTGCCACTCTCGAACCTGATCCGCACTCACACCTTGCACTTGCTCGGCGACGGCGTCGGGTTCGGCCGCGGCCAGGTCGTCCGGCGACTCCACACCAGCAGCCGAGAGCTTTTCCGCCGTTTTCGAACCGACGCCGCTCAGATCCTCCAGGTCCTCGACGGCGTTTCTGGCCTGATACTCCTCGTAGTTGCAGATCGGACAGCCCAGTTCCCACGGATCGTCGTCGTCCGCGCCGTCGAGGATGTGGATGTGCGGCAGGTCGTGCTCCTCACACCGCTGCTCCTGCACTTCGATGTCGCCGCGACGGGGCAGCGGCAGCGAGTAGTCACAGTCGGGGTAGCGCGTACACCCGACGAGTCGCGAGCCCGAGCGGAGGTGTTTGATCGCCAGTTCGCCCCCGTGCTCCTCACCACACTCCGGACACTCGCCGATCACCTCGTCCTCGCTCTCGTCGGCGGCCTCGGCCTGACAGCGTGGACAGCCGTGGACGAACGTGTCCGAACCGGCCAACATCTTGACGTGCTTGGTGTCGTGGTCCTCACAGACCTCGTCGAGCACGAGCGGCTCGCCGGTCGAGGGCAGCGGCAGCGTGTACCGACAGTCGGGGTAGCCGTCACAGCCGACGAAGTACGAGCCGTGGCGCGAGCGCCGGATCAGAAGGTCGTCACCACATTCGGGACACGAACCGATGGTGCGGTCGGCTTTCAGCGACTCCTGGAGGTGTTCGCCCACTTCCTCCCGGGAGTCGTGCAGTTCCGCGAAGACGCGCTCTAACATCTCTCGGGACTCGTCGGTGACGTCGTCCAGGGTGGCCTCTCCGTTGGCGATAGCGGTCATATCGGCTTCGAGCTGGGCGGTCATCTCCTCGCTGACGATCAGGTCGGCGAACGCCTCGGCGGCGTCGACGACCGCTTTCGCCAGCGCCGTCGGCTGTGGCGGATCGCCGTCGATGTACCCCCGGTCGTACAGCTTCTCGAGGGTGCCGTGACGGGTCGCCTTCGTCCCGATCCCCATCTCCTCCATCTTCGAGATCAGGCGGGACTGGCCGTAGCGACGCGGCGGCTGGGTCTGTTTGGCCTCCAACTCGACGTCCTCGATCCCCAACTTCTCGCCCTCTTCGACGTCGGGGACGTGCGTCTCGCTGGCGCTGGAGTAGGGGTAGACCTCGTGATAACCCGCTTCGAGCAGGCGCTTGCCGTTGGCTTTCAACTGGGCACCGTCGGCTTCGGCGACGACGCGCAGGTGCTCCCAGGTGGCGGGTTCGGCCACCGTCGCGAAGAACCGCCGGACGATCAGTTCGTAGACCTCCCACTCGTCCTCGCTCAGGTTGTTGCGGTCGGGGAACTCCCCGGTCGGGTGGATCGGTGGGTGGTCGGTCGACTCGGTCTCGCCACGGGTCGGCTCGACGCTGTCCTGTTCGAGCAGCGCCATCGCGTCGTCGCCGAAGGGGCTCGTGCTGACGAACGCGTCGAGCAGTTCCTCCGGATCAAGGTCGTCGGGATAGACCGTGTTGTCCGTCCGCGGGTAGGTGACGTAGCCCGCCGTATAGAGTTCCTCGGCGATGGACATCGCCCGCTGGGCCGAGTAGCCAAGCGACCCCGCGGCCTGGATGAAGGCGGTGGTGTTGAACGGCGCAGGCGGGGCGTCCGTCCGGGTCCGCCGACGAACGGACGTAACCGTCGCCGACTCCTGCCCACTGATCCCCTCGAAGACCCGGTCGGCTTCCGCTTCGTCCCAGATCCGTTCGGCCTCGCTGCCGTCATCGTCGTAGAAGTACTGTGCTTCGAATCCCGACCCGTTCTTCGCGAGGTCGGCGACGATCTCCCAGTAGTCCTCGGGATCGAAGGCCTCGATCTCGCGCTCGCGGTCGACGATCAGTTTGAGCGTGGGCGACTGGACCCGCCCGACGGAGATGAAGTCGTCGCCCAGTTGCCGGGCTGACAGCGAGAGAAATCGCGTGAGTGCGGCGCCCCAGATGAGGTCGATAATCTGGCGCGCTTCCCCGGCAGCGGCCAGATCGAAGTCCAGATCGTCCGGGTTTCCGAAGGCCTGCTTGACCTCGTTTTCGGTGATCGAGGAGAAGCGGACGCGCTGGATCGGGACGTCGGTCTCCTCCCGGATGAGTTCGTAGGCCTCCTTGCCGATCAACTCGCCCTCGCGGTCGTAGTCGGTGGCGATGACGGCCTCGTCGGCCTCGCGAGCCAGACTCCGAAGGGCGGCGACGATGTTCTCCTTGGTCGGCGATTTGACTATGTCGGCGTCGATCAGCTCGGCCGGCTGGACGTCGCGCCAGTCGTTGTACTCGGGCGGGAAGTCCACGCCGACGACGTGGCCCGACAGGCCGACGCAGCGCTTGCCACCCCACTTGTAGACGTTGACGCCGTTGCGTCGTTCGGCGTCGGCACCGCCATCAGAGAGGATCTCGGCGATCCGTCGCGCGGCATTGTCCTTCTCGGTGATGATCAACTGCATCGCCGATCACCCCGACGAACGTGATAGCTCATTGTGGCCCCCTACGATCCGACCTTCTCATTAGTCTTTCGGCGAGAAACCGCAAGACTGCGGCAGGACAAGGCGCGTGTGCGCCACGCGTGTGAACGCGTGAACAGCCATTGCCACGTCCTCGCCGTCCTCGATTACTGTCGGGTTGTGACAGACGCTACTGTGTCGATCTATGACGCACACCACGACGAAGAGCGCGGCACGGAATGAAGGGCGTGAATGCCAGCGACCACGAGTCAGTCTTCGGTTCCGAACTCACTGACGCGGTCGCCATTATCGCTGTCAGTCGATTCGTCCCACTCCATCTCCCGACCGATCGTCAGATAGAGCACTGCACCGACAATCAGGAGCGCGACGAGCAATCCCCCCGCAACTGTGAACAGATCTGCCATCACGTCGTGACTCCCCGGCCCGGCCACTTAAAACAGAGCGACCGTTTATCCTGGTGGGTGTGACGCGCCTAATATTCGAGTTTCGGTGTCTCTACCGTCCGAATACGGCTTCCTTCTCGGGCTGAAAAGACCTTACTCCCAGGGGTGGCCGTCGTCTTCCGGCCAGAGTGGATACCAGAACTCCTTGTCGTCCTCGATGCCGAGTTCGCCCTCGAGGACGCTCTGGAGTTTGAACTCCGCACCGGAGTCGCGTTCGCGTTCGCCAGGTTTCGGCGCGAAGGGATAGTACGCGCCCCGACGGAACGAGTAGATCCAGTAGACCGCACTGGCGGCGCTCGGGCGCTGGAACGAAAAGAGGGCGGCGAGCAGCCGCGAGCCGTAGCCGCGCTCGATGAGCGTGTCGGCCGCGAAGTGGATCGAGGTTACCAGATCCTCGAAGGTGTCGTCCTCGAGGACGACCCAGTGGTAGCCGTGGCTGTCCTCGACGAACACCGCGGTCGTCCCAGTCTCGACCTCGCCGGCATCGAGGATCTCCTCGACCTCCCGAAGCGCGTCCGTGAAGTCAGTGCTGTCGACGGCGGCGAAACACAGCGCGGCGTGGCCGGTCGGCTCGTAATCCAGATCGGCCTCCATCGTCACGTAAGCCGTACTCATCCCCCACAGATCGTCGGGATCGGCGTCCCGGGTGGCGTCTGCCTCGGCTTTGAGTCCGAGCGCCTGCTTCAGGCCGTCCAGCAGTCCCATGTCTCAGATTCTCGGCCGCCGGGCGTTAGACAGTTTCCATCTCCCGCTCTAGTTCCTGCAGCCGCTCGATCCGCTTTTCGGTGCCAGGGTGCGTTCTGAACAGATTACCGATGAACCCCTTGGTGATCGGGACGATGAAGAACGCGTTCATCTCGGCCTGCTCACGCAGGTCCTCCTTGGGCACTTTGTCCATCCGCCCGGAAATTTTCATCAGTGCACTCGCGAGTGCGGAGGGTTGGCCGGTGATGATCGCCCCGCCGCGGTCGGCGGCGTACTCGCGGTACCGCGAGAGGGCGCGGATCAGCAGGAACGAGACGATCCAGACGACCAGCGAGACGAGGATGGCGACCCAGATCGGGGCCTGGTTGTTGCCCCGGCCGTGGCCGTGGCCACCCGAGAACAGCCAGCCCCAGCGCACGATGATGAAGGCGATCGTCGACAGAAAGGAGGCGATGGTCATCACCATCACGTCGCGGTTCTTGATGTGAGCCAGTTCGTGCGCGAGGACGCCTTCGAGTTCGTCCTGATCGAGCGTCTCCATGATCCCCGTCGTCACGCAGACGGTCGCGTTCTTCTGCGAGCGCCCGGTCGCGAAGGCGTTGGGGACCTGCGAGTCGGCGACCGCGACTTGCGGTTTCGGTAGATCGGCCTGCTGGGCCAGCCGACTCACGCTGTCGTGGAGTTCGGGATACTCGTCTTCGTCAGCGACGTGTGCACCCATGCTCCGGAGGGCGAGCTTGTCGCTGAAGAAGAGCTGTACGAAGCTGAACAGCCCCATCACGACGACGATTCCGAGCAGGCCGACGCCAGCGGTCGCAAGCGCGCCGATGAAGAAGACGTACAGCACGCCGAGCAAGATCATCGTCAGGAGCATCCGCCAGCGGAGTCCCCAGTCTGCGTTCCACTGCATTGATAGCTGATCGTAGGTTCCTCACGCTGATATACTTCCCTCTCTGCCAGCAGGAGAGGCGTTTTCAGCCGTGCGGACAAACATCGAGTCATGACACGAACTGTCGTCGTGACGGGCGGCCGCGGCCGGTCGGGACGCTGGATCGTCGACCATCTCGCAAGCGAGGGCTGGACGGTCGTCTGCGTCGATCAGGACCACCCCGGCTGGGAGATCGACCCGCGCGAAGGCGTGGACTTCCGAGCGGTGGATCTCACTGACGCCGGCCAGACCTTCGAACTGATCGCCGAGATCGAACCCGAGGCGGTCGTCCACTGGGCAGCACTTCCGGCACCGGTCCGCCACGCCGGCCAGCGCGTCTTCGAGACTAACGTCACCGCGACGTACAACGCGCTCGTGGCGGCCGGACAGGCCGGATCCCGAATCGTCTGGGCCTCCAGCGAGAGCGCCTACGGCATGGCCTTCGCCGAGGAGACGCCACTGCCGGACGCGCTCCCGACCACCGAGGATCACGCGATGCGTCCCGAGGACCCCTACGGCGTCTCGAAAGTCGCCGGCGAGGAAGTCGCGAAGATGGTCGCGCGACGCTACGACGTCCCGGTCGTCTCGATCAGGCCCTCCTGGATCCAGTACCCCGGCGAGTACAATTGTCTGGACTACGAGAGTCTCGACGCGGGGGCGGGCAACTGCTGGTCGTACGTGGACGTCCGGGATATCGCCACCCAGGTCGCGGCAGCACTGACCGCCGACGTCGACGGCCACGAGGCAGTCCACGCCGCCGCCGCGAACAACTACCTCGGCCGGCCGACGGTCGAGGCCGTCCGCGAGTACTTCGGAACAGTGCCCGAGGACTGCTCGCTGGCCGCTGACTCGGAGGCGTCGGCCCTGTCGATCGAGAAGGCCGGCCGCCTGCTCGACTGGGAGCCCGAGCACGGCTGGCGAACAGCGTCCGAGGAAGCCGTCGAGCCACCGCAACTGGTGGCGTGAGCGGGCCGAAACGGTCTTGTCGTCGTAGCCGTGAGAGCCGACGATGGCTCTCGGGACCCCGTTCGATCGGCTGGAACTCGGCGTCCTGTTGGTAGTCGCCGCGGCGCTGACGATCGCCGAGCCGTGGCTGGTCCCCCCGAATCCTGCCCTGCGGATGCTGTTCCTGGTGCTCGCGGGCGTCGTGAGTCTGCTGAGCGCGACGCTGGTGCGGACGCTCCGAGCGCGAAAAGCGGCCCCACGCCGATAGATCCGTGTACCTGGCCGCTGTAGCCTCGCGCATGACACTCGTCTGTCGTGACTGTGGCCGCGAGTATCCCGCCGACAGTCCCTGGCGCTGTACCTGCGGCTATCCGCTGGACTTCGCCGAACAGCCGCTACCCGACAGTGACACCCCGGCGATCGGCTCCCGTGACGACGGGCTGTGGGCGTTCGCGGACTTCCTGCCGGTCGAGCGTCGCGTCTCCTTCGGCGAGGGGTGGACGCCGCTGGTCGACGCTCCCGAGTGGGACGTCCAGTTCAAGCTCGAATCGCTCTTTCCGACCGCGAGTTTCAAGGACCGCGGTGCGACCGCGACGATCTCCAGGGCGGTCGAACTGGGCGTCGACCGGGTCGTCGAAGACTCCTCGGGCAACGCCGGGCTCGCCATCGCGACGTACGCCGCCCGGGCCGGGATCGACGCCGAGATATTCGTGCCCGCCGACGCCAAACCCGGGAAACTCCGGGCGATCGAACGAACCGGCGCGGCCCTCCGAAAGATCGAGGGCTCACGGCAGGACGTCACCGACGCCTGCGTGGAAGCCGTCAATAAATCTGATGCTTACTACGCCAGCCACGCCTGGGACCCCGCCTTCTTCGCCGGCACCGCGACCGCCGCGATGGAAGTCGCCGCCCAGCGCGACTGGACCGCGCCCGACGCGTTCGTGACGCCGCTGGGCCACGGGACGCTCTTTCTCGGCGCCTATCGCGGCTTCCGGGCGCTCCAGAAGGCCGGCTGGATCGACTCGATCCCGACGCTTCTGGGTGCCCAGGCCGCCGGCGTCGCACCCGTCGTCGAAGCCCTGGGCGGCGATCCAGGCGGGAGTCGTAACGACGCCGCCGACGGCATCCAGATCAGCGAACCCGTCAGGATGAAACAGATCCTCGACGCCATCGAGGCCACGGACGGCGACGCCGTCGCCGTCTCGACAGCCGCCACCCAGCGCGAGCACGACCGGCTCGCCAGGGCCGGCTTTCACGTCGAGCCGACCTGTGCGACCGCGACCGCGGCCCTCCGGCAGTTTCGCGAGCGCGGCGTGATCGACGACACTGACGACGTAGTGGTGGCGCTGACCGGGAGCGGGCTGAAAGGCTGATTCGAGAACCGGCGCGCGCTGGCGAAGCGTCGATTCTGAGCCAGCGCCGCGCGAGGTCTTCGCGAGTCCAACGAGCGAATGCTTGAGAGAGCTTGCTCTCTGAGTGGATGACTGACGGGAGCGAAGCGACCGAGGGAATCGGCTGGGAGGGTGTGGCTGGCCGTGGCTGTGCGGTGGGTGGGATCGAAAGGGGCGCCCGGGGCTTTCGGCGTTCTGGAGTCGTCACCAGTATCGCAGTGAGGTCTCACCGCTCCGGGTGCGTAGCACCGTCGAACCCCCCACGCACCAGTGGCTTAGCGATGTGCCGGCGGGCACACGGCGGGACCTCGTACCAGCCACGCTCCAGATCCCGCTCGATCGGCTGCTCGACCTTCCCGCCAGCACTGGTCCCGCAGTCACGACACCGATAGCCCTGGTCCCGGCCCGCACTCTTCATCGACCGCCCACAGTCGGGACAGTCCGGCGTCACCAGCTCCGTCTCTACGAGGTCCCGGACGGCGAACTTCTCCAGTTTCAGCGTCTCCGCACTCACCTCGCCACACACAGTGAGTTCGTCGCCCACACGCAACGCCCGAACCCGATCCCTGAATCGCTTGGTCGGCTCGAAGGCCGCACACTCCAGCCGAGCGTCGTCGTCACCGAGGTCGAAGAAGACGTGTCCACCTTCGCGCGTCTCGGGAGCCGCGAGCACCGTCCCCGAGAGACGGTAGGCCCGGCCCTCGGCGACGCTCTCGACCGTCCCGTCGCGAAGGTGTGCGTCGGTGCCCTGGTTGGTCACGAACAGGTGCTCGCGAGCGACGGACTCGCTCGCGATTGCCCCGGCCACGTCACCCACGACGTCGGGGTCGTCGACCCGAATCCCGTAGAGAATCGGACACGGCGTGTGCGGCACGCAAACCGCCTCGCCCTCGACCCGGTCGACGGTGTCCCAGGCCTCGGGATACCCCGCCTCGGCCGCGTCGAACACCGAATCCAGATCGATATCGCGCTCGTCGCCCCAGCGCTCGCGCTCGCGGTAGGCGATGTGCTCGTAGGTCCAGTCGCCGAACGCTCGCCAGGCCCCGACGGCCGCGAGCGCGCCGATCAGCCCCCGGCCGTTACCCCGGGCGAGCGTCTCGAAGCCCGACTCGGCGGCCAGTTCGCGGGCCGCCGAAATCTCGTGGTGGTCCCGGACGGCCGCACGGGCGAAGTCGGCGACGGCCTGCGGAGCGTCGTCAGGCTCGCAGTCGGCGACGACGACGCCGGGATTCGTTCGCGGATCGTCGACCTCGGCGAGATCGAGAAGGTCGCGAGCGAGTCCGAGCGCCGATCCGGGATCGGCGTCGGTGTGGATCGCCAGCGCGGCGTTACCCCGGGTCTTGTGTTCGACAGCGGGGTTCAACCGCACGAGTAGCGTCCGCTCGACGGCGTGGCCGGCCGACTCCAGTCGCTCGGCGAGGCGCGCGGCGACGTAGGTCGTGCACATCCCCAGCTCGCGGGAGTCGGTGTCGTCGAGGCCGACGAGTGTCACTATACCCCCCTCGTAGCGGCGCGGAGTAACGCGTTACGAAACCGACTGTCACCACCTGCACCGGTACTTCTATATCAATTTACGGGGTCGATCGTGGAGAAACCGCAATACGAGGCGTGTGCGGCCGCCGCAAACCATTTATGCGATGAGGTACTTACCATGACAGTGAACTAGCGATGTCCCGATCCGCACTGGTCGAGAACGTCACCGCGATGCTAGAGGACGCTGGCTTTCTCGTCAGCGAGCGGTGTGCGATTCGCCCGAAGAGTTTCGACGTGGCAGCCCGCCGCGGACGGGACACGGTCCTGGTGAAGATTCTGGGGAACATCGACGCCTTCGACGGTCAGACCGGCGCGGAGATGCGCCGACTGGGCGAGTATCTGCGGGCGACGCCGATGGTCATCGGCCTCAGAACGCGGGACGAGGACCTCAAGCCCGGAGTGGTGTACTTCCGTCACGGCGTGCCCGTCCTCTCGCCGGACACCGCGATGGACCTGTTCGTCGAGGAGGTACCGCCGCTGATCTACGCCGCGCCCGGCGGGCTGTACGTCAACATCGACAGCGAGATCCTCGCCGACGCCCGCGAGGACCGCGAGTGGAGTCTCGGCAAACTCGCCAACGAACTGGGCGTCTCTCGCCGAACGGTCTCGAAGTACGAGGACGGCATGGACGCCTCCGTCGAGGTGGCGGCGAAGTTAGAAGAGCTGTTCGAAGCGCCGCTGACCTCGCCCGTCGACGTCATCGACGGAGCCGACGAAGTCAGAGACGGCGAGCCGACGCCCGACGATCCAGCGGTCGACCCCGAAGACGAGCCGATCGTGACAGTGCTCACCCGGGTGGGCTTCGACGTCCACCCGACCGAGCGCGCACCGTTCAAAACCGTGAGCGAGAACGCCGACCGCCGTCGGCAGATGCTGACCGGCCACTCCGAATTCACCAAGACCGCCGAGAAACGCGCCCGGATCATGTCCTCGGTCGGGAAAGTGACCGAGACCACGTCGGTCTACGTCGTCGAGCGCGCGACCCGCGAGTCCGTCGACGAGACGGCACTGATCGAGGAAGCCGAGCTAGAGGAGATCGAAGACGCCGACGAGCTCCGGGACCTGATCCGCGAGCGCGGCGGCGAACCGGCCTGATTCAGGTGGACGATTCACTGACGAAGAACGGACGCCTCACAGTGACGTCTGCGGGCCGACCTCCTGGTCGATCGCCGCCGAGCCGCCGCGGTCAGTGTAGCGCTTGCGACCGACCGCGTCCATCCCGACCATCATCAGGATCGTCGCCAACAACTGCTCGCTCGACTCGAAGGTCTCCTCGATTGGCGCGAGCAACGACGCGAAACTGACCGACTCACCAGATATCTCCAGTTCCTGATCGGCGAACTTCTCGCGCAATCGCCGTGCCGTCATCGGATACTCCTGCTCTGAGAGGGTCTCTCCGAAGTCGCCGAAGTACACGCCCAGTTCGCGATCGGTGATCGGAAGTGCCATACGTGACCTGGCGAGCCCACACACAAGTATTCCACCATATTAATCATTATATTACTAGAGGGTCCGAACCCAGCAGGCTTAAGAGCGTCTGCACCGCTTTCCCAGCCACGCATGGAGTACACGCTGGCGATCGAGGGCGCGCCCGAGACGATCCCGAGCGGCACCGGTATTCTTCTGGTCCACCCGAGCACCGGCGAGACCGACCGAATCGACACGGACTTTCTGAGCACCGACACCGATCGCATGCTGATCATCTCGACGCGGACGACGGCCCGCGAGGTCGAGCAGAAGCTCGAACACTACGCCGTCGACGAGTCGAAAGCGACGATCCTCGACACGCTGTCGGTCGAGCGCGGCTACACGCGCCGCCAGTCCGACAACGTCCGGTACGTCTCCGCACCCGATAATCTCGACGAGATCGTCGAACAGACCGAGCGCTTCCTCGCCGAACACGACGGCAAGCTCCGGGTCTCGATCGATTCGGTCACCGAGATGGCCTACTACGCCGACGAGGACCGCGCCCGTGAAGCCGTCGAAGCGCTGCTCGAACTGCTCGTCGACCACGACGCCGTCGGTCTCTTCCACCTGGCCGAGGGCGTCCACGACGAGGCCGTCGTCGACGGCTACCGCGACCTGTTCGACGGCGTGATCGACCTCGCCGAGGACGGCACGGTCTACGCCTCCTTCGACGACTAGTTCCTGTCAGAAACCACATACCAGTGGATACGCCGGAAAGCGACCGGATACAGCAGCAGTATCCGGGCCAGACGGGTCGTCGCGTGACCGAGAGACGCAGTCACGCACGGACGAGAATCGGCCCGTCGCCAGCAACGCATGAGTGGTTGTACCAAACCACCAATGGTTAAGGTGCGTCAGACTAACAGACGGGTGTATGCCGGAATGCCAGAACTGTGGCTCATTTGTAACGGCAGCCTACGCGCGTGTTTTTACACCGAATGGGCTCGAAAACCCCCGAGTGTGTCCGCAGTGTGAAGACAAGATCCGTGACGGCGCAGACGTCCGCGAGGCCCGGTCGACCCGACGCGGATAGGCGTACAAGACCACTGACCAGCGGTTTCCCCTTCTTACCTTCGGCGTACCCGATCGACCATCGACCGCGCAGTCTCGAATAGTGTCTCGGCGCGATCGGCGTCGCGCGCTTCTGCGGTCACGCGCACCAGCGGCTGTGTCCCGCTGGCCCGCAGCAGGAACCAGCCGTCTTCGAGACCGACTCGGACTCCATCGAGCGTCGTCACGTCGTCGTACTCGTCGGTCACGGCGTCGGTGATCCGCTCCATGACGGCCGCTTTGTCCGCGACCTCGATGCTGTCGCGCTGGATCGGATAGGTCTCGACGTCGGCCACGCGATCGGCGAGCGAGCGCTCGCCCGCCAGCGCGGCGAGTTTTACCGCGGCGAGCGGGCCGTCGGGACACAGCGTCGCGTCGGGCCAGATCCACGCGCCCGAGGGTTCGCCCCCGAAGGCCACGTCGGGATCGGTCACTCGCTCGGCGACGTAGACGTCGCCCACCCGCGTTCGCGTCACCTCGACGTCGATCTCGGCGAGATAGTCGTCGACCGCGAGGCTCGTGTCGACGGGCGCGGCGATCCGCTGGCCCGGTTCTGCGGCGTCCCGCGCGAGGATCGCCAGCAGAACGTCCCCCGAGATGAACTCGCCTTCGCCCGTGGCCGCACGCATCCGGTCGGCGTCGCCGTCGTGAGCGATCCCCAACTCGGCGTCGCCAGCACCGACGAGTTCCGACAGCGACTCACAGTTCTCGGCCGTGGGTTCGCTCGGCCGTCCCGGGAACGACCCGTCGGGCTGGGCGTTCAGCGTCTCGACTGCACAGCCGAGCGCCTGGAGGGCGTCGACGCTGACGCCGCCCGCGCCGTTGCCGAGGTCGACAACGACTTCGGGCGGGTCCTCGATCTCGACCGCCGCGGCGAGGGCCTCGACGTGGTGCGTTCGCGCGTCGACAGTCGTCTCGGTTCCGAGTCGATCCCACGGCTGCAGGTCGGTCTCGCCCGATTCGATACGCTCGACCAGGTGGTCTTGCATGGGGTCGTCGAAGGCCTGCCCGGACGGTTGCCAGAGCTTGATCCCGTTGTCGGGCGCAGGGTTGTGACTCGCCGTGACCGAGACGCCGGCGTCGGCGTCCTTCCAGGCGACAGCGCGGGCGACCGTCGGCGTCGCGGCCATCCCCAGGTCGATCACGTCCGTTCCTGACTCTCGCAGGGCGGCCGAGAGAGCGTCCCGGAGGAGGTGTCCGCTCTCGCGGGGGTCCCGGCCGATGACGACTCGGTCGGTCTCGACGCCGAGAGCGCGGCCGACCCGGAGCGCGAGGTCGGCTGTCACGTCCTCGCCGACCGGCCCGCGGATACCGCTGGTTCCGAACATACGCGAAGCGGCGCGGGGCAGCGCCAAAAAGGAGGCGGTCGCTTACTCGTAGCGCAGCGCGTCGATCGGGTCCGTTCGCGAGGCATTCCAGGCCGGATACAGTCCGGCGAGCACGCCCACGAGAATACCGACGACGATCGCGATCGCGGCGTACGTCGAGGGGAACACCCAGGGGATGCCGATGAACTGCGCGCCAGCGTAGCCCGCGCCTAACCCGAGCAGCGTCCCGAGGATCGCCCCCAATAATCCGAGGATGACCGCCTCGACGATGAACAGCCCGAGGACGTCGCGGCGCTGGGCGCCGACGGCTTTCATGATCCCGATCTCGCGAGTGCGTTCGGTCACGGAGACGAGCATGATGTTGGCGATGCCGATCGCACCGACGAGCAGCGAGATTGCCGCGATCCCGACGATGAAGTTCTGCAGGAGGCTGAGCACGCTTTCCAGTTGACCCAGGAGTTCGGTACTGGTCTTGAGGAAGAACGTGAGTCCGCCCTGTTCGGCCGGCCCGCTCGCGTCCGAGCGGTCACTGCTCAGGTACTCGTTCGTGACGCTCTTGACCCGCTCGATGTCGTCAGCGTTCTTCGTCGGGGCTTCGGCGACCAGCGAGATGTACCGGGCGCGCTCGGTCGCTCCCTGAGCGATGCGCTCGTAGTAGGGATCGGCCGGGAGATAGAGCCGGGGTGACGCCCCGAAGCCTTCGAAGGGACTGTAACTCTCCGAGTCAGTGGTGATGCCGACGACGGTCGCGGTCACCTGCTGGCCGCCGACGACGGTGATGGTCAGGTTCGAGCCGAGAGTGACGTTCGAGTCGAACAGGCTCGCCATCGCGGGATTGACGACGACCTCACGAGCGCCTCTCTGGAACTGTCTCCCGTCCCGGAGATCGCTCTCGTCGAGATACCCCGGTCCAGTCGCGATGATCCCGTCCTGTCTGGGCAAGGTCTGTCCCGCGTATGTCACCCCCTGAGCCGGAACTGGCGAGTAGACGTAGGCGTCCTCGACGCCCGAGAGATTCGAGATTGCCGCCGCGTCCTGCTGTGTGAACACCGGCTGAGCGCCCGATAGCGGCCCCTGATTGGCGTTTTCCGGTGGGGCAGACCAGACGTAGACGTTGCGCTGATCGTCCGGGCTGATGTCGCCGATGATTCCCTCCTGCAGGCCCGCCCCGAGCGTGACGAACGTGATCACCGCGGCGATGCCGATGATCACCCCGAGGGTCGTCAGCGTCGACCGGAGTTTGTGGCCCTTGATCGAGCGCCAGGCGATCCGCAGGCTCTCGATGGGGTTCATACACCCACCCCCGACAGTTCCTCGATCTCCTCGATCTCACCGTCGAGCAGGTGGATGATCCGCTCGGCGTGTTCGGCGATGTCGCGCTCGTGGGTCACCATCAGGATCGTGTTCCCGCGGTTGTAGAGATCCTCGAACAGCCCCATGATCTGTGCGCCGGTGTCGGTGTCGAGGTTGCCGGTCGGCTCGTCGGCCAGCAGGATGGCGGGATCGTTCACCAGCGCGCGAGCGATGGCGACCCGCTGGCGCTGCCCGCCGGAGAGTTCGTTCGGTAGGTGGCCCAGTCGGTCGCCCAGTCCGACGGAGTCGAGGACGTCCGCTGCGTGCTCGCGGCGCTCAGTTCGGTCGACACCGCGAAACACCATCGGAAGGGCGACGTTCTCGCGGGCGTTCAGCCGCGGCATGAGGTTGAACGTCTGGAAGACGAAGCCGATCTCCTCGCCACGTATCTTCGTCCGTTTTCGATCCCCGATCGTCGTCACGTCCTGGTCGTTCACGACGACCGACCCCTCCGTAGGGGTGTCCAGACACCCGATGAGGTTCATCAGCGTCGATTTGCCCGAGCCGCTCGGGCCCATCACCGCCGTGTAGGAGCCGCGGGGAATCTCCAGGGAGACGCCGTCCAGGGCATGGACCGGCTCACCCACCTGGTACGTCTTGCGGACGTCTTCGAGTGTGACGGCCGCTTCACTATTCGATGACCCACTCATGGCTGGACGGTAGGACGGCTCCTCAAAAAGGGTATCGAGAAGGGGGCCCCGTCATATCCTGCTTCTATCGGGGATTCGTGGGAGAAAAATAAAAACGTCTTCGGAACAACCCATCGATGTGCGGACTCTACTGGTGATCCTGTGTTGTCTCGCGGTTCTGTGTTCGGGGTGTGTAGCGATCGGTACTCCTGGCGATTCGGGCGACGAATCCACGAAAATCGCGGACCTCACGATCGCCAACAGTCTCGATACGCAGACGACGGTCGACCTACTCGTTCGAAATCACACGACAGGTGACGTCATCCACGAGGAACAACTCACCCTCGAACGGAACGAATCCAGAGAGTACACTCGATTCGACGACGGGAGCGAGTTCAACGTCACTGTCGCCGTGGGGAATCGTACGAACTCGAAAGTGTTCTGGACGACAGAATCGAATTCTGTCGGTCTCTACGTGATGGTAGAGCAGGACAGGGTCCGAATGATGCGCACAGTGCGATGACGACGCGAACGGTTTTTACGCCCGGCCCACGCCCCTACAGCCATGAAACGCGGGGGATCTGACGACGCGAAACGCGCCGCCGGCGAGTCAGCGGCCGAGGCCGTCTCCGACGGCATGATCGTCGGACTCGGGACCGGGAGCACCGCCGCACACTCCATCCGCGACCTCGGCCGGCAGGTCGACGCCGGCCTCGATATCGAGGGTATTCCGACCTCCTTCCAGTCCCGAGAGCTGGCGCGGGAGGCGGGAATTCCACTGACGACGCTTGACGACGCGAGGCCCGACGTGGCGATCGACGGGGCGGACCAAGTGGCCGACGGCCAGCTCGTAAAAGGTGGCGGGGCCGCACACGCTCGCGAGAAGGTGGTCGATGCGGCGGCCGACCGGCTGTTGGTCGTCGTCGATCCGACGAAGGAAGCGGACGTGCTCGATCACCCGGTTCCAGTCGAAACGATCCCCGACGCGCGTCAGACGGTGGCCGACGCCGTTCGGGAACTCGGTGGTGAGCCCGAACTCCGTGCCGCCGAGCGCAAGGACGGCCCCGTGGTGACCGACAACGGGAATCTGGTTCTGGACTGTGACTTCGGCGCGATCGCCGAGCCGGGCGCGCTGGCGACCGATCTATCGAAGATTCCGGGCGTGCTCGAACACGGGCTGTTCGTCGATCTCGCCGACGAGATTCACTGTGGGACCGACGAAGGTGTGCGGGTTGAGACTCTGTGATTTGGGGAGGAATCGATTCTAAAGCAACGAATACCCGCTCTTGAAAGCCCTCACCACGCTCGCTAGGAGCCTGAAACGATTCCGCAGCTACTAGTGATTCCACCTCCTCGAAAGCCCTCACCACGCTCGCGGTCGCTGAGCGACATATCCTCACTACGTTCGGATAGGGGTCGCTCAGGCGACTCCCCTCCGGCGCGACCGTGGTTCGCCCTTTCATTCCGCCAGGCCCGCGACCACAACCGCAATATTGTGGCCCCACTCCTCCCCGGTCGCTCGTCGTTCGACGAGCGACACGCTTCCTGACCGCCCCGCAGTGGCCGGGAGCAGCGTTTATGCTGCGACCCGGGGAAGGGCAGGCTGCTGTGCTGTCCCCTGGTGGATGAAAGGGCGAGACTCGGTGGCGACGAAGTAGAGTCGCTGAGCAGGCCCTATCCGAACGTAGTGAGGATATCCTGCTCAGCGACCGCCAGCGGGTCGAGGGTTTTCTTGCGTTGTTCCAACTTGAGACTGCTTTTCACCTGCGAAGTGAGAGAAATATCGTTCCAGAACCTATATAAATTACTGAGTGGTATCACTAGGTGGTATGAGCGAGTTCGACAAGTTCAGCGACGTCGGCGAGGCAGAAGTAACGAGAGCGATCGGCCAGGAGTGGACCGAGGAGTTCATGGACTTCTCCGATTCGGATGTCATCATCGTCGGGGGCGGCCCCTCCGGGCTGATGGCAGCCAAGGAACTCTCCGAGCGGGGCGTCCAGACGATGGTCGTCGAGAAGAACAACTATCTCGGCGGCGGGTTCTGGCTCGGCGGCTTCCTGATGAACAAGGTCACCGTCCGGGACCCGGCCCAGCAGGTCCTCTCGGAACTCGACGTGGACTACAAGCAGTCCAAAGACAGCGAGGGACTGTACGTCGCCAACGGCCCCGAGGCGTGTTCGGGCCTCATCAAGGCGGCCTGTGACGCTGGCGCGAAGATGCAGAACATGACCGAGTTCACCGACATCGTCATCCGCGAGGACCACAGAGTGGGGGGAATCGTCATGAACTGGACGCCGGTCCACGCACTGCCCCGCGAGATCACCTGCGTCGACCCCATCGCCGTCGAAGCCGACCTGGTCATCGACGCCACCGGCCACGACGCCATGGCCGTCAAGAAACTCGACGAGCGCGGCGTCCTGAACGCCCCCGGTCTCGAGGAGGAGGCCAGCGGCATGGACCAGACCGGCGACGACTCCTACGGCGCGCCCGGCCACGACTCGCCCGGCCACGACTCGATGTGGGTCGGCGAGTCCGAAGACGCCGTCGTCGAGCACACCGGCCTCGCCCACGACGGCCTCGTCGTGACCGGCATGGCCACCGCGACCACCTACGGCCTCCCGCGGATGGGGCCGACCTTCGGTGCCATGCTCGTCTCCGGGAAACGGGCCGCACAGGTCGCGCTGGACGAACTCGAAGTAGAGGCCGACCCGGTCGACCTGACGAGTCGCGAAGCCGCCGCGAGCGCGGACGACTGATAGGGATTAGCGTAGACGTCCATAGAGTTCGCTGCGGAAATCGATTTCCGGCCCCCGGTCAGAGTGAGACATCCTCCGACCGGCTACGCTACTTCCTATGAATCCCGCGTTTTTCAGCGGCGGTTGACACCGACCAAGTTCCGACATTTCGTGGGTGTGAATACCACTCACAATATGCTTCTTGTTTCCGGGCTACGTACGTCGACTGTTGGAGACGTAGCGACTATGGGAGACCGCGCCGAAACCGGCCAGTCGAACGAGCCCGATAGCCAGTCAGCCGCCGGTCGGGACAGCCGGTCCCGGTCGGCGCGAGTGCGCGGCCACTGGGCAAGGCTGCTCGATCGCGTCGGTGGTGTCGTGAGACAGCTGGAGCGGGCTGACTGGGCAGTCCTCGCGCTTCTGGTCGTCGCCGCCGTGCTTCGTCTCTATCGCCTGGGCAAGGAGAGTGTCTGGCTCGACGAGGCGCTGACCTGGTACCGCGTCACCGAGCAGTACACCACAGTCGAGATACTGTTCGTCCTGCCGCTCGAGGACGTCCATCCGCCGCTGTACTTTCTCTTGATGGACCTATGGACGTCGGTCGCCGGTGCGTCCGAGAGCGCGCTCCGGTTCCCCTCCGTAGTGTTCGGCGTCACGTCGGTCGGACTGCTGTACCTGTTCGGCGTGAAGGTGTTCGATCGGTCGACGGGCGCGATTGCGGCCGCCCTGCTCGCCGTCTCGTCGTTTCACCTCTACTACGCACAGGAAGCACGGATGTACACGCTGATGACGGCACTGACTGTCGTCTCGTTCTACTTCTTCGTCGATATCGCGGACGAGGAGTCACACGGCCGGCTGTCGGTCCTCGGTTACCTCGTCTCGACGGTGTTACTCGCGTACACCCACCTGTTCGGGACGTTCATCGTGCTCGCCCAGAACGCGTACCTCCTCTCGCGCGTGGCGCTGTCGGGTGGGACCGTGCCGGTGATCGGTCGGGTCGGCACGACAGCGACGTCGTTACGGGGCTGGCTCCGCGTCCAGGCGCTGCTGGCGCTGATGGTCGCTCCATGGTGGGTGGCACTCACGGTCCGGTTGCCGACCATATCGGCGGGTGGATGTACGGGGATCACCTGGATCCCGGAACCCACGCCAGCCGGCGCCGTGTCGATTCTCAAGCGGTACTTCTACTACTGTGGGGCCCCGGAGACGGTGAGCCCGATCCCGGCGGAGGCGTTCCTCCTCGTGATGGTGCTGGCCGGCGGACTCGTAGTAGCCGGCCTGTTCGCGGCCGGCGATGGCCGGCCCGGGTCGGGAGAACTCCTCCTCCTGGTGTGGTTGCTGACGCCTATCGTCGTCCCGTTCGTCCTCTCGCACGTGGTCGCGCCGATCATGGTGGCTCGGTACACCATCGGCGCGTCGCTGGCGCTGTTCTTGCTCGTCGGGCGAGGCGTACAGACACTCCGGCCGTACGCGCCCGCCGCCGTCCGGGTCGCACTGGTCGGCGTGCTACTCCTGGGATTGGTCGCTCCGCTGTCGGGCTACTACGAGTCCGATCAGAAGCGCCAGTGGCGTGACGCCGTCGAATCGATCGAATCGTCGGGCGATCGGGGTGATCTCGTGCTCGTCACCAAGTCACACCTCGTCCCGACCTACCAGTACTACGCCCGCCGCCCACCGGACACCGTCGTCGGGATGGAGCGTCTCGCGACCCGCGAGACCGTCAGCGAGGCGGTCGGCGATCGCGGAAGCGTCTGGGTCGTTCGCTCCTGGACCGGGCGGACGACGCTCGGCGACCACCTCCGATCGCTGAACTACACAGCCGTCGAAACGGTGCGTTCACAGGGGATCTATGCTCGACGATTCGTTCGCGTGTCCGGACAGAATCAGGCCAGCCGCCAGGCGTACTCGTCGGAGAAGACGGCCACAGTGCGATCGGCAAGCTGACTCGCAACGGCACTGAACGAGCCGGGGCCGCCGGGACAGTCAAGCACCGATCGTCCCGCCAGACCGACCTGATCGAGCCCGAACAGCCGGCAATACTCCTGAAACGTTCGACCGACGAACAGAAACGAATCTGAAACCTCGAAACGCCCATCCATGATGTTGTTATGTGTTCTATACTATGCTAATCTGCCCACAGCAGTGAGGAGAGCAGAATATAGTATTGACTGGCAAACCTTACCGTTTGATAATCATATATCCGATTGTGAGATAATAACACACATGATCGACCACAATGAGCCGAATATCAAAACGGACGTCAGAAACAATCGAGCCGGAGTCGAGCGAGGGAGTGACCGTGCAGGTGTGGGCCAGACGGCCAGTCTGTGGTGCACGAGCGAGCGTCATCGATCGACTGGGCCGCCTCCAGTCTGAGGGTATCATCGAGGAATTCGAAGTCCAGACCTGGCCCGAGGAAGTCGTCCTCGACGACGGAGACGAGCCGATTCCACGGCTCGTCGAGCACCTCGAAGAGTGGGCGAGCGAGCAGGGAGTGAGCCTCAGGCCCCCGTTCGAGCGCCGGACGGTCTCGCCACTGATCGGCGAGTCACGTGAGGTACTGACACTGCCGATGCTAACGCTGGTCGTCTACGCGGACGGGCTAGCGGGCGTCTACCCGTGTTCAGACGGCGATCGGACGGTGACCGTCGAAGCGTTTCTGGATCAATGTGAAACGAAGGGAGAAGCTGTCGTCGATCCGGGCGTGTAGCTCACGCGGCTTCTTGCTCGGCCTCCATCGCTTCCAGCTTCCGGATCCGTGACTCGGTCGTCGGATGGGTCCCGAACAGTTTCTGCCGCAGACGCTGGACGAGGTCCGGGGCTTCGGTCTGGCCGTGGGTGACAGCCAGCACACCCCGATCCAGCGGGATGATCGACAGCGATGAGACGCTCGACACCTGCCGAAGGTCCCGGGTCGGCGCGGCCTCGATCTGGTCGTCGAGCGCCCGCAACGCGCTCGCGAGGGCAGCGGGCGAGCCAGTCACCTCCGCAGCCGTTCGATCGGCGACGATCTCACGAGCACGAGAGAACACCGCGACGATGGCGCGGCTCGCCAACCACGTCACCAGCAGCGCGAGGACGAACACGGCCACGACGAGCCGCACCAGCAAGCCCTCACGACTGTCTGTCTCACCATCACGGAACGTGACGATCGCGATCCAGCCGCCGACCGCCGCCGCCAGCCAGGCGAGGACGCCCACGCGTGGATTCGAGAGTCGCTGCTCGATCGGACCGGGCTCGGTGATGCGCCACTGTTCGTCGTCGCCCCAGAGTTCGGTCTCGCTCAATCCGTTGTACGTCCCGTCCGAGCGTTCAAGATTCCCGAGCAGCTTCGCCCGAATGCCATCGAGCACGACGACTGGTGTCGAGACCAGCGTCATCACCATCGCGTCGCGGTTCTTGACGTGGGCGAGTTCGTGCGCCAGAACGGCGTCGAGTTGCTCGCCGTCGAGGGCGTCGAGCGTCCCCGTCGAGAGCACGAGGTGTGCCGTCGACGGTCTGAAGCCGACGGCCATCGCCTCCGGTGCGTCGCGATCAGAGAGCGCGATTGTCGGAACCGGCACCCCGAGCTGGGTCGCGACCCGCGTGACCCGATCGTGGAGTTCCGGATACTCCTCGGCAGAGACGGTGCGCGCGTCAGCCCGTTCTTCCAGTGCTGACTGACCCGTCTCCCGGGAGACGGCCCAGACGATGACCGCAGTCGCGACCACCGTCGCAAGCACGGCCGCCAGGTCGCCCGGGAAGACGATCATCCCCACCAGGAGCACGGCGGTCCAGACGAGCGCGAAGAACACGATCGAACACAACGACAACAGTACGATGGCGGCGACCATGCGGAGGTTCAGCGCCCAGCTCTCGGCGGTATCGCCGTGGAGGATCGCACCGAGGAGGACGAACGCGGCCAGCCCGCCCATCCCGAGCGCGAGGGCGTTGGCGACCGTGAATCCCGTCGCGACACCGAGCGTGAGCCCGACCAGAACGACCGCGAGCAGCCAGACGAACCCGACGAACAGCAGCGACACCGACGCGATCGCCGCCAGGTAGGCGGTGATTCGTAGCCCCACGGAGAGACCGCCCGAACGCCCGAGTACGAACCCCAGTACCGCGATCGAGCCGGCTACCCCGATCGCCAGCGGCGTCGCACCCGTAGCCACGACCAACTCGATACCGGTCCGAAATATCCAGAACACGAATCCGAGTAATCCGATCGCCACGACCGCGAGCAAGACCGTCGCAAGCGTCTCTCTCCACCCCTTGGACGTCGATTCCAACCCCATACGGTCGAGCACCGACGCGGAATATTTCAATGCCCCGGTATCCTGAGCGCGCCGGTTCGTGGGGAACATATTTTACCGAGGACGGACATCAAAAGAACAGTTCATGGAACGATCGGGACGTCGACAGTTTCTCACGACTGTCGCGGCCGGCGGTGTCGTCGCCACGGCAGGGTGTAGTATCCCGCTCCTCGGTGACGGAGGGAGCAACGACGGACAGCAGGGAGTCCGAGACTGGGGCCAACTGCGGGGCACGGCCGGGATGACGGGCCAGAGCAGTGCTGGCGGCCCGGGCCCCGAAGCAACCCAACAGTTCACGGCCGAGTTCCGAAACGGGATCAACGTCGGCAACACCGCGCCGCTGATCGGCGCGGACGGAATCTACGGCGTCGGGAAAGCCGCCGAGCCCTACGACACGGAGCCGCCCACCTTCGGAGCCTACGCGTTCAAGTGTTCCCGTGAAGACGGTCGCGAGATGTGGCGGCGGGAGATCGCGATCAGAGAGGGGCAAGAGAATCTGGGGTTCTTTACAGAGCCGCCACGTGCGTGTCTCGGTCCCGAGGGTCTGTACGTCTACTGGCTCGAAGACAAGGGGCGCGGCAACGGTTATCTGGACCACGTCGAGCGCCGGTCTCGCGCGGACGGCAGCGTGCAGTGGAGCCGCTCGATCGAGACGTGGGATGTCAATACCCGCCAGCCAGTCGTCCGCGGTGACACGCTGTTCGTGCTCATGGACGGGGCCCTCCGAGCGTTCGCGACCGCAGACGGGAGCGACCGCTGGACTAGTGAGAGGTTCAGGTACTACCAGCGCGCCCCAAGCGTCGGCCGGAACGTGGTCGCCGTCTACAACCAGGGATTCGGGGAAAGTGACGAAGACGTGACGATGCAACTGACGGCGTTCGACCGTTCGGACGGCAGTGAGCGATGGTCGGTTCCCACGCCCGATACCCGGGGGGCAGCAATGCTGCCGAGCGTCGCCGACGGAACAATATTCGTCGCCGAAGGATTCGGAATCAGTCTGCTCGGCGGAATACGGGGCGAGATTCCGGCGCGTCGGATTCGCGCTCTCGACGGCAGCGATGGCAGCGAACAGTGGTCGTACACCTACGTCGACGCCAGCGAGGATCCGACGATGGCCGGCGGTACGACGTCGGTCGCGGTCGACAGTGACACCGTCTACGCCGGATTGTTCTATCCCACAGCGTCACAGATTCTGGGTCCGGACGCGTCGTCGGCCGACCGCGACCGTCTCGAAGACAGCGTCTACACCGGCCGGAATCTTCTCGCGCTGGACCGCGCCGACGGATCACTGAAGTGGGACGCCCAGATCGGCACTGCTGCCCAGGTGTGGCCCTATCTCGTCGTCGACGACACCAACCTCTACGCCAAATTCGGGCTGGGAGACGAGGCGGAAGGGGCACAGACCCGGTGGTACGTGATCGAGAAAGCCGACGGTGCGATCCGCGGCTCGTTCGGAGCCGACGCCGAAATCGATCAGGCCCGTGTGTTCGGCGTCGCCGACGGCGCGCTGTTCGAACACACCGGTGGTGGCGTGCGCGTCTGGGAGTGATCCCGCTGATCGCAAGTCGTTTTATCCCGTAGTACAACCGGCGAATATGGTCGACCAGGTCACGCTCTACCGCGCGCCGACGACGGAGGCCGACGCCGAGGAGACCGCGGCGTGGCTCGAGGAGCGGGTCGACGCCGGTGTCACGGTTCGCGACCGCTTTCTGTCGCTCTATGCCGACGACGACCTGCCCGAAGAACTGGCCGCCGCGCGCGTCCTCGACCCCTACGACCGCGAGACTGGCAACGCCATGTTGGGGATCGTCCGCTACGAGGAGCGGGCACTGGAAAATCCCGAGCGGGCCGGTGGCGTCATCTACGACGGTCTCGCCGTCCAGCAAGCCCTCAGCCGACGAATTCCCGATGAGGAACGCGGGCTGGACCACCTGCACATTCCCCTGCTCGACCGGGTCGTCGGGACCTGGGGCGAGCACGACGGGCGCTGGCACAAGCGCGTGAACGTCCTCGGCCAACCCGCCTTTCTGTCTGTTCCGGGATTGTACGAAGCCCCAGCCAAACCCGAACAGTACTACAAAGAACAGCAGAAACACGCCCTCCTCAGCGGTGGCGCGCCACCGCGCGAAGTCCTGGAGAATCAGGTCGACGGGCAGTTCCTCGTCGAGAACGACCCCCGGACCACCGACGCACTGAAGGGGTACGTCCTGCAAGCGTACCACTACCTCGAAACGGGCGAAGACTTCTGTGACGACGATCGCTGCCGCCTCTCGAACCCCCACCGCCAGCCCGGGGTCGTCGAAGCCCAACTGACCGAGCCAGAGTTCTGTCCTGAACACGCCGAACGGTATCGGTAGGGGACGAGCAATTCGGGAGTCGAGGTCAGTCGCGCGGGTCGATCGTTACGTGCTCCCCGTCGGCGTCGGCAGACAGCGTCTCGGACAGCGATTCCGAACCGATATAGACCACGACGACGTCCGCAGACGGGCGGTCGACCTCGAACGTCGTGGAAAGCGACCGATCACCAGACGTCACCGTCTCCGGGCGACGGTCACCGAAGTCCTCGATGGCCGCCTCGAACTGGTCGGCGTCCTCGGCAGCGTCCCAGCGGGTGACCCAGACGAACCCGGGGCCGTCGTCCGTTGCGACGGTGGTGAGCGTGTCGTCACCCCAGCCGGCGGCGGCCTCGATCGCCCGCTCGCGGCCGAGTTCCTGATCGAGCGCGATCCGGGTGAACAGTTCGCCGACGGTCCCTCGATTCGTGTAGGTCCCGTACCGCGAGAGCGACTCCTCGCCCGCGACCGAGACCGAGAGAGGCGTGCGTGGCTCGCTCGCCGGCGTCTCGTTGTGGAGCAGCTGTTCGGTGGTCAGCGGCGCGCGGTCGAAGACGTCCGGGAGCGACTGCGTCTCGTCGACCCGGTTCTCGAAGTAGAGTAATCCGTAGTGGTACAGTGCAGTGGCGTACTGGGAGAATCCAGACTTGTTGCGGTAAGAAACCATCAGAATTGTCGAGACCATCAGGCAGTCGAGGGATTATCGGGCGGATACGTCCCGGAGACGACCTGCACCAGCCCCAGTGCAGCCGTCTCGTCTCGCCGATCGACCGTCCGGTCGTTCAGCGCGGCCCGTGCAGCCGCGATCCGGCGATCGAGTTCCTTCGCGGGCGAGTCGACGCGCGTCCAGCCGCCGGGTGAAGAGAATCGGACGAACACCCGGAAGGCGAGATTGAGCGGTGCGGCCACGAGACGGTCGCTCCGGCCCGCTTCCAGAATCGCCACGCGACCCCCTGGAGTCAGACGGTCGAGCCAGCGGTCGACAGCCGCTCCCGGATCGTCGAGCAGGCCGACCACGAACGAGCCCAGCACGGCGTCGGCGCGCTCGATAGGTGGTCGGGTGGCGTCACCACGAACGAGGTCAACGTTCGTCCAGCCGGCGCGCTCGACGCGGTGGCGCGCCTGCGCGAGCATCCCCGAAGTGAGATCGATCCCCACGACCCGGCCCTCGCTGCCCACGCGTTCGCGAAGATACGGGAGATTCGCGCCCGTGCCACAGCCCATTTCGACGACCGTGTCGCCGGATTCGAGTTCGAGGGCGTCGGCAGCCAGTTCGCGCCAGCCTCGAACCACGGGCGCAGTGGCGAGCAGATCGTAGCGGGCGGCCAGTCGGTCGTAGAAGTCGGTGACTGCGCTGGAGTCGTCGGCGGGCATACCTAGAGGATGTCCCGGATCACGCCCGCGACCGTCGGGGCGTCCGGGCCGAAGACGTAGACGATCGGTTCGACGCCGAATCCCCCAGTTTGAAAGAGCACGTCGACGTCGGAACCGCCAGCGAGTGCGTCGGCGACGGCTGCGTCGGGGTCGGCCTCGGCGTCGAATTCGACAGTGGTGAGTCCCTGCGCTTCGAGTCGCTCGATGGTCTCGGGCGTGTAACTGACGTCGAGTGCGGCGCGGGCGTCGCTACCGGCCTCGCGAGCGGCCAGCAGCATCCCCGCGACGTGTTCGCTGACGCCGAACTCCGGCTCGCCGGGGACGTGTGCCCGGCCCTTCAGATCGAGAATCCGCCCTGGAACCGCCGCGACGTCGTCGATCCCCGCGGCATCTGGCAGACACTCGACGAGGTTCGACCCCACGGCCGGAATCAGGCCGGCGAATCCACTCGTATTTTCGAGCACGCGAAGTCCACGTCGGAGCGAGGAGCGGACGCGCTCGGACTGGCGGAGGTGACTCTCCGGGTCGTGGATATCGAAGTCGTCCTCGTACTCCGCCAGCGGCGGGAAGGCTGCCTCGTGGAGACTGGCGAGGACGTCTCCGCGTTCGAGACGCCGGACGAACACCTCGACTTCGACCAGTGCCTGCACGGGCGTCACGTCCCCGGAGGCCAGGCCGTCGGCGAGGTCTTCGACCAGTTCGTGCAGGCGCTCGTCGTCGAGCAGCGTCGCGTTGCGGTCGACCTCGCCGTGGACGTACTTCGAGACGGCGCTCTGGGAGATTCCCAGCAGATCGGCGACCTCGCTCTGAGTCAGGCCGCGCTCGCGCAGTGCTTCCGCAAGTAGTGATCGAAACGTGGGGAGAAACTCGTCGACGACGACCTCTTCGATGAAGCGCATGACACTGTCCTCCTACTGGTCACCACCAAATTCCACGTCGTTTCTCGGCGAAATCCCCGCGAGACGAGACGCGCTCCCTCCGAACTCCACGTCGTTTCTCGGCGACATCCCCGCGAGACGAGACTCGCTCATTGGTCGCCTCCGAACTCCCGATCGCCCTGAATCTTCGACGCCTGGGGCCCTTTCTGGTCCTGATACTTCGAGCCGCGCTCTTTCCCGTAGGGGCGGTCGGCCGGCGATTTGAGTTCGGTGAAGGTCAACTGCGAGATCCGCATCCCAGGCGTGAGCGCGACCGGTGCAGTCCCGAGGTTCGAGAGTTCCAGGGTGATCTTCCCCTCGAATCCGGGATCGCACAGCCCCGCAGTGGCGTGCACCACGATGGCGAGCCGGCCGAGCGAAGAGCGACCCTCGACGTGGGCGATCAGGTCCGGCGGAATCTCGACGCGTTCGTGGGTCGTCCCGAGGACGAAATCCCCGGGGTGGAGAATGAACTCCTCGCCCTCCTCGACGACAGTCTCGTCGATGTACTCGTCGATCTCCTGCTCGCTGTTGGGGTGGATACAGGAGATGTTCGTCCGCTGAAATTCGAGGAACTCCCGCCCGAGGCGGAGGTCGACACTGGCCGGCTGGATCTGGATATCGGGATCGTCCAACGGCTCGACGACGAGATCGCCTTCCTCGAGGCGGCGGAGAATGTCGGCGTCCGAGAGGATCATACCTCTATTCGGAACCCCGGTGGTCTAAAGAGTCCCGAAACCGGTCACGAGTAGCCAGCGATATAGGCCCCGCTACCCTCGACAGGGATATGAAACAGGCCATCGTCGCCCGCGCGGACATCGGCATGGGCGAGGGGAAACTGGCGGCCCAGGTCGCCCACGCCTCGCTCAAAGCCTTCCAGGACGCGAGCACCAGCGCCCGCAAGGAGTGGCAGGGCAGCGGCCAGAAGAAGATCGTCCTCGAGGCCAACAGCGAGTCCGAACTGTTCGCACTCGCCGAGAAAGCCAAGACCGAGGGAATCCCCCACGCCATCGTCAGGGACGCCGGCCACACCCAGCTCGATCCCGGGACCGTGACCGCGCTGGCGGTCGGTCCCGCGGCAGACGACCGCGTCGACGCCGTCACTGGCGACCTCTCGCTGTACTGAACGCCGACGATACCGCAGGCCGACACTACGTGTCGCTCTTGCTGAAATTGTGTCCACAGTCGACGCACGCATAGGGGCTCGTCCCGCCGAAGCCCTGTGCCAATTCGACGTCGCCGCCACACTCCGGGCAGGCGTCGGGGATGTCGAAGCTCATCGGTTCCTCCGTCGGCTCGCGGTTTCGTGAGACATCTGTCGACAACTACTCTCGGGGCAACCCCTGTCACTGTTGTGGTGTGTTACCGTCGACTCTCCGCGTCGGCCCGCACCGCAACCCAACCAAATACTTATGCCTTGCTAAAATGCTTAAATACGCTGACCCCTAACCCGGAGTGAACACAGAATGCAGGGAGATCACGAACAGCAGGCTTACGATCGCGGGATCACCATCTTCTCGCCGGACGGCCGGCTCTATCAGGTCGAGTACGCACGTGAAGCGGTCAAACGCGGCAGCGCAAGCGTCGGCGTCCGGACCGCAGACGGCGTCGTGCTGGCAGCCGACCGACGCGCCCGGTCGACGTTGATCGAGCGCGAGAGTATCGAGAAGATCCACAGCATCGACGATCACGTCGCCATCGCCAGCGCGGGCCACGTCGCCGACGCCCGCCAGTTGATCGACTTCGCCCGTCGCCGTGGGCAGGTCGATCACGTCCGCTACGACGAGGCGATCGACGTCGAAGCACTGACAAAGTCCGTCACCGACCACATTCAGGAGTACACCCAGACCGGCGGCGCCCGCCCGTTCGGCGTCGCGCTCCTCGTCGGCGGCGTCGACGACGGCGAGCCCCGACTGTTCGAGACCGACCCCTCGGGCACGCCCTACGAGTGGAAGGCGACGGCCATCGGCGGCGGCCGCGACGAGATCCAGAGCTACCTCGAAGACAACTACGAGGCGGAGATGGACCTCGACGGTGGCATCGGCCTCGCACTGGAAGGACTCGCCCAGCCCGCAGAGGACGGCCTCGAAGCCAGCGGCATCGAGATGACGACGATCGACGTCGAGTCCGGCCGCGTCAGCCAGGTCCCCGAGGACGCGATCGCCGAACACATCGCGGAACACGGCCTCGGCGACGAGAACGAAGAGTAGCGCGCACCTCAACAGGGCCCGAACGTTATGCCCCCGGCGGCCGAGCAATCGGGTATGGCTCCCGAAGACCCGCCGACCGGCATCGTCGAACGCGCCCTCCACGCCTTCGGCTACGCCGCCGCTCACGTCCTCTTTTTCGGCGCACAGACCCCTGAAGAGGTCGTGAGTCGGCTTCGCTGGGCCTACCAGGTCGTGGGCGTGACGATCACCGACACGACGACCGTCGACGAGCGCGAGCTCACCGTCTTTCGATGTCCCTATCGACGGCTCGGCGCGGATCGCTTCGGCGCGAAGTGGCTCTGTCACGAGAAGCTGGACCGGGTCGACGACGGCTACGTGACCTACCTCGCACGTCACCGAAACATCGACTATCAGCGGCCGCGGGACTGTGACGCCGCGGGATTCTGTGAGAGCGAGTCCTGCTACTCCGCGGTGACGACGATGGATGATAGTGGTCGCTGTACGTCTGTTCCGGATCGACCGCCCGGAGCCGGGCGGTCGGAGCGGTAAATCGGTACAGCGACCATTATGACTGATCGCGAGCGCGCCGACCGCTTGCGGGCGCAGTTCGGCGAGGGGACTGCCAGCGGGGAGAGCAACGCCGCAGCCATCTGGGAGGCCTTCGACCTCCTGCTCGACACCGAGCGGTTTCTGAATCTCGGATACTCGCCGTGGTATCTCCCTCACGCCGTCGGGTCGAGCCAGCGTCGAATGGCCCTCCAGCTCGGTCGCCGTCTCGGCCACCGCCTGGGCTACACCGCCGGAGTCGAATTGCTCGACGTCGGCTGTGGCCGCGGCGGGCCGAGCGTCGACCTCCTCCGGACCTTCGGCTTCGACGTGACCGGTGTCGATCTCGTCGGCCACAACGTCGAACTCGCACGACGGACCGCCGCGACCGAAAGGGTGGACGCCGGATTTCTCGTCGGGAGTGCAACCCGGCTTCCGGTCGCGACCGACAGCGTGCAAGTCTGTGTCCTCGTCGACGCCGCGCCCTATATCAGTGACAAAGAGGCGCTGCTTTCGGAAGTCGCGCGCGTGCTCGAACCGGGCGGCGTCCTCGCCATGTCGGATCTCCTCCAGATCGAGGACGCCGACGCGACGGCCGTCGAGCGATTCACGGAGACGTGGGATATGGCCCCGCTCACGACGCTCGAACACTACCGCGAAGTCGTCCCCGAGTGTGGGTTCGTCGCCCGGCGATACGAGGACGTGACGGCCCACAGCGTCGGGCGGTTCGGATTCTGGGCGGAGCTGTTTCTCGCGCTTTCGCGGACGCCACTGGGAGCCGTCGCCGACCGCGTGCTGGGTCGTGCCGGGGTCGATCTCGCGGCCGTGACCGAGCAAGTCGAAGCGACACGGCCCGCGCTCGCGGATCTGCGACACTACGTCGTGACGGCACGACTCGACGATCAGGAGGGGACTGCGGGCGAGTGACAGACGCGCTCGAAGCGGTCGGAGGTGTCGACGAGTCGGTCGCCGTCGAGTTCGGGGACGATCGACCGGCTGTCGATCGCGGCGACGTATTCGAGGATGTCGCGCTGACGGACACGTGGAAGTGAATCGAGCGGACCACGCAACTCCGTGAGACGATCGCGAAACGCCTCGCGCGTGGCCGAGTCGACACCGTGGCCGGTCGCGTGGTGGGCGATCAAGCGCGCGCCGAGGTGGTCTTCCGGTGCGTGCGCGCCGCCGCTGCCTGCACAGACGAGCGCGAGCGGGCCGTCGGCACGCCGGAGCGCGCTCCCGACCGCCGCGGCGTTGGTGGTCGATCCGACCAGGACGGTACAGCCGTCGGTGGTCCGAAGATCTGCGACCGTTCGTCCCCCGTTGTCGGAGGTCATGCTGACTGGCCTGCCGGCGAGGTCCAGTCGACGCGTGTCACTGAGAGAATTGAAAAAGTCGTATCGCGCCAGCGGACGACCGTCGCCAGTCCCCTCGCCCCCGACGTGTGCCTCGGGATTGACCCGCTTGAACGCCGTCGGGTCACTTCCGGCCAGCGGGACGTGGACGCAACTCGCGCCGCCAGCAAGCAACTCGACGACCGTCGTCGAGAAGTACATCACGTCCACGACCACGTACGTCCCCGCCGGTGGATTCTGGGGGAGGGACTCCCTTGTCGGATAGACCTCCAGTTCGGACGGGGCGACCGGCGTTGATCGTGACATGGGCGGCCTCACTCGGAGTGGCTATCGAGACACGCAAGAATCTATATATTACCCATGCTGTGTGAACAATTGACAATCTGAGTGGCGGTGTCCCTATTGGGACGGACCGCCAACGCGTTCGCATGTGTGGACGGACATCGCTATTTGCGCCCCAGTCGGTCGTCGAGGAGCGCTTCGACGCGACGGCAGTCGAACCGCTGGAGCCGCGGTACAACATCGCACCGCGGGAGGATCTCGCAGTGATCCGTAACGACTCACCCGAACAGATCGACCTGCTGGAGTGGGGGCTGCTCCCGTCGTGGGCCGATCCCGCCGACGCGCCCCGGCCGATCAACGCCCGCGCGGAGACAGTCACGGCGAAACGGTCGTTCGCAGAGGCCTTCGAGCAGCGGCGGTGTCTCGTCCTCGCCGACGGCTTCTACGAGTGGAAAGAGACGCGCGGGGGCAAACAGCCCTACCGCGTCGAGCGTACGGATGGGGCGCCGTTCGCGATGGCAGGGCTGTTCGAGCGCTGGGAGGGAGACGGTGAGACAGCGGAGACCGTCACGGTTGTCACGACCGAACCGAACGCCGTCGTCGAACCACTGCACCACCGGATGGCGGTCGTCCTCGACCGAGACGAAGCGGCGACGTGGCTGTCGGATGCTGATTCAGAGACCCACCGTGAGTTGCTCGATCCCGCTCCCGCCGAGGAGTGGCGCTCCTATCCGGTCTCGGCCCGGGTGAACGACCCGAGCAACGACGATCCAAGTATCGTCGAGGAGATCGACCCCGATACCCAGACGGGGCTGGACGAATTCGCTTGACATCGGTCGGACTGGAGCGAACGCACTTCGACACTATTATCATAGTTCCTGAAGGATAGTCGAGTATGAGCGAGATCCACCACGCACCGCAGGAGGGGTCGTTCGAGAGCGAGCAGTCGGCTGGCGCGGTGCGGGTGGTACGGGACGGCGGTCGGGCGACGCTCTTTCTGGACGCGCCGGGGATGAGCGACGACGCGCGCTCGACGCACTGGCTCACCGCCGACGTCGCGGATTTCCGTGATCTGGCGGAGATGCGGTAGTCAGGCTGCGTCCTGGTCGTAGGCTTCCAGCAGTTCCTGGTAGCGGTTTCTGATCGTCACCTCGCTGACCTCGGTCTCCTCGGCGATGGTCTGCTGGGTGATCTGTTCGTTGGTGAGCAACGCGGCGGCGTACAGCGCGCCGGCCGCGAGCCCCACGGGCGACTTTCCGGAGTGGACGCCCTTGGGCTTGGAAACGTTCAGCAGTTCGCGAGCGCGGCGTTCGACCTCTTCAGGAACGTCGAGTGCGGAGGCGAACCGCGGCAGGTACGACGCGGGGTCGGCCGGCTCGACAGCGAGGCCGAGCTCCCGGGCGAGATAGCGGTAGGCACGGGCGTACTCCTGGCGGTCGACCCGGGAGATGGGCTGGAACTCGTCGAGGCTCCGCGGGGTGTTGGCCTGCCGGGCGGCGGCGTACAGCGACCCCGTCGCCATCGCCTCGATCGAGCGCCCAGGAAGCAGGTCGTCGTACAGCGCTTTGCGGTAGATGACGCTGGCAGTCTCGCGTACGTTCTCGGGCAGCCCCAGGGCAGAGGCCATCCGATCGATCTCGCCGAGTGCCTGCTTGAGGTTGCGCTCGCGGGCACTCTGGGCACGGAAGCGCTCGTCCCAGGTCCGCAGGCGGACCATCTGGGAGCGTTTCCGTGCCGAGAGCGCCGACCCTTTGGCGTCGCTGTCCTGCCAGTCGATCTTCGTCGAGAGCCCTTTGTCGTGGAGGGTGTTCGTCGAGGGCGCACCCACGCGGGACTTCTGGTCGCGCTCACGGGAGTCGAACGCCCGCCACTCCGGCCCGTGATCGATCATGTCGTCTTCGATGACGACGCCACAGGCCTCACAGACGGTCTCACCCCGCTTCTCGACGGTGACGCCGTCCGCACCGCACTCGGGGCACGTGAGCTCGTCGGTCTCTTCCGCGACTGGCTCGGTCGGTGCTGTTCGGCTGCGATCGTGGGTTCTGAACCGCGTGTTGGTTTCGGACATTGTGTTAGTGCCGCTGGACCACAGGGCCGGGGCCCCGGGTGGTGTTGTGTTTTTACTATCGTAGAAAAAGACGTGCTACTACAAGAATTGCATACCAAACTGATTGGGGCCGAGGGAAGAGCGAGAGCAACCCGCCGAATAGAATACGTTTGATAATGATCGAAAAGGCGAACGACTTTAGGTATCAATTCCGAAAGGGCGTGCAGATCAACGGGAGCCGTTCCGAAGATAGCAATGACAAGAGGGATACAGCCGAACGAGGCCGGAATCGACGCGATCGTCGAAGAATGCGTCGAGGTGTTACAGTCGTTCGAACTCACCGAGTACGAGGCCAAGAGTTTCGTGGGGCTGTCACGGCTGGGGAGTGGGACGGCAAAAGAGGTCGCCGAGGTCGCCGGGATACCCCAGGCCCGCGTCTACGACTGCATGGAGACGCTCAGCGACAGGGGAATCGTCTCGATCCAGCAGTCCAAACCGCGTCGATTTCGCGCCGCCGACACGGAGGCAGCCGTCGGGGCACTGGAGCGGCGCTGTCAGGGGCGACTCGACAGGCTCCGTGAGCTGTTCCCGCGGCTCGAATCGCCGACTCGAGAGGGCGATGGTGCGGACGTGTGGGTGATGGAAGGGTCGACGGAGGTCAGCGAGCGCCTCAGGGAGCTGGTCGCGGCGGCCGACGAGGCGGTGCTGCTGGCGCTGGCGAGCGAGGATCTGCTCACCGAGTCGCTACTGGACGCACTGGATTCGGCGGCCGCCCGTGGCGTGGACGTCGTCGTGGGTTCGCCGGGGAAACCGATCCGCGAGCGCGTCGGCGAGACGGCCGCGACCGCCCGCGTCGTCGAGACCTGGACGTGGTGGGAGGAGTACCCCGTCCGGCCGGGCGCGATCAGCGCGGTGTTGCTGGTCGACGGGCAGTCGATGCTCGTCAGCGCCGACGCGGCGACCTCGCTGCCGGGCGTGAACAAACATCGAGCCGTCTGGACCGACAGCGAGCGCGCACCGCTCGTGAAGATGATGCAGCCGCTGGTCGCACGGGCGGTCGACCCCGCAGGTGGATGATCCCAGAACTACACGAGCGGAAAGACATTTTACGGCCGGTGTGTATTTCCGAGCAGGCACAGTGATGAGAAGACGCACCGGCGAGTTCCACGGTGGGGGCTACCGTGAGTGAAACTGCCCAGAACGTACTCGTGGTCGGGCCCGCCGTGGGCGACGTCACCGACGAACTCTGCACGCGGCTGTTGACGGACGTCCAGCCGGCAGATTCGATCCTCGGCGTGTCGGTCGTCCAATCGCCGTCGGACCGCCGCCGTCGCTGGACCGACCACGGCTCGCTCGAGGAGTTCGACGTCGAGTTCGTCGACGTCGATACCGACACCCGGGCAGCGAGCGCCGCTGAACACACACAGCCGACACGACAGATCACGACTGTCGCGGACCCGACGGACCTGTCGACGCTCGGTCGGACCGTCGGCGAACGGCTGACAGCGGCCGACGGTCGGACGTCGATGTGTTTTCATTCGGTGACGGACATCCTGGATTTCGTCGAACGCGAGCGCGCCCTCGAATTGCTCCACACGCTCGCCGAGGAAGTCAAATCGGCCGACGCACACGCCCACTATCACCTCGACGCGAGCCAGGACGAGGAGACGGTGGAGCTGCTCGGAACGGTCACCGACCGCGTGATAGATCTCAGTCCCGACGGCTCGGACGTCTCAGTCCGCTGATCATCGTTCGGCGAGTGTCATCGGCATGCCGTCACGGGGGTGGGCAGTCAGCGACGGACGCAACTGCAGTCGCCCCGAACGGTCGGTGTCGAGGCTGTACTCGCGGGCGACCGTCGCCAGGATAACCTGTGCTTCGAGCATCGCGAGGTGTTTGCCGATGCAGTGGCGCGGCCCGCCACCGAACGGGAAGTACGCGAACCGTGGCCGATCGCCCTGATCGAGCCACCGATCGGGGTCGAACTTGTCGGGGTCGTCCCACCACTCGGGCGAGCGATGGACGGCCCACTGTGGGAGCATGACTGCCGACCCCTCCGGGATGTCGTAGCCGCCGAGTTCGACGTCCCGGGTCGGCTGCCGGAAGATGACGTACACCGGCGGATACAGCCGCATCGCCTCCTGGATCACGCGCTCGATCAGGTCGAACTCCCGGACGGTTTCGAACGTAACGGGTCCCTCGACAGCGTCGGCCTCGGCCTGCACCGCCTGCTCGACCTCGGGATGGTTCGCCAGCAAGTACCAGCTGTAGGTCAGGGTGAGCGCCGTCGTGTCGTGTCCGGCAAGCAGCATCGTCACCACCTCGTCGCGGAGCTGGCGGTACGACTGTTCGCCGCGGTCGCGTGCGCGCAAGAGGATGGAGAGGACGTCCATCGGTTTCTCGGGGTCGTCTTCGTCGCCCTCGGTCCCGCGGCGGATCGCGATCAGCTGTTCGACCACGTCGTCGAGTTGCTCCAGAGCGGCGCGGTACTCCCGGTTTTCGGGCGTTGGCACCCAGTCGGGCGTGATGAATCGGATCGGGTCGGGTTCGAAGCGCGCGCCGATCGGTTCGAGGTTCTCGCGGATAATCTCGCGCTGGCGGTCGGTCAGTTCGACGTCGAGCATCAGGTCACAGATGACGTCAAGCGTCACCTGGGTCATGTCGAGTTCGACGTCCCGGCGCTGGCCATCTGCCCAGTCGTCGACCATCGCCTCGGCGTGGCCGGCGATGGTGTCGGTGAACTCGCCGAGGCGGGTCATCGCGAACGCCGGGTTCGCGAGGTCACGTTGCCGGCGCCAGGTGTCGCCCTCGCTCAACAGCAGTCCCTCGCCGAGGAGGTCGCCGATGGCGTCGTCCTGGAAATCGGGTTTGACGTAGCTGTCGGCGTCGGCGACCAGCACCTGCTGGATGTCGTCGGGATCGCTCAGCATGTAGGTGTCCAGCGGCCCCAGGTCGAGACGGACCACGTCGCCGTAGGCGCGCTCACAGGCCGTCAGAAAGCGAAACGGGTCGGTGGCGTACTGGCGGGCGTTCCCGAACAGCGGGTCACCTTTCGGACGAGGGGGACTCGGAGCCATCAGTGTCTATCGGGGATCCAGCGGGATAAGCGCCAGCCCGAGCGAAAGGTTTGGACGAGTTTGCCAGAATCCCCTTTGAAGAGTCCCGGCCACATGCAGGTGCGATGTTCGCAAAGAAGGGACTCACCGCCGCGCTGGCGGTGCTGCTACTGATCGGGAGTGCCGTCCCAGCAACCGCTGCCGCCGGCGGCGAGGCCGATAGATCGGCCGCCGCCTCGGCGACAGTCCACGTCGAAGTGACCGAGAACGCGACCGTCCTCGCCGTCGAGAGCGACGGTGAGGCCGTCTCGAACGGCTCGGTCGTCGTCGAGTCGGTCGGGAATGCCACCTACGAGGGCAGCGGCCAGTACGAACTCGACGCCGACGGTGAAGTTCGCCTGCCCATCCCCGACGGTGGGGCGACTGTCGAGGTCGATCTCGAAAGCCAGTCTGTCGAGGGCGAAGGGGTCGTGACGCTGACGGCGCCCGAAACGGGCGAGTACGAGACGACCGTCACGATCGAGACGCAGGCCGAAGCCGGTATCGTAGCCCAGTTCGAGGCCTGGCTACCGATCGACCTCGGCTTCGAAGCCGACGCCGAGGACGGCTCGGCCAGCGCCGAGGGAGACGGCGAGTCGGACGAAGACAGTGACGGCCTGTTCGGGCTCGGCCTCGGCTTCGCCTTCGACGCTGACGCAGAGTCGGATGGCGACGCCGACGCGACCGCCGAGGCCGAGTTGGACGGTGACGGGGGAGCGAGCGCCGACGGTGAGGGCGAGTCGGACGCCGACGCTGACGGTGACGCGGACGCCGAATCCGACAGCGACGCCGAGGCGGCTTCCACTGCCGAAACCGACACGGACGCCGGCGCTGACGCCGACACCGAGTCGAGTGCCAACACTGACGAGGAGGACGGTATCTCGGTCGAGGGCGACGGCGAGTCCTCGGGCGGAATCTCACTGCTCGCCTGACGGTTCTGATTTTCCCGCTGACGTCGCGCTCTCCCCTGGCCGGCGATAACTACTCGGCGCTGGAGGCCGCAGTGCGACCGTGGACTACGAGACGATCCTGTTCGACATGGACGGCGTCCTGCTGGAAGGGTACCACACCGATCGGGCCGTGTATCGACAGGCTGCGGCGGCGACGCTGGCGGACTTCGGCATCGACCACGGCGGTGACCCGCCGCCGGATCTGGTCGCGCCTGACACCGTCGCGGACATCCGGGCGACCTGTGACGACCTCGACCTCCCGACTGCGCCCGCCTGGGCCTACCGCGAGCGTGCGGCGACGACGATCGAAAACGAATCCATCGTCGCCGGCGACCGCGCCGCGTTTCCGGACGCCGACGTCCTCGAAACGCTCGCCGAAGACTGCACGATCGGCGTCGTCTCGAACAATCGCCACGGAACAGTTCGATTCGTCGCCGCACACTTCGAGTGGCCCGTCGACGCTGTCCGCGGTCGCTTCCCGACGCTGGAGGAGTTCGCCCACCTCAAACCGCACCCCCGATTGCTGCTGGGCGAACTCGACCGTCTCGGCGCCGAGGACGCGCTGTTCGTCGGCGACCGCCGAACCGACGTCGAGGCCGCCCACCGTGCCGGAATCGACGCCGCACTCCTGACGCGAAGCGGCGACCCGACACCGGGCGAGGAAGAACCGCGATTCCACATCGAATCGCTCGCGGAGTTGCCGGCGTTGCTGGACGACTGACCGTGGTCGTCGCGTCGTCTCCCGTCATGCTCGTCGGCCTCGTCGCGGTCGTCCTCCTCGCGGGGGCCGTCAACGGCCTCGCCGGCTTCGGATTCGCACTGGTCGGGACGATGGCGCTGGCGACGGTGATCGATCCCCCGACTGCGGTCGTGTTCATGATCGCGCCGATTCTGGCGGTGAACGTCTCGCTCGTCCGTGAACTCTCGCTCTCGCAGCTGCAATCGTGTGGCAAGCGGTTCGGGCCGCTCGTGGGCGCCGCACTCGTGGGCACCGTCTTCGGACTGGCCGTGATCGATCGCTTACCGCAGGCACCGCTGAAAGTCGGCCTCGGTCTCCTCTCGCTGGCGTTCGTCCTCACCGCCCAGCAGACGGTCGCCCTGCCCGGCTTCGACCGTCTCAAGCGGACCTGTTTCGTCGAGACGACGCCGGCGATGGTCGCTATCGGCGGCGTCTCGGGCGCGCTGTTCGGCGGGACGAACGTCGGCGTCCAGTTCGTCGCGTACGTCCGGAGCCGGGACCTCCCGGACGGCCTGTTCGTCGGCATCCTCGCGATGATATTCCTCGGACTCAACGGCGTCCGACTGCTGGCGGCCGGCGCGCTCGGGCTGTATCCCTCGGCGACGCTGTTGCTCGCGTCCGTCGCCGCGGCGATTCCCGCTGTCCTCGGCGTCGCAATCGGCTCCCGCCTCCGCTCGCGCGTGACCGAGCGCCACAGACGTGCGGTCGTGCTCGGACTCCTGACGGTGATCGGCGTGCGACTCGTCGTCGGTGGCCTCGGAGTCGCATGAGGGGGCGAAGCACCCATCAGACTACACAGTAGAAAGTCTCAGAGTCTGAAAACGGGGGTGCTAGTTCAAGCGCCGAGCCGACGTATTGGTGAGCATGAGCATCCCGACCAGTGACAGCACGTACCGAGTGCGCGAGCGCCGTTCGGCCGTGCCGGCCTACGGGCCGATCGAGGCAGCCGTCGGATTCGTCGTCTTCTACGCAGTCTTCGATCGCGTGACGCCGACTGTCGTCGACGTGCTCACCGACGCCGTCTCCGATCTATCGGCGTCGGCCGTCGGATTCGGTCTGGCGTCGTTCCTGTGGTTCGTCCTCGCGGTGACCATCATCGACCAGACCCGGCGACAACTGGCCGCGCTCGGGATCGTGGACGCCGACCCAGGGTGGCAGTTCACCAGCGGACCGGCCACGCTCTCGGATCGGCTCGCCATCCAGTATCTCGCCGTGAGTCTCGTCAGTGGCCTGTTGGCGGCCTGGACGTTCGAACGCGCGATGACGGCGCTCGTGTCGACGATTCGTCTCGTCGCGACCCAGGATACCAGCGGGTTCGCCGTCGGAGAGGCTCTCTGGATGGTCGGCTTCTTCGTCGGCGCTGGCGTGGCGGCGTACGCACTCGACAGACTCCTGATCGGCGTGATCAGGACGAGGCGGGGCGGGTAAGTCGGCGGCGAATCCGTCAGCCGGCCCCATCAGAACTCGATCGTCGCGAGATCAGATTCGAGGTTGGCCACGTGGTCGTTGTAGGCGGCGACGAACTCACGGAACTGGGGTGCGTATTCGCGGATCTCGGCCGCCGGTGGTGGCTGGTACTGCGAGAGGAGGTAGACGCCACCAGTGCCGCCGACACGGAGATAGGAGACGCCGTCGCGGTCCCACTTCAGTTCCCAGCGCGTGCCCTCGACTCGCGTGGTGTAGGTACCGTAGTCGCCGCCCTCGTAGCGGTGGAGTTCGCCAGCGATCCGATCACAGACCTCGCGGATACGATCGAGCACCCGGTCGCGCTCGGCGACGACCGTGTCGGTGCTCGCGACCTCGGGAAAGTCAGTCGAGACGTCGTCGAGCACGCCCGAGAGTGAGGCGACGTAGTCAGCGAACCCGGCGACGAACGCGTCGTAATCGACCATCGCGTCGGCCAGGGCATCGGGTTCCGGCGGCTGCTTGGTCGAGACGACGTAGATTTCGGACCCCCGCTTCGGGTCGAACCGCAGATACTCCAGATCCCCGCCCTCGTACTTGACAGTCCACTCGCCACGGTCGGTCTCGATCGTGGCCTGTCCGTAGTCGCCACCTTTGAGCCGAGCGAGCTGGTAGGCGATCTGTCCGGCGTGGTCTCGAACTGCCGCGACGAGATCGTCGCGCTGCTCGGCGATTTCGGTGGCGTCCGTGGGGTCACGCGGCGGCCAGTCAGTCACACGCCGCTGTCAGGCGTCAGCGAGGATAACGCGTCCGATTCGAAGCGCAGAAACAGATGTGTTACTCGTGTGCCCATTCCGGATCCGTCTTCGACCAGAAACACAGGACTTTTTCGGACGATTCGGTTTCGATATCGGCATTGGGTTTTGCTTTCGAACTCATATTACACCTATACGTTCCAGATTGTTGTATTTATATCTGCCCCTAAGAGGGTCGATAGGCATCCGGGACCGAACAAGGAATATAAGGTTCGCAGAAGCCGGCGATGACAGCGTCAATCCGCACTGAGGGTCGTCTGCTGGCGGACGTCGGCTTCGAGGCGGCGGGCATGTTCCAGGCGAAGCTGTCGAGCCGCCGCCGGGGAGACGACGTCCCGTCCAGCGAACTCGGCCGTGGTCGGGTCGTACGCACTGATATCCAGACCCATGCGGTCGAGGTACGCCCGGACCGCCACCGAGTCGAGGCCGTCGCGGATCGCCGCGTTGACGTACTCGACGAGGGCGTCGAACTCCGGGAGAACGATCTCGGTGTCACTCCGGTAGCCGCGGTCGCCCTCGATGCGGACCTCGGTGCCGTCGAGTCCGGCCACGACGCCGGCAATGTCGTCGGCCAGGCGAAGGATCTGACTCGGGAGGGCAGTGTCGGGCGAGCGCCACTCGACGGTCCCGAAGGCCGCTCTGAGTTGGACGGGTGTCCAGACCGTACTCTCGGGGTCGAAGTCCGCGTGAAACGCTCGGCGGTCGACACCGGCCTCACTGGCCGCCGTGTGAAAATCCTCGTACCGGCGTTCGAGCCGGCGCGTCCAGTCGTCCCTATCCTGGGCATAACGCCACAGCCGCCCCTGATGTGGGACGGTGTCGTAGGCCATCCACCGATAGAGCTTCGAGCGGGCGCCGGCGGCCAGTCGTCGGCCCTCGAAGTACGGCGAGGAGTTGACGAGCGCGAGTGCCGGATCGAGCGCGATCAGGGTGTTGAGCTGGTCGATCGCTCGGCCCCGTTGCTGTTCGACGTGAATGTGTGTGCCCGCACAGTGACGGACGCATCGAAAGTCGTCACCGACGACCTCGTTCTGGATCCGCGTCCGCTCGCTGGGGATCTCGGCGATCTCGTCGGCGTGGATGGGTGTCGCCAGCGGGACCAGGTGCTTGCCGAGGTCCTCGGCGCGGTCGAGAACGGCCGAGAGCCGATCCAGCAGTTCGGCGCGGAGGTCCCGTGTCGAGGCACACGGTGTGGTCTTGATCTCCAGCATCGGCTCGACGAACTCACGCTCGGCGCCGGCCGTGGCGGCGACGAGTGCTCCCGGTTCGACGAGATGCCCGTCGTCGTCGACGACCCAGTACTCGACTTCGACACTCCGCCTGATCTGTCCTGATTCGGTCATTGACACCGACCTCGGTTGTTCGACCACACCCCCAGTCGGCAGGGAAAGTGTGGTATCACTACACACAGATATCTCGATAGGCAGTACAAGAAGATAGGGAGATGCGCAAAAATTGCACCGTTTCCCAGTTCAAAGCCGAACTGAAAGTGTCTGAAACGGAACGATTGCGAAGTTATTAGTCAGAAGCCCCAAATTCATCCAACAATGGACGAGCCGCGGATCGCTCTACTGAACGCCGCGCACGCGGCAGCCGACACCCGGCGCAACTTCGAGCGGGAGGTCGACGCCGAACTCGTCGAGTTTCACGCGCCCAGCGGAGAGCTTCCCTCGTCGTTCGCGTTCGACGGCTGCGTCGTCACGGGGTCGAGTGCCTCCGTCTACTGGGATAAACCCTGGATCGGACGGCTGAAGGAGTGGGTCGGCGAGGCCGTCGAGGCCGGCCTGCCCTTCCTCGGGATCTGCTACGGTCACCAGCTACTGGCGAACGTCCTCGGCGGGCAGGTCGAGGCGATGGGCGAATACGAGATTGGCTACCGGACGATCCACCGGACCGACGAGAGTCGGCTGCTTGCGGGTATCGACGAGGACTTCACCGCGTTCACGACGCACTCCGACCACGTCCGTCGAGCACCGCCGGGTGCGACGGTGTTCGCACGCAACGACTACGGCATCCACGGATTCCGGAAAGGTCGTGTCTTCGCCGTACAGTTCCATCCCGAGTACGACAGGGAGATGGCACGAACTGTCACCGAAGGCAAAGACCTCGACGACGAACGAATCGACGCTGTCCTCGAGGGGATCACCGGGGAAAACTACCGGGCAGCCTGTGAGACCAAACAGTTGTTCGACAACTTCCTGGCGTTCGTTGAGCAGGTTCACCCGGGCCGAGCAGTCGTGAACGAGTGATCAGCACGTCCAGGAATCCCGGAAACGCCGCCGCCACGTCTCGCCCAGTTCCGGAGCCGTCGCGTCGTAGCCCTTCTGACGTAACTCGGCCGCGAAGTCCCCGCAGCGATCCCCGTGATTGACGAGGATCTCTGCGTTTCGATAGGCGTCGAGAAAGTCGAGCAGTCCGTCGCGATCGGCGTGCGCCGAGAAGTCGTACGATTCTACCTGGGCCGCGACCGGCATCCGACGGCCGTCGATCTCGGCGCTGCCCGTATCGAGCAACTCCCGGCCGGGCGTGCCTTCGACCTGGTAGCCCGTGAAGGCGATCTTGTTGACGGGGCGGTCCGCGATCTCGGGGACGTAGGTCATCGCCGGGCCGCCCGAGAGCATCCCCGCAGTGGTGATGATGACGGTGTTCTGGTCGGCGATCCGGCGTCGCTGGCCGTCGCGTCCGGTGACCTCACGGGCGTTCGAGACCGCTCGCTGGAGGGCGTCGGCGTCCCGAACGAACGCGGGATACTGCCGGAGAATCTCGGTGACGCGCGTGCCCGAGCAGACTTCCGACGTAGAAACGACTCAATTTGCACATCCTTTCGCAGTCTATGGGTTTCGGTGTTACATTATGCCGGTCAAACTACTCCGAGAGGGGGCAACACCCATCGAATGATCCGCAAAGAGCAATTGACTGAATCAAAACAGGGGATGTGTCGGACCCTTCGGTCGGGGACAATCGGGAGAGCGAAGCCGGGAGCGAGGCTATAGACACCATAGAGAAGCCCCGAATGGGCAAATAACGCGTTTGAAACCCCAGTTCAGCGAACCCCCACATTTCGTGTCGAGCGCAACACTATTTTACACACACGTCCGCAGTATAGCGGTTTTAGAATCGACCGATCTATAGAGTGATGGTGAGGCCGGTTTCACGTCGAAACAGAGTGAGAAATCAGCCTCGAACGGGCGTCTGGAGACTGCTCGGCCACTGGGACTCCTATCGCGAGAGCACCCCTCCAACACTGGCCATTCCACACACCCACGCAATTCTCCGGAGAACACTGTTCTTGCGGACCCTCGGGATGGTTGTGCGGGAAAGCTGAATTCGATGGTGAATGGGGCTTCTGTATCGAGCAGCCCGACTCACAGATACCCTACGAGTCTTCATCGCCGAATGTTTCGACGACTCTCTTGACTTCCGTGGCGTAGTATTCGGCGATCGTCCGAAGTGCGGGCGGCGTGGCTTCGAGGCTTATCTTGAGTACGTGTGCTTCCGGAAGATCCAGTCCATGTTCTTCAAGAGAGCCAACCGGGAGCGGAATAGATCCGAGTGTGAACGCCCCCTGGGCACTGAGCTCTGCGAGGAGTTCGCTCCGTCGTTCGCGTGTACGGACGTCGCCACGAACCTCATCTCGACCCTGAAGTGTCTCTTCGACGTTCAGGGATATGCGCATCTGGATTTCCTCGTGAACCTCGACAGTACCATACTCGTCGATCACCCTGACGGGACTGTTTGCATCAGCTATCGTGTACCCATATCCACAGCCACAGAGTGACCAACCAGGCAACGCACCCGTCAAGAGGTCGAGTTCTACTTAGTGATCACAAGAAGAGGCTTGACAATCAAATGAAGCCCGTCGTACTGTCTCGGGCATGGATAGGAACGAACAGACGCCGACTCGAGAAGACCTCTTCGACTGAGTGAGATACCTGTCTCGCTCGCTGTCTACGTGCTCTTTTCCAAAAGTCTCGACACACACCTCACGCTATAGGGGCATCGACTGGACGGACCGTCGCGCTCACGAATAACGTTCGAGCCCCAGGAGGTTCGACGGCCAGCAGTCGATCGAGTCGATAGCTGTCTGTACCTGTCGTATCGGCTTCGTAACAGAGCGTGCCGACGGCGCTGAGCGGTGCCACTACTTCTGAGCGGGCCGCCTCCGAGCAGGATGGAGCGACTGATACAAGATCGAAGTCGAACAACGGATTCGCGCCGTGATAAGAGAGTGCGGAGCCATACTCGGGATCAGAATCGAGTTCGGTGGTGATCGGCTCGATCGGGTGTATTCGTGTCTCGGCGTGGCCGCGACAGCGGAGGTGACGAAGTGGCCAGCTGGTGTGCGTTCGTGGGGGATCGAGCGAGCAGGTTTCGAAGAACTCGAATATTGGTGTCGGATCCAAGAGCGCTCCGGTCGTGAGCAGAGAGAGTTCGACGGTGAACGACCCCTGGGTAGATCTGGTGACTTCGAAGGCGAGCCATCCGTAATCAGTCGGCCAGCAGCCCGCACCCACGATCGACGCATCGGCGATCTGCGAGTGAATCGTGTCGACGCTACTGTATTCGAGTCGGCGTTCGAGGTGGTCGAGATCTTCGAGAAAGCGTCCAGGCGTGTTCCCGTAGATCTGTTTCGACCCGAAGCGAACGGCGTAGAAGAACGTCTGGGGTTCGAGCGTTGGGTCGAGGAGCAACTGGGCTGTCTCGAAGAGTGTAGTGAGGTCAGCTGTCGTATCAGTCGTGGTTCGGGCCGTGAGCGTCGAGAACTGTGGGGCACCGCGTTCGATCACTGGGAGGGAGAACGTCGGGAGACAGACCACGACGCGACTCCCTGTGTTGGTCGTGAACGCTCTCGGATAGTCGTCGTCGGTAAGCCACTGTATGGAAGAGTCGCTGACTGTGGCAGGAGGTTGCTGTGTGAGTGTGAACGAGTCACTGTAGGGTTCGAGGGGCATGGCGTGAGTTAGCGCTCAATCGCTGTATGGGAGCACTATCGTTTCGGTTTGATTCCAGAGAAGCACTCGGAGCGCATGTCGTGATAGAAGAGAGCAGCAACTCCAGAAAGCCCTCACCACGCTCGCTAGGAGTCTGAAACGATTCTGAAGCGTCTAGTGATTCCACCTCCTCGAAAGCCCTCACCGCGCTCGCGGCCGCTACGCGGGATATCCTCGCTTCGCTCGGATAGAGCCCACGTAGCGACTACACTGCGTCGCGAGCGCGCTTCGCCCTTTCAATCCACCAGGAGCGTGGACGTGTCTGCTCACGAGTAGAAGTGTTTGGCTGGATGTCCTGACGGCCCGCCCCGCTCGCCTCTCGTGGCCAGACACGGTGTTCGCTACGCTCACACCGTGCTCGCTCGCCCTTTCGGGACGCCAGCAGGGTAGTCTCCTCGGTTGCTGCGCTCGCGTAGCGTGCTCACAACGCGAGCAGAGTACTCCCGCTGGCCGCTCGCACTGGCCCCTTCACCGGGTCACTCGCTTCGCTCGCGCCCCGAGCTCCACCTCGCTCTGCTCGGTGGAACTGCGCGCGTGGCTGGCTGTTCGAGTACGAAGGCGCGCCGCTCGCGCCCCAGGGGGCGCTCACGAAGGCGCGAGCGGCGCTGTGACGTGTCTGTCGATGTCGCAGGAAAACCCGTGTTAGAGCACGGGTGGTCGGCGTCGTGTGACGCCTTCGGAGACAGCAATGAGTAGTACGACCCAAATCGGATATGAAGTTTCGCACGATGAACAGCAGTCTGTCGAGGAATACAAGGAGGTCGAAGAGCCGGAGCTTCGGCCCTCAGTCACACAGGAGATCAACGCGAAGGTGGACGGGATCGCACCGGGGACGGTTTCGCGGGGGATGAGCCTCGAAGCCGAAGAACGGATGAAAGCACGGGAGTGGGAGATCACTCGAACGCGAGTGCGGTGGGATCGCAGACAGGACTCAGACAGAGAGGCACGGACGCGCAGCGTAGTCGAGGAGGTGAACGCGAAGCGACGGTACGGGGTTGGAAAGCGGGCAGCGAGCGTAGATCGGTGGGCCGACCCGGACATCGAGGACCCAAGAGCGCAGTTATCTCGGCAAGATCTGGGAGAGGTGAACAGGCAGGCAGCGCGGTTGGCGGGCGAACTCCAGGGATGGTCGAGGGCAGCGATCAGTCGGCGGTTGGCTGAGCGCGTGGTCGAAGGCGTGGACATTCTGGATGCAGTCGTGGCGGTCTACGACGAACTACAGGAGTGTGGTGGGCAGGTAATCCCGATTTCGAGGGTGGAACGCGTCGAGGAGTACGAGGTGGATATCGAGGGAGTGGTGAGCGTGTTGTGGGAACCATCGTGTGCGGCGATCAGGCAAGTGGGGTTGCTCGAAGATGAGAGTGGGCGGATCAAGTTCACCTCGTGGCGCAAGTCAGGCCAGCCGCTGGTTCGTGAGGGTGAGCGAGTGCGGCTGCGGGCGGTCGCGAAGAACTGGTACGAGGGACGGTGTTCGGTTGCGCTCACCGGGAAGACACTGGTTTCGTTCCCCGAGCAGGACGGACTGTAGCAGGCGGCTCTTTCTTTTTCTGCGTCCACCAGCCCACGACCCACCTCCCCACCCACCGCTCCGTGCTCGCGCCTCGCCGGCGCTGTGCGCGCAGCCACAACCTTTCCAACGAGTGAATGGGCGTCATCGACTGGGACCGATCTGGGAGGTCTGTCTGCGCCTGCACGGTTGCAGGCGCTCTTCAGTGCTTGTGCCGATCATGACCGAAGTAGACGACCAACGAGAATTTGCCGTACAGACTCTCGATTGCTGGCTCACTCGCCTCGCTGAAGCCGGGGTTCCCGAGCTCCTCCTGGTGGACGTCCTTCGCGAGCGTGCCGAGACGATCGACGAAGCTGGCTTCCTCAACCGAGTGCCCGAGTGTTCTATCGCCCCTGACGGGTGCGGGCGCGATCCCGCAGATTCGACGATGTATTCGACTGTGATTCCAATTGAGGAGATCCCGAGCCGTGTCCTGAAACGTGCCCAGTACGAGGCCTTCGAATTCGAGTTACTGGGTTCGAGAGTACGAGTGAGAAACGAGAGTTATGCCGACCCGGAGAATCACGAGTACGAGGTCACCGTCGAGGACGGTGTGCCCATGGCGTGTACTTGTCCAGCCGACGCTCGCTTCGACAATCCATGTAAGCATCGCGTGGCGGTGGCCATTCGTCGACCCATTCTGGAGTTTGTCGAGGAGGTGCAGGTGGTCGCAGATGGTGGCCTCCGAACTGAGTCGGGTGCGTCTGGGGCCGTCGACGACGATGGTGAGGAACTCGATAGCGAGTGTGACTGCCCAGAGTTGGGTGGCTTTCCCTGCTAGGAATGCTATCGAAGTGGGAAACGAGAAGTCTCGTAGCTGGCCCTGTCGAAACTCCCAATCAGTGATATCATTTAGCAGCCCTGCTGCATACAACGCGCGGATCCATCAAACACGAATTGAGTCGATCCGAGAGGCGATTAGCCAGTTTCCATCCGGATATACAGGAGAAGTATGGCGATCAGATACAACGCCATCCCTCCGACGACGCCCCACGTCAGCACGTTCGATGGGTCGAAGTTGGTCCAGACACGTACGACACCGATCAGGACCATCGTGAAGCCAAGTATTTGACTTTGAACCAATATTCTGGCGGCGCTCCAGCGTTGATCGAGCACGACGACGCCGTTAACGACGCCAAAGAGAGCGAACCACCCCGCTAAAATTCGCGCCGTGAAGGGGGAGACGGTCCATGGCCACACACCCACCATGAGTTCCGGTGCGATAAACAGGACGACGGCACTGACTGTGACGATTGCTCCTAAGGAACCACCGAGCACCCGTATCACTTGTGGAAGACGGAGTTCGTCTCCTTCCAATTCCCCAGGATCCGTTCGTCGATTGAGCGCCCAAATCGCTGGAATGAGGACGGGGGTGACTGCGTAGAGGAAGACCCAGAGATCGAACGTGAAGTGACTGTGGTTGAAGTTTTCCCAGTGTAGCACGGTGGCAATAGCCATCAACCATGTGAATGTGGCAATCCCGAGGAAGACCGGTGCGACCGTGTGCCACTCGCCGACTGTGGATACCCGATAAAAGAAATACACGCCAGCTCCGTAGCCTGCGCCCATTACGATCGGCGTCATCTCGGGCCGGATCGTCCAAGCAAAGTACGTAGTGGTCTGGCTGGGCAATCCGTAGAGGACCAGAAACGCTGCAGCTAGAAACGGGATAATGAAGCGCGCGACCCATCGGGTAATCGGAAGGACCTGTCCCCCACGACCAGAGGGGGCCATCCACTTTCGAAGATCTGCTTTCCGTTCAATCATTGTTACCACCTAACATGGTCGAATTCAGCGCCTGAGACTATATCTGTTCCCCCATTTGATGGATGCAAACTATATATTCAGCAGTCCGTTCCTCTCGGAATCACAGAAATTCACCCCTTCGTAGAAATGGAAGAGATTGCCGTCCAGCCGAGTGTTCCACGCCTTGGTGAGGACTCATGACCTCGAGAAGGCATCTACGGTCCTCGGGCCACCCACTCTGGGCATGTATCTCTCCAAGCTTGCAACAAGTCCCCGCGACCGCATTTTATGGCCCCCTGACGGGTGCGGGGCCTCGCAGGTTTCGCTGATTCGAAATGGCAACGAGAGACATCTACGAACGGAGTTTCGACGAAGACGACGGTCGAACGATTCAGGGGACGTGCCCTGACTGTGAAGGACGACTCAGGACTGACGGTGGAGAGACGGCCTGTACAGTGTGTGGTCTGGTTATCGAGGATCAGCCCTTCGACTTCGAGGAACCACCGGCTGAGATATCGGATACGTTGGGGAGAGATCGAACTGGCGCACCGCTCACCGAACGCAGACACGACCGTGGGCTGTCGAGTGAGATCGGTTTCGGGAAAGATGCGAAAGGGAACACACTCCCCGGAAAGAAGCGTCGTCAACTCGGTCGGTTGCGTCGCGAACACGGTCGGGCACGCTGGGGAAGCAAAGCAGAGCGCAATCTCGGGAGTGGGTTGACTGAGGTTTCTCGCATGGGGAGTGGGCTGGAACTACCGAACTCGGTCCGCGATGAAGCCTGCCGACACTTCAGACAGGCCCAGGAGGCAGACCTCCTCAAGGGGCGCTCGATCGAGGCTGTGGCGAGTGCGAGTGTCTACGCTGCCTGTCGTGAAGACGGACGCATCGAGACAATCGAGGACGTGGCCGCGGTGGCTCGTGTCGAGAAGGTGGCGATCACGAACGCCTACAACGTGATGAATCGCGAACTGAGTCTGGCCGTCCGACCGCGTAATCCTGCGGCGTTCGTGCCCAGATTGTGTACCGACCTCAAACTGGGGCTGGGTATAGAGCGAAGAGCGCGTGCGCTGGCGAGGAGCGCAACAGCGGAGGGTGTCGGCATCGGCTGTCAGCCAGTCGGCGTGGCGGCTGGGTGTCTCGCGATCGTGATCGAGGACGAGGGGGTTGGAGTGACGCAGTCCGAACTGGCCAGAGCGGCGGGCGTTTCGATCGAGACGATTCGAGCCCGTCGCGATCAACTGCGAGCGGAGCTGGATCGATGATCAAACTGATCCTCGAACTCGTCTGGCGGCGTTCCTCAACCGTGTACGAATGTCGACGCTGCGGGACAACTGCCGATGCGAAGACGCGCTGCTGCCGACGGTGTGGACACGACGAGATCGTCGTCTGCGAGTGTGGTTGAAACTTGAAGTTCATCCGAACAGGATAGCGGTTTGCCGATAGGATTTCGTCCTAATCTCGCATAAAGTAGCCGAGATCGGTCCCAAGGACCACGATGAACCCGCTCGCAGTTGGAATTTACGGCATGAGTAGCAAAGTGCGCCAAGTACGAGTTGCAACTTCACCAGGGCTGTGACGCGAGCGGGCCCGTCCACGCCCGACCGGACCCGATTGCCCAGCTGGGCCACTTGCTCGAAGACGATCGGAGCGGCTACCGGAAAGTCGTTCAGAACGACGAGAACGACCACGGAGAAGTTCTGGAAGGAGACAACCACACAGTCACGCTGGGGGCAGAGGCCGGTGCGAAGGTGAGAGAAGCCGCCGAGCGCGGATTGGACCAACGTACGAGCGCGTTTATCGTGTGGGCGTCGCGGCTTCGACGTGAAAGACCGCCGGGATGCTCGCCTGAAACTTCGCTTTGGCGAGGTCGAAGACACCAACGAACTGCAACGCCAACTCCGCTAGGGCTTCGATCTCTGGGAAGACATGGATCGCGACGCCTGGGAGTTCCTAGACGGACTCGGCGAGTACGAGATCGGCAGTCGGACATCGATTGACGACGTGAAGATGCACCTTCAGCGTCACAACCTCGAGAAGTTCACCTTCGGCGGGTAGCCGGTAGTCCCCCGCGAGCCGCGGAACGTCCCGGTTCGCGGGTAGTGGCTACTCTCTTCTTCGCAGCTATTTCCACAAATGGAGCTGTTCTCTTCCTCACATAGAGCAATCAGAATTGACTTCCTCGAGGAATCCGATCCGGGTACGGGGAGATCGGGCCGGCGAGATCGGCGCGCCCGTGTCCGAGCGCTCGTGACCAACGATCAACACCGAACCCTGTTTCACGAAGCGGTCGCCCTCCTGCTTCTTGCGGACCATCTTCAGGTCCTTCGCGATGGCGTTGGTCCCCTCGGTGTCCTGGCCTTTGGTGGTGAGCGTCTGTGACCCCTCGTCGATCAGCGCGGGCACCTGCCCGCAGTGATCTTGCATCGCGTGGAGTAGCTCCTCGATGAGGCCCCCATCGGGATCGACACGTATCGGATGATCGTTTCCCAGCAGATTCTCGACCAACACTATCTTTCGATTTAAAAGGTAAGTACCCTCTGGCTAAACCGAAGCAAGGTCAACCAATAAATAGCCACCAAATTCAGGTCCAATATTAAATGCCTCTGAATCACAAACTCGAAAATAGATTTATATAAGCATGATTACAACCATTGGGTACCCGATACACAACGCTATTGACCGGCTTTAAATGAATATTGACGACATCGCCGACGACAAAACGGACAAGGCGAGCCCCGGTGAGCGGTTCCGAAACCAGTGGTTAGACGATTTACCGATCAGCCAGTGGCCGACGTACATTGATGAGAGTGCGCAATTGATAGTCGATGGTATCTTTATTGGGGATACCGACTTGACGAAGGCAGATTTTCCATACGAGATGGGTGAGTATTACCGGCGCGGACTGGCAGAGGTGAGCGACATCACCCCATCAGAAACGACACTACCGTTAGGCAGTCACTCTGCCAAAGAGGTCGGCATAGTCGCGTGGACATTCAACAGGCTCCGGGAGGAAATTCGGAAATCGAAATACACTGACTACGAAAATCCAAGCCGGGTAATCGAGGCTGCTATCAACAAACTCCTCGTTGAGAAAATAGAAACGAATCAGCTAGGGGAGCGAGAGATCGAGACGATCCGACTTCCTGAAAGTGCATCTGTGAGCACGCTCGTCTCAGAAGTATTCTGCCGGCCCCGAAGTGAGATGTATCTCAACCTTCTTCTGGAAACAATCGAATCGAGTTCCACGTCAGGGTTATTGGAACGGATCGAGGAACCCCGGATGGTAACTCCGTTGTGGGAGCATCAGCGAGATGCACTGGACGAATGGCTCGCCCAGGGGTGTCGTGGATACGTCGATATGGCCACAGCAACAGGGAAGACATTCCTCGGGTTGGCGGCTATTGCGCACCACTACGGAAATCTCCATCCACGTGACCGGGACCTGCTGGAGGAACGTTACCGAGATAAGGGAGAACAGCGTGCGACCGTAATCGTCGTCGCTCATCGTGACCTCATCCTCGATCAATGGAAACGAGAGTTCGATACACACCTCAATATCCCTGAGCAGAGCGGTACTCAAAGCGGTGAACACACGGCTCATTTCGAGTGGGGTGACGTCTATTTCTGGACACCAAATCGCCTCCGAGAAAGCGATATACTCGAGGAAGGTACGGATCTAGTCGTACTGGACGAGACACATCACTATCTCGGTAGTTCGGGATTCGGCGCAATCATTGACGATATCGATGGACACGTTCTCGCGTTGTCCGGCTCGCTCGACGAAACGAATGCCCGAACACTTGAGCGGCGGGACATTCCAAAGCTGTTCGAATTCTCGCTGCGCGATGGACAGCGTGCAGGCGTTATCCCACAGTGTGACTGGGACGTACTCTTTACACCCTACAAGAACCAGGCGCGACTCGCCGAGACGACGAGCAAATGCTCAGATGGGGTAGAGCGATACTCGGATGGCATCGATGTGCCGGATAACGTCGATACAGAGCAGTCGGAATTATCGTTCGAAAATCTCTCAGAGGCCCAGTCAATTGCGCAGACTTCGGCGGGAAAGACGTTGAAAGAACACGATCCAGACTTCCGTGAGTTCGCTTCTGCGGTAAAAGCACGCCAACTTACGACGTACAATCTTTCACCCGCGCTTTCAACGGTCGTCCACCTCGTTCTCGATAATATCGAACAGCACAAGTGCGTGGTGCTACTCGAAACGAAAGACGAGATTGAGAAGGTGACCGAGAAACTCCAATCTAGATTGGGTGACTCGTACGATTCACAAATCACGGTTCTGGACGATCCATCTGATCTCTCCACAGTCGAGAAATTCGACCAAGAACAAGAGAGAGGTGCGATAATTGGAATTGCACGTACACTCGGGGAAGGCATCGATATAAAGACTGCTGACGTCTGTATCAATCGAGGTCGTGGTCGACTCAGTCGTTCTCTTGTCCAGCGGATGGGGCGCATTCTACGGAACCCAGATGGTGACAAGCAAGCACATTTCTATCACATTACTGGAATTCCGACACGCGACGACGCATCGATACTCCAGGAGGATGGGGTGTCGTTACTCGAAACTGCAAGTCAGCTTCTTGAGTGGGGAGAACAATTCAATGCAAAGCCAGTGTTCTCGGTTGACTCTGAAACCAATCTCAGCGAAAAAGATATTGTGGACCTCGAAAACGCGGGAGTGACAGCAATCGAAGAGTGGACCCCAGACCACTACGACTGGCCGCAGAATGAGGACATCCGCGCACAACTTGAATCGCTTTGTGAAAAAATTCAGAACGAAAGCGGCTCCGCATTGCTGTCGATAGAGCGAGACGAACAGGCCACCGAAGAGGAAGGCAATACTGAGGACGTTGAACAGCCTCCGATCACCGACGGAGTGACGTTCATTGCCGCTGATAGTGGATCAGTCCAACTGGCGCAGTGGTTCTACGAACTCGCAGAAGAGGCATCCGAGAATGTTGATGCATTCGTTGAAACAGCTATCCGCGACTACCTTCGCGAGTCGCTCACCTATCCAGATTCCGACGCGACATCTGCATTTGATTCGACTACTTCTATCTCGATTAACCCCGCTTTAGAGGCGACATTGTCTATCTATACCGAGAATAGTTCCCAAATCGAAGTTATCCACGCCGCTATCGCTGAAGCAATCGAAGACGATCTTCCACAGCTGCTCGAAGAGACGCAGCTCGAAATACCGGAAGGCGAGATAACCGCAGTAGTGTCGCAGCTATCGGGTGATGAGAATGAGTAATTGGCAATTGTGCCGAAAATGGTCCAATGACTGACAGGAAAGAACTACCAACGAGTAACAGACGCAACCTCCTAACTGGTTTCAGCAGTTTACTTTGTGTAAGCACTATGAGTGAAACTGCTAGTGCGGTTGCTAACTCGCCTCCAACCGCCAAAATTAATCAATACCCTGAAAATCCTTCGGCAGGGGAGGAAGTCCGATTTACCGGTAGTATCTCCGAGGATTCAGATGGGGAAATTACCGAGTACTACTGGGAGATTGAAGAATCGGATTCCACTCTTCGAACGGCATATTCTATAGAGATACGACAGACGTGGGTGATTGGTGGTACGTACGATGTCACACTTACTGTGACTGATGATGATGGTGCAACTGATTCAACTACAAAGACCATCGAAGTTGCGTCTACAGCACCGACAGCGGATTTCTCTATCGAGCCACTATCACCGAAACCTAATCAGGAAGTGACACTAGACGGAACTAAGTCGCAAGATCCCAACGGAGCCATTACTGACTACGAGTGGGAGATTAAGGAGGCCGATGGGTTTTCTGAAACTACGACTGGTGAACGGGTAATGCGTGCTTGGGCATCTGAAGACACATACGATATCTCACTCACAGTTACAGACGAAGAGGGGAAGACAGGTAGCGTAACGAAATCGATTACTGTCTATAACGAACCTCCAGAACCATCGATAACGGTCGAAAGCGACCCAGTGAAAACTGGAAATTCGATTACTATCGACGCATCAGAGTCATCTGACCCGGACGGATCAATAGTGTCGTATTCGTGGAATGTTGATTACTATTCTGAGACTAAAACATTTTCTGGAAAGGCGATATACTCGCGGTGGGTAGAGCCCGGTACGTACCCAGTGGAATTGACCGTTACCGATGATGGGGGAAAGGAGACGAGTACAACGAAAGAAGTCACAGTCGAAAATCGCTCCCCAGTCGCCAGATTTGAGATCGAGACGTCTAATCCGACTCAGTACCAGCCAATCCGCTTCAATGGAGCACCTTCAGTCGATGCAGAAAGCGAAATAGCCGCGTACAACTGGACTGTTGAAACAGAAGAGGGGGAGATGCCGTATTCAGGCCAAAAATTCGAACATACATTCGATACAGCTGGAGGACACGACGTTACGCTCGTAGTTGAAGACCAACACGGAGGGCGAGATGTGACTACGAAGACTCTCGATGTCGCAAGTAAACAACGAACGACACTGACGGCAGAACCGACAACACCGGCACCACAGTCAACGACAGTTTCGTCATCACCGAATTCTCGGAGTGGTGAGACAACAGATGGGGGTGGAGATGAGGTAAACAGCGTCGAATCAATCACGGAGAGCACTGCCCCAACGAAGACCAGGACGAATAGTTCGGCAGTTGCTGGAGCGGCCAACAACAATGATGGTTCTATTTTGCCGGAAGTTATAGGGATAGTCGGCGTTGGAGCTGTCGGTTTATATGGATTACAAAGAGTAGTCAGTGGTTCCTCCGAGACCCCATCCAAAACCCCCGCAAACGCATCGTCAGAGGCCTCAATCTCAGACTCTTCCACCAAGACTGGTGAATCAGCCGCCGATGAAATGACGTACTCAGAGGCCCAAAGCCTTCGCGACGAAGGGGTCAACCTGCTGTCTTCATCGACACTATTAGAGCCAGATAGGACACAAAACCAGTTGATTGAAGCACGAGAGAACCTCGCAGAAGCGTCCCAAGCCTTCGAGACGCTTGACGACGAGCAGAAGGTTCAGTGGACCAAATCAAGAATCGAGAGTATAGAGGCGCGGTTGTCGGTACTGCCTGCGATTCTTGAGTCATTAGATACTGTTGACGACGAAGTCCTCTCTGACACCCCTGATCTGGAGCGGTTCTCAGATGAGGACCTACGAAAGAATGCTAAGGCGTTGGAACAAGCAATCGACGCAGCTTCGGGAGTAGCTGGGTTCGAAACGAAGAAGTTGAAGACAAGACTGGGATTGGTCGAACGTGAAATAGATAGCCGATCGAAAGAACCCCCGTCACAAGATGAACTACTCGCTGAGATTGACCAAGTCGCCAGTGAAGTAGGGCAGATCCCGACTCTCGAAGAGGTTATCGAACAATCAGGGATTAGCAAACAGGGGTTCGATGAGGCCTTCGACACGTGGGAGAGCGCACTCGAAGCTACAGAGAAGGTAAAGGAAAAACAGCACCGTGTTCAGAATCAGACCAAACAGATCGAACAGGCAATCTCTTCAGCCAACTTTGAGAGTGCAACTGAACTGATCGTTGAGCTTCGGGAGAGCATCGAGGAAGAACCAGAGTATGTTCCAATCGGGATTTCGCAGAGGGGCATAAATAAACTCCAGCATCATCTGCAGAATAAGGTATCTGAGCAGGTCACAACGTTAGTGCGGGTGGCAGAGTCCAAATGCGATGAATGCAGCTCCAAGCTCAAAAACGGGAGCTACGAGCAGGCCAAGCAACCTGTGAATGAGGGAATTGAGGCTTGCCGAGAGGCAGCCGAACTCATTGACGAATACAACGTGGAAGTGGACGTGTCGACTTCCGACGTAGAAAGGGACCTCACTGCGGTTATTGAACAGATTGAGGAAATTCAGGGAGCAACTGAAGCCGCAGAAGAAAACCGAAACCGGGCAAAAAGTGCTCTGGAGTCGAACGACTACGAAACTGTAGAAACCGCATTAGACGACCTGAACTCGAATATTGAGGACCTACGTACAAGTAACGCGAGCCAGGACACGATTACTCGATTTGCGGAGTCGTCAATCGAGATCGAGGAGAGGCTGGCTACGAAGCGAGCAGAAAAAAGCTTCAACGGGTTATTGGGAGCAATTGGCTTTGCAATATCACAAGCTGAAGATTATATCGAAGATGGGTCATATAACCAGGCGATTAGCCAACTCGACACTGCGTTCACCTCTCTCGAGGAAGCGAGGCAGATTAACGAAAAGCACGATCTCGGACGAGATGACACACTTTCCGAGCGGCGTGCATCTATCACTGCCCTGTACGAGGAGGCAAATGATCAGCCGGCTGAAGAAGCCAAGACGTTGGTAGAAGAAGCCGAAGAGACAATTTCAGAGGGTATCGAACATCGAGAAGCGGATCGGCCAGTAGAAGCTGTCGAGCTCTTCGAGAAGGGGCGCTCGAAATATCAGTCAGCACTCAAACTCGCGGAAGAGTACGAACTTCCGCAAGAGTGGGAAATTAGACAGCGTCTATCGATGGTCGAGGAATATCTCAATGTCACAGAGACAAACCTTGATGAGAAGCGTGCGAGAGTCAAACGACAACTAGAACAGACTCTCAACGATACCAAAACCGCACTTCGAAAAGCGAAACAACACGAGGAGGTGCATGATGCTGTAGCAGCCAAAGAGTCACTCGACATCGCAATCGGGCACTTAGATGAAGCGGAGCATCTCCTCGAAATGGGACTCGGACCTGAGCCTGCTCGAGAGCGATATCAGGAACTGGAAAGAGAAGCCGAAACTCTTGAGCAACGCCTTCCTACAACTGATCCCGATAGTGAGTATCGGAAGCAAGATCTCATTGCGTCGTTGCAAGAGTTGGCGACAAAACTCGAAGAGTCGCCACGTCCCGAGTTTATTAACGCATATGGGAAATATCCGGCAGATGCGTATCTTGAAGAGTTTGGCTCTTGGCCGGAAGCGCTGGCAGCCGCGAACTTAGACCCCATCGACGAAGAAGCGCGAGAACGACGTAAGTATTCTCGCGTTGACGTGCTCGATGCCCTACGCGAAGTGGCAAAGAAGGTCGACCGTCCTCCAACGAAAGGAGACATGATCAAACAGGGATCCATGTCAGTCCCCCCGATCGAGAGCCGATTTGCCGACTGGGAGACTGCGCTACAATTAGCGGGGGTACATGATTCAGGTGGGGAGTCTATACAGACAGATACAGACGAGGGCTCCTCAAGCGAGAGTAGTGGTTCTGATATCGAGCCAGTCGAACGAACAGGAGAGGAAGAGGACTCTCTCCCCGAAAACGACCCATCCAGAGAAGATTACATCAGGGCAATTAGACGAGTCGCCTCTGAAACAGAGAAGCCAGTGAAATCGACGGATGTCAGTGACAAGAGTCCCTATGGAGTCCACGAGTTCACCCGAGAGTTTGGCTCTTGGCAAGACGCACTCGAAGTAGCCGATATCAATAATGAACGCCGCCTCATCAACGAACTACAACGCGTTGCTGACGAACTCGGTCATCAGCCTTCTACGACCGAAATGAATAGTCACGGGCACGTGAGCGCCAGCTTCTTTACAGACTATTTCGGAACCTATTCCGGAGCAGCTGAAGAGGCTTTCGGCGACGCGACAGCGTCCGACTCGGATTCCTTCGGCAGCGATAGTTCTTCCCCCAGCGAGAAATCCCAGAGCGAACAACAGGAGACAACAGATGTTCATCCCAACCGGGCAGAACTGATTCGAGAGATGGAAAATCTTAATGATAGATGGTCAAGTATCGATCACAAATTGATCTATTCTGTGAGTGACTACGATCCAGATGATTTTGAAGAGGAATTCGGGAGTGTCGATGCAGCGATTGACGCAGCTGGGTTGGATGATACTGATCAGTCGGACGGAGACAGTACATCCGAAGTCGAAACCGAGTCAGAAACTGAAACACCTCCCGAGTCAGAGAGTTCGGTCGGGCGTGAAGAGCTAATCGAAGAGTTACAGGAGCTTGACGAAGAGTGGTCGAAAATCGACCGGAAGTTGCTCTACTCGGTGGGACAGTACCATCCCGACGAATATGAGGAGGCGTTTGGGAGTCTCGAGATCGCGCTCGTCAAAGCCGGTGTCAACGATACGGAAGGCACCGTGGAGACGAAAGCAGAAGATGACCAGTCTCAGCAAGCAGTTGTCGACGCAGATACTGAAGGCGACTCCGACGGAAGCGCCGAAGACGAGCAACCGATAACCAGCACGGAGTCGTTGTCTGAGAGCGTACGACTAAGTGAGTTTGCGGCTATAGGTGACTTGACGCCCAACAAACGTTCCTCGAAGGAGATAGCAATTAAAATAGAGGACGAATTATACGCAGGAGCAAAGAAGGACGCCTCATTTGAGGTATCTGATGCGACAGGAGAAACTGTCCGACTCAATATCTGGTCGAAACATGACCTCAAAGTCCCGGATATCTCGGACGATTGGATTGTGATAGAGGATGTCCGGCTGCAGGAGTGGGAGAAGGACGGCGAAACGAATCGAAACCTGTCGAGTTCCTCCGATACAACGTGGCAAAAGCTCGATCAAGGAGAATCACCGACTGGCCAGGAGACCGAATCACAATCAGGAGAGCTGCTGGAAGTGAACGGCGTCACCGATGCAATCGAGCAGTCGCTACGCGAATCCGGGTTCCACACGCGTGATGACCTGAAGAGCGCGTCACCAGAAGACATTGCCGAGGCTGACGGGGTCAGTAAACAGATCGCGATGCGAATCAAGCTCGATGTCGGTGGGTAATAGAGAGGCGGAACCAATACAATCACAGAAACATATCGTAATAACCATCGAAGCTCCATAATGCATTCACCACAGCGAACACTTGACTCCGCGATTGATCGTGCAGCAGAGATTACTTGGTGGAACCGCCAGATGACTCGTCTCGATGAAGTCGTCGGCCAGGAGGAAGCAACATCGTTCGTCCGGAACGAGACTGTCGAACAAAAAGGGCCATACGTCGAGTTCGTCGATGCCCCGAAGTTCCATGAGCGGTCCGCAGCAGCGTTCCTCGGCGACCTCAACTACAGTGAGGAACTTATCGACGCAATCGTCGGTGACCTGTTCGGCGGCGACTCGAACGGGTCACTCTACGAACATCAGGCAGAGACGATTGAATCAATTTCGGCAGATTCGAATGATAACGTTTTGGCGGTGCCAACTGCGACAGGAAAGACTGAGTCCTTCTTTTTCCCGATTCTCGATCATTGCATTTCCACAGATGAACCGGGCTTGAAATCGCTAATCGTCTACCCGATGAAGACCCTCGGTGTCGACCAGCTTAATCGTTTTATTTCGTACCTCGATCGGATTAACCGCTATCGTGATCCAGAAGACAGGATTACGATCGGGATTTGGGACTCGGATACACCGACTCGCATCGGGACCCGTGAACACGAAATTGAGGAGGGGTCCTTCGTACGGGGACTCGAATGTCCACGAGAAGACGGGGAGAAGCTCCGAATACTCGGCGACATGACGGTTGGGACAGAAGACAACCAGTACTCGTGGATCCGGGTGACACGGGACGCGATTAGAAACGGTGCGGATATCTTGCTCACAAATCCTGAGGCGCTTGATCACATGTTTGTGAGCAACAACCCCGAAACGCGCCAGATTCTCGGGGAAGAGCCAGGCCAACACCCCGTGGAACACGTTGTCTTCGACGAAGCACACGTTTGGAGCGGCATTTCAGGTGCCTCGGTTCGGCTTCTCTCGGAGCGGCTCAAATCGTTCTATGCTGAGCGTGATCCTCAAATCACGATGGTCTCTGCCACTGTAGACAATCCCAGAGAGCTCGCTCACAAACTCACTGGAACGCCCGAATCCGAGATTAACTCAATTGGCTTCACACCACGGAAGTTCCCAATCGAGTCATCACCCTCGTTCGATCGATTTGCGCCGTGTGACCTCGGTGAGATTGCCGCTGTTCTCGCCCTAGCCGATTCTGGCGAGTTCACACCAGACGAGGTCACTGAAATCGGGCTTGAGAACGCTTACTCGACGGTTAGCGAGACCGGTCTCGTATCAAAAAATTCTGATGGTGTCGTGACCCTCTCGTCAAGTCTCGATTGGCTTCGGGACCCCATTACTGCGGAAGTCAATAGTCTCCTCGCGGACAACACGTTCGGCTCCGTGACAGAGATCGCATCCACTGAATCGGGGCAAAATCATCTCGCCGACGCTCTTCTTGAGACCGGCGGTCTCGACAGCGAGTGGTTCGATTTCGTCAGCTCTGAGGTGCCCGAGGCTGCGGCGTTTGCCAGCTGGTTCGACGAAGGTACGACCGGCGACGTCGGGTTCAGACATTACAACGATCTCCTCAAAGAACTCGTCGACGAAGGTGTCGACGACGCCGAAGGGGTGCTGGACGCGATAATGGCTTTCGGCCGCCTTGCGGGGATGGTCACCGAAAAGTACCACGTCTTCCTGAAGCCGCCGTCCCAGGCATACCTCTGTGAGACCTGCAGCGATATGACGCGGGACAAACACTGCACGTCGTGTGGCACACGGAACGCAGAGATTCAATTCTGTAAGCGCTGTCATTATCCGTTTGTCGAATACGATACGGCTGACGAAGAGGAGAGTTTCCGCCCATTTGACCATGCCGCCCCCGTCGATGACTGCCCTGGTTGTGGTCAGTGGCCACGCCTCACAGATATCGGTGTGCCGACGACGAGCCTCCTGTCGTACATGTTGACAGAAATCTGCCGAACGAGTCCGTCGAAGAAGACACTCGTCTTCTCGGACTCACACAGCGCCGCCGAGTCCGTCGGCGACAGTATCATCGATACAGAGTATGGTTTGATGGCAGAGACGCTCTATGTGCAACATCTGATCGAGAATGGAGGCAGCTCCGGCAACTACGAGGCGTTCCGTGCAGTCGCCGACGAGCTCCGTGAAGCGTACTGGGAGCCACTAATCCAGAACGAGATCGACGAAGACGGGACAGCCTACAATTTCCTCCGAACGCTTCTCGACGATATCGAAGGGCATGCGATGCTCCACAACGCCGAAAACCTCCTCGATAGCGCACTCGTCACCGTGGAGACTGTTACGCAGTTCGACGACCCGGTCAAACGTAACGTTTCACACGAGGCCTACAAGCTATTCGTAAAGGACCCTGGTGTGGGCTTCTCGAAGAACACCATCGATATCGAGGGCCTTTCACTTCCGAAGATTGCCGAAAGACTCTCATCTCGTTCCGGCTACGATGTCGAAACAGTCCACAGTGTGCTGCCTGAAGTCCTCAGTGCGTTGCTCGACAGCTCAATTGTCGTCGAGCAATCGTGGGAAGAAATCAGGCAATCAATCGCGAACGCGAACGTCAGTGACGATCGAAAAGAGGACACCGTCGCATACGTCGAGCGCGTTCGTGACGAGTTCAACGACGCCGATATTCGAGACGAGGAATCAGAAACAGGTATTCTCACCCGCGTCACACGCCGTGACAAATCGATCCTAACCCTCCTAGAGCGAGCATCGTTCTGTACCGACTGTTACCGGTCGTACCCCATTGGTGATGACTCGTTCTCAGAATGTCCCGACTGTGGAGCTTCCATTGAATCGTACCAGCGGTTCACTCATACAGAAGATGGGGCGCTTGTCGCCGATCCTGGGTATGCAGATGTCGACACTGGCTGGCCGTATGCCGTCGACCACTGGGCTCACGACATCACGACACCGATTAGGGATGGCGCCGACCCTGAGTTCATCAGCGTTGGAATACACAAGGGGAATATCCCACACACACTCCGGGGAGCGATCGAAGAGGGATTCCGTAAAGACGACCCAGACGTCAACATCGTCAGCGCGACGCCGACGATGGAGCTCGGTGTCGACATCGGGAGCCTCGATACCGTTGCACAAGTGGGAATTCCACCTACGCTCACGAACTATGTCCAGCGCAGCGGCCGAACTGGCCGAACACGCGGAAGCTCCTCACTTGTCGCGACCGCTGTCCGGGGCGAGCACCCGGTCGATGGCCACTACTACGGGAATCTCGAGACGTTCCTCAACGACTTCGAACCCGTCCGTGTCCCTGATCCTTACGAGTTCGAAGAACTCCTTGCTGGTCACGTCGTGACTGAGACGTTCGCATATCTGGCCCGAAACCCACATCCCACCAACGTTTTCGAGAAAAAATACCTCCTGAACGAAACCAACCAAAACTTGGACGCGTTCGTTCATAGTGTCGAGGAGAGCCTCGATATTCTACAAGAGTTCTTGCTTGCAGAACGACGGGAGGCACTCGAACGACATCTGCGATCCATCTTCGGCCAACAGGGTATCGACGCGTTCGAGTCTGTGTTCGTCGAAAGTGGCCCCCTCTCGATGCCCCACCGTATCGAAAAGACGTTCTCACAGATTACGTCGATGTCGGGGTCGGCGGAAACCAACAAGGCGTTCACCGAATCGAACAACCGACTCGACCAGTGGCTGGGCCGCCTCGGGTATCTTGCGAACTACCGCAGTTTCGGCCAACAGTTCCCTGTGAAGTTCTCTGGGCGTTCTGAGGGAATCGAGTTCGAGGGTTCCGGTCGACTCTACGATATGTTTCCCGGCCCAGAAAATGACCTGGGATCGCTCGTCACTCTCCACGGTACGGATTACATCGTCGATGATGTCCGCGGGAGCTCGACCCCGCTCACGACAGTTATGGTGTGCACCAACGAGGAGTGTGACCGCCCGTTTGAAAGCTATGAACTCGACACGGAATTATGCCCATACTGTGACACTCCTCTCGAAGAAACGAACGTTCATGGGGTGAGCTCAGTCGAGTGTAAACCCGCCCGTGGTGGGCAGAAACGCTACAACACTCGAGGGCTGATGACGACAGCCATCTCAGATAGTGACGTTCCTCCGCAGAACACCGACTCCACGACCGTATTCGGCTTAGACTGCGAGGCGAGCTATGGGGAACTTGACGTGACGGACTTCGTGTACGCATTCGAGCGCCGGCACTCCGCAAGTCCCGACAAGAATGTCCTCCGGTCGGAAGCGCTCATCGAACGTGATAAGTCTTCATCACCAGCTGATAGTGGGAAATCTTGGGAAGACCGCCTCGAAGAAAGCGAGACTGAAGAGTACGCACCGGTTGGTCAGCAGTATCACACCCAGGGTTTGACCCTCGAGTTCGACCAAGATGACATCGCCGCGCGGCTCGACGGTGCTGGCGATGATCTGACGTGGCCACAGGCACTCGTCAGCCTGAAACAGGCACTCGAAAAAGCGATTGCTGTCGTCGGACAGTGTGAACGATCGGACTTCCGAGTCGATACAGACAAGACTGAGTCGACTATTACGGTTCGAGTCGTCGATAGTCGCCAGGGAGGTAACGGAATCGCCTGGCAGGTCTGGAACGCACTCGAGGACATCCAAGCACGAGTCGGAGAAGTTGCCGACTGCGATCGATGTGAGGACTACTGTGACGAGTGCTTGCTCCTCTCGCGCACGCCCGCATACTATCTTGAGAACGACTTACTCGACAATCAAGTTCTGAGTTCCTTGATCAACGGACCCTCTACCACATGACAGAGCCATCAACATTCAAGCGGATTAGAAACGCAGATATCGCGACTATCCACGATGACACTGGTCAGACGTACTGGTGGATGCTTCGGTCGTTCCCAGCTATCAACTACCTCGGGTTCCAGACGTTCACTTATCCAACGTCGTGGCGCTCGCTCAACACCGGTGGTGAGTTCCCGTCATACACACACCAGTACGACTATCTCGACTACGACTACAAAGTCCTCGGTCAACTCGAAGAGGACGCGTTCGGCAATGATTTGGTCGTCACAACGAGTGAGTATTACGAGGGAGAAACCCAGTATTCAATCGACCATCTAGTCAGTCGTTACGCAGCGCGTTCAGAGACGCTCATTGTGGTGACGGACTCACGCCGGTTCACGCCCCGCGGTGGGCAGCGTCCACTTTACCAGGAACAGTTCGTCGAAAACGTTGGCTCCTACCAGCGTCTTTACACAGCATTCGAGCAAGTCTATGAGGACGCAGGTTGGGAACTTCCGCTCATGGACACAAAGAACCTGTTCCTTCACGACAACGCGAATCTCTATGCGTTCGTTACCGGTGACGAACTCGAGGACACCGAAGACCTGTTCGAAGTTCTCCCCGATGCGCCGTTCCTGCCACTATACGAAGTGTTCGGCCAAATATTTGCACGGCCTGACGAGTACGGCTCGGTTCCACTCGACGAGGACGACGTGACGGGTCTCAACCGGTGGCTGCGCCGTCGTATCGAGTGGGAGCGGGAAACCGCATCCGAGGTGGCCCAGAGCCTCAATCGAGCGGTGAGCGAGGATGGGCAGACCTTCGATCCGTCATATGCGGCGCGGACGCCGGTAGTGAAGGAGGCAGCAGACAAGGCTGCTAAAATTGACCCCGATGAATCATCAATTCATAAACGATACTATGCCTGGTTACAATAGACATACAGATGAGTAGTAGCGAAGGATACATTCTGAACGCGGTCCAGACGCCAGGACCACTCCTCCCGGTATATCGGTCGATCAGTAACGGGAGCGAGACGAAGTCCCATATCGAGAGCGATACCCAGATCGACTCCGGTCTTGATGAGATTTTGAATGGGCTTCGACTCCTCCGGATGGTCGGTAAGGAGGAAGAGGCGTACTACGCCCGTGAGCATGAATGGGATGTCGGAGACGAACGCTGGAACTTCCGGCTCACTGCTCTTCACAACCTCGCTCAGGAATGCCAACCAACTGACTGGGGAAAACAAGCTGCTGTCTTGCTCAACTACAAGTTCTTACTCGATAAGGATATCCAGCATTTCGAGAACAACGAGGAACCTATCTATTCCGATATCGATAAATGGTATACAGATATTAACTACCGGCCTCAGTCCCAGCAGGGACTAATCGTACACAACGACCCCAAGTTCGCAAACTGGACACGGCTCGTCCACTTCCTCGGACTCGTTCATAAGGTGAGCGGTCGGGAACATACTGTCTACCCCGACCCGACGCTGATTCGACATTCGCTCGAGCTGGCTGCTGAAGACAGAGCCATCGACATCGACGGGACGCCCGGAATCTCGATTGAGCAGTACCTCCGTTGGCTCCGTGAGAAGCTGCTCTATATCGAGACGACGTCCGATGGAGCGATTCCCGAAGGGATCGCTCGTGTCCTGTTCGAACTCGTTCTGGACGACGATATCCGGATCGTAGAGTATGGCGACGCCGGTACCGTTACTCTCGGGGGTATCCCCCCGTACGACGGAATCGACAGCGAAGCAAATGCGATTAAACTGATCTGATATGAGCACGATACGGCAAGACACAGACCTCCGATGTCCACACTTTGAGGAAGTCGACGAGAAGACGCTCCGACAGCTGTTCTCGAAAGTAGCAGCCGTACGGTCAGACAACAAGGACCTATTCGAATTCACACACCGTCCGATCAAGGTATTCCGGTCACCGCAAGGGACTCGTTCCGAAGAAGAGGTTGTCGGCGAGGAGGAAGTATACCGCGAATTCAGCGACCAACGGGTTGGGAACTTCTCAGTGGTTATTGAGGGAGAAGTCGGAACTGGGAAGTCAGAGCTCTGCGCCTATCTCGCCCATCGACTTAAGAAGGACAATCGACCCATCCTCCACGTCGACAAGGACGATGATCTGATGACGCTTCTCTCGGAACGAATCCCCGAGTTCTACGAGAAGCATTTCGATGAAGAGCTTCCAGGCGCATCGAACTTCCAGCAACTCCGAAATGATCTCAAGAAAAACGGGAGAACTGTCGCCAGCAATGCGACATCTGGTGCGATTCTCAATTTGAGTGCTCGAGACTACGATGTTGATGCACAAGGTAAGGAAGAGAAAATCAGAGAGTTCGTTCAAGACCAACTCTCACTTCTCGTCGAGAAGGGTGAATACGCGAAGGAAATCAAGTTCGTCACTGAGCAGGCGTACCGACGAAACGATTTCCTACAGGTTATCGAGGACACTATCGACGTCGAAGACGCCGTTGAGGCGTTCAACGAGGAGCTCTGGCGCGTAATTCGAGATCGGTATCAGACCGCGTCCCTTAACGATGTCCTTGAGCGCGTGGGCGAGCGGTTCACAGATACGCGGCCAGTGATAATTTTCGAGGACTTCGCCATCACGGCGATGGAAGGGCAGCGGCTCCGTAACTACATGGAGCGTGACAAGCCGAACGACAATTGGGACTTCGTTGTCGCGGGCACTCGAGACTCGACACGTGTACTCCACACACAGACCGCTGAGGATCGTTTCGAGTTCTATCGGACGAATCGACAGAACTCGAACAGTGTCCTCTTCCTCGACGAGGATTCCGCTGTCGACTTTATCCGGCCATATCTAGGCTATTTCAAATCATTTGACGGAAGCGTCGAGTATGATCGCAGCGGTGACGGACTCGAACTCTCACTCAACTCTGCACCTTCGGGATCAATCTGTGCTGACTGTGGGTTTTGTGACGAGTCATTCCGTGACCTATTCCCTTTCAACGAACCATTCCTCGAACGGGTCTACGCTGGGCTCCAAGATGACGAGCAATCCCCCCGGGAGTACGTGATGGCGGTATTCGATGTGCTCCGTGACTACTACGAAGGGTATATCGACGCACCCTCCAGTTCCGACCGGCTATCAGTACTGACTAACCAGGTTGACCCCGCAACCGATATTTACGAAGACGCAGAGCCACTCGCGAACCTTGCGCGGTGGTACGGCGTTCCGATGAAGGACAAGATTGAGGTCGATGCCAGATTCGTGGACGCTTTCGGCCTCACTGAGGCTGTCGAGGAAACCAATGGAGTCAGCCGCTCTAGTGATACAGTCAGAGTTTCGACTGATATTGAAGGACCAGGACCGGGACCGGAGCCGGGGCCGGGACCGGGGCCAGAACCACCTGAGCCCCCAAAGCTTAGTAAATCAGAGAAGCTAGTCCAAGAGCTCCAGCCAAACGTCCAGCCATGGCAGAGTAACCCTGGGAATTTCCCGAAAATCACCCGGTACATCCGTATTGGCCTAAGTGACGGGATCAAACAGCTCACCGACGACTTCGAACTGTTTGACGGGATGGGACTACGGTATAATCTGAGCAGCCAGAAAGACCCCTTCGTATTCACAAGTCAGCAGCAGTCCCCTGATGAAGATCAAATCTTTATCGACCCGCAAGAGTTCCGACTGTCCGATCTGAAGAAGCTCCTCAAGTTCGGTATCTTCCGAGAAGAGGATAGAAAACAAGCGGATTCCGACGAGTTGTTCCGGAACCTCGGCACGCAGTTGACAGGGTATGCGCGACGGTGGCAACAGCAGATTATCGATCAGAACCTCCGCTCGAATCTGAAGTTGTTCAAAAAGAGTGAGTACCATGAATTCGAGGATTTCGCGCTGGCAGGCTATTCATACGTGGTTCTTCTCAGCTCTCCGTTCAAAGAGGTCACCGCAGAGCGACTAAGTGAGCGACTCAGCGAGTCTGGTTCATACACGCTTGATCCAAAACTCAAGGTGGCATTGAAAAAGGAACTCTCGAAAGACGGTTTCAGCGATCTCGTGGAATTCATGGACTATGCAGATCGGTTCGAGGAAATGGTCAGCGACCTCTTTGGTGCGAACGCGAATACGCTTGACGTGGCTCGCGTTCGTGAACGCCTCAAAAACCATCCACCTACTGCCGTCTTCGGAGGACTTGGTCGCAGTCAGATCCAACAGATATCTCCCCGGGTGCGCTTCGACACGGACAGCAAGATCCGAGACATCGCCGACATCTCGTACGATCTTAACCGTGCCTTCGAAGAGCTAGAAGACGAGTACCGGGCGAGTACGGTTACTACCGTTTCCGAGGAACTCGCGTCAGTCTCCATCTCGAATATTGAGAGCATTCTGGAGACGCTTCGAACGTACGATCATGTTGACAGTGATATGGTAGAGTCACTCGGAAAGTTCGTGGCGTTAGATCAGAAGAAGATTGACAACGCGGCGGACGCCGCTCGTCTGGCCACTGAGCTTGTGAACGGATCAACCGACGAACGGCTGCAAGCTATCCTAATCAGCATGAGACTCACCACAACTGACGTTTATGAGCGTTACGACGAAATCACGATTGTCGGTGGGACCGCAGGAGCCGACTTTGCCCAAAACTTCCTCGATATTGGGGGTCACTATGTCGACTAACAGTGAATCACTCGAATCCCAGCTAAAGAGCGTCCAGAAACAGTACCGACGCCAGCATCTCGCCGACGAACTCGACGAACTTGCGGAAACAATGGAGGAAACGCTCCTCCAACGTGAACTCGCGAGTGCGTTCTTCGACGAGCATGTCGAGCTCGACACGTCTGCGCGTCAGTCCGTGGACGAAGTCATGGACCTACTCGAACGAGGAGAGTACGAGACAATCGAAGAACGCCTCCCGACGCTCGAATCCGAGGTTGAGAGTGCAGAGACGACAGTGCAAAACCGTATCCAGGAACTCCGGTTAAAGCATAGTTCGACAGTCACCGCGATGCAACGTCTGAACGACCGCGTCGAACGCGTCGACGAGTTTCGGCTCCAAGCGCTTGGGGGCCTCCTCGACGACTGGCGGTGGAAAGAACACGTCTATTTGGACGAAGACGGGGAGTTCGAAGAGTTAGCTCAGAACGCTCGTGAATACGGCCAGGAAATGCGCGAAGCGTTTGACGAACTTCAGGAGACACTATTCGGCCACTACCCTCCGGAGATCAGATCGCTGATTGAACGAATGATCGATGACGAGCGCCTCTCGTACGCCGACCTCGAACCTGAACAGCGGACGTTACTCGCCGAGTCAGATATCGGAGAGTATACTGAGCTGACACTCTCGTAACCCTTCTTTTTTACCAGCCGTTGCGGTGTGATAGTAGAAGCAAGGTTGAATAACGAGCCGGTGAACCACAACAGTACGTGATTTCCTTTTCGTCATGCAATTTGTAGATCGCCATACGAAGCCATCTCGGCTCAACGACGACATCCATCCGCTAATCGACGCGATGCTTCACAATCGTCGAATCTTCAGCACAGAGCAGGAGGATCCTCCTTTCGTCACTGAGGCGCTCAAGTACAAGCGTGAGCCCCAGAAACGACGACAGACGAGTCCGTACACGGGCTCTGATGAATTTGTTCAGGAAATTATCGACCTGTTCGGGTTCGATCCACTCGACTTCCAAGTAGAGAGTTGGCAGACGGTGGATGAGCTCGACCGTGAGCGTCGAGAATCAAACCAGAACAAAGCCGCCGTTTTCTCTGCGCCAACCGGGTTCGGCAAGACGGAGGCGTTCTTGGGCCCTCTCTACCAGTTGCTTCGGGACGAGCGACAGGAGTCGACGGCAATCGTTTACCCGAGCCGAGCACTACTACAGGACCAATTGGGCCGCGTGCTCGAACACATCCATCAAATCAACTCAGACGCCGACGAACCGCTCTCTGTTGGTGTCTACGTCGGCGGTATGCCGTATAAAATGAACGAGGTTGAGGGCGACCGGACGTTCTTCACGGGCAATAGCGGCCGCCCTCGATTCAAACTTGCCAACTGCTGGTGTGGCGAGGAAGGCAGTCCCAACGCCTTCGAATACCACGGGACTTCCCAGAGTTACACACTTCGATGTGAAGCTGACCCGGACCACTCGTTCACTGATCGTGAGCTAATGTTGTCACGCCACGATATGGTGTTCAACAACCAGCCAGACATCGTCCTCACGACACTCGAATCCCTGGAAGGGTTCGCCCTCAAACCGCATTACTCGCTGGTTGATGATTTCGAAACAATCGTCCTGGACGAGGTCCATATGAACACCCAGATTCGGGGGGCGCATGCGTCGAAGATTATCGAGAACATCAACGAGATCACCGACCAACCTATCCTCTGGCTGGGGTCGAGCGCCACCATCGACAATCCGGAACGGTTCGGAAAACGTCTGTTCGGTGTTTCGAGCAACGAGATTCGCACCGTCGCGCCTAGCGCGTCAGATTTCGACGACGATCACGACGACTACGAACACTACTACTTCATGCTCGCGGCGCCTGACGGGCCGGGTGCCTCATCGATGTCGATACAGCAACATCTCCTCCTCGGACACAGCCTTCTTGAGCAGTCTTCCGGAGAGCGCGGGAAGATGCTCGCCTTCATCGATAGTATCTCTCAGATCAATCAGAAATACACGCAGCTCCTGGACGCGGATCACAACCGAGAACTCTGGCGCTACCATCTCGACGACGGCGACGGCGACGATGGTATCGAAGACTGGGCGGCCGTCGCAGAGGCGATGGATCACAGATTCCTCGATGAACACCTCTCGTTCATGCCGGTCTCTGCCGAACACGGATTCGACTCGGGAGACGTCGGCAATAGCGACGTACTTTTGTCGACATCGTTCTTGGAAGTTGGAATCGACGTTGGCGAAATCAAGACGATTACACAGTACAGGACGCCTTGGGACCTCTCTTCGTTCAAGCAGCGTGCCGGCCGTGCCGCTCGTAAGGAAGGGATGGATGCCCACATTGCGGTCATGCTCTCGAGCCTCACTGGGGATTCGAACATGTTCTACCGAGCCGATCGGTTCTTGGACTCCGATATCCGTACGCCACTCAAGACAGACAACGACGTTATCGAGTGGGTTCACTCACGGTTCCGAGAATACTACGAGATATCCCTCAAAATAGCGGACCAACCGAACCTCCAGCTTCGTGATCCAGGCGAACAGTTCCTCGAGGAGTACCTGGACGAACGACTTGGGTTCACCGCCTACCGCAATCTCCTGCTCTCACCGGGAGAATTCTTCGAAGAGGAGTTCGGGATTGACGTGGCCTCTGAGCCCTTGCTCTCGGAAATCCTCGTAGACGAGGCGCGCTTGGCACTCAGGGCACACCTCGAAGACCTACGAGAGAGCTTCGAAGAGATTGAATCATTTTTCGAGCTCGATGACGGGAACGTAGTTCGGGGAGAAGAAACGGTCAATACCTATGTCCACAAGGTACAGGATCAAGTACTAAAACTGATTAACGCTTTCTCCGGACAGGTCTCTGGTTACGAGGACGAACTCGAATCTCTTGGAGAAAGTGGTTACGAGGAAGACGTAGCTATGCTCGAGTCAAAATTAGTAGAACTTCGAGAGACTGCGTCGGAAATCCCGAAAGGGGATACACAAACGAAGATCAATCATTTTGAATCTCTACTCGCAGATCTGTTTAGCTTGACAGGGCCGCTAATGAAGTTCCGGAGCCGAGTCGACCGTGCGGCGGATCGACCGATCCCACAAGTTCGTACGGACAGGCTTAGTGACGTACAAGACGCGACTAGGCAGCTCTACGATCTGAGCGATGATGAACGAATCAAGGAGTACTACCGGACGCAGAAACGCATTCACTACCTCAATGAGGCACTCGACGAAATAGAGGGATATCTCGGGTATAAAAATCCCCACCTCAGTCTCTACGCTGTCAAGCGACTCCTCCGTGGTGCGTATTATTTCGATCAGTATCTCGGTGTGGACGATCGTAGCCTTGGAGAGGTTTGGTACATCCCTCAGAATTACTTTGGTGGCGCTGGGCGCTTCTTTAGCGTCTTCAACCCCGACAGCGGTGACAGCACTGATGAATCGATCGACAAGCTTGTCAGTACCTACACACCGTATCGCTCGGAGTATCAATCGGAAACCAACCAAATGTACGCGTTCCTACCGGGTACCCGTGTTACGGAAGACGGCGTCGAACTGGACTACTCCCAGCACGTCAGTGGGGAAATACAAGACGGTATCCTTGTTCCCGATTCAATTGAGCTGTCCGCGATGGCCGATTTGAGCGAGGACGCTATGAATATCGTCCGGTACTGCCCCGTCTGCTACCAGGTAATTACCGATATCGATAGCTGTCTGCGTCATAACAAAAGTGAACTGGGGAAGATCCATTCGAATCCTCAGGTGAGCACGAGCGTTGAACGCCAATCGGAAACGGAGCAGAAAGGTTCGATAACGCTTGCTTATGTCTCTTCAGAGGTGACGTTGGATGGGGTTACACTGAGTATCCGCCCTGCCCAGTCGTGGGGAACAGAGGTGAATTTCGATCAACGGGATCCGTTCGAGGTAGAACTTGATAGCCCGGAAGAGAAACTCGGCTTCCAGATCGACACGAGAGGGCTCGTATTTGACCTCGATTCTTTCCTCGAGAGAGTCGCTGATGAAGATGTTCGTTCGCTCGTCGAACGATATCACGAGTTCGAGGAAGTTGACTACGAATACGTCGCGTACCACACGGCTGCACACTTCTACCTCCAAGTCGTCTCTGACGTCAGCGCTGTCAATACCTCGATGCTGTTTTACGGATTCGACCGCGACGCGGGCGAGGTATACATCTTCGAACGAACTGAAGGAGGTCAGGGGATTGTTGATCTGGTCTTCGAGGATATCTCGAACGACCCGGGGACGGTACTGGAAGCAATTAATCGGGTCGGATACAACTCGCAAGTTATCAACGAACGGCTATGGGCGAGTAAATCATTCGTCGACCGACTCTGCAACTCATCCGCCGAAACCGATGTTGAGGCAGCCGTCGAAGAGGCACTCGATACCCCGTTCCAGTCAGTCGTGGATCGTGTTGTTCAGGAAGTCCTGTCGAGTGTTGACAAAGCTGAACAGTTCGCGATTGACGAGGAGATTGACACAGCCGATGCATATCGGGTCAAACAGACAATCGCTCAAAAGCAGGTAGCCGGTGTGGACGAGTTCCCGGACGCTGCCGTCGATGCGCTAAACGTCGAACTCTCCGACATCGACCGAGCCAAAACAGTGTTCTTTTCCCCAGATATTGACGGCTGCGTGGAAAACCTCCACCTCGGGGAATGCATCGCTGCGACGGATCAGAGCGACTCACTCAGTTACGTCCTGCTCGAAGCCCTTCGAGAAGATATTACGGAAACGGTTCACACGGACCAGACGAGTACCGAGATGTTCGACCGCGGAATACCCCCAGCAGGTGAATTTGATGACAAGAGCGTTTTCCTTACCTTCTGAGAGTCTCTCGTATTTCATCGGGTTCACGCTTCTGCACTGCGACCCTGTGGTTGTGGTGTCTCCCTGGCTGAGCGACGTATCCCTCAGCCTCCCGATCAATGACCGATTCGGCTCCAGGGAAGTGTCCCTCGTTGAAGCGCTGGAGACCCTCTCAGAGAAGGAGATACATCTCCTGGTCAGGTCTGGAGAGCCTCACAACGACTACATCAAACGCAGACTACCCGAGCACGTCCATGTTCAGGAAATCGACGGTCTCCACGCGAAGGCCGTCGTCTCTGACCCGTTCGTCTATCTCGGCTCAGCAAATATCACACGTGGCGGCCTCACCCTCAACCGAGAACTCTGTGAGGTAATCGAGAACGAGTACAACTCGGCGACAGAGTACGTCGAGCGGACACTCGACCTTACCGTGTGAGAGGTGCGTCCGGGAGCTTTGGTAGCTTTACAGGGATTTAGAATATTGTCTCCAAGGGTACGTCACGACACAGAAGAGTCGATTGATCGAGTCTCATCGATGATTGAGAGGTCTTTTGGGTGGACGATCCGGATCATCCACTCCTCCCCTTTCGCGCTTTTGAGCACCTCGTTAATCTCGTCTGCAGGATCAAGCAAGTCAGCCTGGTCCATCGTGGCGAACACGCCCGAACTCACCTCACCCTCTGCGGACCAGAGCGCAGCATCGCCTACGACGCTTCGATCGTTATCGTTCGGTATGACGTCCTGTAGCGCGAACAGTACGGTCAGCCCTGGTTGTTGGTCGAACAACCGATCCGGGACAACCTCATCGACAAGATAGCTAAGCCGGCGCTCGATCGATCGGAGCACATGACGGAGATCGCGTTGGATCCTACGCCGGTCATCCAACTGTGAAAGCTCCATCTGAATGTTTCGAACGTGCCGCTCATCGTTTTCCTGAAAGTATGGGCGTCGCGACGCCGGGTCGTACTCACCGATCTCTTCCGCATCGTCGATGAGGTACTCGAGAAAATCTTCGTAGATGTGTTTACGTCGTTCCTGCACGTCTTCGAGTTCGTCAGCAACCGTTACCCCGACAACCACCTCCACATCGTCACTGTCGATTAACGGAGACGTATGATCGCGTTCGATGACCCGTTGGGCATAGTTGAGGAGAACATTCGTGTCCACGAAGACGGTGTCGGGGCTCAGTGTCTCCACCCTCGCATCATCGTCTCCGGTCTCGGGCATGTGTCCTCATTTGAGGTACTGTGTTGATAAATTGCGGAGTCTCTCAGACAAGACATCATCATCGATTGGTTCGTAGTCATTCGGCCCCGGGAGGAGATCAACCGCAGCAAGATTTGTAGCGACTGCGGCTCGCTCCTCCAGAACTCGATCGGCAAACTCTTCGAAGATAGCAAGCTGTTCAGCACGTAAATCGTCGGCTTGTGGGCCACTCGCAGTATCCGCTGAAATGAGGAGACAGGGATACTTCCAGACGTAGTAATAAAAGAAGTCCTGAAGACGTTCGATAGCTATCCGGTGTCCAGAGGTGAGTTCGGCCGGTTCGTGCTGATCAAGTCGCATCACAGCATCCTCGATGAGGTTAGTACCCTCAACGACGATATCCAAAGTCCGACTGAGATCGTCGTGGCGACTTATGTAGTAATGAAGGTCTGAAATCGAGAGTTCGATGGACTCACGAATCGACGAAATAGATCGTTTCGGGGACTCTCCTGCAATGACGGAGTCAATAGCATCGGCGAGGTCAGCGAGGTGAGTTCGGAGGTGTGTGCTCTCAATGTACAGGAGTCGGTACTCTTCAGGGGCAGTCTCTTGGTAGAAGTTCTGGAGGAATCGCATCGTCCGTTCGTGCCAAAGGTTAGGAATCTCCTGACGATAGAACATCAGCAGGTCGCTTCGGGACACATACGTCGAGAGGTCAGATGAGGGCTCCGAATCAGGCACCAAGTTAGACGATTCAGTAAACAGAATTGGGTCGACCGTACCTAAATATGCAGAATTTACGTCAGAATCGATTTCAGGAACTGATGGGGTGCTCGGTCCTACCGGTCCGTCAACTGTTTCGAGCGTATCCGGTCCAATCGATCGATCGGGGACAACAGCGCCAGCGAGGTACCAACTATGAGTAACCGGAATCTCGAATTCGTCGATAGCAAAATAAAGGAGCTTCTGGATTTTCGTCTTGTTCGCATAACTCTTATCGATTTCCGGGAGCGAATCGATCGCGTCGTCGAGGACATCGAAAAGTTGAGCAACGAGTTCGGATTCGGTTTCTGTGAGGTCAATCATCAGTTCTGGGCAGTAGTGGCTGCTGTGTCGATAGTCGGAGGGAGGGTATCTAAGAGTAAATATCTTAGGTCGTTTGGTCATCCTGATCAAAGGTGTACGAGCGGGTGCCGCTCAATCAGTCAAGAGAGTATAACCCACTTAAATTGATACTCGTGGACACCTTCGCTGATTTTTGATTCGGGGGTCGGAAAGTTGGGTTTCCGTATTGGCGTACTCTGGTTCCGGTCCGGATTATCTATTTAAGTGAGATGATCCTCTGTTAATGTATTGATGACGATGGATCTATCTCGGCACCCAGTTGAAGATCATCTCACACCCGTTAACGGACACACGTTTAGCAAGTCCGGAGGGTGGTGGCGGGCCATCGTGCATTCAGAGGATGACTACGGCAACGAGAAGGTCCGCCTCTATCTCTGGCACGAAAACGATACAGAGGGTTGGATTACAAAGCACAAGTGGAACATCGATCCCGACCACTGGCTGCAGGAACGGAGCGTCGTCGAAGACTACGTCGGCGCAGCTGTCGATGCCAATACCCCATACTTCCCTGTCCAACACTACAACGTGGTCGGCGGACAGACGATTAAAAAGACCGACGGCTGGTGGACTGCCGTCGTACAGTACGAGGATGACTACTCATCGACGCACAAGACGCGTCTCTACATGTGGCAACTCGAAGATGATGATGCGAAAGGAACCGGCTACAAGTGGAACGTTAGCACCGACACTTGGTCGGAGGAACGTAACGCAGCTGATCGCTACCTAAAGAACCTACAGTGACAGCGATAACTGCGAGTAGGCACCGTCAGACTCCTAGCAGACACACTCTCGACAGATGACCAACTCCCAACGAACGACCGTCAGCCCGAGTGCCATCGCACAGTTCTACAAACTCCAGCAATGCCCGATGTACCTCTATCATCGATACATCGACGAGAATCTCGGCTCCATCTCCGATATCCCACTGAGCCCCCTTCTCGCTGCAACCGGTCAAGCGTTCGAAGCCGGCCAGCTACGTCAACTTCTCGATGCCGATGTCCACAGCATTGGCCCAGTCGATGAAGACCACCCCTTCGACGAACGGTGGAGCGGTGATCCAGAAACGGATGTCCGGCGTCTTCAGACCGTTGTCGAAGATCTAGCAGCAGGCGACAGGACAAAGCCAGTCGTCTTCTTTCAACCTCGGATTCAGGGGATTGTCGGTGCCTGGCCCGTTCGTGGTGATGCAGACATCGTAATCGCGAGTTCAGATACGGCTACCTCAGATCCCCGTAGCGTCGAAGTACGCGTCGTCGAGATTAAGTCTTCGAGTTCGGTGAAAACCCATCACCAGCTGCAGGCTGCGATTTATTCGCTTTTGCTCGAATCTCTGCTAGAGGATGTCGACACGAACGTCACAGCGAGTATCGTTTCACAGGAGCCTGAACGGAACGACCTTGCTGATATCGTGACCTCTACTGGAGGTATAGATCTGCGGCGGGTCGGTACCTTCGACCTGAGCACGCGCCAAAACGATATCCAGCTCCTCCTGGAAACTGGTGGCGCACTTGACTCTGAGCTCCTCGACGGAAACGAGATGCGAGAGTCAGGTAATCCCCCGACCTACCGAATCGACGCCCGATGTGACGACTGCGCCAAGCAGTCGAAATGTATCGCCCACTCGGTTACGAATCACAACCTCTCACTGCTTGGGCTCAGTGAGGGCGTGCAAGAGTCACTCAAAAGTATCGGTATCGACGATCTCCACGATCTCGCAACACTCTATGACTGGCCAACTAAGAGTCAAAATCGAAAAGCTACCTCCCACGTCCACCCGCGCCCCAAAGAACCAGAGCTCGTTACGCGAATCCTTCGGGAGACGGAAATTTCGAACCTCCGTGACACCGCACAGATCGCCCACCGTTTCCTACGGCAGATTGATCCCGAGTACGAATCCCGATGGGAACAGAAGTCCGACCAGGCAGGTCCGTGGGGTGACTACCTCATCGGCTCCGGCCGGAACCTTCCGGATGATAACCCGCCGAGTAGCTTCGAACTCGATTATCCTCGAAAGTCGCTCGTACGAGTATATCCCTACATCCAGTACGATTATGTGCGAAATCGGGTAGTGCTGCTCGCGGCGAAAGTGACGTCAAGTCGGTACGAGGAGGAGCATGACGATGGGAAGTTCATCGTCAGTAAGCCGGACAAGCTTCCGAACCTGAACAATAAACGAAAAGACGAGGAGGAGCGCCGGTTAATCGAAGAGTTTCTCGAGAAGCTCTCCACTGCCGTCAACGAGGTTCGACCTGACCTCAGTGAGGAAGGGTATAGCGATACGGAAGGCTTCTTGCACATCTATCCGTACGGTGACTCCCAACGACGGACGCTCATCGACGCTGTCAAGCGCCATCCCGAATCGGCCGCCGCACAGGCTATTCGGACGCTTCTTGGCTACCGTGAAGAAATCGACCAGACGGGCGTGAGTGTTCTTCGAGACGAGTTCCGCGACAGACATGCCTTCCGCTATCCGGGGCTGGGCGTCGTCCAAACAGCAGCCCAGTTCTACTCGAGCGACACCAATCTCAACTGGGAGCGCCCGCGGGACAGTGAGGAGATTCCACTCAAGCAGGTGTTCGCACTCGGCTTTTTCGAGACGGCGGTTTCGTACGAGCAGATGGGCTCTCGTATCCTCCTCAATTTCGACGACGGTCTGCAAATCGCCTCCGACCACTTGAACAATGAGTACCCGATTCTCGGTCGTAATCAGGACACGCTTCCGCTGGAGTATCTTTACGCTACCGGGGAGTTCGACCTCCTCAAGCCCGATATTGCCGACGATGAGGAGATGCGGTCACAGATCGAGCGGTACCGTCACCACACCGACTCAGATTCACCACGTGTCACACTGGATGACATCGAGGATGTCGTGCACGCCATCTGTGACGCCTATGAGCATATCGAGCGTTCGATTCGAGACAAGGACGCGACGATGACGAAACAGCCGATCGAGCTTGGCGACCTCCGCCAGAATACACTCGGTGTCTCAGAGCTACAGTCGACCTGTCTCGAGTATCAAGAGCTCGAGTTCGGCTCGAATCGGCGCGATCTCGTGTCCCAGTACCGGACACCACTTAGCCAACGCACAACCGCTGGCCGCGCCATCCCATTCGAGGTTACCGAACCGCCGGAAGAGGGCGATGACGACACAGATGCGCGGATGTGGCTACGAGGGTCGATACTCCGGTCGCTCGGCGATGATGCACAGGATGGAATTCAGCCTGATACCCCACTCTCGCTAGAGGAGGGCAGCTTCGTTGTCATGACGCCGCTGAAACGTGACGACGACGGGACGCTAACAGAAGATGTGAAATCGCCACGGAAAATAGTGAATCAGGTTCTGGGGCGGCTCACGAGCGTCAATACCGAAGCAGGCACGGTCCGAGTATCGTTCCTCGGATCCCAGAATAAATCGAGAGAAAAGTTCAAGCCGAACCACGTTGGCTGGACGACAGACGAGAATGACGATTGGGGGCGGCAACTCATCGAAGAAGGGATGCAGTTCGTTCTGGATCCAGCACTCGACGACTTTGTCGCTCACCGCGCACACGCCGCGCTGCAGCATGCCGGCCAGAACGACGTCCACAATCGCCTGGTGAATCTGTACGACGACGAGATCGCGGACGCACTCCGACGCGACTCTCCCCAGTTCGACCCTACAGCGGTCCGGTCGTTTCTCGAAGAGTTTGACCGAGTGATGCCTGAATCGACGAACCATGATCAAAAATCGTTCGTCTCACAGACCGATCATACGGTTGCCGCACTACAAGGCCCACCCGGGACTGGAAAGACGAGATACGCATCCGCACCGGCGATACTTGCACGCGCCAAAGCCGCAACGGGATCATTCGCTGGAGTCGCAACGGCCCACTCGCACAACGCCGTTGACGAGCTCGCAAGGGCAGTTGCGGACGCCCAGCAGCGGCTCGCTAAGGAAGGGGTTCTCGAGGATACACTTCTCATCCGGGTACAGCCCGGCTCCCGTTCGGGCGACCTCCCTGAAAACGTCCGAGAGTACAGGGCGTACGACGACCGTGACGAACTGCAAGATATCTTCGAGAAATATGTTCTCACGAGCGATGCGTCACGTCAGCTTATCGTATTTACGACACCCGTGACCCTTCGGAACTTCGTGAACGGCGTCCGGGGGTCCATCGATGACGACGCCGATTCAGTCGAAGAGTTCATGACCGACGGCCGATCGCAACTCTTCGACTTCGCCCTCATCGACGAATCCAGCATGATGGATCTCCCCCTGCTGTTCCTCGTCGGCGCGTTCCTCGGGCGGGACAAACAACTGATGCTGGTTGGTGACCATCGCCAGATGCAGCCTATCCAGGCACACGACTGGGAGAGCGAAGACCGACAGACGATCGAGGAAAATACACCTGCCGTCTCCGCACTGGACTTCGTGCGCTTCCTCCGTGGTGATCAGGATAGTAACTTCGAGCAGCTCGATCGTGAGCCGCCGACCTGGAGTGATAAGGATGCGGTACTCCCGATGGATCGGTTGAAACTAACCTATCGGCTTCCGCCTGCAATGGCCCGGTTTGAGACCGAACTGTTCTACCACCGGGACAATATCACGCTTGAGTCGGCCGGCTCGGCACAAACGATTCCCGATATCCGTAGCGACGAGTTCCCCTCTTGGGTGAACGCCGCACTCGATCCGGAAGCACGTGTCACTGTCCTCTTGCACGACGATAACGTCTACACCAAGGACAGCCCTGTCGAAGCGTTCCTGGCAGACAGGGTGCTTGATCCGCTTCCAGTCGTCGCCGACGAACCTGAACCCGACGAGCTGAGTGCTGGTGTCGTGGTTCCCTTCCGCCTGATGCGTCGGCGGATGCAAAATCACGTCGACCTAACTGTTGATACTGTCGAGCGCTTCCAAGGCGGTGAGCGTGATGTGATGGCGCTGGCGATGACCGCCGGCAACCAAGGATACGTGAATCAGATTGCCGAGTTCCTACTCGATGCGAACCGGTTCAATGTCGGTGCCAGCCGGATGAAACGGAAGCTCTTCATCGTCGTTTCGAAATCCCTGTTTCGAGCTGTCAGTAGCGATCCCGAGAAGTACGAACAACAGAAAGCGTGGAAGCAGCTATATCAGGCACTTATCGCCGACCGGGACCCCGTCGAGACGATGCATCTGTCTCCGTCTGAGGTTCCCGACCTCAACGATCGGGTTGTCTCTGTACAGGTCTACACTGGCTTCCGAGACTGAACCAAATCCAGTCATATCTCCTATATACCTTGCTAAAATGATCTGGTGCAGACAGAAGTCTGTTTCTGAGTATAGAGTGTGTATACTGAATATGTTCGTTGCTCAGATTTCGTATCTGATCAGCGAAACGGGTGGAAAGGTATTTTATCGGGTGGGTTTTCGTAAATAACCTGCATCTTCAACCTGTTGCAAGATCTTCTCTAGACGTTGTTCTTTGTTATTACGGCCCTTGAGACTGGCAACTGTCCCTCCAAGAGTTCCACCGATATCTCGTGCCTCTTCATAATTCGGATCACCGGGCCCCAGAACAGTATACTCTGAAAATTGAAGACCCTTCTTTTTCTTCTCACTGTCTCCGACTCTATCCAGAAGACAGATTCCGTTTGTGCCGAAACGACCGACAGCAATGAGGCGTGAATCATCTGAACGCAATGTGCCGATTCCCCCTGCCTGAGATGCCTCTTCGAATCGGTTGAACACCTCACCTGCTTCTGTTCTACCCGACGGAGGTGCATCGCTACTCTCAAATGAATATCCTGTATTGAAATCAACGACCCAAGTTCCTCGAGCGATATACTGTCTTTGGGAGGCCGCCGGAACAGCGTTGTTTTGACACGCGATAGCGACAGGCTCCTCAAATTGGTTTTCCATACTATCTTTCTCATTTCACTACACTTCAATGTAGTCCCGCTCAATCTCCGGTCTGTTCGGAGTGTAGAACCCAAACGCCTCTGAGGGGAATACGCGCTATGGGCCTTGTTTAGACGCTCCTGAACGCGTCGGTTAGTGGCTACGCCGGGCGAACAGAACCAGTCCCTGAGAGCCTCTCGACCAACTCTCGTTGTGTAGACATCGGCCGTAGCGGACGATCTCCACCGCGTCTAAACAAGGCTCGCGCTATGTATTCAGCACAGACGCTGGACCCTATCAACAGTTGAGGGGTTCAACAGGTCTCCTCTTACGTAAATCGATAATCTGAATCGATTTGCTACACTACCAATTTATCAGGAGCCACCTGCGTCGTTCTGCCGATCACGATCGTCCTCATCGAAGCCGCTTATACTTCCTTCTTGGCGAGCCTCACTGATTCGATCAGATGTGGACTCATACGCTGCGCGCGTGCCCTCTGCGTTGTGAGCCATGTCCAGAGACTTGTCCTGGTCCATCCCCATCTTACTCGCAGTCAAGGCGGCGTCCTGATTCGCACCGATGAAGAGGAATTCCCAATCGAAGTCTTCGCGGCACTTCTCGACCCGCGCCCGAACCATCTCTTGTGGCGTCTCGGAAGCGTTCTCCTTTCCATCGGTCAGGACGACCACCACGACAGTCTCGGGCCGTTCGGCGGGTTCGAACGATGTGACATAGTTCATCGTATCGTCGATCGCCATCGAGATGGCATCGTGGAGTGCAGTTCTCCCACCGGGGGTGTAGGATTCGCTCGTAAGCTCCTGCGCCTCGGCAATCGGCTGTCCCTGATAGACCCGATCGATGTTCGTGTTGAAGTCGAAGAGCGACACAGTGGCTGTGCCCTCTTCATCTCGCTGATCGTCGAGGAATGAGTTGAACCCGCCAATCGTGTCGTCTTCGATCGCCGACATCGAGCCGGACGAGTCGAGGACGAAGGTAATGTGGGTCTCCATTGCACTCCACGGTGGAAGAACATCTGCTATAAATGTAAATTGCCTCGGGGTCAAGCCCCGAGGCTTTCGCGTGGACTCCCGTTCTAACCGGTAACAACGGTAGGCGAATATTCGCCGTTCACGTTCAGCGTCCCGCGATTCAAGCGCACATCTACGGGTGCGCCTCCGTCATCTGCGTTTTGCCGACGGCGGAGATACTGCAAACCGACATTCTTTGAAGCGTTGTAGTCAGCGTGATTCTCATACCCACACTTCTGACAACAGAACGCTTCACCCGTCCGATTGTCGCTGTGGGTAAATCCACACCTCGAACACCGCTTCGAGGTGTTCCGTGGGTCAACCTGCACGACTTCCACGCCGTACTCCTCGGCCTTGTATTCGACGTACTCGTAGAGCCGTCGAAACGCCCACACGTGTTGCCACGTCGCCTTCGGGATGTTCTCCCGAATGTGGGTCAAGTCCTCGAACACGATGTGCGAGCAGTCGTGTTCGACGGCCTCCTCGATGAGTTCGTTCGCCACCGAGTGTAGGAATATCTCGAAGCGCCCTGACTCTTTGCGACCGACGCTCTCGATGTTCTCGTGAGCGTGGCGCGAGCCACACTGTTGAAGCGACCCACGGCGTTTCTCGTACTCTCTGCGCCAGTGGTTGAACTCGTCCGCCGACCAGAACCGTCCGGTCGAAGCGACGGCGATGATGTTGACGCCCAAATCCACACCAAGGACTGTTCTGTGCTTGGACTCGGATTCGGACTCGTCGGCTTCGACCTTTCGCATCGAGGCGTGCAAGTACCAGTCACCGTCTCGGTACTGCAAGTGCGCCATCCGAAACTCGAAGTCCTCGTTGGAGACGTACTTCGTCGGTGGTTTCTCCGAGTCGTCGGGGAGGATGTAGTCGCACTCGATTCTGCCGTCCACGGTGGAGAGGGATACGTGGTCGCGGTGGAATGTCGCACTGCGTTTGTCGTACACCGCGCTGTCCGCTGAGAAGTAGGGTCGTGACGTATTCTCTCCACGTTTGAGACGTTCGACTCCGCTTTTGACAGCTTCGACGGCCCGCCTGATGCCTTTCTGAACGAGGTTGGCGGTGAGGTCGGTTTCGGTGCGGAGTTGGTCGTAGAGGGCGCGTTCGGCTTTGGCTTTGGATGTGACGTGGTAGCCGTCGTCGCCGTGCCAGCACCACTCGCTTGCGGTGTTGGCGCAGTGTTTGAACTGCTCGACAGTCTCACAGAGGAGTGGGTCTGCCCCTTCAGGAGTGTCGAGTTTGATGACGGCGGTTCGACGGTATTCCACTGTGTTTCACATATTTGGCCATGGTTATTTAATAGTTAGGAGTCAGACTACCATCGTAGCGTGGGTGTGTACTGAGTTGTCGGCTTCCTCCCCGAGGTCAAGCCTCGGGGCATCCGCCTTGACTTTCCTGTGAAATCGAAGATCAGCAAGGCAGGTCGCGTAGGCCAGCGGACGACTACAGACTAACACTTATGTGATATCGTTGTCCTGTGTATTGTGATGCAATTCTGTGATTCCTGTGGCTCCGCTATGGTGAAGGTCGAAGGTGACTGGGTCTGTCGATCTTGTGAACCCGAGAAAGCAGAGACAGAATCAACCAACGGTGATCACCGAACTCCATCACCGCGGTCAGCAAAGTTAGACGATTTGCCAACCACCGACAGTGGGTCTGTGCGAAAAAAGGACGCGATGAGGTGGCTGAACAACCTGGACGAGCCAACTGCCCACGAACTCAGAAACGCGTTCGTGCCGAAGCCAAACGGGTTTGAGGGGAGTACGTTCCCGACGTCAATCTCGAATATTCGTATCACAGGGGATCCAAAGTTCGTCGAAACGGTCGCAGGGCTGTTGAAGCCAATTCAGCGACTCGAGGGGTCGCGGACGCGGATCGAGATCAATCTACAGAAGACAGAAGATCGCGAGACTGGTCAATTGACAGGGAACTACGCGCTGTATCTCTCTGTTGCAGAGCGAGGATGATCTGAGTCCTATGTACTGAAATCCACAATTAGTTACATTATTTATCGATTGCATATACCGTGCGTATCAGTCATCAACGTATACAGTGACAATGAGGAGATATGGTGGGTGGATCATATCTCATCCCAATACTCTCGGGCCCGCCGTGTGACGAGACAGTGGCGAACCCGCACTCGTATCGTCAAAATGGATCAACACCGACGACGACAACGAGTATGTCGTCCTGTTCAAGGAACATGCTGTACGACTGTGCCGCAGGAAAAAGACTGTTATTGGTGGCGTCATCCCCGATACCCATTTTCCGTCTTGGTCCGATCGACCGCTTCGTGTATCCTACCCGTCTGGGTTATGGCTGCGGAGAGTGATTGATGACTAGAGAGCATGAGCCACAGCTCTCCCGGAGCCACTCTGTGCGGACGGTTTGGCATTAAGAGCGCACAAGCTACCGCTGACGACGAAGGATGACTCTCCTACGCCGGCGATAATACCACGCCGTCGCCGACGGTTGTCGATTGGACGGCCTCCATCGGCGGTTTTGACAAACAGCTACGCACTAGATGCGGACGGTGGGACAGAACCGTGGCGCTTCCAAACCAGCGATATGGTCGAGTCGGCGCCGACGGTAGTGGATGGCATGGTCTTCTTCGGCAGTTGGGATAACAAGGTCTACGCACTGGATACGGGCGTTTCGGCCTCAAATGAGGGCAGGTACTCAGTCAGTCTTTATCAAATGACGGGCTGCCACTGACCGTTTTTAAATAGAAACGGTGTAAAAATTCTTTCGAGGCTCGCTCTCAGAATTCCTCAATGTCTATTTCTGATGCATTACTCTGGATTTTGTTTTGTGCTTCGCTAAGAGCACCGACGACTAACTGATCGTACTGGTCACTCTCTATATCACTCGGAGCAAAATTTGAAACCTGTTGGTCGCTTGAGTCGGAGTGTGCGTCGTCGTCAGGCACAGCAACTTCTACTTCGACTTCATGCAGAAGTACCAGAGATAGAATCCCTCTTTGAATTGCTGATTCGTTATCACGGCTTATTTCATCAACACGGAACTTTACTTTATCAACACTATATCCATCGTTAGCCAGTTCTGCTAACTCACCTATCTTTTTGTATGCGTGACCAGGCTTGAGCTTCCCATCTTTTTGTTCAACAACTTCCGTCGTTCCGTTATTAAGAACAGCAAGATTATCGGTTTTATATCCAGATGTAGGATATTCTTTCTTAAACTCGTCTACAAATTCATTCTCATCCAGCTCTTTGAAGCGATTATGTGTCTGTTCTTTACGACGATCGTGGGTAGACGTTTCGTCTTCCTCTTCTTCGGTAGACGAGGTTCTACTTGTTGAATCTTCGTCATCCGGTTGCCAGTTCGATGTTTGAAGATCGGCTATCGGTAAATCTTCAAAGATTGATTGAATTGATTCCCAAGCACTACCACCCTCTTCTATATCCTGCTTGTGAGCCTTCATTATTTCTGGTACATCTGACCCCTCTTTCGGGATAATATCCAAATATCCGAATAGATTTGTTAGTGTAGGGTTCCTTGTCTGACCGACTACATCCATATTGTTGGGGGCAACAGCTCTTCCCAATACTGTTATTGTTATTCCCTGTTGAGCGTTTGAGGGCCGGTAGACATCTCCGAGCGAGCCGCTTGAGTTTCGGATCCTAGTACCACCAAATATTCTAGAATCAACATCTTCTCGTTCGATATCATATTTCTCAATAGTCTTCTCTTCGTCTAGATACCCCATTTTGAGGTGATACCATGCCTCTTGATGCCCATTTTCTGTTTCCCACTCTATCTCCTCTCTCATCTGATGAACTGGCCAATCAAATTCAATATGATCACCAGGCTCTTCAAATTCTGGCTCAAGTGGAAGGACTCGGCACTGAGATGCAGGCTCATAGTTGCCATCAGAACCAATTTCATCTTTGTAGTAGTTGTCTTCCCACTCAAAATATATTTTCACTGGCTTATCATCCTGCACGAAAGGCTGATCAGCTAAAAGTGGCCGGTAATCTCGACCGATTCGACGACGAAGCCTCTGAGCATACGGGTACAGATACTTATTAGCGGGCTCCTCATCTTCTATTTCTTCAACAGAGAGATTCTCATTGTTCTCTAATTCAGCTGCAAGATGGTCAAACGGAATAGGGATCTCAACTCTTGTCCCTTGGTCATTGACATCTAGTTGACCACGCCATTCTTTCCAGTCATCTTCCTCGATTTGTTCGATATCCTTATTACTTATTCCGTTTATTGGGCCGGTAACCCTTCGTGCATGCCGTTCTGAGCTAGTTTTGGTTGTTATAACCCAGTCTGGATCCTTTTTACTGTTTTGATCAACGCTTCGCTCAAAGTAACAGAGAGCCACCAGCAATCCAACCCCAAAATGATTGAGTAACCCTTCTCCTCCACTCTTCCCACCACCAAACACAGCAGTTTTCAGTTCACCGTCCTCAATGCCGCGGCCTACATCTTGTACACGGAACCAAACTATGTCTCGATCCGCATCCAGTTCTAAGCTAACGTCTATTTTTGCACTTTCCCCAGATTCTGCCTCTAAAAGATAATTTTTTGTCAACTGGGCAGAAATACCATTATCGATAATATCATACATACAGCTAACCACAGACTCAGCCGTTCGACCCAACATGTCGCTTAAATTCTCTATATTTGTAATGGAGTGTGGATTTTCCAGCTGAGATAAATCCACTTTTTCAAGTTGCTCAATTACCACCTCGGGTTCAACTCCAATATCGATCTCCTCGAGAAGTGTTTCCAGAAGTTGAAAAATTTCAGGATATTCATCCGCTACGGTACGACCACTATATGGCGACTCTGACATAGTATCAGCCAAGAATCTCCTTTGATTTATGTTTTAATATATTATGCTTATTTTATAAAAATCAGCCGATATTTCCTCTGTCGGATTGCAAAAGCTTCCTGCCCTTTCTCTACATCAACCTTCTAGTCGGTAGATTGGTTTCTACCTCATAACAACCCTATTTTCTACTGGACAGCTATTTTCGAGGGTTGTATGCTCCAATTTGCTTCTTTAGAGACCCAGCTATTAGACATTCATTTCTCCAGCAGTTTGTCCATTGAAGTACCATGCTCTTCCTCGGGACAGCGAGCACAGTCAATGTCTCTACAAAGTATGTCTGCACTTGGAACGATCAACCACAATACGAAGTACTCATTCGTTGCGGCTGTCAGCGACGTGTGGGGAACGAACAGTGAGGCAGGAGAAGTTATCGAGATAACCGACGCGGCAGACGTTTCTCGGTACGTAGTTGTGACAGAGGATACTCCAGGTTACCCTTTCACCTGGGAAGTAGGCGATTGGTACGAATTCACCACAGTATACGGGTGTAACCCGAAACGGCCGCTGTACGATTCGTCAACACGCAGGCGCGACCGACTCGAAACGAAGCAGGCAATTCCAACCACTGCATTCGATGTCGATCCGGACGTCTGCCCGAACTGCGGAGGTGAACTCAGGCTCGACAACGCACTCATCTTGTCTGAGGGAGCTCGTGAGATTATCTCGAAGCTATCCCGTGAGTTCATGCTGGTCGCTACAGAAGAAAGTCGAATCACCCATCACGGAAATAAAGCCGATGCTCTCGACAGCACGGCAGTAACAAGTGCTACTCCCAGCTCGCCGCCACGGGTGGTCTGTGGCGATTGCGGCACAGCCATGGAAGAGTATTACAAATAGTAAAGTCAATCTTCATCTAGCGATTCACCACAGCATTCTGCTTGAAACCTTTCGGTTGGCGTTGATAGCATTCATATGAGTAGCCGCATCTACCACATGTAGGTGAACTCTCGACGGTGAAATTCTACGTCCCGGAATGGGAAGATCACGTTGACGCGGAGTACGACTTCGCGAACGACGAGCACTCTACTATCTCTCGGAGCGATCGGAATCTTGCGTACATCTGGGACATCTTTGACCGCGACCCCTCCCGCACACCCATTGATGGGGTTCTCATCTCTCGTGAACAAATCGAAGAGAGCCCTAAACGAGCACAGCGTCTGAAAGAATACGGCGTCTACAACGCGCCAGATGATGGAACCACTCTGGAAATCCCGGAGTGGCTCCCAACCATTAGCGATTGTGGCGCATGGGGTTACAAAGAGCTCCCGTTCCCCCCATATGGGAACAAAGAGATGCTGGAGTTCTACGAAAAGCTGGATGTGGACGTGGGTGTCACCATTGACCACCTCGTTCTGGGAAGCGGTCACGCGTCCCGACTCTACGTCGATGAGACGGCCCTCATTGACAATTTCGATGAAGATGGCATCCCTGACGTAGTCACTGATTCAATCGATGTGATGGTGGATGAGTGGCCAGAGTGGCCTGAGTATGTCTCTGATTACGAACCCTCGATCACTGGTCCAAAACCACCGCAAGTCCCAATCGAGGAGCTATTCGATATTGATCTCCGGGGCCTCGATCCAGACAAAGATGCGGAAGTGATAGAAGAACACGTCAAAGAGCACTTCCGAAATCTTTCAGATGACCCTCGAATCGTGTATCGGGACGACGACATGGAGTTTCGCTTTGATCTCACTCTCGACAATCTTCGCGAAATGCGGACTCTCTACGAAGAAGGAAACTATTCTTTCCGTCTCATGAGTGCCATTCAGGGGTGGGATACGTCATCGTATTCAAAGGCGACGAGGGTCGCTCTTTCCGAAGGATATCAATACCTTGGAATCGGTGGCGTTGCCGGTAGCAATGAGAGTGACGTGAAGCGATACGTTTCGGCGGTTGGGAATGTCGTCAAGGACTTTGAACGCGCCCATACCACTCGGGTTGACACTCACGTCTTCGGCTTTGCCAAGACCGGAGCTTTCGAAACAATAGGTCAGAGCGGAATGACGAGTTTCGATAGCGCGAGTATGCTTAGAGCGGCCTGGACTGGTGGACAAAACTACCATCTCAGCAATGGGGACAGCGATCGTCGATATGACGCTCTTCGAGTTCGATATCCCAGTCACAGTGGTGAACTATCCGATGCGATCGAGACTGCACTTTGGAGTCAAGAGGTTCTGACGGCGTTGCGCGCATACGACAGAGGTGATTCGATCGCAGAAGCAATCCGCGCTTGGCACGAAGCAGCAGACCAGCCTCTGATCAATCTGAAAGAGTACCTCGAAGAGCATCGATGGGATGATAAATACAATCAGTCACGCCTCAAGGATCTCACTGAGACATTCAGAGCCGATTATGAGTATGGACGGGAGTTGAAGGCCAATTTTAGTGATCGCCTTCGAAAACGGATTATCAAGCTTCTACGAGATGATGACCCAGAAGATCCAGTTCCATTCGAAAAATACACTCAGTTGATCGAAGAGGCTCAGCAATGTCTTCACTCGTTCCCGCAGACTGCCGAGGAAGTGGAAACGATCGCTCAAACTGAATCAGAAAGTTCATTCGAAGCGATTTGGACAGTTATCGATGCCTATACAGCGTCGAATGGAGACGAGAGTCATCGCGAAGGCTATCAAGAACTGCTCCGGACCCGACCGTGGGAGAGATGTGATTGTCCGGTCTGCACCGACCTTGGGATCGACGTCGCGATCTTCCGAGGAAACAACCGCAATCGACGACGTGGGTTCCACAATACCCGTCGGTTCTACGATCAGATGGAGCAGGATCTCCCCAAGACACTCGTCGTTACGAAAGGAGAAACATCCTTGAGCGGTGTCGAGACAGTAGAGAGATTCTTAGAAGAGGATCGAGCTGGTTTCTGGGAACAGGTTCATGATCTTCCAGTAGCAGAGATCGGCGTTGTAACAGGGAGTGGAGTCGATGAATGGTGGGAGGCCCCACCGGCTACGTTGTCGTTTGACCCTGACCGACTCTCTGAGGGACTGGCCACGACGTGTGGTCGTTACCAAGAGATCTATATTGACGGGGAAAACTGGGATGTCCCGAAAAATATCATCGACGCACTGCACGATGTAGATTGCACTCCCCACGTCATTCAAGATCCGAGGGAACTTCGAGAAGCTGTTCTCGAACGATTGGAATACGATGAACGAACGATCCCACCACATCCGGAAAGAGATCCCGGACAGATTGGTATCTCAAACTTCTAAACATGCGTATTCTCATAATTGACCAGTGCTCGAAAGGGAAGGACTTTCCAGAACAAGCCCAGTCGTTCAGTGCAACCGAAATTGACGAACACGGGCTTGAAGAACTCTGTAAACGCCAAGGTGTACCAACAAAGAAGGCACGGGACGTCTACACTGGCAGACAGCAGCGATATATTACCGAGGCTGTGGACAGATTGCGCTCCAACGGTGATGAGGTGGATCGCTATTTCATTAGCGCAGGATTCGGTCTCGTCGAAGAGAACGAGACACTCCCTCCTTACGATGTAACCTTCGCCGATTATACGAATGGAGAAATCAGAGAACGCGCGGAACGATTATCCATCGAATCCGACCTCGTTGAACTCGTCGATAAGCAGTATGATATCATCTTCTTTCCTCTTGGAAGCGACTACTACGCGAGTTTCTCGCTTGAAAGAGTGCTCCAGGAAACCCCTAACGAAACATGGTGCGTCTGCTTCAATCATGAAGCGATAACTGAAAACTTCGATTACATCGTCTCGTTGCCCGCACGCACAGAAGAGGCGAAAGACCACGAGACGATCGTTGTCGCGCTTAAGGGACGGTATTTACAGTACTTTGCTGGCCATCGGTCCCAAGGGAAAGAAATCGGCACAGCTGAGGATGTCTTCCAGTTCTGCACCACAGAACCGACTACCCAGACAGGATTAGACCGGTTTGACGAATAAATATAATTTTTCTTAACAAACACTTATTACCGAGCCCGAGCTACACGAGCGCGTCGCGCTATGCTGTATCGGGAGAAAACATTAGAAACGCCACATGGGCGGATTGAGACGCCGATTCTCTTCCCCGTCCGCAATATCGGGAAGCGATCCTCTGATAACACCCCAGAGTATGCCGATACCATCCCCGATCTCACGACAGGGATGGTTAACACTCGGTCAATCAGACAACGTGATCCCCAGTGGAACAGAATCCAAGACGGCGCTTCGATTCGAGAAGAAATGGGGGTGCCCGAAGAAACAGTCCTGTTCGCGGACAGCGGAGGATTCGATTTCTCGGACGGCGAAGTCGATACGACTCCAGAAAGAGTACTGGAAACTCAACAGGCTATCGAAGCAGATATTTTCGGCACTGTTGACCTTCCTCTATCGCGCGAGAATCGAGATGCAGAAAATCAGCGGCGGATTGAAGAAAGCACTCGCTACGCGCTTGAGGCGAGCGACAAACATGATGGAGACGAACCTCTGTTTGCTAGCGTTCACGGCTACGACCCGGAAACCGTCAGGAACACACTAAAATATCTTGATAGAAATGGTGATTTCGACGGATACGCCCTTGGCAGCATGGTACCAATTCGGACTGACTACGAAAAAGTCACAAAACTGGTATTAGCTGCACGAAAAGCAACGGAGAAACATCTACATGTGTATGGACTCGGAGGAATCGTTTACCAACCACTACTTCTATACTTAGGTGTCGATAGCTTCGATTCGACAGCATTCATCCGAAGCGCAGGGAACCGGAACTTCTTGATTCCTGGATTCGGCGGCGAGGAACTGAGGAATATCGAGGAATTAGAATATTTGCCATGTTCTTGCCCCGTCTGTTCATCCCATACGTATTCTGAAATACGGGAGAACAGAGAACTGCTCACTCGGCACAACTTGTGGGCGCTAGTAACGGAGTTGCGACGGTTCCGATATGTGGCAGCATCTGGAAAAGATATCGAAGCATATCTTGATCTTCGATTCGAGGGGAACCCCGTCACACAGCGTGCTTATCGAATAGCAAAACAGCAGGTTCGGAGGCTGACATGAGCGAAAGAGCAACTGTCCGGCCCGTAACGCTAGCACGTCTAGTCGAAGTCACACACATCTGTGAAGGTTCGCCTACGGAGACAGAAGACGTCGAGACAGCGCTCGCCGTCAGTCATCGGCGCGCCAGAGAAACGATTCTCGAGGCCGAACGGATCGGCCTTATTTCGGAAGAAAAACCGCCCGCCGATGAAGAGGACTCTACGTACACGATCACTTCGGTCGGCACCGAATTTATTGGAGCGGTTCGCGATGAGTCGTGGAGAAATGTGAGTAGCATACTTCAAACACGGAGTCCGCACTATGGATCATTACTCGAAACAGTCTCTGAGCTTGAACCAGTCGAACCCGAGATCGTCCTCGAGCAACTCCAGACGGAACACGAGCATTCCCCATACGATTTCAATCAGACAAGTATCGAGGTCGTCGGTGACTGGGGAGAGAGGCTCGGTGCAATCCAGCGAAATGCCTTTACTGGTTCATACTACCGAGCAACGGAGACTGACGTTCCGCCGAATTTCCCGTATACCCTGCTCACAGTGTTTGAAGAACTCGAAGACACAGCAGGGGTGAATCTGAGCCAACGCTATCTCTCGATTCCAGAGTTGCGGGAATACGTTTGCGAACAATTGGCCTGTACGCGTCAAGTCTTTGACCAGGCGCTATTGGCGTTGGTTAGTCAAAACGTCGGGCGGCTCGAGTTGTCAGGAGCACCCGTCGATACAGGAGCAAAGGAGGCCAAACTGGGCATCAAAAAGATTGACCTTAGTGAATCTGACGGGCTGGTTTCGACCGATCAATCCACAGAAGCAGTCATGAGCGGCGTTGAGCAGTACGGCAAGCAATACTACTACCTCGCAGTACACGACGACGACCTCACCTTCACACAGGAGAATCAACAATGAGCGATAGTGCATTCACCATCACGGATCAAGAGCGCGACTATTCGATGTATGGACTCGATGAGAACCCCTTCCCGTACAGCCCGGTCCCGGACGAAGACCCCAAGGTCTACTGCGGGCAAAGCCACGTCGCCGATGCAGTGAGTGATACTGTTTCGACCCTCCTTGGGACGGGGAAATCGAAGCATCTCGTAATCACGGGGAAGTATGGGAACGGCAAGTCACACACTCTGAAATACGCTCGTTCGCTGGTCAGGGATCGAGACGATGTTCTCGTGGGATACGTAGCACAACCAGGTGACGGGTTCCTGGATATCTACCACGAATTCATGTACGATATCGGGTTCGACCGAGTCCAGGAGCTCGCTTACGAGTTCCTCGCATCGGTCGCTCGAGAGGAAACAGCCACGAATCCGATCAGTGCGGATGCGATGGAGTCTCTGATTGACGAAGGTGAGATCCTACTCTCCGAACTGGTACCGACCGCTGTGCAGCGACTGAGTGATATCACGAAGTTCGCAGACTTTGCGCGGGCCATAGTCCATATGGTCTATGAAGACACGAACCTCTACGCCTGGCAGTGGCTCACCGCCGAAGGAATCCGGTATGAGCAGCGAAAAGAGATGGAGATTCACAGCGCCCTCGATGACGACACTATGGGCGTCCGTGCGTTCACGTCGTTCAAGAATCTCCTCCTGGACTTGGGTTACACAGGGGTGTTCGTATTCGTCGATGAGTTCGAAGCAATAGCCCGGTTGAGCAACAAGGACAAGCAAGCAACGCTGAACAGCATTCGGCACTTGATGGATCAGAATGGCTCGGGCCTTTCAATCCTCTTCGCTTGTGCTCCGGAAGTCTGGCAGGATGTGATGAGCGAATATCACGCCTTCTCTGAGAGAATAGGTGATGAAGTCGCACTTCGCCCACTTACAGAGGATGATCTAGTCGAGCTAGTCGAGAATTACCTCCAGACTGCCCGGAATGAAGAGTCAGATAAAATTGACCCATTCGACAAAGAATGCCTGAGTGAGATCCATCAGCGTTCACAAGGGAATATTCGACAGGTACTGTCTATTTGTGGGCGCGCTCTTGATCGCGGGATTGAAGAAAACAGCAATGGGATCTCATCAGCGGTAATCAAAGACACTCTCTCAAAATAGATTGTTTGCATAGTTCCGGAAGGAGCGGTTTCTTGTTCTCCGTGGGTACATCAAAGCATCTTCACCCCCCACGTTCGCTAAAAGGTTCCCATCTCCGAAATCCCTCACAAGCGACAACTCAGTTGAGAATCGTTCAGTATTACGACGGTCTGTTTACTTTTCCTGGTTCAATTGTATAGGTCCAGCTACGTCGGTAACACTTCTCCTGTCGAGTGTTTGGGGGTCGTTCCGCCGATCACATCCGTATTGGTAGACACATAACGGGCACCCGCTGTCACAGTCGCACTCGAAGTGATCCTCAATCAATTTCATGGCCTCTTGGAACTGAGGAAAGGAGCCTTCGTCTTCCTCTACGAGGATACGAGAGATTTCGGCTCCGCCTTCTTGGGAATCGAACACATAGACGACATCATTTTCAACGCTTTCACTGACCTCCCGGATGCCCACGCCGCCGAGATACTGGAGACTCACACGAAGTCCATGAGCGAACGTGTGTTCTGCGACGTCTGATCCCAGATTCACCTCTATACCCTCGGTGGTGTACTTGTGCCCCAACCGGACGAATTCAGAGGGAGAATCAAAGCCATCGGGATCATGTCCGGAATCGACAGTACACCTTGCAGACCCCTCATCTCGGACAACTACCCCTGGACACCCATCAACCCCACAACGCTCGAAGAGAGACTCTTGGGCGTCAATTGCGCTATTTGTGTAGCGCGCACGATATCCTGTGGCGTGAACGAGCACCTCTAATTCGCCGTACCTGAGAGTTCCTATTTCGTCTCCCTCAGTGTCCTCGAGAATGAATTCACGTTCTGAATCAAACGAGAGAATACTCGTGTCTCGATCCGAGAACGTGCTTTGTATACCGGCGTCACTCTCAGAGTGAATCTCTCTGGCTTCGAGCCCATCGTCCATGGAGACGGCTAAGTCTTCCCGGAAGGCTTCGACTGAGTCCATAACTGCCAACCGTCGCCGCTTCAATGGGGCCTCGGCATTGCATTCCTCACACTCCGGTTGGCGCTGCTGATAGGTAGCGTGGCAAGCGGGGCAAACAAACTCTTCTCCGTAGTCCACTGATTCATTCTCCGTAATCTCTTCTTCGAGTGTTTCCGACGCGTAATCGTCATAGTTCACTCTGGACACTACGTACGTCTCCCCGTTGTGAAGGTACGCGGCTGCCGGATGCAGCTCGTTCATCGCCATCCGCATCTCTCGCCCCCCGTCTCCATCACCGAGCCGCCGACGTTCGTAGTTTTCCTCGATAAGAGTAAGACCGACAGATGTGGAGATGTTTCGCATATTGAAAGCATACTTACTCTGTCTCGATCCGCGGAGGAAGTCAACGTAACTCTCTGAACGAACATCCGCGAGATGATCCTGAATCACTTGTTGGCGGTCTCGAACGTCGTCGAGCTCTGATCGGATTCGTGTTATTTCCTCGTCTTCAGTGGCTCCCCGTAACTCCTGGTTTAGTTCACGCTCCCGCTCAGACAGTTCATCAACGGTCTCGTACAATTCGTCCGTATACTCCCGATAGTGTTCGAGAAACCGCTCGGTGAAGGATGAGATCGCATCTTCGACGAGATGGCCGTACTCGTCCGACGCCGACTTGATCTTCCCACCACAATCAGGGTCTGAGCAACTGGCCGGACTAGTGGTTTGGTCATACTTTGCGCCACAGGACACACAGTAATCGTAATCGAGCAGGCTATCGAGGTACTCCCTGATGTCCTCCTCGTGGTCGTGGAGTAACGTCCCCAGAATCTGGAGTTTGGGACGCTGTGTTTCCAACTGGAGCGTCCCGTTTTCGAGGACCATCAGATGAGTGAACTTACTGTACTGCTCGGCCTCGTCGGGATCTCTAACGAAGTTGTCGCCCCCTTCGATACGGGCGTTCCGCCCCTCGTGTTGGACGTCCCAATCTACGGCGAAGTTGGCAGCGATGTAATCCAGAACGGCCCAACTCAGGGACACCCGTAGAACCTCCTCGTTGTGTTCGTTGAGCGGGACGTCCTTCGGCGACGTATCGATCAAATCGACCGGTTGCTCGTAATAGTAGTAGTCGATCGGGTTGCGCTGACTCACGCTGTGGACCAGAGCTGATTTCGACCGTCGCCCCGCTCGTCCGACGCGTTGCAGGTACGCGTTCATGTTCGGAGGGGTCCCGAACAGCAGGAGCGAATCAAGTGCCCCGATGTCAACCCCAACCTCCATCGTAGGCCCAGAGGAGAGGAAGTGAGGGTGCTTCCCCTCCTTGAACAGGTACTCTATGTTCCTCCGCTTTTGCTTCGGTGTCGTCCCGAGATATGTCTCGCTCAGGAGGAACATCGGGGGAACGTAGCCGATCCGGTACGCGCGATAGTTGAATCGCGGATGGTTCGGGTCGCGTTGCTCATCGAAAGTAGTGTCAAATTCCACAGCCCCGTTGGGTACGACACCGAACCTCCGCTCCAAGGACGAGTACGTCGCTTGGTCGTGCGGATGATACTGGAGACTGTCGTCCCGACCAGAGACAGTGACCTCGAGGGCAGCGGGATCGAACGACACGTAACCCTCCTCGGCGTCGTAGGCAAGGATACCCTGTTCTTCGAGTGTATCAACAGCACGGGTAGCATTATCTGCACCGCTGCTCTCTCGGAGATTATCGATTCCGATGTCGTTGCCTTCGTCTACTATCGCTCTGAGGACTGCTCGCTCATCGGAAGACAGGTCGTTCGTTTCTCGGAGTTTGACGTCGAGGACGCCATCGTGAACGAGTGGGCGATCCCGCTCGTCGAAGCGACCGCTGTACGTGTGAGGGATTGCTCGGCGAAGTAGTCGGTCGCGCAGGGCTTCCTCTGGGCTCCACCGGCGTCGGGGTCGGCCTTTCAACCGGCTCCGTAGAGACACCTGTCCTTCGGAGACGTCTCTCACCTCCGAAAGGGACTCCTCAAGTTGGTCGAGACGGTTACCTGCCGTCTCGAGTACTTCATCGAGTGGGGTCCACGAGTTCTCGTCCTGATTCGAGACGACCCCGTCGTAGAGGAGTTGGTCGAGAACCGTCTCGGCCTCGGGGTCCTCGAAGTCCCGACCCAACTCGTTCATATCCCGGTGAGAATCCGCGAAGGACAGCATCTTGGCCGATTCGAATCCCTCGTCAGCGGCCACTCCTCGCAAGAGGTATTGGGACGTCGTTACGGCGAGGTTGTTCGGACCGCGCATCAGTTCCGAATAGCGCTGTCCGCGCCCACTGATGCTGTAGGACGTGCCCGCATGGTAGCAGGGCACCCCGGTTCGGAAGTCCGTCGGACTGCGCAACTTCCCCGTGCGGTCGAACATGTGGTAATTATCCGGCTCGAAGGTCCGGGCTCTCAAGTCTGGATCGTCGCAATCGCAACCGTGTCCGGGAATCAGGGTCGATTGGCAGTTCTGGCACTCCGATCGCTCCAGAACCTCGTAGAGTCCGGCCTGGGAAAATGTTCTGGAGCCACAGTCACACGTTCCCGGGGGCTGGGCTTCGAAATAGAGTTCGTCGCAGTCGTCCTTTCTGCATACCCAAGGGAGGAGGTGCGTGTTCAGCACCACCTCACCGCATTCACATTCGATTCCACCCGCTGGAATCCGCTCGTAGGAACGTCCACACGACGGACAATCCCCACCTTCAGGCCGGGCCTTCAGGTGTCGGTTCTCCCTACCGCAGTTCGAACAGTCCGAAGAAAGCGTCAGTTCTCGTTCGCAATTCGGATTAGTGCAGACCGCGACGTCGCCGTCAGTCCGAACAGTAGGCGCGTCGCACGCGGGACAATCGCTCGTTGTGCTACGCTTTTCGACGTGACTGCAGGAGTCGCATTCAAGATACGGACGGAAAGTCACGCGGAGCATTCCCACCTCTTCGTCCCTGGCAGCGGAACACCGCTGACACTCTCGGGACGACTGCTCGACTCCGCCGTGCTCGGTGGGCATATACGATTCCAACTGCCCACACTCGGGGCAGTACCAACTTACCAGCGACTCTTCGTCGCAGTGATTACAGTAGGTAGACCGCGTGACGAAGCGACCGCCGCATTCACCACACGTATCCCGTGGCGACCGATAGACGGCATCGCAAGTTGCACAGCTATAGAACCCGTCCATCGGCCACGAGAACAGGTGGCTCCGATTTTCGAGGAGGCCGGAGAACTCGCCGATCGTTCGAAAGTTGCTGAGGAGCGTGACGGCGTCGGCCTCATCCAACTCGTATTCCGCCTGAATATCCGAGAGGAGACTGTCCCGCGTACGGGGTTCCTCGTGGAGATCCGAGTACAGCTCCTGGATCGCTCTCACGACTTGGCTACCTGGATTCTCCCGAGTCAAATAGTCGAACAGTTGATCGCTGACTGCGTCTGCAAGTTCGTTATTACTGAGGCTCTCATGATCTTCAACGAGGAAGGTCGAATCGGTGAGAGTATTGGGTGTTGCACTCGGCTTGCGCCCCATCTTGATCAGATCCTCTTCAGAGATATCGGCATCAGTGAGAGCAGTAGGAAGTTCATCAGGCGATTCGTAGTTCAATTCTCGGGAGTCTTCGGCGACATGTTCAATGCTCCCGACGCCACTGACCTTTCTGAAGAGTTCGTCGTGGTTACCGACGGTCGCGCTACTAGCAATTACTTGCAGGTCGTCACTTCCGAATCGCTCTCGACGAAGAGCACGCATCCGCTTGACGAGCATTGAGGTATAGGAGCCGAATAGGCCGGAATACGTGTGGACCTCGTCGAACACGAGGAAGTCCGGTTCGTAGAGGAACGTATCGTGTTCGTCCGGGGCGTTGACGTTGATCGCCTTGAGATTGATCGTGTCAGGGTTCGTGAGAACGATATCTACGTCGCCGCGAAGTACGTCATTTTTCGTCAGGTGAATGAATTCAAGCGGAACGTCGTCAACGCACTTCGGCTTCTCCGGTTTGACTGTGAAACGACCCTGATCAGGTTCCACGCGGAGACTTTTTCCGCAGGTCTGGCACTTTTCGAGGTCCTCGTTGTATCCCGGACACTCGAAGTACTTGAACGACGAACGCAGGTATCCTTCAGCTCCACTCTCGCTCGTGTCTCTCGGGGTGTCGCCGTCGTATATCCCGACCGTGATGCGCTTCCGCTTCGGAAGGTGGCGGTTGATCTTGTATAGGTACTCAATCAAGCGTTTCAGTTGGTCCTGAGCGAGCGCTTTGGTCGGGTAGATCAGGAGCGCCTTGACACTCTCCGGATCGCAGTCTTCGATTTCTCCCTCGCGGGCCCGCAGGATGTAATCGAGAATCGGGATTAGCCACGCCTCGGTCTTTCCACGGCCCGTAGCGGCGGTTATGAGTGCGTTCTCTCCCTCTGTAATTGTCTCGACGCTACGCTCTTGAAAGTCGTAAAGTCGTTCGAACCCCAGCGAAGAGAACGCCTCGATAATCCGGGGGTGAAGTCCCGCGTCTGCTGCGAAGTCTTCCCACGGACGCTCACTCCAGTTCGGAATGTCGAGGGCCTGGAGATAGGGTCCGCGAGAACCGACGAACGGGTCATCCGAATCTGTGGCCTGGAATCGCTGATGAACGTCCCGCGCGGCGTTACCGAGGTCGCCGAGCAGATATGCCTCGTAGGCGTCCTTGATCTGTTCTGCGCGGTGAGCTGGATCTTTCATCGGGTATCGATCTCCATTCGGATCGCCGATTCGAGGCCATCGACGCCTTTCATCTCCTCGATGACCTTGACAGAGAGCTCGTTCAGACGGACACTGCCCTCCTCCGCGAACCGCTTGAGTATGTCCATGGCATCCTCGCTCAGTCCGTGTTCCTCCTGGAACGAGTCCCATCCGTGCTTCCCGGCGTTCTGTTTCCACTTATTGGTCAGGTTGTCCCACCGGGACTCCAGAGACGATAGGGTCCTGTCCTCGTCCCAGATCGAATCGTTGAGGAACGCGTCCATGTCCGATAGCACCTCCTCGAAATCGTTCCCGGTACCCCCGATAATCTGATTGAGGTCACGGGCGGACTCGATTTCCCCTTCCCACTCCCGCTGGTGTTCCCGAATGGCGTCTATCGTCTCGCTCCGAGCGTGGCGCACTACCTCTCGAGCGTCCTCGACGCTCTGGATGATTTCATTCGTCCGCCTGTCCTCGGCCGCACTGAGTACCTCTTCATCGGTGATATCAGAGACCTCACGAACGCGCCGGATCGCCCTGTCCACTTCGTCGAGGCGGTCGTCGCCGAAGACACTCGTCAGCACTCCGTCGTAAAAAAGCAGACCTTCGACAGACGAGTCGAGGCTGCTGAGTTCCCGCCCTAAATCCCCGATGTTATCCTTCGCTCGTCGGATCTCCGCTTCCAGATCGTTGGCCCGTTCGGCACGATCAGCTTTCTTCCCGAGCTCCTCGATTTTTTGCTCGAGTTTGTCCTCGAACTGAGATTCACTCATTAGTGCATCCCCCAATAGTTTGCTGTGCCGAGTCACGGGCGTCTCTGAACACCTCGAACTCGGTCGAGGACTCTACCTGATGTCGGAAGTCTCCAACTTTGCTACCTTCAGTCTTTTCCAACTCCTCGACCATCTCCGCAAAGACCTCGTACACCTCCCATGCAGCGCTCTCGTTCAGACTACGTTGATATTCGTGTAGGAGAGCGATTGACGAAATCGCGTCGTCTGCCTTCACGTCTTCGATCTTGTTAAGAGTTGAACGGAAATCCCCAAGACCGAGGTCACTATCGGAGTCGTTGAGTAACTGCCCTATCTCTCTCCATTTCTGACGATGGGTAACGTTCAGCGGCCCTAGCGCGTTTTCCATTTCATCGTAAAGTTCCGCTAGTTCCTCCTGGGTATGACTCAGATGGTGGAACCTCCGGAAATGATCGGTTTCTTCCCGGAGATCTTCGACATCCACTTGCTGTTCTACCTTCTCCAATTCTCCCGCTAGGTCGGAGAAATCTTCTACAATCTTCCCGAAGCCTTTTTTAGAGTTATTACGAGTTGTCCCGATTCTGTAGGCATCCGCCAAATCATCGATGCTCGTCGTACTTAGACCGCTCAGATAACTGTTGAGGTTCTCGGACACACTTTTGATGGCTTCATTAAGACGTTCGTGGTCCACTACGTTCTTTTTCAGGAGGAAAAAGCCGCGTGCGAGGCTTCCGATGTCTCCCGTATGATTAGACGTTCGGTCGAAAGCGCCTTCTAGTCCCCGTGGGAGTTCTATTCCGACATCAGATTGGTAGCTGAGGGGAGACGTCTCTTCCAGCCGATACTCTTCGAAGATCAATTCGGACGAAAGCTCGGTTTCCCCCTTACCGATATTCATCACCAAGAAGTGAGCGAGGACGACAAACTCCTCTACAGTCATCTGCTCAGGGAGATGGCCTTCGATGTCCCGCCGCATCCGACTCCGATACTCGACTACCTTGTCGGTCGCCCACCCCCGAAGTTTGTCGAAATTGGCGTCGTCCTCGAACGAGTCCGCGTACCCGTAGTGGAGCATCTGACGGTACAGTTCCTCATTCTCCGTACCATGGGGGACTTCGAAACTCATCGACGCCGGCGAGTCGGCACCCCGTATAACCACGGGCGGCTCTGATCCCCTGTCGAAATAGATCCCAGTTGTGTTCCTCGCCGTAGAGTTCTCGTTCGCAAGTCGTGTCGGATCGTGCCATCTCTCCAGCGTGGCCACCACGCCATCTCGGAACCGGTCCGCGGACGCGTACTCCGTACCGTCCATCAGCCAACTCTGGAACTCCCGATAGTCCTCTGGCGGAACTTCAACTTCTGGTTCCGGACCCGGAGGTTCCTCTTCGTCCTCTCCTTCAGTCTCATCTTCACCGTCCGTCTCTTCTTCCACGTCCTCCGATTCATATTCCTCCGGTTCCTCGTCGGCTTCGTCCTTGTCATCGGTGTCGCTGCGCTCGGGGGTCGGCTCAGCTCCCGGTTCGCGCTCGATCACAGTCACGTCCCCCGCCGCGAAGCTGGTGTCGAAGAACACGTTTCCGTCTTTCTCCGCCGCCCCGTGCGTATCGACTCCAAACGCGTCGAACACCTCGGTCGGTAGCCAGAGCCGTCCCCGGTGTTTCAGTGCGTACCACTGAGTCAACTCGAGGCACGGCGTAGAGTGCTCGTTGATTCCGATGAGATAGGGGCGTTGGCGGACGTAGGAGTTGTTCTGGACCGCCTCAAACGGAGCCACGTCCGAGGTCAGGCATTCGGCGATGACGTGGACGAGTAAGATTCGCGGCGTCTGCTGAAGGTTCCCGTCCTGTACGAGGTTGGCATAGACGTGGCGAATGAACGCCTCGTTGAACGGGTACACCGAATCGAACGTCCCCTCCGGCACTTCCGCACTCGCTTCGGAGTGTTCCTTGATCGCGTCGAGGTATGCCTTAACGAGGACGACGGGAGCGCTCCGCCCTTCAAGGAAGTAGGCCTGACCGTTGTCATCGGTCATGCTGAGATACCCCTGAGTCCGCTGTTTCATGTAGGTCAGCGAGTCTTCGCTCGTCGATAGCGCGTCGTCGATATTCTCGCGCTCCCACCCCGTCGTCCAACCCATAATGACGTCGTAGTGACCGCTGGATAACTCGAAGATATGATCCAATAAATCGTCTTTGAGCACGCTGAACGTAGTCAGGTCCTCGCAAATCAGAACCGGACGCTTACCTTCTTCGACGTAAGCTTCGGAGATATCCTCTAACTCGCGCTTGAAGTCTTCGATACCGATGTTCCGGGTCAGTAAATCGTGGACAGCGCGGCGAACTACGGGATAGACGTCGTCCTCTCGCTTGGTTTTTCCGAACGCGCTTAAACAAATATGTCCGTAGTCCTCGCGGGACAGCAGGTACTCCTTGATGTCTTGCTCTTGACCTTCGCTCTCAACGGAGTCCTGATACTCCTCGATATTCTCGACGAGAGTCGTTCTGAAACCGTCTGCATTCGAACGGGGTTCGAGGAACTCCTCCAGGTCGAAACTTCTGAGAGCGCCCTGCCCTTTGTAGAACGTGTGGAGTCCTTGAATGATGAAGTCCGCAACGTCTTCCGGATCCAGCGAAGAGATGTCGTTGACTTCTTCGTATTCTTTATCGATGGGGGCGTGGAGAATCTCCAGGATCTCGTCTAGCCTGGTGTTGCTCCGGGAGATATGGATTGCGACGTGTTCGTCGTCGGTTCCCTCGCCCTCGTCGTATCCGTTGATTTCATATTCGAGCCACTGGCAGAGGTGGCTCTTCCCGCTTCCGACCTCGCCCTTGACGATGAAGATGCGGTTGTCGTCTTTTAGGTCTGAATCCAAGACTGCGTCCCGGAACTGGGACTCCGTCACGAAGGCGTCGTCGCCGCTGTGGGGACGCAGTATCTCCGCACGTATCTTGTCTATCTCGACGTGGGTCTCTCGGAAGACCTCGGGGCTCTTCTGCTGTGATTCCGGTTTGATGAACTCCTCTACAACATCTCGGTCCCAGTTGCGAACCATCTGAGTCATGCTTCGTACCTCCGCTCGGAGCGTTCGAGTGGGTACCAGTACGAAGGTCTGTCTGGTGCGGCTTCGATTGTGTAGTCGGCCGGGGTCTGACTGTTATCGATGCCCATCGGAAGGTCCACGACTTCACTCCGGTCGGACATCCCCGTGAGTGATAAGGCCCCGTCCGCAACGAGGCTCTCCAGGACATCGGCGACCCCAACGTGGACTGCCGGTTGTCCTCCCGTCCGACTAAAGGCCGGGAAAAAATCTCCATCGATCCATTCCAGGGCGGCTAAAATACTGTTCCCGTTAGCACGATGACGTTGATGGTGGGAAAGTAGCTCGTGAAGCATAGCTCTACTCGGGGACAGCAGTATCTCGTCGTGGTCAGGGGAGAACGAGATAGCTCCGAGAGGTGCGAAGAGATTCGTCCACATCAGGATTTTCTCTTCCCTCCATTCGAGGTCGTAGTCGGTTTCCCGATCGACCTTGATCACAAGATCGTCTACGGAGACGCGACGAACTCCGTAGTGCCCCGTGTCGGAAGAGATTTCTTGAACGGCGACCTCGTAGATGGCAGCGAGATGGGATTGCTTCCCCGTCTGCTGCCGTACGTGATGGAGCAATTTCGGTTCGAACGAGAGTTCGAATCCCGGGAAGATGTCCCGGTTCATTGGGTTGAGAACATCTTCTCCCGTCTGTTCTACCATGTCAATAGTCCGTAGAAATCGAAGGCAGTTGTCGATATGGTCGGTTTCGGGGCCCGAGGAGCTTGGACGGCCAAATCTGTTCTCGATCTGTGAAAGCGGGGTCATGGGCTCGATCTCAGTGTAAATCGACTTGAGCTCGGCTCCGCGAACCGTCCCGTAGCCCGTCAGGAGCTTTTCTGGTTTCGACGTGTTGTATTCGTAGTCAGACATCGGCGTACTTCTCCGCGTTTTGTCGGCGACGTTCGTCGAGGCGATCCGTTCTGAACTGGCATTGCGTGAGTATCGAATCCATGTTGTTCGCTATTTTCTGAACGTCTCCTCGTTCCGTCCACGAGCGTAATGCCTCCCGAATTCGCTCCGTATACCTGTCGAGGATTTCCTGTAGGTCATGCTCAATGAAGTAATAGAGGGGGTCCCAAGCCGGACTGTTCGGAGGCGCCGTTTCGTAATCGAACAGCTCCGGGAGGGTACTGGCTGGTGCACCAACGGCGTTATGACAGTGCGAGATCTGGTGATAGTAGAGATTTTTAGAGCCCCGATTGGTCGAGACAGGTAACGCCGAATTGAGGTTGTCTCGGATGTAACTCGTCACCCGCGACTCGTAATCGATTCCCTTGTTCGGCGTGAACTCGTCTACGAACGAACGCTCGGTCGTGTATGCCGGTGTCCGTGGTGCGTTCGTATCAGAGATGACGATATAGGTGTCCTCTTCTGATCTTTGCTTCAGTAGCGACCGAACGAGATGTTGTTCATTGTATTCGGTCAACCCCTCTTGGCTCACGACGTGGATCAAAGGGAACTCTATCTCGTGAGGATCTACATCCTCCGGATCGAAGTAGGTGTACGAAACCGGTTTGAAATCGTTGTCCCAGAGGTCTGTGTGTATGACCCTGTCGTAACCGTGCTCTATGAGCAGCGGGAGGCTTCGTAATTGAGCCCTCTGCTCGTGGGTGTGCTCACCGACGTATGGATCCCGAATGACGATGAGTTTCGCATACGTCTGGCCGGTCAGCGAGGAGAGCGCTGATTCCACAGGTTGTGACAAATTGCGGTCACCTGATAAATGTATGGGAGGAATAAACTTTCATCCTACTGCGAGCCGTGGTATTCAGGACGAGCGGGGCAGTTCCAGCGCAAATCACATTCAGTGCAAGTTCCCTCAGATGGCGCGTCTGCGGGAGAGATATCGAACCAATCGCCGTCCTTTCGATCCTGTTCGATGTCATCCACGGTTTCTTCGAAGGCCGAGAGTGAGCTCTCTACTGACCCCTCTTGGAATTTGAGTTCGAATACCGCCTCGTCTCGATCGTCTTCTCCCAAGAAGTAGATGACACCTCTCTCGGGATATTCGCCCTGTTGATAGCGATATAATTCCGCATAGGTGTTTAGCTGTGCTTGGTAGTCATTTAATTCTCGACTCCCGTCTGGTCTTTGTCCCGCCTTATAGTCCCATATTTCGTAACCATCCACGTCATCCCCCACGAGAACGTCAACGACACCTTCTAGAACGAAGTCATCCCGATTGCTCTGAAGGCGGTGTTCGGTGTCAACGACTCTCGGGTAGAGTCGACCACCTTCCTTCCTGTTAAAGCGTTGAATGTACGAGAGCGCTGTTTCTTCGGCCTCTTGGCTCATCGGATAGATATTCCGGGCTTTCAGCGCTTCGGCGACTTCGCGGAAGTACGTGGCAATCTCGTCGTCGCTCGGGATCGTTCCTTCTTCAATGTCCTCGATTTCACCAGCGTAGTGCCGGTGTGCCCGATCTAGCGTTTCGTGAACCACACGTCCGAAGAAGAGCTGAGTGACGTGGTTGGGTGCGAAATCAAGTTCGTTGTAATACCCGTACTGACGCCTACACCGGCGGTAGGCTAGTACGTCACCGGTGATGCTATACCTGCGTTTCAGTCCGACACCGCTGTGAGGACCGACACTTCCTCCCACCAAGTTGAGGAAGTCGTCGGCGGATTGGATTTCTCTTGCCCCTGTGAACCAGTTCTCTGTCAGGGGGTCCCCTTGTTCGGTATAACCCAGGGAGAGATCAGTCGTCGTACCCTCCTGGTCAAGGAGAAGGAGGTCCTCCTCCGCTCGGGAGTACGCCACGTAGAAGCGGCGTATCTCGTCTCGGTTGGCTCTCTCGTCAGTAGTTCCAGTAGGATGTATGTCGGCATACGGCTCCAATTGGTCCTCCAACCAGTAAGTGCCGCCCGTCCAAGGTTCGCTGTCGAGGTCGCTGACGAAGGTCACCGGGAATTCGAGGCCCTTGGCTTGGTGGACGGTCATCATCTGTACGAAGCCGTCTGGAATCTGGTCGTGGGGATCCTCGGGTTCATCAAAGTCGGACGCCTCCAGGTACCCGCAGAACACGTAGTAGAACGAGCCGAGGAAACGGGTTGATACCGACAGCGTTCTCGAAGACTTCTGCATGTGCTCCGACCCGGTGATACTGGCGAAGGAGTCGAACAACTTGGAGAGACGACCGAGCCTCTTTCCTCGCTCCGGGCGATTGGGAGTCTCGATCCACGTCTGGAATGGCTCGAACGAGAGGATCCGGTAGAGCAATTCGAGGACGGTATATCCCAGAGATTTGCTATCGCCTGCACGCCTGAGTTCGCGCCGTTTCCTGCGGACGTAACTGTCCAGTTCTGTCGCATCGTGGTCGTCAACGAACTCATCGAATTCTTCGTGCCAGCCCTCGATCTGCCCTTTGACTCGGCCCATAACGCGTGCCGCTTCCACTCCATCCAGTTCGGGATCGAGACAGCGAATAACAGCGCTCAGCGCGAACCGGACTTCCTCCTGTTCCAGAAACGCCTTGTTTCGAGGGTTGTGAACGGGAATGTCCCGTTCCCGGAGAGCCTCCGCGTATTTGCCGGCCCATCGGGAGTTCTCCTTCGTGCTCTTGAAAAGGAACGCAACTTGGCTATAATCCTCGATGTACCCTTCGTCGTGGAGATCTTCGACTAATTCAGCCGCTGTCTCCGCGGGACGTTCGTCACTGTTACCCACCAGAAGCGACTTGACACTCTTCCGTTCCCCCGTCTCCCCCCGGCCCACGTCCATCGGCTCTTTGTTCGGAGCGCGTGCCCCCTCTCGCTGCATGAGGGGGTACTCGTTCATATATCGGTTACACCAGTCCACGATATCTTCCGTAGAGCGGTAGTTTGTGTTCAACTGCTCCCGCTGAGCGGATTCGCCAAATCGCTTCTCAGCGCGCTCCGGGAACTGAATCAGACACTCCACGGTACCACCCCTGAAGCGATACAGGGCCTGGTCATCGTCTCCGACAACGGTGAGATTCTGACTATCGAGTTCCTCCGTCAATCGGAAGTAGAGCTCTTGCTGAAGGGGGTTCGTGTCCTGGTACTCGTCAACGAGGATGTGTTCGAGCGGTGGACGCTCGCGGTCCGGCTCACCCTGAATGAACCGGCTGCCGGCCTCGCTTCCGATGAAATCGATGAAACGCTCTAGGAGGCGGGCGAAATCACATCGGTGATTCTCCTGTAGAGTCTCGCGGTATCGCTCGAGCCCTTCAGCGCAAATCCGCCATTCGGGTTCCGGAGCGCGACGCAGAGTCTCTGTGTCCGCCAAGTACTGGGACACGCGATTAAATATTTGAGAAGCGCCATCAGTCGCCTGCCACTTGTTGGGGCCGTACTGAGGGCTCACTCCACGCGGCAGTACCTCCTCGAAAAACTCCCACGTGTCTTCCGATAATTCGTCCGAAGTGACTGTCTCCCAGTTTTCTGCGTCAGCATTCCCTTGAAGAACGGATACGAAAGCACATTTGTTGTACATAAATAGCTGCTGCCCATCCTCATCAAGGAGTTCGGTATTCGCGTACGCGGGATATCGATACTCCTGCATTATGTCGTTACAGAGAGAGTGAAGGGTTCCGATGTGGATTTCATTGACATCGACGCTGTCCTCGAAACCGAATCGGTTCAGACGGTCAACTATTCGCTCTTCCAAATTCTGAGCGGCCTTCTCGGTGAAAGTCGTGAGGAGGATGCTTCCTGGGGCGACGTCGTCAACGAGTAGGAGTTTGAGTGTCCGAGAGATCAGCACCTCGGTTTTTCCGCTCCCCGGTCCCGCAGTAATCCAAAGCGGCCCGTCACCCGCGAGTATCGATCGCTCTTGGCTGTAATTGAATTCCCAGCTCTCGTCATCGAATCGGTCTCTATTTGCTTCTTCCAGTAACGAGATGAAAGTGTCCTCAGAAATCGGAATTGTTGACATATATCATTTCCCTCTATCCAACATAATAAGCATGGCGTCGCGGTCCGGAATTCCTGCCATCGATACCTCTTAATACTCACATCATCTCTGAAACAGATATAGTTGATTGGTGTCGGTCACTTCAAGACGCATTATCGGCTACTTTATTTATATAGTGATAGATAAGGGAGTGAGGGATATATGATTGGGCTTCACAGCAAATACGGGTATTCAGCGATGCCATTGTCTAGTTCAGCACCTACCCAGTAGGAGTCGAACCGCGAAGCAGCGAATGGGTGTCGGTGTGCACTCGTTCTCCCAAATGTCTTGATTTGCACGTCTAAGCGTTCTCTGAGGAGGTCTGCGAGTTTCATTGACAGAATCCACTACGACCTCCTCGCTTCTCAATCCCTCACCTAGACAGTACCCAATCCCTAAACCAGTAAATCAATGTATGTCTGCCGATTCACAACACCCCCCCGAAAGCAGTCCTGTTCATGGCTTGCTTCCGGGAGTTGCAAACCGAGTACGCCGGGAAGGCAAACCTCAATCCGCACAAGTTCAGAGTGATCAAGGATCGCAAATACTCGGTGAAGTAGAGGGCCCACGACCACCAGAACAGGAGACAGTAGACGAACCAGCGAAGATCTACGGAGAGTCGATGAGCGCGAATCCTGCTGTGTCGATCTGCTCGTGGACGTTCCGTTCGATGGCAGTGAGATAATCGCTAATTTCCGCTATCGTTTTGACCGGAAGACGGCCGATATAGCCGCCAAACATGAACAAGGCCTTCTCATATTGACGACCCGAGACGCCCTCCGGAAGAGTCTGCGAGAAATATTGGCAGAACTCACCGTATCTCGACGCCGAGGTAGTCGCACCGACTGGTAACTTTTCGTCTCCCTCTCGACGTTTTGTGAGGAACACGAACGCCTTCCAGCACCGAGCGTCAAAAATTGGGAACCTCGATGAGTACTCCTCAGAGCTGCTGTCTGCCAGATGTAAGATGAACGCGGGGGCCACTACTGTCTCTGTTTCGAGGGCGCCCTGCTCGACTAACGTCGAACTGAGTGAGGCGACTGCATCTCCGGGGGGCTTCTCTAGATACTCATCGAACTCGAGGGTGGAGAGGACCGGTTCGACCTGCTCGAACGGGACTCCACGACTCAAATCTTTCCAGTCCCAGAGAGAGCGCGCCCGATCGATCGTCGTTGAGTGGAACTCGATTGCATCGTCATAAATCTCGTCGTCATCAGCAGTCGCTTCGTACTGGGCTGCCCAGTAACGGATATTGATCTGAGGCTCTGAAATCCGCTGACTCATGATATGGAACGCCGAATCCGAGGTATTTGACTCTGCGGAACTTGTGTTCCAGAGTCTTCGGATATCGCTTAGTCGTCCTCAAGGGCCTCTTTGAGATTTTGCCACTGCCGTGAAAGGGTGACTGGGCTGACCCCCGCAACGTCAGCCACGTCATCCTGTGTGATATCGGGATCTGCTCGTTTTGCCGCCCCGTACACGGCCGCACCGGCAACACCGGACGGGCTCTGACCGATATGAACACCTGCTTCGGTTGCCGTTACCAGGATTTGAGCAGCCTCGCGCTGGACGCGATGGGGGACCCCCATTCGAGAAGCAATGCGGGGGAGGAACCCCTGTGGCTCGGGCGGCCGCATCGCGAGATCCAATTCACTGAGTACTGTCCGATAGGCGGTCGAGATATCGCTCTCAGAGACGGGCGATGCAGTAGCGACTCCGGAGAACGTTAGCGGCGGTCCGTTTCGTCGAGCTGCGATATACACGCATGCAGCTGCAATTGCGTCCATCGATCGGCCCTGGAGAAGATTCGCGTTCGCAGCTTTTCGATAGAGGTATGCAGATTGTTCCGCGGTTGAGGAGGGAATGTCCAGTGCTGCCGCTAAACTCCGGACTTCTCGGAGCCCTCTCAGGAGAGACTTCTCGTCGTATGCGAGACGGTTGTTGTAGTGGGTGAGCTTTGCGACTTCGCTATTCGAGACCCCCTTCGCCTTCCCGATCGTCGTCCCCTTCTGTAGCCACAGATAGCTCGTAGATGGGCCAGTCCTCCGCTCGTCTCGGGGAGTCCAGCTAGGCTCGGTGCGCTCGATCGGTTGGTCGTCGAGTACCATCCCACACTCTTGGCAGTACTCGATGCCGTCAGCGTCTACACCGACAGCTGTCTTCCCACACTCACTACAGGCCGCCTTCTCCGTTGGTTCCGTTGTACGAGGAGTGGGCTTGTGGACCGTGCGAGAGTGATGGGTCTGTGTGGCGTGTTCAGACATGAGGAATGAACGCGTGGGCGACGCCACCGCTCGCTACGTGGAGCTGACACTGGACAAAGACGCCACTGTGGAAGATGGCGAGGTAACCAGCGATGCCGCTCTTCGGTGCGGCGGTGCGCGTCAGGTTATTAGTTGTGGGCGATGCCAACAGACCCGGTGCGACGCACGGAGCGTCGCTGGCGAAGTGTTCCTAACTTTGATGCGGTCCTATTAATTGTTTGTGTGAGACGGCACCGCAAGCGGCCAGGTTACTGTGACAGCGGTGTAGCGCTCTTCACAGTGCCAAGAGAGACGGTAGTATATAAATCGATAAACGAACTCTCGATCGCGGAAGCGAAGAGCCTTTGCCACCTAACCTGCTACCCAACTGTGCTTAATGGCTTCTTTCCGGGTAACGCAACACGGTGACGATGGATACGGACGCCTCGGAGAGATGTCCGTACCACACGGGCCGGTTGAGACGCCTGCACTCTTTCCTGTGATCAATCTGATTGGCGGAACCACGCTCAAATCCGGGGGTGTCTGGAGACGTATGCGAGATCGTCTCATCGCAAGCGATCATCTACAAGGCGTCATGTTTCAGGCGATGAGTTTCTCCGACTACGGCGTCTCTCCGGGCAACTTGAAAAACTTCTGGCGTGAAAAAACATTTCACGAACACTTCGGTGAAGCAGAGGACTACCCAGACTTGAACGCACCCGTATTCATCGATTCTGGTGGTTTCAAATTGATGAATTCTAACACCTTCGGAGAAGCTCCCGAAGAAGGCGGGGCTGAAAATGAATGGGGTCTGTACACAGATCCGAAGAGCATTCTCGGACTACAGATTGACTTCGGTGCGGACATCATTGCTACGTTAGACTATCCAATCCCGCCGAATCTCCGCGAAGAAGAGAAGTTCGACCGGATGGAACGGAGCATCGATAGTTCAGTGGAATGTCTTCGTCTGCTGGATAATCCGGAAGAACTGGCAGCCCATTTCGATGAAAACGATAGATCAGTAACGCGACTCCAAAACCGGATCGAAGAGGGGGACGAACCAGGAGTATACGTCGCTCTCCATGGCCACGACTACGAGACGGTAAACTGGTACGTCGGTACGTTCATCGAGCGTTTAGCTGAGGCCGACGTCGATACACAACCTGACGGGTTCGCGATCGGCTCTCTAGTCCCGCTTCGGAGTAGTGTCGATGTGCTCGTCGATATCGTTCAAGGTGCGAAAGACGCGATCCCCGAAGATCGCGCAGACGAAATGGGGCTCCACGTCTTCGGAATCGGCGGAAAGCAGGTATCACTACTGGCGCTGCTTGGCGTCGATTCCTTCGACTGCTCGAGCCACATGCAATCGGCGAAGTTTCGGAAGTATCTCCATCCGGAAACCTGGGAGAACATCCACCTCGACGACTTGGACGTGCAGGGGACAGACTACCCCTGCAATATGGAACACTGTTTGCTTTGCCAGGGGGATAGCGAATACGACACCACGTACGAGCAGATGCAGTCGGTGCTGAACACCGATTTCAGTTACGACGAACGGCAGAGGCGAAAGGACAACAATGAGCCTATAAAGAGCGACTATTACGCACTTCTCGCTCGCCACAACTTCGAAGTGTATAACGACGAACTCGTGCGCGTTCGTGAACGCATTCGCGAAGGCAATCTACTGGAGTATGTCGTCAACTTCGCCCGAGAGCACGAACAGATCAAAACAGGACTCGAACAAGCCCAAGTTCGTGACAAGAGCCTACGGGATGATATTGAACAACTCGGAGCCTACGACCTCTTGCCCGGGACGGAGCTTCGGAGCGATCAGAAGAAACTCTCTGATTGGGATGGTGGCGTTGACGAGTCTGACGAAACTCGAAGCATCTCTCTTGAATACGGTCCACACAGCTTCGATGTGAGCACCCGATCGTACACCCCGCCCGCTGATCGCGATGTATGTCTCTTGATTCCCTGTAGTCAACAGAAGCCGTACTCTGAGTCGAGAACCCACTCAGTACTAGCTGACAAGCTCGGGAAACATACGTCCAGAATTCACAAAGTTACGGTATCCGGAATGTACGGTCCCGTTCCGGAAGAGTTCGAAGAGGAGAAACCCGTACTCGAATATGAGTATGTTCTGGCGAGAGAGGACGAGCGGCAAATCGAGCTAGTCACTGACCGAGTTCTTCGGTATCTCGAAAAGCACGGCGATAACTACGATGAAATCGTCGGCTACGTCACGAGCAAAACGTACCGGCAAGTGATCGAAGATGCAATCGAAGAATATGGACGCGGACAAGTGTTACCAAGAGATCCGAAAGCTCTCCAACTGACTGAATTCTTCCGGAACGAGAACATCGAAGAGCTCACCGATCTTTTGGCCAGAATCGGAGAATAAAATCCGCCTAGTGTTCATTTTCCGGATTGAGGCTCTTGGGATGCATGAGCTTGCTCTCGTCGCAAGCATAATTGAACACCCCAGAGTCCAGAAGGGCCTAAAATCAGGGCTATTGGAGGAATGTCACCAAAGCATTTAAAATAACAGCGAGATGCATTATCTCCAATGGATATTTCGCCGACGGATGTACAAGTTCCACCAGGTGGTGAATATACGCTTGCTGTCACACTCCCTGATAAGGGTGAAGTAACTGGACCCGAATTTACGACAACGGTTTCCGGCGCAAATGCCGAAGTTGTTGCAGCATACTCAGTAAGAAGTGGCGGGTTCTCCTCAGCAGACAAGGTCGATACAAGCACAGATCCGACATTCATCAAATACTCAACTGATCGTATTCTGACGTATGATACAATTTTCCTCACTATCAGTGTCCCGGATTCTGCGTCAATAGGAGAGACAATTTCAGTCGTTTCCAACTATCAGGGCGACGAGAGTCCAACCCTCCCAGGTGGAGAATTCGATCTTACTGAGAGTGTTAATCCAGAAGTTCGTGGTTTATCTTCTTCGATGTCACTAATGGCTCCGCAGGCAGACCAGCGGGCAACGATTGCAGAAAAGTATCTAGAGAGCTACAAGAATGTCGAAAATAACGAAGCAGTATTCAACGATATACTATATCAGACATTAATATCTGGCTTCACTACCGCTGGTATTGAGATTGCCAAATCGTATGTTTCGGGTCCAATTGGGGTCGCTCTAGACGCAAAGGAAGCCTACGATACGATTATCGGGGGCGGGGGAGCCGTTGACGAGACCTTCAGCATCCTAGATTCATTTATTGACGAGATATCTAGTTTTGATAATACCGTTACGAATTATGGAAAGACCGGGGATAGTCTCGCACAACTGGCAGAACATCAACGGTCAGAAGCTCAGGCGTGGCGGGATAATAATAGAACTGGAGTGATTGATGCTCTAGAGAGCCAAGAGCGCATCACGTACCTCTGTGGGTCGAATTACGACGATCTCTGTGTCCGCGGACAAGCAAAAAAAGAGCAGTCCTACATCACGGATTCTGAGTCCCTGATGCGATATTATGACGGTGTGATGAGTTACGCAATTGAGGATTACAACCACATTACCGATCAACTGCTCCCAGTAGCCAGACGTCCCGATGTGACTGTGGGAACAAACGCTTCACACAGTACAATTGGCTCAAACCTTGACAGTCTTGGAGTTGGTGAGCAAACTACCGTCGAATTCACCGTCGAAAACTCAGGCGGGGTGAGTGATAACGGCTACCTAACAGTAAGCCACGCGTCGTCGTTGGAGATTGTGAATATCGAACAAACGAGTGGTGACACCGGCGAAGCATTCGACCGCTCTGATTTTGATCCAGGAGATACGATCAATAGCAAAAACGGCACGAAGGCTGCGGACTACCCATTGACTGATCTCGTCGAGTCTTATAGATCAGGTGAAACAAACACATATGCATACACATTTGAGCGGGTTGGTGACAGTGATGCGTGGTTTACCTATCGTGTTGCACACAGACCAGTTCTCCAGGAGAATCCGTCAGATCCGACATACGAGCGGTCACCAACGGGAGGTGACCAAGATCAGCAAGGGTGGTACGCCCACAGAGTTGAACAGAAGCAGCCTGCCCAGTTCGATGTATCGATAGATGATGTGAACGACCCTGTCGTCGAGGGTGGGACGCTCACCATCACTGCTACGATGACAAATAACGGTGAGATTTCAGGCAGTGATACCCTTCACATCGATGTCGATGGAAATCAGGTTTGTTCGTACCAGGAATCAGTAAGCCCGGGTGAGAGTGTTACTTGGCAGTGTGGCTACACTACGTCTGTAGGTGACGAACCGTCTGTCAGTATCACAGCTGACACGAGCGATGACAGTGACTCGTATACTGCCTCGGTAGACCCTGCCCTAGACGAGGCGTATTTTGATATCTCGATAGACAGTGTGAACGACCCTGTGACAGAAGGAGAGACGCTCACGGTTGATGTATCGGTGACGAATACTGGGGATATGTCTGATAGTCAAAACCTCCGTCTGATAGTCAATGGGTCGAGAGTGGATAGTTCAGCCGTATCCCTTAACGGAGATGAGTCTAAGACACGAACCCTGTCATATTCGACGCAGGTAGGTGATTCATCTACGGTTACTGTGGAAGTTAATTCTGATGGTAGTGGAAATGAAGTGATTTATGAGGCATCCGTTCGAGAACAACCCGATAGCCCCTACTTCGATATTGTAGTGGATAGCGCTAATGATCCGGTGGTAGAAGGTGATATATTAACATTACAAATATCTGTGAAGAATACTGGGGGGCAGTCTGGAACACAGACGCTCCGTCTCAACGTTAATAATGAAACCGTTGATTCTCGTCAGATATCAATCTCTGTGGGGGAAACTAAGACAGCAGAGTTGTCTTACGCAACAGAAACGGGCGACTATCCATCGGTCTCACTGGAGGTGGACAGTGATAGCGACGGAACAACTGTAAGTTACGATGCAGTCGTACAAGAATCAACCGACCCCTTCTACCAAATAGAAATTACTGAAATTAACGGCCCTGTCTTTGAGGAAGATGTACTCACCGTTTCACTCCAAATTACCAATACAGGAACTGAATCTGGGACACAAACAATCTCACTTTCGATAGAAGACTCTTCAAGAGATTCAAAAGTAGTAGAACTTGATGGTGAATCTAGTACGACGACTTCCCTAGAATATCCTACAGTTATTGGGGATGCACCGTCAATAGAAATTACAGTTGATTCAGATGGTGCCGGAAATGGGGATGCCTCAATTGCTTATGTGAATGAGGCTAACCGTGTTGAATGGACAGCTGAAACGAATGGGCAGGTAGTTTCATCCCCAACAGTAGTGAATGATAAAGTATTCGTGATGGATGAGACTGGTATGTGTGTTTTAGATGCCACGACTGGGGGGAAAAATTGGTACTTTACTGGTGTCTCTGAAATGCAGTCATCGCCGACGGTTGTTGATGATACAATTTACGTAAACGGACGTGGCCGGCTAGTCGCTATAGATATCGATAGTCGAAATAAACTCTGGGACGCCAATGTGGGGAGGCCAACATATAATCCGATAAACCAATCAGCCACCATAACAGGGGACAGTGTGTATGCTCAGACGACACCTGGCTTCACCTCATTTGATAGAGAATCAGGTTCTGTGAATTGGAGGCAAAACGTATACACTACATCTTCCCCGACAGTCGCTCAGAACCTAGTTCTTGTTGGGTGCCAAAACGGCGCGCTTTATGCTTACAATCGAATCAGTGGTGATGCAAAATGGAGATTCAGTACTAACGGAGTAATCAGGTCTTCTCCGACTGTTTCTGGCGGGAATGTGTACGTAGGGAGTCTCGATAATAATGTGTATTCATTAGATCTGGATTCTGGAAAAAAAGAGTGGGAATTCGAGACTGGAGGATCTATTTGGAGCTCACCAACGGCTACATCAAGAACAGTGTACATCGGCAGTAATGATGGCAATCTGTATGCGCTTGAGGCTACATCTGGTGAAGAAAGGTGGTCGTTTCAGGCTAACGGAAGTATTCGGTCGTCACCTACAGTCATTGAGAACAATACCGTGTACGTTGGTGACTCTGCTGGACACGTATATGCGCTTAACGCCGCAACAGGGAATGTTATCTGGTCATTTAAGACGACAGATGTAATTTGGTCATCTCCAATTGTTGTAGATGGTGTTCTCTTTATTGGATCGGATAAAATCTATGCACTCAATGTGGATGTGTCAGGACGCAGTACTGGCAGCCGCGTCGGATTAGGGACATTGGGGCATCATAGCAAATGGTCAAACATAGCTACCCAGTACCACCCTGCTATTGCTGCAAAAGACCAGCTGGCGCTGCAAGGGGCTGAAGTCAAGATACCAATCAAAGCAGAAGCGACAGAGAGCGTTCGAATTGGTGACCTGTGGTCAGATTGGGAGATAGTTGATGGAGGTTCTACAAGCGAGTCATTCAATAATGAAGTCGCTGAGTCGGGGTCATGCCGATATAATTGGGAAAACGCCGAGGTAGCTGTATCGCCGGAATTGCAGATCTCACTACCAGAGAGATATATTGGTGGCGAATACGGGTTGTATTTGAGCGCGATACAATCAGAGATGACTGCTGACACAAAAGCATCAATCCAGATCGTGGATCCATTGAAGACTATCGCTTTCAAAGGCGGAAGTGCTGGTGAAAAGACTGTTGATCCGTGGTCAGTCTATGCAGAACATACCGAGTCCACAATAGAAATTCGCGATAATCGGTCCCTATTGGGGGGTCAAAGTCAGTATATGCATGCTGGAATAATCACTGAGCCCGTTCAAATCGGTGCTGAAATTGACACCACTAATATCAACCATATGTGCGTCAGCATATTTTCGGGTTGGGACCCTTCTTGGGGAGAGCACCAAGTTCGACTATCTTCTGGCGACCTCAACTCGACAATGAGTGCAACTCTTAATACCTGGGAAGAAAACACGGTTGACATGTCTAGCTTTGTTGGAAGAGACACTTTGCTACTCCATATTAGTAGTTATAATAAGATATACTGGGATAACATCCGTTTCTTTGACGATAACAGTGATAAATTGCCTCTTTCATCTGTTTTAGTGGAATAGATACTTTTTGAATCCGATTATTGTTCCACCACTGGCAGTTCTCGTATAATACCCGAAAACATACATCTCCAGAAGAATGTTTGGCTCTGTAGTTTCGGTACTTTACGCCCGATCTCATGGATGTCAGACGGCTCCGGTGGCGGACATGAACTAGGCCCTCCATGGATTTTTTAATGAGAAGACGGCGTTTCTCGGAGATTGATTCAACAGTATGTGCCAGCCATAACCTTGGATGCCTGAATTATGCCGACTGGAACGAGCAAGACGTCCGAGAAATCAATCGTCTGCGATGGCCTTCGTCTTGGGTTTGAATACGTCAGCTAAGCTCAACAGCTCAATATACGAAGATTCGCCGTCGCGCTGATACGTGATGGACCCGCTGTCGTGGTCAATCTCGATTTCCCCGCCGATGTATCCCGTTCGCTCCACTTCGTTCAGCTTCGTCGGATCTCCCTGCTCCCAGTAGATGATGAGGTCGATGTGTTCCAGCGGACTCTCGTTCTCGAAGTGCTCTGTAAGCTGATGGTGGATCGCAGCATTCCGGAGCTTGCCCTGGTGCCGGACGATAGCCTGGATGTCAGCATCCGGCTGATAGTCTTCGACCTGCAAAGAGAAGCCGGCTTGCTGCTGAGACGCCCGTTCGACTGCGAGTAAGACTTCAGCTCGGTTGGATGGCTCAAATCGCTCGCGCTCAGTAACCAATTTTCGCCGATCTTGCAAAGACGATTCCTGCGTCTGGGCCCGACGCCTGAGTTTCCCCTCTCGCCGAATTTCGAGATAGTTCTTGAACCAGGGATCCTGAGTTACCTTCGACATATAGAATTCTACTTCGTCACGGACTGCCCGGAAGACCGGATTTGATTTGTTCCGGATCGTCTCACGGTTGGCGGACAGTTCGAGGTCCTGGCAGTTGACAATGAAGAAGAAATGGATGAACTCGTTGTCGTGGGAGATGGTTTCGTTGATCTGTTCCACCTTGATGTGATCCTTGGCGAACCAGACACCGAACTGTACCGAATGACGCCCGTGTGTGGGTAGTTCGTTTCTGGCAGCCTTCCCTCCGACCATTCCAACGATTTGTACTGTCGTCGTCCCGCCATCGTACTCGACTTCGATCTCACGTGACTCGTAGTGTCTGCACATCCGCTCTGCGGGGAACTCGTCGTCACTGGGTTCTAGCTGTTCGTCGGGGAATTCTAATCGACTGGTTGTGACGAGTTCGTCCCTCGTATCATCGATTTCCTCGCCCAGATCGACTCGGATATCCATCTCCCGTGGGTTGTCTTCGAAGAAATGAGCCGTCGACCCAGCGATCGTTTTCCACTTCAGGTAGTGGTGGATCTTGTTGTAGGTGAGTGATTCGGGGTCGAAACCCTCGCCGGAACGGAAGTTTGTAATTTTGATAAGGGTGCCCTGGCTCCCGTCTCGAACGTCCGTCTCAGTCAATTCGTATTCTGGAAGCTCCTTCCGGTTGAGTTTCTCCCACGGCTTATCCATTACAGCCCGACGATTGACGCCGTCTTTCGCGGTGTTGACGACAATACGATCGCTCTTGTAGAAGATCTTGGTTCCGTGGCCCTTGTAGCCGATAGAGTCCGTCTTCCGAGAATTTCCGAGGTCGAAGAACGACTCGAGATCTCGTTCGTTCATCCCGTTCCCGTCGTCCTCGATGATGATGTCCGACCCCTGTGGGCGGCTTCGAATCGTGATTTCGATTTCCGATGCTTCGGCGTCGTACGAGTTCGAGAGCGACTCGCGGATGACCTCCAGTGGATCCTCGAAGTCGCTCGCGATTTCTAGGAATTCGTTAACTTCGTTGACTTTCGGCGCTTTCTTCATTAGAAGTACCCTCCAAGCGATTGATTGACGACTTTGTGTGCGACCTGTCGTGTTTGTTTGTCTCTGGCCACTGTAGACTCGATGTACTTTCTGAGAGGAGCTGTCCCCTCTGCTCGAATACGGTCGCGAATAGTTGCGAGTTCCCGTTTCTGAATAATGAGGTTGTGTACAGCGACTGCACCGTAGATGTCCTTCTGGTACTCTGCATTACCCTGCATTCGTTTTCTATGGAGCTCTGACGAACAGACAGGACAATCACATTCCCCAAACGAGACCTCTGAGAGTGGCACGCTCTCCATCATCGACCTGTAGTACTTCCCGTTGATCGCGTTGTGGAGATAACTCGAGGCGTCGAAGCTATCCACACCGAGAGCAGCTAAAAGGGGTACTGCCCGGCTGGAGATCCCCAGCACGTGCAAGGGCATATCATCGAACCCCCAGTCGTGAAGCACTTCCTGACAGTCTGTCACCGCCTGAATGAGTAGCTCTCGGTTGTCTTTCTTCGGGACCAAACTTCCAAGTGCAACACCGTCGAATGCCTCGTGAATCTCTCGCGTATCGACGATACTCGTGATTTTCTCGAGGAAGGCATCCATCATCGAATAGTTGTATCCATGAAGCGTGAGGTACCGAGCACCATCGAAATCCCCAGATAGGTCAAGGAACTCGGCAATATTGAGTGCCGTTTTCTCTGCTTTCTCCATCCGCTGTTCGTGAGAATCATCAGGGGCGATTGGGTGATCTAAGTTGACGATAATGTCGGCCCCCATCTTCTTCTGGATCTCGTAGATCTTCTTTTGGTCAATATCGACCTCAAAGTCACTTCCATCGATCTCGCCTCCATCGAGAAATTTGAATCCACCAGAATCGACGAACAGTGTACCGTTGTAAGATTCGAACAGTTCGCGTTCTTTGATCGGCGTATCGAGATAGCTCTGATAGCGTTCGTGAGTAATGTTATAGTCTGTTAGTGATGCTACCGACGTCATCGTACAGTCGAAGTACTCAGAATAGTCTCCGCCACCGATCCGGTCGGCACCGATCATGAACTCCTTAATAGTACGGTGGATGCCACCACCGAAGACGCTTCGTTCCGTTCCACCACCGTAGAAGTTGAGTACCGGGAACAAATTTGGCGTTTCTAACTCCTGGCCGCCGATTTTGAGTGTTCCCGCCCGAGCGTCGCCAGCAACGGCATCAATTTCGAAATCGAATCGTCTGGTTACCTGAGACATTACGGGGCCTCCTGCAAGATGGAGTCGTTCCCGTTAATAAACTTCTTGAGAGCATGCCCCTTCGTCCCGATCCCGTCTCCAGAGATATACGAAACATCTGCTGGAATCTTCTCGGGGTCTAACGCGTGGCGATACGTCCGTCCGGCATTAATCACGACTCGTTCATATCCGCCTTCGATAACCAACTCGCGTAATTCTACAGTTACCTCGTCCGCTAGTTCCTCTGCACGCTCTTTCGACATTCGCTGGTCGTACTCCATGATCGGCTCCTCTGGGCTGATGAGTCCATACTTGGCAGACAGGATATAAATGTCAATGTCCTCCGCAAACTTCCCAGTACGTCTCGACTTCTTGATTATTTTGTAGAAGTATCCAGAGTATAAATCGATAGCCTGGACCGGTTCAGCGGTCGATATTTTCGATTTAGAGCACGACTGAACCAGCAGCGTTGACATGGAGCGTTCTACTGATCGGTGGGACTTAATACTTTGTGACGACGGTCGATTCTCATTCATCATCGAGTGAGATATCGTCTGCTCCTACTTCGCCTCGTAAGAACTGTTCTCCAAGTTCAGTAACCCGATAGTTTGAGGTATCAACTTGTTATAACAGGCCAGCATTGGCAAGCTTCCGACATCGTTGAGAGTCCCTACATGGAAATAAACGATTTATGTTCCACTCTCGTCCAAACCAATGCGATGGATAACGACAACGAAGAATTACGTACAGAAGTCAAGACTGATGTTGAATTTGATGGGGAGGGAACAGTGTACGCTGTCAAAACAGTTCAACAGGGAAAGCGTCGTGTTGACTCGAAGATGGGGCACATTGACGGAACTTTTTCCGAGGGTACTGATTATTACTATGATGGAGAACTATTCTATACTACTGGATTCTATAAAGTCCCCGAGAATGCACCTTCTGGAAGGTACAAAGATGATACTTTTCACGAGCTACTGGATGGAGATATTTCGTTTGATGACGATAGAATGATAAGAACGGGAGAATATGATTTAGAAGGTGTCGATACTTCTGAATGGGCCAAGGAACGGTTAGAAGGTGCTACGTTTCCACAAGAACTTCTCCATGATACGTGGTTGGAGACTGCAGAGGAGCATCTTGATAGAGAAGTTAAATAGGTTGATCATCTCAGTGATGGAGTTCTCGTCCACCAACGAGAAAATTTGCGACCTTCGCCTTGGGCATTAAGTCCAGGCTCAACGACGCCGTGCGTGGATCAGATATGGTGATTTTCGAGAACGCGTCCGATGTATGTGCATTGCAACATCAAGCAGGCGGTGATTCAGTGAAGTCAGGTCTAGTGACTCATTAGGAGCAGGCCTCACTATGATTCCTTCAATTTTAGTGTAAGATGTGCTTTCGGATCAGCGCATTATACACATTCAAAGGCTCTAGAAACCAAGCCTGTTTACGTGGAAAAAACGGCACTCGAGACTTCGCGTTTCGAAAGGTCAATCAAGGAACGATGGACGCTCTGCGTATTCGATTGGGTCTCGTTCGCCGAGGTTCTGGAATGCTTGGAGTCGAAACGCACAGGAGTCACAAGTTCCGCACGCCGGCGCCTCATTCCGATAGCAACTCCACGTATGCTCGTAGGAAACGTCCAGCTCAAGACCACGCTCCGCGATGTCGGTCTTTGACCACTCGACGAACGGAGCAATGAGTTCAATCTCAGTATCTGGCTTCGTCCCGACGTCAATGACCTGTTGGAACGCCTCGAAGAACTCCGGCCGACAGTCAGGATACCCAGAGAAATCCTCGCTGTGTGCACCAATAAATATCGCCGAACAGTCCTGCGCTTCGGCGTAGGAAACAGCCATCGAGAGCAAGTTCGAATTTCGGAATGGGACGTACGAGCTGGGAATCTCCTCGCTCTCCATATCGGCTTCTTCGACGTCCATCTCGTCGTCAGTGAGACTGGAATCGCCGATCGCGGCGAGATGCTGGGTCTCAACGTGGAGAAAGTCCTCTGCATCGACTTCCTCGGCGAGTGCACGTGCACATTCGAGTTCCTTTGTCTCCGTATTCTGCCCGTAGGACGTGTGCAGGAAGTACGGCTCGTAACCGCGGTCAATCGCTTCGTAGACGGCCGTCGCACTATCCATCCCGCCAGATACCAGAATTACCGCTCTATCTTGGTCACTCATAGTGTTTCACTGTTGCTGGTCCGCGAGATAGTGTCGCGGAAGCGCTCTTGTTCGTCGTTCGTCGGAGAGCCAACCGTGGCTCGCGTGGTCGTGGTCGTTTCCGTCTCGATACCGCGCATCGCCTCACACATGTGTGTCGCCGAGACTTCGACCAGCACAGACTCGGCTCCGAGTTCGTCAGCGAGGCCGTGAGCGATGTCCTGGGTCAGTTCTTCTTGCATCGTGAGCTGTCGGGATTGCCACCGAACGTAGCGGATCAATTTCGAGAGGCCGACGACCTCTCCGTCCGGGTGGTAGGCGATATGCGCGGTCCCCCTGTACGGAAGCATGTGATGCTCGCAAAGGCTGTAGAGTGGGATCCCGGTTTTCACGACCAGATCGTCGTTGGTCGCTTCAAAGGTTCGCATGGTGGGCTTCTCGCCTTGTCGTGACCCCTCGCTCAACGTTTCGAGCATGTCGGGCACACGGCGCTGCCACGTATCGGTGAGTCCGTCGGCTTCAGGATCTTCACCGATAGCCTCGAGCAGCAGTTTGACGCCCTGCTGGGCTTTCTCGTGGTCGATAGCGGCGTCGGTATCCGTGTTCACTGGAAACGGTTCCTCCGTCGGCACGTCGTCAAGTTGCGTATCGTCGCTCATGTTCAGGTACTAGGTGCGTCGTTCCAGAGGTCCACGTGGAGCCGTGGTGTATAGCGGTAGCCGTACTCCATCGCGAGCTCGGCGACCGTCTCGCGAGTCTCGTCCAATTCGTCGCGCGTCACCCCTTCAGGCATCAACAAGATATCGTCGTCTCGGATTTGCTTCTCAGTCGCTTCTCGAATTCTGGCGACCATGTCTTCGATTTCGGCCATGTCTTCGGGATCAGTGACGACGAACTTGAGCTGGCTTGGATAGGTATCGACCAGTTCGGCGATCGCGTCGATGTCGATTCGCCGTTCTTCGTGTCGCTCAGCCCAGTCACCGTCGCCTTTCGGATCGCGTTCGGCCGTGGGGGTACTGCTCTGAAGTTTCGGGCTGATGCTGGCCAGGTCGATATGCGCGTCGCGATAGATGGTTCCGTTCGTCTCGACCGTCGTGTGATAGCCTCGTTCTCCGAGGCGGTTCAGCAGTTCCACGCATTCGTCGTGGATCATCGGTTCGCCACCGGTGAGGACGACGTGGTCAGCATCATGTTCTTCAATGTCGCTGACGATGTCGTCAATCTCCATCCATGCGTGGGTGGGTTCCCACGAAGTGTGATACGAGTCACAGAACCAGCACCGAAGGTTGCAGCCACTCGTTCGGACGAAAACAGTCGGCACACCCGAGAGCTTTCCCTCTCCCTGTAACGAGTAGAACAGCTCGTTGATGGGGAGTGCGTGGTCACTGTCTGGAGCGGGTTCGTCTTCGAGTGCGTCGGTATCAGCGTTGACTGGCATCAATAGGTTGCACAGAGTTCGGCTGTTTCGCTCACTTGGACGGACACATCTGAGACGGTATCTGGGAACTCTTTGAGCATCCGTTCTTCGAGAACAACGCTCATCACCTCTGCTGTTGGCGGGTGTTCTAACACGACAACCGCATCACCGTCACCACTCTCCTCGAACGCCTCAATGAGAGGATCTCCCCTCTCCAATAGGAATCGATGATCCCAATTGAATATTACTCCAGTAATATCACCTTTGTCCACGACCCACCCTTCCTCGGTCAGCTCGCCAGTGATTTCGACGACGATCTCGTAGTTGTGGCCATGCGGCCGTGAGCACTTCCCGTCATGGTGCTGAATACGGTGTCCGCTGCTGATCCGGATGGGACGATCGTGACCTACGACCAGCGTTCGTTCTTCCTGCATCCGCTCTGTCGTGGTGCGTGTCTGCTCTTTTGATCCGACTCCCTCAGGCATATCCCGATATTATCTGGGTGCTACTTAAATCTAATCAGGGCAGAGTGAATGTGGTACAAACCGGATGTCTGTATAGCTTGAAGCCGATCGCTCGGTGGTTAAGCCGGAAGTTGTGTTTGGGTCCGACGGAATAAGAACGAACTGAAAGGTGGCGCGTCGTGATCGTATGAACACGCTCCTGAAATGGTAGTGTATTCGACTCTGCCACTGTGACGGTTGAGCTCCCACACAGTAGACCCACACTTACTCAAAATCGATTCGGCGCAGAATTTCATCCGCTGGGCGATCATCAGCAACACGCCACAAACCTTGAGGAGCGAAGTTTTCTGCATATCCGAGTGCACGATTTACCGTTTCTGGAACTACTTGTATCGGAGTCCAATCGTCGATGTAGAAAATGTCGAGAGCGGGACCCCCATTCCAAAACGTGTTGCGAACCCACTCCGTGTGCCATATGGGGCCACCGACACGTCCCGAAGCAACGTATTTGCCACTGCTGTTTCGGTAGATTAGCAATGGATCACCGACCTCCATACGTTTAAGACTGCGTACGTTGCGGGGCCAGGGAGCATCCTCATGGTCTGGATCGGTTCGGACACCCCAGACCCGTGCACTGTCAGGAAAGGACTCTGGCTTTTCGGGTGCTGAAGTGAGATCGATCGATTGTGCAAGTGTTTGCTGGTATGATTGCTCGTCAGCGGGGACAAGCCACAGCTGAGTCATTGGTTACTAATTTGGCCGGAAGTGTAATGTAGGTAAGGACTCTCCCACAAATCTCAGTCTGCTCCTCGTCACTTATCACGAGGCTGCACCGGTCGCATCACCTAACGCCACCGCGAGTTTGTGGGCGCCTGCGACGGGCGCAGGCGCACTGGCCTGCGTGAACTCGAAATGAAATCGCCAGACAAAACTGTGATCTTCGCCGGTGTCGACGGCCGGACGACGACGAACCTCCCCACGTGGTATCGCACCCATCAAAACGATCCAGCCTCGGTGAGCTTCGCCGAGGCGATCAGACAACTTCCACGAGCGACGAACACGCCCGTCGCCTACCACAACCCCTTCACTGACGAGTGGGTCGAAACTGAGCGCTTCAGCGCGGTCGTCGAACCCTCGCGACTGCGAGCACGAAACGAAGACCCGCTGTTCAACGTGCCCACTGACTCCTACTCGGTTATCAACCCGACCGACGTCTACGCACCGCTCGAAGACGTCCTCAGAGAGAGCGAGTACGATGGCCACACGCTCGGCGAGGTGGTCTTCGGCGAGATTAGGCAGTACCGCGGCGGTGGCGAGGTCCACATGGATGTCATGTTCGACGGTCTTTCGGTCGATCTGCCGGACGAGCGCGATCCGATCACACTGGGTGTGACCTCGGGCTACGACTACTTCGGCGGTCACGCGGTCTACGTCGAAGGTTTTGCGAGAGATACCTACTGCGCAAACTCCATCAGAGCGCTCACCGATCGAAAAACAGTGAAACACGTCGGTGATGTCGGAGACTTCCACACCTGGTGGGAGACGATCCTCGAACAACTCGAACTCGTCGTCGACGACCTCCACCAGTTCATCCTCGATGCCCAGGAGATCACCCTCGACATCACCAGCGTGCCCTTCGACCTCGCCGAGTTCTACGACCTCCTGGGATTCCCGAACTATCTCGCCAGAAGAGCAGCTGAGGACGCCCGAGCCGAGGCAACAGATCCCTTCGAGATCGACATGTGGACGTTGCACTCAGGCGCGACGTACGCGTTGACGCACTTCTTCAGCGGGAAAGAGGGAACAGCACTCGATGGCTACACCAGAGTCGCCAACGACATCCTGTTCAACCCAGAGGCCACGCTGGACAGCGTCAGAGCGACCTACGAGCAACGAGCGGCCGAAGCCACGTCCCCGGACGGCCAGACTGGCCTCGAACAAGAGTCAGCCCTCGCCCAACTCGAACGCGTCAGCAGCGATGTCGCCGAAAAGGCCCAGCAGTTCGAATCCCGCGAGCAAGCCCTCAGAGAACGCTTCGAAGCGCTTGTAGAGTAGCGATCGATTTTCCTGCCCTCTCATCACTCCTCCAGATCGTTCTGGAGCATCCGGACCGTCTTGATCGCCGTCGCACCAGGCGCGTCGAGTTTGTATGCCTGTGGCGGTGTGTTCTCGCTGTAGAGTTGCTCGACCCGCGGCTCTCCATCCACCGGGTCGTACAGACGCTCTAACACTGTGTGTGCATCATCGCGCGTGAAGACGACCCAGACCGCCTCGTCGGGATCGCAGGCGGCCATCTTATCGAAGTCCTTCGGGATTGCTCGACCGGCGTCGTGGTTGATGCGCTCGGCTTCGACCGCAACGACGACCTCGCCATCTTCGTCGAGCCCTGCACAGTCCAAACGACTGAGTTCGTGCTGTTCGACCGTCGAGGACACGACGTTTGGATCCTCACCCATGAACAGCGACGCCGGGAGATCGACCTTGTGCAACTCGAAATAAGGCTGGACGTCGACGACATCTGAGTCGGGATTTTCGAGGTACTCTTTGACGAGCCAGCGGCGTGCCACCTCGTTCAACAGCACGTGCTGGGCAGACTCTTCGAGGTCACCCGCACCGTGGCCGAAGTCGATCCCGCGGCGATAGGACTCGCCGATCACAGGCCGACCCTTGGGAGGGACTGAATACAGCCGGTGGGGGTGATTGCCGTCGTCACGCAACACACCTGCATCGGTGAGTTCGTGCACGTCCTCGTTGTCGATGCCGACGTACTCGCGCAGCCGGATCATCGAGTCACGGACCAGATCGTACTCCAGAGGATCGTAGCGCTGCTGCTGGGCATTGAAGACGGCCTGGACGAACAATAACTGTGGAATCGACCATTCGGAGTCTTTGATCTCCTGAGGCGAGAGCTTGAGGTTGAACTCACACACCGGGATGTCGTCTCGGTCGACATCGGCCATAGCGTGACAGCACTCGACGGCTTCTCGAAACCCGTCGATCGTCGGATCGTAGCGACTCTCGCATGCTGTACAACTCAGCGCGTGAGCCGGCCCGTCGTAGGTGACTTCTTCGGGGAGGCGCCTCGTGTGGGGCAACAGTGAGTCGATACGGACGCTTGCCGGATCGACGTAGGCGTCCACACCGTCGCGGTCGACGGCCGTGACGCCCTCCTGGTCGAGGCCGAAGTGTGTAGCCGTCTCCTCGCTGAGGCGTTCGAAGGCCGTCTCGAAGGTAGCCAGGTCCTCGCCATCGAGCGGCTCATCACTGGCCGGATGCCCCCGTGGGGCGGGCAAGGACTTGCCGAGAAACGGCCGTGGTGTCTCGGCGTCGAAGCCAGCGGCTGGGCGGACGAGCCACTCCCCACGGCGCATCGCGCTCAGCCGCCGCGCGACGTCGTCGGGCGGCATCTGATCGGTCGCGAGGATCCGTGGCAAATCGGCGTCTGTTCCCACCTCGCCGACGACGAACGTCGCCGTCTCATTGAGCGCCTCCTGATAGGCATCCCGGCCCGTCCCCTCTCGCTGGAGTTGACGGGGAAATTGCACACCGAGCGTCATCGAGAGACCAAACGAACGCCCCTGAGAGAGCAAGGTCTCGACCAGGTCGGAACCGGCGACGTCGGCTGCCTCTTCGAGGTAGAGGTTGACCAGCGAGGGCGACTTTATCGCGGGGTCGCGAGCGCGTGCCTGCAACGCCGTCCACAACTGCGAAAGGACGACCAGCGTCAGCGTCTCTTTCACTGCGCGTTCCATCCCTCCGAAGTCGAAGATCACGACCGTCGAGTCCTCGAGGACATCGGCGAAGTCGAAGTGAGGTTCGTCCTCGAACTGAGGGACGTGTTCGAACAGCGGGGCGAGACGAGCATCTGTCGCGATTTCGTCGACGCGGCCGACCGCACCACCCATGACCTTCTGGAACACGTCCCGATCGCGTTCCATCAGGTTCGCGAAGTAGCTCACGAGACGGTCGTCCGAGACGGAGGGGGACTCGCGCTGTTCGTGCGTCTGGCGGAGTGCGTCGTAGAGGTCAGCGTGTGAAAACGCCGCGTCGCCGTGGACCGGATCGAACAGCGCGCGGACGTGGTTTCGGATCACCTTCGGCGAGTCGACCGCACGCTCGTAGCGATCGGTACCCATCACGCCACTGAGGATCTCCTCGTAGTGGCCGGCCTTTCGAGCCCTCGCTTCCTCCTGGGGGACGCCCGCTTCGAGGAGCGGACCGATGTCGAAAAAGCCGAACGCGGGCAAGACGCGCGTGCAGTCGAAATAGAGGACGTCATCCAGATTCCCGTGTGCTGCGTAGTGTGCCTGTAGATACTCTCTGGCCGTGCCCCCTCCTTTCGAGTCGACGAGAATTTCCGGGCCGTCGGTCGCCTGGACGTTACTCAATAGCGCCTGCTGGATGAGGATCGTCTTGCCCGCGCCAGTGTTGCCGATGACGAGCACGTGGCGATCCTGCTCGTCGGGCGGAAGGACGATGGGCTGGCCGAGCACCTGACGGTCGTGGGTCAGCGGCAGACACAGTACCATCCCCGCCCCACCATAGCGCCGAAGTTGCTCCGGTGATGGGAGGGTAATAGCCGTCCGCTCGGCCGTTCGCGTGGCGAGTGCACGCTGGCCCCGAGGCGTCAGTGCCCCACCATCCAGACAGCAGAAACTCGCGAGTTCCCCCGGTGACGTGACGATTCCCTGGCTCTGGGGCGTCCGCCCAAGAAGGTAGTTCCCCAGCGACTGGTAGGTCACGTGGTGGCTCGCCCGACTACAGAGGTCTTCGAAGAGCTTCACACCCGGCGATTGTGACGTCGCGTAAAACTCGTCGTCAGTAGCGGTGTGGCCGCGAATCTCGTGAAATTTACCCCCGACGTGGCCCAGCGCGTTCGACATGCGCCGAGCCACGGCATCTGCCTGCGCGGGTACTTCACGCGTGAGTGCGATCGTCCGTGCGGACACGCAGAACGTCCGTCGAGGATCGCGCTGGGTGATAGCGTCGATGCGCAGTTGATCGCGCGGTCGTGGCTGGTAGGCCTGTTTCTCCTCTCTAGAACGGGGCGAAAGGAAGTCCCAAAGGCGGCTAGTAAACGAGGCTGTACCCGTCTCAAGGTCTCGGAGATACGCCTCCGCGAGCGACGACCAGTCGCTGTAGGGCCGACAGACGACCTGGTAGACGACCGGAATCGAAGACTCACACATCACGTCGACGAGCGACGCCAGCGGAACGCGACGGGATTCCTGTCGATGCGATCGGTCCAGACGAGCCGACCGCGGTGCGGTGAACGCGTCGTATGCGGTCAGCGGCGTCTGCCAGTCCGGCCCCCGAGAGGTGTGCCCCCTGTACTCGACACCAGCGACGTATGGCATCTCTGGGGTGATTGCCGGGTGATGCAGGCCGACTCGCTGCTCTGGGTCGTCCGGACGCTCATCCAACTGCTCACGTCCTGGCGGTACTTCAGCCAGAAGTCGACGCGGATGCCACTGAACGAAGCGAAACTCGTACGATTGCGGGAACGCCGTCCGGAGGATCGTCTCGAGATCTTCGGTGAAATCAGAATATGTCGAACCGATAAAATAGCGGATTCCCGAATCTCCGTCACCGTCTGCGACGAGCAGCCACTCGACGAGCGGTATCTGCGTCTTCCCCGTGAGTTTAGCCCCCCAGCCAGTCTTCGTCACCTCTTGCAGCGACGTACAGAGTAACTCCATCGCCTGGCATATCGCTCCTGGATCAGTCGACGTCTCCGTGGGTCGTATCTCGATGTACGGCCGGTCTTCGATGGAGTCTGGTATTGGTTTCTCTGGGACCTCGATCGGTTCTCTGTCACTCTCCGTAAGATGAGGCGGCGCGTCTTGCTCTGTGTTCTTCGGTTTCGTCTTTGACATTCGAGTCGCTGGATACGCTTCGGATACGTGACCACACGCCTCCGACCCCCAGCAATCACCCCTTAGTTGGAGAGAGCCACGCCAGAAGAGTATATAAATAAGTCGATTGTGAGGGTGGAATCAATCAGTGGCTGAAAGGGATCAAACAGGCGATTATATCGACAGCCGACGACGGGCGTCGGCTGTAAACAAGTGGCCGACTGGAATCGAATGTCCGTCCTCAGGAGATAGACTCCAGATGAGAAAAAGATCGTAAGTGATCGAGACCAATGACAGACTTAGTCGTACGAACAGTAGTTGCAAGATTCGTCGAACCGACTGCTCACAAGCAGCGAAAAATCGAAGCGCTTCGCGATACGTATCGCGAAGCGCTTCACGAGGCTTTCGAGCACAATGCGACGACGATGAGCGCTGTCAACGATATCGTAACTCCGTACGAGTTGCCCTATCAAGCGAAAGACGCGCTCAAAAGCTTCGTCCCAACACTCTACAGAGGAACGAAAGCACAGGAACTCAACGAGAATCATCCCGTCCGCTTCGTCAACCGTGCTGCGACGTTTGACCGCTCGTCCGACCGAACCCACGAGTTCTGTTGGCGCGTTCCACAAGCCGGGCGAGGCAATGCATTCTGGATACCGTTGCAGATCAACCCCACACAGTACGAGCACTGGGAGTCACTGTGTGAGGATCCGAAGAGCGCTGGTGAATTGCGATTACTCCAGCGACAGGACAGGTGGGAACTACACGTTGATATCAAGTACGTCTCAGCAGTGTCACCGGAAACAGATCCGACAACGGTCCTCGGATTCGATGTCGGCGAGTCTGCACTCGTGACAGGATGTGTACTTTGCAACGGTATTCCGACGCAGCCGCTACTCGTGGACGGATCTCGTGCAAAACGACTTAGAAAAGAACGCGAAACGACTATCCGTCGTCTGAAGCGGAGAAACGCGCCACGAAAACGATTGCGTGAGCAGTATACGTCGTTTGCAAACGCGATCGAAGACATCATCGAGAAATCCTCACGGCAGGCTATCGAGTACGCGAGCCACTTCGAAGACCCGTTGATTGTGATGGAAGAGCTAACGCACATGAGAGACGATATCGACTATGGGGCGTACATGAACAGGCGACTCCACGGTTGGGCATTCGCACGTCTACAGCGGCGTATCGAACAGAAGGCTGTAGATGCGGGTATGCCGGTCACGTATGTCCGTCCAGAGTATACGAGTCAGATCTGTCACTCCTGTTTCCATCTCGGATCTAGACCTTCACAGGCGATGTTCGAATGTCGCAACGAGGAGTGTCACATTACGACCTTTCAGGCAGATATCAACGCGGCGGCGAACATCGCCCGCCGCGCTGACCCGTGGGGAGAGAGTTGTCCCTGGAAACCGGACCAGCATCGCCGGACAGGCGATTGCTGATCAGTCACACGCGTGTCTGAGAACGATGACTCGCCACGGGATGGGTGTGCCCGTGATAGCACCATAGGACACTCCGAATCGAGACAGAAACCCTGTATGATGACGTTCAGAGCCGCCGTCCTCGAACCTCGATAGTTCCCCTGTGGGGAAACTTGCAAACCTGCAAGTGAGGATATCACGCCGTCCACATAGCAGTTCACTGCTGCTATATTTCACGTTCTACAACTCTATCTGGTGGTTCTCGAAATAGACTGCAGTTCACCTCTGAACCACCAACGTGGGTCTGCAGATCATGCTGTTACCAACAAGTACTCTTGACGGCAGGTGGGGCGTGTTCGCTCAACACGTCCACGAGTCGCGAAGGTTTCGACGCCACGTCTCGCCCAGTTCCGGAGCGGTGGCGTCGTACCCCTTCTCCTGAAGTTCCACGGCGAATTCTTCACACCGATCGCCGTGATTGACGAGAATCTCTGCGTTTCGATAGTCATCTAAAAAGTCCAGTAGCCCGTCGCGATCAGCATGCGCCGAGAAGTCATAGGATTCGACTTGCGCACTCACGGGCATTCGACGGCCGTCGATCTCGGCACTCCCAGTGTCTAAGAGTTCCCGGCCGGGCGTGCCCTCGACCTGATAGCCAGTAAAAGCGATCTTGTTCACCGGCCGATTCGCGATTTCAGGAATGTACGACTGGACGGGGCCACCACTCAGCATTCCGGCTGTCGTGATTATCACCGTATTCTGTTCGGCGATCCGCTTTCGCTGTCCATCGCGGCCAGTCACGTACCGGGCGTTGGACTTCGCACGCTGGAGCGCGTCACTGTCACGGATGAACTCGGGATACTGGCGAAAGATCTGGGTGATTTGCTGGCCGAGACCGTCGACGTAACAGTCGATGTCGTGGGCGGCGCAGACGAGCATGAGTTCCTGCGTACGGCCGATCGCGAACGCTGGCACCACGACCGTGCCGCCCTCCCAGATGGTCGTCCGGACGCTCTCGACGAACTCACTCTCGACGGCGTCCCGCGGTTCGTGTTCGACGTCGCTGTAGGTCGACTCACAGAGGACGACGTCGGCGTCGGGGCGGGCTGTCGTCCCGGCGACGAGTCGCTGGCTATCGGTGTGAAAGTCACCAGTATAGAGCAGGCGCGTTTCCCCATCATCAACGAGAACGTGCGCGCTCCCTGGGATGTGCCCGGCGTCGTATAGAGCGACCTCGTGTCCAGCCGCCTCGAAAGACTCACCGTAGCCGTGGGTCACCGAGACCTCGCCCACGCGATTCAGGTCTTCCTGGGTGAACGGACACTGCATCGTCCCGCCGTGGAGTTTGAGCGTGTCCCGGGCGAGCGTTCGCGCGAGGTCCCGGGTCGGCGGTGTCCAGTGAATCTCGGGGCGGTCGCTGCCGGAGAGGAGTGCGGGAACCGCGCCGGCGTGGTCGAGGTGGCCGTGTGAAACCACGACCGCGTCGGGAGAGACGTCGCCGACGGGATACTGCGTGGGGGTGTCGTTTTTCAGGCCGTAGTCCAGCAGCAGCGAGTCGTTGACGAGGATGGCACTGCGGCCGACCTCGCCCGCGCCGCCGAGGAACTGGAGATCCATTATCACCGTCTCTGAGCCCGAGCGGTTTTCATCCGTCGATCCAGGGGGAAATCGACCACGCTGCGGACGCGCTAGCGGACACAGTCCACACCGTCGTCGGTGGGACACACCTCCAGTCGACCGGGGGGTGCCGAACTCGCGGCGGGAGTCGACTGACTCGACGAGTGCGTCGACCCACTGCACCGGCCACGACGCCCGCCGCGAGCTCGAGACGCCTTCGGCGAGGACTACGAGCGTACCGGCCACGGTGTGTCTCGGCGGACGCGACCGTCGACGCCCCGACACCAATTTGGTACTAGCAAAAGGATTACGTACGGCGGTCACGAACGAACAGGGGATGGCACACGAACACGGACAGACCAGTGAGCGTCGACACGGCGGCGAAGGAATCCGCGGCAAGCGAGCCCGGGACGGCGATGGCGGATGTGACGACGGGGGCGGTCGTCGGGGCGACGCGGGCAAACGGCGGGGCGAGGGACGTGGGCGTGGTCACACTGCCGAGGGAGGGTCCGGCGGCGAGAAGGGGTGTCGGGGCAGGGACTGCGACGGGCGGCGTCGCCGGGGCCGTCGGCGCGAGCGGACGCGCGACGACGACGGGCAGTACGCCCAGACCATCGGTCTCGACGACGTGCGATCGGTGTTCGACGCGGTCGAGGGTCCGGTCGTGACGACGACCGACGTCTCGGACGTGCTGGGTATCACGACCGAATCGGCCCGCCAGAAGCTCAACGCCCTCGTCGGTGAAGGCGACTGCAGGCGGCGCAAGACCGGCCGAACCGTCGTCTACTGGCGCGTCGGGAGCGAGTGAGACGATGGTCGAGAGTGATGGCGCGAAAGCGGCAGACGTGCCGGTCAGCCCGGGCGAGGGCCGATATCTCTGTGGCCTGCTGTACCTGTCACTGCTCGACTGCGAGCCGATCAGTAACGGCGACCTCGCGACGTACCTGAACGTCAGCGGTGCCAGCGTCACCGAGATGATCGAAACGTTCGACGACGACGGACTGGTCGAGTACGAGCGCTACGGCGGGGCGGCCCTGACCGAGCGCGGTGAGGCCGTCGCCCGCGAGATCCTCTGGCGGCGGTGTGCAGTGCGGGAGTTCTTCGAGACGGCGGCGGGCGTCACGCTGGACGACGACCGCGCGTATCGAATCGGGTTCACGCTCTCGGAGGCGGAAGTGCACGCGCTGTCGGAACGGGTCGATCAGCCCTGTCGAGGCCGGTATGAGGCGACGACCGCCGCGGACTGCGACGCGCTCGCGGGCTGATACTGCCGGCTGTACGTTCGTGAAGATCGACAGAAATCACCGCGATTCCGGCCTGCGCCGTCGATATGTGAACGCTACCGTGGCGGCCGGGTCGCGGGCGTTACTCCAGACCGAGATCGGCCAGCGAGTGGGTGTGCTGCCAGGTGCCGACGATCTCGTCGACGTCGAACGTGAGCACACCGTCGGTCAACTGCAGCGTCACGGTCTCGTCGGTGATCTCGGTGTCGTGCAGGTGCAGCTCGATCGGCTGCTCGAACTCCGAGACCGCCGCCATCAGTTCGCCGTTCTGTTCGAGTTCCGCTCGCAAGTCTGTGGCGTCCATTGCAATTCGTAATATTGTGGGGAGTTACTAAAGTATTTTGATTAAGTAGAAATCTAGATTGCAGATATACAAACAAATCTTTTCAGATTTCGGATTTGCCGGTGGGAGAGAAACCGGACGGTCGAGGAAGACGTCGACAGTGAAACAGTCGAGTGCGACCACTACGAGTCAGGCTGTCATCGCGGAAGCCGGCGCGATCACGCGACAGCGAGCAGTTGCCAGAGCGCGAAGATAGCGCCCGCGCCGAGGACCGTGCTGAGGACGGCGTACTGACGGAGGCGGTCGGCGTCGCGGGAACACCGGACGGCACCGTGGCCGGATCCGGCATCCCCGTGGGTACACTCCGGAAGCATGTCGATCGCGACGTGGGCGAACACGCCCGTCGAGATCCCGAAGAACGCCGCCTTGCCCACGGTCGAGAAGTCGGGCGCCAGTATCGAGAGGGGAATCGCCGTGAGCGCGACCGCGACCGCCGGGATCACCATCACGATCGTCGGGAGTCCGGACTGCTCGACGGTCTCGCTACCGGTGAAACCGGCCGGGAACTTGTGGGCGACGATGCCGTACCCGAACAGGGGCGTCAGCGACGGCAACGAGCCGTAGACGACGCCCATGATCGACCCCGCGGCGAGGGCGTGCAGCGTCAACTCGGACGCCGGGGCGTTCAACGGCAGGTCGTAGTGGGTCAGAAGGTGGCCCAGTTCGTGGCCAGCGTACCCCAGCAGATAGCCGAGTGCGATCGCGAACCCGCCGTATTCGGGGTGTTGGGTGATCGCTTTCGGCGCCAGTAGCGCGGCCGCGCTCGCGAGCATGGCTCCGCTGGCGAGTCCGTACGCCCACACCTGCTGTCGCGGGGTGTGAAAGTCGCCCCAGTGGCTGATCGCGACACCACCCAGCATCGCCGCGAAGCCGAACACCACGATCCCCGTGAGTTTCGTTCGCCCGGTGGCGACGCCGAGTGCCACGACGCCCACGAACGCCACGAGAGCGACGAGACTCGCGGCCGTCGCCGTCCGGTGTCTGTGCTCGGTCACTCGTTCGATTGCGGCATGCATCCATTACTATATTGGGCCTTCTATACAATACTACTTTCGCTCGACGCCCCGTCGCGACACACAACACGCCCCGGCATGCTCTGTGGAAGCGGGCCCTTCATACCCACCGGCGAACAAGGTCGCTCATGAGCGACACGCCAGTGGAGTACACGCCGATCGGGACGATACACACCGACTTCGAAACCGCCGAGGGAATGCCGATCCAGCCGACAGTCGCCGGGGACGCGACCGGAGTCGTCGCATTCGACGCCGAGTTCGAACTTGCACTGTCCGATCTCGACGGGTTCTCCCACTGTATTCTGCTCTATCACTTCCACGGCAGTGACGGCGATCACTCGCCGACGGTCACGCCGTTTCTCGACGAGAGCGAGCGAGGACTGTTCGCGACGCGAGCCCCGAAACGACCGAACAACATCGGCCTCTCGGTAGTGGCGATCGAATCGATCGACGGAACCGAACTCACCGTCAGCGGGATCGACGTCGTCGACGGGACGCCCCTACTCGACGTCAAACCGTTCGTTCCCGAGTTCGATATCCCCCAAAACACAGAGAGTGGCTGGATCGCCGATAGTGACGACGGAACCGGCCGTACTCGTGCCGACAGTCGATTTCTCTGAGACCGATTGTATCGGAGTTATTCCAGGCCGAGGTCCGCAAGCGAGTGGGTGTGTTGCCAGGTGCCGACGATCTCGTCGACGTCGAACGTGAGCACACCGTCGGTCAACTGCAGCGTGACAGTCTCGTCGGTGATCTCGGTGTCGTGCAGATGCAGTTCGATCGGCTGGTCGAACTCCGAGACCGCCGTCATCAGTTCGCCGTTCTGTTCGAGTTGTGTACGCAGGTCTTCGGCATCCATGATCCGACCTAAAAGTTCGCCTGCAGAGCGAAAAAGGGTTTCCATGGTTTCAGGATCGTGCGAAGAGTGGGACATGGTTTTGGTTGGCCTAAAAACAGGCAGAAATCGCCCGTTCTGCAAGAGGTATACGTCCCAGGCCGTATCTTCGAGGTATGCAGGTCAACGCGTACCAGCACTGCCAGAAGTGCGATCGAGAACTCGAAGAGCCGACAGTGTACCGCCGGCATGCAGTCTGTCAGTCCTGTGACTGACGCGATCGCGTAGACGGTATCATCGAGCCCGCCACAGGTGTCCCATCACGTGCCACAGCTGTCGAGCGTGGCCCCAGGCGATTCCCCGAGGCTTCTCGATGTCGCGAGTTTCGATCGGAACCTCTCCGATCCGGGCGCCCTTCCCAGCGGCTTCGAGCACGAGCGTCCCGCAGGTACAGACCGTGTCCAGTTCGAGGTCGACCGCGAGGTCCCGTCGGATCGCTCGAAAGCCCGTCCCGGAGTCAGTGACGTCGACCTCCGTCTGTGTCAGTCGATTGAGCAGCCGTTCCGATGGCCGGGGGATCGTCGAGCGCGCGCCGAGCACCAGATCCAGGTCGTGTGACTCGATCGCCCCGGCGAGCCGTGCAACGTCGCCGGGGCGGTGCTCACCGTCGGCGTCGTACGTCACGACGATCGGCGTCTCGGCCGCTCGAAACCCGCGCTTCAGGGCCGGGATGTATCCCTCGTTCGTCGACCGTTCGACGACCGTCGCCCCGGCCGCGCGGGCCTCGGCCGCCGTCTCGTCTGTCGAGCCGTCGTCGACGACCAGAACGCGATACTGATCGACTAATTCGCTGACTACACGGCCGATACGGCCCGCCTCCTCGTACGCCGGCACGACGACCGTGACACTGTCCATGCTATAGTAGTGTGCTGTGCACGCATTATAGATTTCGTAATATCCTCGAAAAACTGTTCCAAACCTATATTGACGTTCTATGTTATCTTGTGGCTATATTAGAATTGTACAATTTTCGCAATTCTTTACCGTCTCGCTACGCAAGTACGAGGTATGACGGAGACGTTCCTGATCGTGGGCGGTGACGCGGCGGGGATGAGCGCGGCGAGCAAAGCAAAGCGCGACGATCCCGACCTGGACGTCGTCGTCCTCGAACGGGGAGAGTGGGTCTCCTACGGCGCATGTGGTCTCCCCTACTACGTCAAGGGAGAGGTGTCCGATCTCGAGGATCTCGTCGCAGTGCCGCCGGAGTCGTTCGTCCAGGAGCGGGACATCGACCTCCGGACGGGCCACGAGGCGACGGCGATCGACACCGAGACCCGACAGGTAACCGTCGAGACCGAGACCGAGACCTACGAGCAGTCCTACGACCACCTCCTGATCGCGACCGGCGCGCGGGCGCTCGAACCGCCGATCGACGGTCTCGACCGCGGCGGCGTGTTCACCCTGCACAGCATGGCGGCCGGCCGGGAGATCAGAGCGTTCGTCGAGTCCGAACCGGACCTCGAACGCGTCGCGGTGATCGGCGGCGGGTACGTCGGCATCGAGATGGCCGAGGCCTTCCGGGCCCACGATCTCGACGTGTCGCTGTTCGAGATGCTCCCGCAGGTGCTTCCGACGTTCGGCGGAGCCGTCGGCGAGGCCGTCGCCGAGGAACTCCGCGAGCAGGGCGTCGACCTCCACCTCGACACGCAGGTACAGCGGCTGGCCGGCGACGAACGGGTCCAGGCCGTCGAGACCGCCGAAGAGTCAGTTCCCGTCGACGCCGTCCTCGTCGGGGCCGGTGTCGTCCCGAACGTCGAACTCGCCGAGGCCGCCGGGATCGAACTGGGGGCGACGGGCGCGGTCGCGACCGACGAGTACGGCCGGACCAGCGCCCCGGACGTCTACGCCGCGGGTGACGTCGCCGAGATGGACCACGTCGTGACGGGCGAGCCGACGCACGTCCCGCTGGCACTGACCGCAAACCGTGCGGGCCGGGCGATCGGCCAGACCGTCGCCGGCGATCGAACCCGGGTCGGCGACGTCGCAGGGACGGCCGTCCTGAAGGCGTTCGATCTGGCGGCCGCCCGGACCGGGCTCACCGACGAAAGCGAGGCCAGCGAGGCCGGCTTCGACCCCGTCTCGGTGTCGATCACCGCACCCTCGCGTGCCCACTACTACCCAGGGGGGACCGACCTGGAGATCACGATGGTCGGCGACCGCGAGACCGGCCGCCTGCTCGGCGCGACGATCGTCGGCGAGGAAGGCGTCGCCAAACGGATCGACACCGTCGCGACCGCTCTGCACGCCGGACTGACCGTCGAAGAGGTCGAGTACCTGGATCTGGCCTACGCGCCACCGTTCAGTCCGACGTGGGACCCCGTGTTGACGGCCGCGAAAGTGCTCGGCGGGAAACTGGGCTGAGCCGCGGCACTATTTGATGTGTGCGGCGAGGAAGGGCCGCACCTCCTCGCGGACCCGTTGCTGGCCGGCCCTCGACAGGAAGTGCCGTTCCTCGGATAGACTCACGTGTCGTTGCAACCCCGGAAGCCACGCCGTCACTCGATCGGTGATCGCGTCGGTCGGGAAGAACGGATCGAGTCCCGCACTGACGACGAGGACCGGAGCCTCGAACGCCGCGAGCGAATCGGGATCGTCCGGGCCGGGGAAGTCGGCCTTCAGGTCGCTCGTCCGTAGAGCCATCCCGATGGTCTCGACGGTCACCGTCGGCAGGTCTGCGACGGGGTCGGTACACAACCGCGCGAGCACTCCCTCCAGTAGCCCCTGGCGACCGAGCAATCGGTACGCCAGCGACGGGACGATCACGCGAGCGAGCGACAGCGACAGCGGCGTCCCGAACCCGGCCGGGACGACCAGCGCGGCCGCAGTGATCCGTTCGGGCGCCCGTTCGGCCGTCTCGAGGACCACACCCGCACCGTGGGAGGGGCCGACCATCGCCGCCGTCTCGACCTCCAGCCCGTCCAGCAGGTCACACACCCACGTCGCGTAGTCGATTCCGTCGCCGGGGTCGCTCTTGCCCGGTTCGCCAGGGGTGTCCGGCGCGATCAGGTAGTACTCGTCGGCGAGATCCTCGAACCACGACAGCGTGAGCGGATTCGTGACGTTTCCTCCCTGGAAGACGACGACGGGCACCCTGCCCCGATCGCCCGCCAGCAGGACGTGCGTCTGCCCGTAGCGCGTCTCGATCCAGGCCTCTCCGAACGGCCGAGCGAGCAGTGTCTCGGCAGCCCGATCGTACAGCCGATCGAAGGGACCGGTGTTCGGGAGCTGTCGGTCTGAGCGGGTCTGTGCGTTCATGCTCCCCCTACGCCGGCAAGGAAGAAATACCAGTAGTGACACGACCCGCCGGTCGCCGGGACCCGTGCGACGCCGACACAGACCAGATAGTATCAATACGTCTATAAATACTTCGCGAGCGTCTCGTTCCGCATGTACCGTGGGGAGACAGATCGACACGTCACGACTGGTGAGGTCACCGGTGACGGTATCGCCCGCTCGACGTTCTCGATCGGAGGGTGGTCGTGAACCCCCTCGAACGGTTCTCGGAGCTGGTCACCGGTCACTCGCGGCTGGTGATCGTCGCGATGCTCGTCCTGACCGTCGTCGTCGCCAGCGGCGCGTCGGCTATTCCAGCGGCCCCACCGCAGGACGCTTCGGAGTTTATCGACGACTCCGAAGAGCTGGCCGCGATCGAGTACGTCCAGGACGCCTACAGTAGCGACGAGGGCGTCTCGACCATCCAGCTGTTCGCCCGCGATCACGAGTCGGGCTCGGCGCTGAGCAAGGCCGCGTTGCTGGACGGGCTGTACTTCCAGCAGGCGCTGTACGCAGACGCGACCGTGACGGCCCCGCTGGTGACCGACCGGACGCCCATCGTCGGCGTCGAGAACGTCGTCGCAACTGCCGCCATGGGCAGGACGGAGCCGACGCTGCACGCCCAGGTCGCCGGCGTCACGCTGGACGAACAGATCGCGCAGTTAGCGGGAATGACCGACGCCGAAGTCGCCTCGGTCGTCGCGAGCGTGCTGACCGGCGCTCCCGACGCGCCGGCCGCCGGCGCGACGCTCCGGCTCCTCCCCGTCGACTTCGAGCCCGGCGACGCGACGGCCGAGGCGCGGGCGACGCTCGTCTCGCGTGACGTCAGCGGGACGGAACTCGGCGAGGACTTCCCGCCCGCAGTCTTCGACAGTGAGCGAGCAATCGCCGACCTCGCCGCCGAGCAGGCCAGCACAGAGTACTTTCTCGCGACCTTCACGACGTTGCTCGAGGAGGACGCCGTCGCCATGTCCGACAGCCTCACACTGGTCATTCCCCTGGCGCTGGGATTGATCGTCGTCGCGCTGGTCGTCGCCTACCGCAAACTGGCCGACATCGCGCTGGCGCTGCTTGGAACCGTACTGGTGCTGGTCTGGCTGTTCGGGCTGATGGGCTGGTTCGGGATTCCGGGCTACGACATCATCACGCTCGGCGTTCCCGTGCTGCTGATCGGGATCTCCGTCGACTACGCCATCCACACCTTCATGCGCCACCGCGAGGAGCGCAGCCGCGGGGAGGCCAGCCGGCTCGCGATGCGGCGCTCGCTGGTCGGGGTCGGGGCCGCCCTGCTGTGGGTCACCCTGACCGCCGGGCTGGGCTTTCTCTCGAATCTCACCAGCGACCTCGCGGAGATCCGGGCGTTCGGTGTCGCGACCACGCTCGGGCTCGCGGCCGCGTTGCTCGTGTTCACGACGCTCGTTCCCGCGCTGAAGATCGAGATCGACGGGCTACTCGCCCGGCTTGGTCGCGACAGACCCAGGCAGGCGTTCGGGGCCGGCGGCGGCCGGTTCAGCGGCGTGCTCGGGACCGGCGCGACCGCCGCCCGGCGCGCGCCCGTGGTCGTCCTCGCGCTCGCGCTCGTGGTCTCGGCTGGTGCGGCCTACGGGGCCGTCCAGCTCGATGCCAGCGCCGACCAGGAGTTCCTGGCCGACGACCCGCCGGGCTGGATGGACGCGCTCCCGGAGCCGTTCAAACCCGGCGACTACACGGCCAAGGAGAAGCTGACCTACGTCGAGACGAACTTCCGCCAGAGCGACGCGACCGCCGGATACGTGCTCCTGCGCGGGTCGATCACCGACGACCGCGCGCTCGAACGGATGGCTGCGGCCGACGCCGGCGCGGACCGCGACGTGTTCATCGCCACGGCCGAGGGTTCGACGCTCGTCTCGCCGCTGTCGGCCATGCAACGGGTCGCCGGGGCCGATCCCGACTTCGCCACCGCCCTCGCCGCGGCCGACACCGACGGCAACGGCGTCCCCGACCGTGACGTCGGCGCGCTGTACGACGCGCTGTTCGCCGCCGCGCCCGAACTGGCAGGAACCGTCCTCGAACGCACAGTCGATGGGGAGTACGTCTCGGCGCTGGTGATCGCCGATCCAGTCCCGACCGCTGGCGACGACGCCGTCTCGGCCGCACTCCGCGGGCTCGCGGCCGACCTCGAAACCGGCGACGGAGCTATTACGGCCGTTCCGACCGGTGACGCCGTCATCCTCTCGATGACGCTCGGGTCGCTGATCGAGAACGTCATCGTCACGCTGCTGGTGACGCTCGTGGCCGTCAACGTCCTCCTGATCGTCGGCTACCGTCTCACCGAGGGCAGTGCGAGTCTGGGATTCGTGACGCTGCTCCCGGTGACGTTCGGCGTCGCGTGGTTCTTCGGCACGCTCTGGGTGCTCGGGGAGGAGTTGACCCTGCTGACGAGCGTGATCGCCTCGCTGACGGTCGGGCTCGGCGTCGACTACAGCATCCACTTCAGCGAGCGCTACAAACAGGAGTTGGACCGCCAGTCCGGCGTCTGGCCGGCGCTGTTCGCCACGATGGCCGGGACCGGCGGCGCGCTGTTCGGTGGATTCGTCACCACGGTCGCGGCGTTCGCGACGCTGGGGCTCGCGACGATGCCACAGCTCGCGCAGTTCGGCCTGCTGGTCGCGCTCGCGCTGGTGTACGCCTTCCTGAGCACGGTACTGGTGCTCCCGAGCCTGCTGGTCGTCTGGACCAGGGTCTTCGGACCGGGCGACGTTGACTTCGAGCAGTCGCCCCGGACCGGCCTCGATACGACGACTGCCGGTGGAGACGACTGATCGACTGCAGTGCCGGCGAAAAGGGGAGGGGGAACGGAGCGTGAGACGGAGTTCAGAACAGCGCGCCGAACAGACTCGTGAAGAAGTCGACCGTGGACCGTCGCTGCGTCGTGATCGATTCGATTGAGGCGCTCGGCCCCGAGTCGCCGTTACAGGCGCTGTCGGCACCGACCAGGCAGATCCCGGCCTCGCCGCTGTCGTCTTTGTCCGGCTCAGTAGTGCGATTCTCACCAGTACGGTTCTCGTCAGTGACCGGCGTCAGCTGGCCGCCAGCGTCCGAGTCATTCCCGTCGTTGCAGGGACCACCGGCACCGACCAGACAGATTCCGGCCTCGTCACTGTCGTCTTTCTGTCCGGAGCCGATCCGGCGCTCGTCGTCGGTGTCGTTGGCGGGCGTCAGATTGGAGCTGTCGCTCGAGGAATTGTCGCTGTTACAGGGGCCGCCGGCACCGACCATGCAGATGCCAGCGGCGCTGTCGTCGGACTGGTTCTCGTCGTCGCCGATCCGTTTCGCGTCGCTGTCGGTCGTCTCGTTGTCACCGTCCCATTGCTCGCCGTTACAGGCACTGTCGACGCCGATCATACAGATCCCGACGTCGGTCCCGTTGTCTCCGTCTGTCCCGTTTATCTGTTCGTCTCCGAGCTGTGCGTCTGCCTGCGTCGCCGTGGCCGCGCCTGCCATCGCCAGACCGGCGAGCAGGACCGCGCCCACGAGGAGGGCTACTCTCGTTCGCATTGCATCCGCTCGTACAAACCCCACTTAAGAAGGGATATCGGAACCTCAAACGGCTCTTTGAGCAGCCCCAGTCGGAACACATCTTGTCTCCGCGCTCGACGAGTCACCTGTGCGACGCACACACCTGGCGTTCGACCGCTTCTTCGAAGTCGTGAGCGAGACCGACGACGCACAGGCAGCCCAGATGACCCTCGATCCCGGACAGTCGACCGGCGGGCCCGACAATTTCCACGCAGACAGCGATCAGTGGCTGTTCGTCCATTCGGGTTCGGGCTGGGCCGTCGTCGACGGCGACGAGTACAGCCTGGAGACTGGCGATCTCCTCTGTATCGAAGCCGGCGAGCGCCACGAAATCGGCGCTGACGACGGCTCGTCTCTGGAAACTGTCAATCTCTACGTCCCCCCGAGAACAGACCGCTGACAGGCGTTCCTTCGCTGGACGGAGTGCCAGTAAAGAAAAACGTATTTGCCGATACGTGACGATTATCATAATGAACCATGAAGAAGTTGATCAACGAACCGGGAGACGTCGTCGACGAGATGCTCGATGGGATGACAGCGGCCTATCCCGAGGAGTTACGCCGGCTCGACGGGACGAACGTGATCGTACGGGCCGACGCGCCGGTAGATGGGGAGGTCGCGATCGTCAGCGGCGGCGGATCGGGCCACGAGCCGACACACGCGGGCTACGTCGGCGAGGGGATGCTCGACGGCGCGGCCGCGGGCGAGGTGTTCACCTCGCCGACGGCCGACGAGCTGAGTGAGATGATCCAGGCCACAGACGCGGGCGAGGGCGTCCTCTGCGTCGTGAAGAACTACGAGGGAGACGTGATGAACTTCGAGACGGCCGCGGAGATGGCCGAGATGGAAGGGGTCTCCGAGGTCGCGCAGGTCGTCGTCAACGACGACGTCGCCGTCGAGGACTCGCTGTACACCTCGGGCCGGCGCGGGGTCTGTGGGACGATCCTCGTCCACAAGGCCGCCGGCGCGGCCGCCCACCGCGGTGACGACCTCGAGGAGGTCCAGCGAATCGCGGAGAAGGTCATCGACAACGTCGGGACGATGGGCACCGCACTCACGTCCTGTGTCACCCCCGAGAAGGGCGAACCCACCTTTGACCTCGGCGAGGACGAGATCGAACTCGGGATCGGGATCCACGGCGAGCCCGGTACCGAGCGCGTCGACATGATGCCGGCCGACGACATCGCCGAGGAACTGACGACCAGCGTCCTCGACGACCTCGGGCTCGAAGACGGCCAGGAAGTAGTGACGATCGTCAACGGGATGGGCGGGACGCCACAGATGGAGCTGTTCGTCCTCAACCGGAAGGTCCAGGAGCTGATGGACGACCACGGACTGGAGGTCTGGGACGCGATGGTCGGCGACTACATGACCTCTCTGGACATGATGGGCGCCTCGATCACGGTCTGTGCCGTCGACGACGAACTCAAAGAGCTGCTCGCGTACGAGGCCGACACGCCCGCGCTGAAGCGCTGAGCGTCTCGCTCGGCCGGAATCGCCGGAACTGTTTACTTTTTGCTCGCCGATTGGTATCGTATGGCAGACGAATCGGTCCAGCGTGAGGCACTGCTCGCGGCGATCGAGAACGTAACCGCGCGGATCGCCGACGAAAAGGAGTACCTGACGGATCTGGACTCCGCCATCGGAGACGCCGACCACGGCGCGAACCTGAATCGTGGGTTCCAGGCCGTTCTGGAAAAAGTCGAGGAGATGGACGACGCCGACCCCCAGGAGATCGTCAAGACCGTCGGCATGACACTCATCTCGGAGGTCGGCGGCGCCGCGGGGCCACTCTATGGTGGCTCGTGTATGACCGCCAGTCAGGAACTCGACGGAGGGATCACCGCCGAGACGTCGATCGCCTTCGCCGAGGCTTTCCTCGAAAAACTGCAGGATCGGGGCGACGCCCGCGTCGGCGACAAGACGATGGTCGACGCGGTCACGCCCGCGGTCCACACCTACAAGAAGTCCATCGAGCAGGACGACCTGCCCCCGCTGCAAGCGCTGGCCAAAGCCGTCGACGCCGCCGAGCGCGGCGTCGAGTTCACCGTCCCGCTACGAGCCAGCAAGGGCCGGGCCTCCTATCTTGGCTGGCGGTCGGTCGGTCATCAGGACCCGGGTGCGACGAGCACGCTCATGATCCTCGAAGAGATTCTCGCGACCGCCGAGGAGTATCTGGAGGGCGACATCGAGGTCGACGCGACCTCGCCGACGATTCCCGACGAAGAAGCCGAGGGTGAGTGAGATGATCGGACTTCTGATCGTCTCCCACAGTTCGAAAGCCGCCGAGGGGATCCGCGAGATCGCCATGGAGATGGGCGGCGATGCCGAGACCATCGCGGCCGTCGGCGGCGATCCTGACGGCGGGATCGGCAGTTCGATCGACGAGATCCGGGCCGCGCTCGCGGACCTGCTCGAACGGGTCGACGGCGTCGTGCTCCTCGCCGATCTGGGGAGCGCAGTGATGAACGCCGAGACCGCCATCGAGATGCTCGAAAGCGACGCCGACGTGGTCGTCGCTGACGCCCCGATCCTGGAGGGTGCGCTCAACGCCGCGGCGAGCACCACGAGTCCGAAAGCCACGGTCGAGTCCGTCAAGGAGTCCGCCGAAGAGGCACGGGACATCTCGAAGGTGTAGCGCGATCGAGGTCGGTTACCCAACTCTCACCACAGGATTAGGTGGGCGGCCGTCGAATCCGCAGTCATGCGAGATCCGTTCGTCGTCGTCGGTGGTGACGCGGCCGGCCTGAGCGCCGCGAGCAAGTGCAAACGCGAGGACCCTGACCGCGAGGTGATCGTCTTCGAGAAAGGGCAGTGGGTCTCGTATGCCCACTGCGGGATGCCCTACTTCGTCAAGGGCGAGGTCGACACCCTCGATGAGCTGCTGTCGCTGTCGCCCGAGGAGATCGACGAACGCGGAATCGACCTCCGGCGCGGCCACGAGGTCCTCGAAGTCGACACCGAGGCCGAGACCATCGCTGTCGACGGACCAGACGGCAGGTTCGAACAGCCCTACGGCGACCTCCTGATCGCGACCGGCGCCCACGCCGTCACCAGCCCGATCGAGGGCCACGACCTCGACGGCGTCCACACGATGCACGGTCTCGATTCGGCGGCGGCCGTCCGAGCACACCTGCTCGATCCTGACGAGGACGCGCTCGCGGACATGGGCGGCGAGGACTTCGTCGATCGCGACCTCGTCGAGCGCTATGGCCGGATGGATCCCCCGGAGACCGTGGCCATCGTCGGCGGCGGCTACGTCGGCGTCGAGATGGCCGAGGCCTTCGTCGCACAGGATCTAGACGTCCACCTCTTCCAGCGCGGCGGCCACCTCGTGCCGCCGTTTGGCGAGAGCGTCGCCGACGTCGTCGAATCGGAACTCCGCGAGCAGGGCGTGACGCTCCATCTCGGCGAGGAAGTCGAGCGACTGGCAGGGAGCGAGCAGGTCGACCGGCTGGTCTGCAAAAGCGGCGACGCGCTCGATCTAGATTGTGCCCTCGTGGGAATCGGGATTCGACCGAACACTGGGATCGTCGAGGGCACGCCGATCGAGCTCGGAGAGTCAGGTGCAATCGCCGTCGACGACTACGGCCGGACGAGCGTCGCGGGCGTCTACGCGGCGGGCGACGTCGCGGAGATGCGCCACGCCGTCACCGACGAACCTGATTGGGTGCCGCTCGGGCTGACCGCGAACAGGGCTGGTCGGGCGATCGGCCAGAGCGTCGCCGGCGATTCCGAGCCCGTCGGTGATATCGCCGGGACGGCAGTGTTGAAAGCGTTCGACCAGGAGTGTGGCCGGACCGGAATCGTCGACGAAAAGCGAGCACGCGAGGCCGGCTTCGATCCCGTCACCGAGACGATCACCAGCCGGTCGCGCTCGGGCTACTATCCCGGAGCGGCGGAGACGACCGTGACTCTTGTGGCCGATCGCGACTCGGGGCGGTTGCTCGGCGGGACGATCGTCGGGACCGACCGGGCGGCCATCCGGATCGACATCCTCGCGATGGCACTCGAAGAAGACGCCACCGTCGCGGATCTCGAACGGGCGGATCTGGCCTACGCGCCGCCCTTTGCTCCTGTGTGGGACCCCGTACTGACCGCCGCGAAGGTGCTCCGCGGTCAGTTGTAGTCGGCCATCCCCGAGCGCGTGCTATCGCTTCGATCTCACGGAGGTCGTTCCAACGGAGTATATAAAGACGTGGACAGACTAGCCGCGAGAGTCATGACCCCGCGCGACGTCTGTCCCTTCTCGGTGGGACGTGCCACTGACTCGTGCGATCCCACCCGGGCCTCTGACACCCGTTTGATCCGTGCCTTCTCGGCTACAACCTCACGAGGGTCAGTCTGAAACCATGGCCAGTTCAGGCCAGATAGCCCAGTATACGATTGCTTAGGTTTTTCGTCGACCTCCAACAGCCCCCGAACCCCCGGGGGGTCGATGGAGGTGGGTCGGAACGGGAAAGACGATCCGGCACGAACGGGCAGTGATGGCGGTGACGCTCCCGGAGTCGATGCTGGCCCAGTACCGTCGGTTCACCCTGTTCAATTCACCTTACGCCGAACACGACGACGGCCGGGCGGTCGACCTCTATCCCGAGTCGGAGCGAGCACCCTCGCCCGTGGCTGGCACCGTCAAGGCGATCAAGCGCGTCCGCGCTCCCCCAAAGGACTACGCCGCCGAGGAAGACGCCATGCTCGTGATCGACACTGGCGAGTCTCTCGCACGGATCCTGCACGTCGACCCAGTGGTCGAAGAGGGAGAGACGGTCGAACCCGGGGACGATCTGGGATCGTTGATCCGGGCCGGCTTTTTCGCGCCGTGGGTCCCGAATCACCTCCACCTCGGCTTTCGCGAGTACGGTACCGATCCATTTCGTGCGTCGGGATCGCTGCCACTCGAAGTCGGGGTCGAGGTGCGGCCGCTGGCCTGGGACGGCACCGGCACCGTGGTCGAGACCGGCGAGACGTGGGCCCGGCTGGATTCGCCTGCTCATCCCGACCCTGGCGAGTACTTCGTCGGGCTGGAGAGTGACGGCGGAGTGCTGGATGGGGGCCTTCCGCACTACGCGTTCGGCGGGCTGCTCGGTGGTGGGGAGCGAGTCGAGGTGACTGGCGAGTCCGTTGGAACTGTCGAGGATGGAGTGGTCGCGTGGGACGGTGTGACGGTCCTGGCCAACGGCGAGGCGATCACCGGGCTGGCGCTGTTCTGTGCTCGGGGTTCGTTCGGGATCAAGCTGGTCGGGGAAGACGTGGACTTCGACGTTGGTGAGTCTGTCTCTGTCTCCGTCGAGTCGTTCGATGGCTAGGAAACTGTGTCGTGAACAAGGCAGGAACGCGCTCGCTAGGAGCTTGAGACGCTTCCGCAGCCACTCCCTCGAAAGCCTTCACCACGCTCGCTAGGAGTCGACTACACTCCAGAGACCAACAACAATCGAAAGCCCTCACCGCGCTCGCGGCCGCTACGCGGCATATCCTCAGTCGCTCCGCTCCCTCAGATAGTGGCCGACGTAGCGACTCCACTCGCTCACGGGTCGCTTCGCTCCCCGTTCGCGTTATCGAGACGTTCCCTTCGGTCACGTCTCGCTTTCGTCGCGAGCGCGGTTCGCCCTTTCAGTCCACCAGGCTCGCACCGCATTGTTGTGGCCCCACTCCTCACGGGTCGCTTCGCTCCCCGCTCGGACATCTGGAGGCGTTCCCTGCGGTCACGCCTCCCGCACCTCCCCGGTTCCGCGCTGGTCGCGCGCTCGCGGTTGCACCGCTCGCTCATTCCGAGATCTTCGCTTCGCTCAGATCTCGCGCGGAACACGCTTCCTGACCGCCCCGCCGTGGCCGGAAGGGCCTTTCATGGCCCACCGGGAGAGCAAATCTCTCCCGAGCTAACGGGCAGCTTTGCTGCCCGTGAACGACCCGGGGGAGGGCAGGCCTGCTGTGCGTCCCCTGGTGGATTGAAAGGGCGAGACTCGCTGGCGCTGGAGGGGAGTCGCTGAGTGACCCCTATCTGAGGGATGCGAGGGCGACCGGAGGGAGCCCTCGATACGGAACGGGGAGCGAAGCGACCGAAGATATGTCACTCAGCGGCCGCCAGCGAGGTGAGGGCTTTCCCTGCTTGTCGGCGTTGCAGTCTTCGTTTCATAGCCAGCGAGTCGAGGGCTTTCCCTGCTCATTGACGCTGTTGTCTCTGTCTCCTAGCCAGCGAGTCGAGGGCTTTCCCGAGTCGTTGTTCGCAGTAGAGGCCCTGTTTCCTAGCCAGAGGCTACAAACCCCTCGGGGACGACATCAGCGACAATGACCGACGAACTCCCGACCGGGGCCAGAGAGATGGTCGAATACTACATCGAAGAGGAACACGGCTACCTCTCGTGGCTGGGCGTCTCCGTCGAGGACTTCACCAAGAACTCCATCACGCTCGCGATCCCCTACGACGAGAAACTCACCAACACGACCGACCCGCCGACGATCCACGGCGGGATCGCCGCAACCCTGGCCGACACCGCCGGCGGGCTCGCACTCCGACCCTCGCTTGCCGACCCGCTCAACGGCGGCGTCGCGACGATCAACCTCAACATCAACTACCTCCGGCGCGCCTCCGGCGACCTCGCTGCCCACGCCGAAGTGATCCGCGCGGGCAACTCCGTCGGCGTCTCCGAGATCTACGTCGAGTCCGAAACGCCCGACGGCGAGACCCAGATGGTCGCGGCAGGGATGGGTGCGTATCGACTCTTTCAGGACTGAAAAACCACTTTTCCGCTCGTGCTACTGCCACAATGTGACGGTGACTATTCGTCTGCTATGGTCCAGCGGCGGCCTGTTGAATCTAGTTTTTCGATCATTTCGTGCTCCTCCATTTCTTCCGAGACTTCATCCCACCAGGCATCCGAGTCTTGGAATCCGCGCGGAGAAATAGTGTAGACTTTCTTCTTCAGTTCAGTATCGGTAACCACCTCATCTGCCTTAAGAACCCTAATTACGAGTTCGAGTGTTTCGTTCGATTCAATCGATTCTGGACCATCCGTTTCAGGTTTGCTCTCTGTATCAGATTGAGTGGATTCTATATCCACTGGACGATCAGTTGAGATACCGGCACCAGCGCCGATAGTCATTAGAACACCACCCAGAGCAGTCAGGTACAGTCCGGGACCTATCTCAAGCACTTGCTGAATAATTTGGATCTGCTGCGGTGTGTATCCTGCTTGAGCAAGATCCATGCCAAGGAAAGGATCGAAAATGTAGGCTACAGAGAGCAACGTAATGCCAAGTCCAGTTAAGAGCGCGACCAACTTACTCCACCGGTCAGATATCGCCATTGCCAAGAGTCCAGATACTACAGCAAATCCCAGTGTGAAGATTCCATCTCCCTCTATACCCGTCTTCGTGAATGACGTACCGAGATATGTCGCACTGAACCAAGGGAGAACCGAACCTAGGACTACAAAAGCTGCACCAGCAGCAATGGTGTACTGAGATTGTGAAAAGCTGCCATTCTCTTCAGTTTCTTCCGGAGTTTGATTTTTAGCATTAAGTGGACACCCACATTCTTGGCAATGGTTTGAATCACTTCTTACTTCAGTTCCGCATGAAGGACAATACGGCATATCGTATTCTTCCAATTGAATTGGAAAATATGTTTGGTTCTACTAAAGAAGTACCGAGAATCGCGACCACATTTGAGGACGCTCTTTTACCCACATTGAAGATGGCCTGTACTCTAACGATTGTCCCATTACCATTTTTGTATGAACCGGCACGAGACAGCGTTTCTAGAACGATTGGCTACGGCCACGAGTGCACCTGAGTGAAATTCAGCAATCTATAACAGATAGAGACCGTTTAGGGAGAGAGACGTTTCTCGGCGTTACTCGTCGCTCGCTTCAGTCTCGTCGTCCTCAGTCTCGCCGTCCTCAGTCTTCGGCTCAGCAGGCAACACGTCCACACACGCGACGCTGTCGCCTTCGTCGACGTCCATGATCACGACACCCTTCGTGTTCCGGCCGACCGTCGAGATGTCCGCAACCGGGCAGCGCATGATCTGGCCGGACGCGCTCATCACGACGATGTGATCGTCCTGTTCGACGGCCTTGACGTCGGTGACGGGGCCGTTGCGCTCGTCGGTCTTGATGTCGATCAGGCCCTTGCCATAGCGCGATTGTCGGCGGTACTCGCTGAGGGGCGTCCGCTTGCCGTAGCCGTTCCGCGTGACCGTCAACAGGTCGCGTTCGTCGGCGTCGTCGGTCGCGACCAGCCCCGCGACGTGGTCGCCCTCGCGCAGGTCGATCCCGCGGACACCGCGCGCTGAGCGCCCCATCTGGCGCACTTCGTCCTCGTCGAAGCGGATGGTCATCCCGTCCTCGGTGGCGATGACCAGGTCCTTCGTCCCGTCGGTGACCTCGACGTCGACGAGTTCGTCGCCGTCTTCGAGTTTGGCGGCGCGGATCCCCGTCGAGAGGATGTTCTCGAACTGATCACAACAGGTCCGCTTGACGTACCCGTCGCGAGTGGCCATCGTGATGCACTCGTCGGGCTCCAGATCGTCGGTCGGGACCACCGCGGTGATATCCTCGCCGTCGCTCAGGTCGAGCAGGTTGACGGCAGATTTCCCGCGGGCGGTCCGTGACATCTCCGGGATCTCGTAGGTCTTCAGTTTGTAGACCTGTCCGTGGTTCGTAAAGCACAGTAGCAGGTCGTGGCTGTGGGCCTGGAACACCGTCGTTACTCGATCACCTTCCTTGGGATCGCTACCGATGATCCCCTTGCCGCCGCGGTTCTGCGGATCGAACTGGTCGGCAGGCATCCGCTTGATGTAATCCTCGGCGGTCATGACGACGACGACGTCTTCCTCGGGGATGAGATCCTCACGCGTGACAGTGCCGGCGTCCTCGACGATGGAGGTCCGGCGGTCGTCGTCGTATTCGTCTTTGATCTCGCGCAGTTCGTCTTTGACGACCTCGTCCAATTTCTCCTCGCTGGCGAGGATCGCTTCCAGCCGCTCGATTTCGGCCTGAACGTCCTCGTACTCGGCCTCGATCTCGCCCACTTCCGCGGAGGTGAGCGATCCGAGTTGCATGCGGACGACGTGTTCGGCCTGCGCTTCGGAGAACTCGTAGCGCTCTTTCAGCGCAGCTTTGGCGGCGTCCCGGTCCTCGGCATCCTGAATGAGTTCGACGACCTCTTCGGCGTTCTCGACGGCCGTCAGCCGGCCATCGAGGATGTGTGCGCGGTCCTCGGCCTCCTGCAGATCGAACTCCGAGCGTCGCCGGACGACCTCGCGGCGGTGCTGGATGTACTCCTGGAGGGTCTCTTTCAGCGTCAGCACCTTCGGCTGGCCGTCGACCAGCGCGAGGTTGATCACGCCGAAGGTCGACTCGAGGTGGTGTTCCAGCAGCTGGTTCTTGACGACGTCGACGTTCGCACCGCGCTTGCACTCGACGACCACGCGGACGCCGTTACGGTCGGATTCGTCACGGAGGTCGCTGACACCCTCGATCTTGCCCTCGTTGACGTTGTCGGCGATCCGCTCGACCATCCGGGCCTTGTTCTCCTGATAGGGAAGTTCGGTGATGACGATCCGGCTCTTGCCCGAGGGGTTCTCCTCGACGTCGAACTCCGCCCGAACTGTGAGCCGACCCCGACCAGTGGCGTACGCCGAGTAGATGGCGTCCTTGCCGACGATGTTCCCACCGGTCGGGAAGTCCGGCCCCTTGACGTGCTCCATCAGGTCGGCGACCTCGGCGTCGGGAGTGTCGATGAGATGGATCGTCGCGTCGATCACCTCACCGAGGTTGTGCGGCGGGATGTTCGTGGACATCCCCACCGCAATACCTGACGAGCCGTTCACGAGCAGGTTCGGGAACGCAGACGGCAGGACGTCCGGTTCCTGCAGCCGGTCGTCGTAGTTGCTCGTGAAGCCGACGGTGTCTTTCTCGATGTCCTCCAGCAGTTCCTCGGCGATAGGAGCCATCCGGGCCTCGGTGTACCGCATCGCCGCCGGCGGGTCGCCGTCCATCGACCCGAAGTTCCCCTGGCCGTCCACGAGCGGGTAGCGCATCGAGAAGTCCTGGGCCATCCGGACCAGAGCGTTGTAGATCGGGCTGTCCCCGTGCGGGTGGTAATCACCCATGACCTCCCCGACGACGGAGGAGGACTTCCGGTGGGACGACCCCGAGGAGACGCCCATCTCGTGCATCGCGTAGAGAATGCGCCGGTGGACGGGCTTCAACCCGTCACGGACGTCCGGCAGCGCCCGGCCCGCGATGACGGACATCGCGTAGTCGATGTAGCTCTGCTCCATCTCGTCTTCGATCCGGACGTGCTCGACGTCTGCGGCGACGTTCTCGTCCGGGACGTCTGGGACGTCTGAGCTCATATATCCACCCACTCCGCTTCCGGCGAGTGCTCTTTGATGAACTGCTTGCGCGGTTCGACGGCGTCACCCATCAGCACCGAGAACATCTTGTCCGCGGCTGCGGCGTCGTCGATAGTGATCTGCTTGAGATACCGCGTGTCGGGGTCCATCGTCGTGTCCCACAGCTGCTGGGGATTCATCTCTCCCAGCCCCTTGAACCGCTGGACCTGGGTCGGGTTACCGTCGCACTTTTCCTCGACGATCCGCTCGCGTTCGGCCTCGGTCATGGCGTCGTAGGTGTTGCCACGGTAGCGAATTCGGTACAGTGGCGGCTTGGCCGCGTAGACGTACCCCGCTTCCAGCAGCGGCCGCATGTGCCGATAGAAGAACGTCAGCAGGAGCGTCCGGATGTGGGCCCCGTCGACGTCGGCGTCGGTCATCATGATGATCTTCTTGTACCGGATCTCTTCGAGGTCGAACTCGTCACCGATACCGGTCCCGATGGCGGTGATCATCGCCCTGATCTCGTCGTTTTCGAGGATGCGATCCAGCCGATGTTTCTCGACGTTGAGGATCTTCCCCTTGATCGGCAGCACGGCCTGATTCTCGGGGTTGCGAGCCTGCTTTGCCGACCCGCCCGCAGAGTCGCCCTCGACGACGAACAGTTCGGCCTCGTCGGGATCGCGGGTCTGACAATCGGAGAGCTTGCCCGGCAACGCCGTCGACTCCAGAGCGCTCTTGCGCCGGGTCAGCTCTTCGGCCTTCTTCGCGGCCTTGCGGGCTTTGGCAGCCTCGACGGCCTTGCCGATGATCGACTCGGCCGTCGCGGGATTCTCCTCGAAGTAGGTGCCGAGGTGTTCGTGGACGGCCGACTCGACGATGCCCCGGACCTCGCTGTTGCCGAGTTTGGTCTTGGTCTGCCCCTCGAACTGCGGGTCGGGGTGTTTGACCGAGATGACCGCCGTGAGTCCCTCGCGAATGTCTTCGCCCGTGAGATTTTCGTCGAGGTCTGAGAGGAGGTCGTGGTCCGACGCGTAGTCGTTGACACACCGCGTTAACGCGGTCTTGAACCCGGTGAGATGGACGCCACCCTCGCGGGTGTTGATGTTGTTCGCGAAGGAGTGGATCGACCCCTGCAGGTCCTCGGTGGCCTGCATCGCCACCTCGACCTGAATGTCCTCGACCTCGTCGTCGAGATAGATTACGTCCGAGTGAAGCGGGTTGCGCGAAGCGTTCAGGTACTCGACGAACTCCCTGATTCCCCCCTCGTACTCGAAGATGTCGCTCTCGCCGGACCGCTCGTCCTCGATGGTGATCCGAACGCCAGGATTCAGAAAGGCGAGTTCGCGAAGCCGGGCGGAGAGCGTCGCGTAATCGAACGTCGTGGTTTCGAAGATGTCGCCGTCGGGTGAGAACGTGATCTCGGTTCCCGTCTCGCCGTCCAGGTCGCCGATGCGCTCGAGTCCATCGGGAACGCCGTGTTCGAAGGACTCCGCCCAGATTCCGCCGTCCCGACGCACCGCTACCTCGAAGCGCTCCGAGAGAGCGTTCACCACGGACACGCCGACGCCGTGGAGACCGCCGGATACCTGATAGGACTCTTTGTCGAACTTCCCACCGGCGTGCAGCGTCGTAAGGATCACCTCGACGGCCGGACGGTCGTGCTCGGTGTGCGTGTCGACCGGGATGCCTCGACCGTCGTCTGCGACGGTCACCGAACCGTTTTCGTGGATAGTGACCTCGACCTCGTCGCAGTAGCCGGCCATCGCCTCGTCAATGGAGTTGTCGACGACTTCTTCCACGAGATGGTGGAGCCCGCTCGCATCCGTCGACCCGATGTACATCGCCGGACGTTTTCGAACCGCCTCAAGTCCTTCGAGAACCTGAATCTGCCCGGCGCCGTACTCGTTTTGCTCAGCCATGAAAGTAGCCTGTCCCGTCTTACGCCGCCATCTGGTTTAAAGGCCACGCACGCACGCGCGCACGGCGAGGGGTGTTAGAGGCGTCGGCACGGAGGACGAGAGGTCGAGCCAGGTGGACAGCGGGTGCCTGGAACGGAGACGGCTGACACGCTCGGCGGGGGCGGGTGACCAGTGGCTCCGTCCGAGAGACCACACAGTTCGCGGCAGTTTTGCCGCGAGGATGCGTGTGACCGGCCGAAGTGTTCACTTTCACTCTGCCACCGGGAGGGTTAAATGGTCCCGCCGGGTACGAGTTCTCAATGTCCTACCAGTCGACACTCGGCGACGAGGAGGGCGTCGCCGAGGAGCTGGCCGAGAGCCAGCGAGAGATCTCCATCGCCGAGTTCTTCGAGAAGAACA
>ENA-ORDC01000040-ORDC01000040.1-marine-metagenome-genome-assembly--contig:-NODE-40-length-163471-cov-8.761056_pt1 | contig 163471 bp, 207 predicted proteins | sample MGYA00237783_ERZ508515 | MGnify/ENA primary metagenome ERZ508515 (study PRJEB26186, sample SAMN06268792) | marine metagenome | isolation source: Eden Landing Ponds, San Francisco, CA, USA | place... | reverse complement strand
CCGCCGTAGCGCACCTCCCGGTCCGCTTTTTTCGGGTTCTCGGCGTCGACGTCGGCGTCGAACACGTCGTTGACGCCGTACAGCAGGACGTTCGCGGGGAGGAGGAAGTACGCAAAGAGCGCGAGCGTCGTCGGCGTGAACAGGTCGGCAGTCGAGTCGGCGGCGTAGACGACGCCGACGGCGACAGGGCCGGCGAGATAGAGCCAGAACCGGGGGCGCGAGAGTTTCAGGAGATAGCGGAGGCTCATCGGCGCTCGCGTTCCATCGCCTCCGCCGTCAACTGCCCGCTGATGAGACACATGGGAACGCCGATACCGGGCGTGGTGTACGACCCGGTGAAGTAGAGACCGTCCACCTCCGTCGAGGCGTGCGGCGGGCGAAAGAGCGACGTCTGTCGAAGGGTGTGTGCGAGTCCGAGCGCCGTCCCCTGGGTGCTGTTGTATCGGTCGGCGAAGTCGGAGACACAGAAGGACTCCTCGAAGACGATGCGGTCCCGCAGGTCGACCCCAGTGTGGTCGGCGATGTCGTCGAGCAACAGGTCACGGAACGCCTCGCGGCGCTCCGGGCTGTCGTCGAGTCCGGGGGCGATGGGGACGAGCGCGAACAGGTTGCTGTGGCCCTCGGGCGCGACCGTGTCGTCGGTCTGGCTCGGCACGCAGAGGTAGTACGCCGGGTCGTCGGGCCAGGCCGGCTCCTCGAAGATGTCCGCGAAGTGGCCGTCCCAGTCCTCGGGCAGGACGAGCGTGTGGTGGGCCAGCGGGTCCACGTCGCCCTGGACGCCGAGGTAGAGCAGGAACGCCGAGGGGGCGTACGTCCGGGAGTCCCAGTAGTCGGCGTCGTACTGGCGCTTCTTCTCCGGGAGGAGTTCCTGTTCGGTGTGGGCGTAGTCCGCGTCGGAGACGACTTGGTCGCAGAGGAACTCGCGGCCGTCTTCGGTGCGGACGGCGAACCCGCCGCGGCGACCGGCGATTTCGGCCACGGGCGAGTCGGTGTGGAACTCGACGCCCAGCTCCTCGGCGAGGTCGACGATGGCGTCGACGACGCCCCCGAGGCCGCCGTCGGGGTAGTAGACGCCCATGTTGAAGTCGACGTGGCTCATGAGGTTGTAGAGCGCCGGGGTGTTGTTCGGCGCGCCGCCGAGGAACACCAGCGTGTACTGCATTATCTGCTGGAGCTTCGGGTGGTCGAAGTAGTTCTCGACGTGGTCCTGCATCGAGCCGACGAGCGACAGCCCCCACGAGTACCGGAACACGTCGAGGTCGATGTAGTCGGTGAGGTCCGGGCGGTCGGTGTAGACGAAGTGCTCCATCCCGATGCGGTAGTTCCGCTCGGCCTTCCGGAGGTAGTCGTCGAGCCTGTCGCCCGCGCCGGGTTCGTACGACTCGAAGGTGGCCTTGTTGGCCGCGACGTCGGGGAGCATGTCCACGCGGTCGCCGTCCTTGAAGAAGATTCGGTAGTGCGGGTCGAGCCGAGTCAGCCCGTAGTAGTCCTCGGGGCGCTTGCCGAAGTAGGCGAAGAACCGCTCGAACACGTCGGGCATGAGGTACCACGACGGCCCCATGTCGAACCGGAAGCCGTCGCGTTCGAGCGTGCTGGCTCGGCCGCCGAGCTGTTCGTTCTTCTCCAACAGCGTCACGTCGGCACCCGCGTCCGCGAGGTAGCACGCCGTCGAGAGGCCGCCGAAGCCGCCGCCGACGACGACGACGGACTCCCCGGCGAGAGAGTCGAGAGCCGAGACAGAATTCATGTCCGTTCGTAAGGACGTGGAGGACATAAATCGACTGACCGAATCGACCGCCGTCGGGGGGTAGCTTTAGGCTCGGTCCATCCGTACGGCCCCGCATGAACGACACCACCGCGGTGGTCACAGGCGCGAGTTCCGGCATCGGCGCGGCGGTCGCACGCGCCCTCGGTCAGGCCGGCGCGACCGTCGTCGCCTGCGCCCGCGACGCCGACGCCCTCCAGTCGGTCGTCGACGACATCGAGGCCGGCGGCGGGACCGCCAGCGCCGTCCGCGCCGACGTGCGCGACGAACTCGACATGGAGCGCCTGATGGAGACGGCGGCCCGCACCGGCGGACGCATCGACGTCCTCGTCGCCAACGCCGCCGTCGCCCACGGCACCCCCGGTGAGATGCGCACGCCCGAGGAGTCCTACGCGGCGTTCGACGACACGCTCCGCACGAACGTCCGCGGGGTCTTCGCGGCGGTCAAAGAGGCGCTCCCGCACATGGCCGACGACGGGCGCATCCTCGTCCCCTCCGGCTCTATCGCCCGCGAGGCGAAGCCGGGGATGGGCGCGTACGCCGTCTCCAAGGCGGCCGCCGAGGCGCTCGTCCGGGGGTTCGCCGCCGACTGCGACCGGACCGTGACGGTCGTCGACCCCGGCCTCGTCGCCACCGACCTCACCGGCGGACAGGGCCGCGACCCCGACGAGGTGGCCGACCTGTTCGTCTGGGCGGCGACCGACGCCGACCCCGCCGAGTTCGACGGCGACATCGCGGACCTCAAGGCGTGGAAGCGGGCGACGCGGTGAGGTCCCTCAGCGATTCGACCCCCGCGTTCCGCCGGAACCGCGCCTCTTATTAATCCGAACCGTTTCGTTCATAATATGAACCGTTCGACGGCCATCGGCGCGGGGAGCGTCGTGGCGCTCGTCGCGCTCTCGGGGTACGCCGCGAGCGTCGAGGCGTGGAACCTGCTCGTCGTCTCGTGGGCCGCCTTCGGCGCGATGGCGCTCGCCGCGCCCCTCGGCGCGCGGAGCCGGACCGAACACGCCGAGGGACTCGTCTGGGGCTACGGCCTCGCCAGCGGCGCGATGGTGACGAGCGCCGCGGTGTTTCTGGTCCCGCAGGCGCTCGGCCACCACCCCCAGTTCGGCGGCTTCGGCATCGCCTTCGGCATCCTCGCGGGCTTCGCCGCCCACACCGTCGGCCACCGCTTCGCCCACATGGAGTTCCCCGTGGACCGCACCGTGACCGAGCTCTCGGCGCACGCCGTCTCCGCGGGCGCGATTATCGGCATCGTCTACGGCAACATCGACGTGGGCGTCGGCCTCGGCCTCGCCATCGTCTCGCACAAGGGCCCGGCCGGCTACGCCGCCGCCCGCCGGCTCTCGGGACAGGGCAAGTCGGTCGCGCCGTTGCTCCTCCCCGCGGCGGGCCTCGGCATCGCCGCCATCGTCTCCAGCGCCGTGTCGCTCCCCGCGACCGACGCCTTCCGCGGCCTCGTCTTCGGCTTCGCCTCCGGCGTGTTCCTCCACGTCGCCATGGACTTCCTCCCGCGCTGTGAAATCGGAAGCGAGATTCACGAACTGCTGTCCGTCGAAGACGGCCACGCTCACGCGGTTCTCGACCGGCTCCGGGTCCACGCCGCGCTGAGCACCGCCGTCGGCGGCCTCGCCGTCTTCGCCGCGTGGCTGGCGCTCAACTAATCGACTCCCGACGAACCGACCCCCGAGGAATCGACTACTCGCCGGCCGGGCCGAGGTAGCCCCACGCGAGCAGTCGGTCGCCGTCGCCGGCGATCCACCGCTCGCCGATGTCGTCGCGGTAGTACAGGTTCGGAATGACGATGTCGTCGACGCGGTCGTACGCCTGTCGTCTCGCCTCCTGCATCGTCTCGCCCGTCCCGGTGACGACGAGCGGGATACCGCTCTCGCCGGCGGCGCGCCACTGCCCGTCGACGAGCTTTGCGTCCTCGATGTGAACGCCCTCGCGGCTGTCGGTCTCGAAGACGACCGCCGCGTTCCGCGAGTTCTCGTCGTAGGTCTGTTTGTCGGTGAACGGGAACGGCGGCAGGACGATGCGGACCGCGATTTGGTAGCCGCCGTGAACCGATAGCTCGGGGTCGTTGCCGTGGGCGAGGTCGGAGAAGAACTGCGCGGTCGACGACTCGAACGACTCCTCTTGGAGCGTAATCGTCGGGTAACCGAACCGGGGGGTGAACTCCAGCGGGTAGATGCCGTGTTCGTTGACGATGCAGTTGATGTCGATACTCCCGACGTAGCCCTCCTCGGCGAGCCACGGTTCGAGTCGGCCCAGCGTCTCCTCGAACAGCCGGTTCCGCCCGGCCCAGAACATCGAGGTGCCCATCTCGCCGGTCGAGGGGCCGATGTTGCCCGGAAACAGCTTCTTGTGCTCGAAGTTGAAGTTCACCGGGTCGACGAACGTCTCCCCGTTGAAGAAGCCGCAGACGGCGATTTCGACGCCTTCGACCTTCCGCTGGAGCTGAAAGCCCTTCATCCGGTGGCCCCACGCCTGCTTGTACGCGCGGAGCACTTCGACCACGTCGCTCCCGTCGTCCTCGTTGCCGACGTAGAGGAGGCGCTTGACGTTCTGCACCTCGCCGAGCGGCTTGATGACGTAGGGGGCGCGGTTCCGCCGGACGTACTCGATTCCCTCGTCGAAGTCGTTGAAGACGCGCTGTTCGACCGTGCTCACGCCGTGGGCCTCCAGTACGTCCATCGCGTAGCCGCGGTCCTCTTCGAGGCGGTCGGTGTTGGGCGTCCCGCCGACGACGGCGTGTCCCTCCTCGCGGAGTTCCTGTGCCAGCGCGCCGGTTCCGATGTCGGAGCCGACCCAGATGTCGTCGAAGACGATGACGTCGGCCCAGTCGACCTCCGCGCGCCAGTCGTCGGTCTTCGGGACGAAGCCGTCGCCGATTTCCCTGTCGCGCTCGGCCTCGATGTAGTACCGCACGTCGTGGCCCTCCCTGTGGACCTGCCACGCGAGGTCGGTGATGAGCGCGGCGTCCGCCGACACGAAGAGGAAGTTCATAGCCGACAACTTGGGCGGCGGACTGAAAACTGTATGCGTGGTGAGAGGTGACGCGGACCGCTCAGTCGCTCGTCAGTCGGCGAAGCTGAACGGAGACGCCGAGCGCCGCCCCGAGGAGCAACACGAGGTTGAACGCCGCTTGGAACGGTGCGCGGTACTCGGGGTTCACCCACGTCGTGATGGTCTGGCTGGCGTTGAAGTAGAACTGGAGCGCCGCGATGAGCGCGAGCAACAGCAGTCCCGCGAGCACCGCGTAGTCGAGGTAGCGGCGCATCCGCTCCGCGAACTCGCGGTTCTCGGTTTCCTCGTCGTCGGTCGAGTCCGTGGACTCTCGGAGCCTGTCCGCACCCGCCGCGTCGTCGGTCGCCCGCGTCTCGTCGGTCGGAGACCGGTCTTCGTCCGTCCGCGCCTCGTCGCTCATTTCGACCACCTCCGGGCGACGAAGACGGCCGCGAGAAGCCCCACGACCGCCACGAGCGGGCCGAAGCCCGGTGCCGACGAGGAGGTCTCGGTCTGCTCGTAGTCGGTTGCCTGCGGCGCGTCGCCGCCGTCGCCGTTCTCGAAGTCTTCGACGCGGAGTTCCACGTCCTCTCTGGTCTGGTTCACGCTAATCGTCCTCGTTGGGTTCAGGTTCGCCGCGCCGCGGGCGGTGTCGATGACGACCCCGTCGCGGAGCAACACGGCGTCGATGTAGTAGTTGTAGTCGTTCGGGACGCTCGCCGACGCGTCCACCGTCTCGGTCCGGCCGGTCTCGATGGTCCCCGCGTCGACCGTCGTTCGGGAGGCGACGATGTTGGACTCGGCCTGCCGGAGGACGAACAGCACCGAGAGGTCCTCGGCCGGGGCGTCGCCGGCGTTCGTCAGCGTCGCCGTCAGGTCGAGTGTCGTCCGGTCCTCGCCGGTCTCGGCGATGGCGAAGGAGACGGGCGGGAGCGCCTCGCTGTCGGTGAACGAGGTGGTCGACCGGAGGTACGGCGGCTTGATGGCCGAGACGCCGCGAACGCTCTTTCGCGCCTCGTCGACCCGCTCGTCGTCGCTGTAGAGGACGACCTCGACGTCGTAGCCGCCCTCGCGGGGCACCGTGAGGTTGGTCGTCGTCGCCGTCTCACCCGCTTTGGAGAGCGTTCCCACGTCGAGTTCCTGCGTCGTCGTCAGCAGTCCCGACTCGGCGTCGACGGCGCGGACGAGCACGCTCACGTTCTCCGTTGGGTTGCCTCGGTGGTCGATTCGCGTCTCGATTTCGAGGGTGACCGTCTCCCCCGTCGCCTGCCCGGCGGCGATGGAGACGCCGGCGACGTCCACCGGACCGGGACGGACTGGGCCGTCGTCGGTCGGGTCCGCGACGACCCCCGGAACGACGGCGGCGGCGACGAGCGCCACGACGACGACGCCGACCGCCCCGGCGGTGAGGAGGGCGTTTCTTTCCATATCTGACTGACATTTACGGGCGGGTAAATGTTTTGTCCCCGACGGGTCCGGGGAGCGGCCGGCACGCCCGCGACGACACGGCCTCGGGAACCCGTCCGCCGGGGGGAGTGTCGTGATGAGTGTGAACACACGCTTTGTCTCTGGAGCGCGTATCTCTCTCGCTATGTCGAAGGCGATGCAACAGGCGACGTGTTCGTGCGGGTTCAGCGTGACCTCCGAGAACAGAAACGAGGTGGTGAAAGTGATTCAGGAACACGCCCACGACGAACACGGGAACGCGATGACGAGAGACGACGTGTTGGCGATGATGAAGCAGGCCTGACGGGCGTGGTCGGGCGTGGATTTTTATACGACGGCGTGGCGATATGAGACATGGCAACATACGTTATTGGAACGAACTCGGTCCACACGAGCGCCGAAGTCTGCGACTATCTCTCGCGGCGAATCACCGCCGGGGACGTGCTCCACGTCGTCAACTCCCACCGCGGCGGCGACGAGACCGACAGCGAGGACGTCCGCGACGGCGAGGACGCCTTGAACGTCGTGACGTCCCGACTCGGCGACCTCGTGGACGTCGAGACCCACCAGTACATCCGCGGTAACGACGCCGCCGACGACATCCTCCAGTGCGCCGACGAACAGGGAGCCGACGAAATCGTCATCGGCGTCCGAAAGCGCAATCCGACCTCGAAAATCGTCTTCGGGAGCACGGCACAGGACGTCCTGTTGCACTCGAACATCCCGATGGCGGTCGTCCCGCTGGAAAAAGTCTGACCGCCCGAAACGGCGCTCCCGGCCGATTCAGTTCCCGCTTCGATACTCGACGAGTTCCATCTCGAACGCCGGCGTCTCGTCGCCTTCCTCCTCGTAGAACGCCACGTAGCCCGGCAACGGACTCTCAGGGGTGACACAGCTCTCCCAGAAGACGCTCCCGTTCGTCCGGACGACGAACTCCGCACACTCGAGGCCGGCGTAGGTCGATAGCGCCTCGACTTCGAAGCTCACGGTCCCGTTGGCTCCCGAGGACTCCCAGCGGTCGCCGACGCTGAGAGTCTCGCCGTCGACCCCGCTGTAGTACGGCGAATCGAAGCCGAGGGTAGCGACCGACCCCGACGGAGTTCCGGCGAGTTCGCCGTACACCTCGTCCGGCGGCGCGGTCACGGTCTGCTCGCTCGTCGCGTTGGGCGTGACCAGTTTCGTCCGAACCGTCACCTCGTCGTCGGTCGCGGAGACGACCTCCCACTCGTAGGTCGCGGTGCCGTCGATGCTCGGACTCTCGATGTCGTAGCGATAGTACTGCCCGGTCCGGTACTGCTGGTCCCACGTTCCGTTGAACGTAACTGAGGAGCGTTCGGCGGCGGCGTCGCCGCTCTGGTCGGCCGACTCGCCGCCGGCGGTCGTCGTCGCGTCTGTCGCGTCCGTCGTGGGTTCGGTCGCGGTCGTCGGTTCGGTCGGGGTCGTGGCGTCGCCGCCGACGCCGCCCCCGCACCCGGCGAGGAGAACCATGACCGCGGCGAGGAGCACTCGCACTGCGTTGGGTTGCATACAGGACACGAGAGACCACACAGGGTGATAATTGACCCGTCAGACGGTGCCCGCGGCGGAACAGGCGGGAGCGGCCCGGTCAGTTCTCGCCGTCGGCTTCGAGCACCTTCTCGGCGAGCGTCGGCACGAACGTCCCGATGTCCGTGACCATCCCGATGGCCTGCGAGGAGCCGCGGTCGAGCAGTTGCGTGACGGTCGCGGGGTTGATGTCCACGCAGACGGTCTTGGCCGTCGAGGGCAGGCAGTTGCCGACGGCGACAGAGTGCAGGAGCGTCGAGAGCATCAGCACCATGTCGGCGCGGTGGGCCTGCTCGCGGATGGCGTTCTGCGCCTCGATGGTGTCGGTGATGGTGTCCGGTAGCGGGCCGTCGTCCCGAATCGACCCCGCGAGGACGTACGGCACGTCGTGTTTCACGCACTCGTACATCACGCCCGATTCGATGAGTCCCTCCTCGACGGCCTCGGCGATGCCGCCGGCGCGAATGACCTCGCTGATGGTGTAGATGTGGTGTTTGTGGCCCTTCCGCGGGTGTTCCATCGTCTCCATGTCCATCCCGAGCGAGGTGCCGTACAGCCCGCGCTCGATGTCGTGAGTGGCGAAGCCGTTGCCGGCCGAAATCATGTCCACGTAGCCCTCGCGGACGAGTTCGGCGAGGGCGTCGCCGCCGCCGGAGTGGATGAGCGCCGGCCCGGCGACGACGAGGACGTTCCCGCCGTCAGCTTTGGTCTCGCAGAGCGCCTCGGCGACCTCGCCGATGAGCGACTCCGAGGGGCGCTCCGAGGAGACGCCGCCCTGCATGAACCCGAAGGGGCCGGAGGCGTCGCGGGGGCGTTCCGGCGGCTTGACGCGAATCCCCGCCTCGTCGGTGACGACGAGGTCGCCCTCCTCGATGCCGTTGAGAACCTTCGTGGAGGCGCGCGGGCCGTTTTCGGTCTCCTCGATGACTATCGCGCAGTCCATCTCGATGTCCTCGACCGGGAGCCACTCACCCCGGTACCGAACGTCGGTCGGGTGGTTCGTCGTCGAGTAAAAGCCCACGGGGACGACCCGGTCGGCCGGCGAGGCCTCGACGCGGGCGTCGACGGGGTCCGTGAGGTTCGCGCCGATTTGGTGGAGTTCGTGCAGTATCTCCTGAAGCGTCTCGCGGTCGTCCGCGGTCACAGACATCCGGCAGTAGGAAGGCTCGTCCTTCTGCCGCCCGACGTCGAACTGCTCGACGTCGAAGTCGCCGTCGAGGTCCATCACGATACCCATCGCCTGTTGCATCATCCCCGAATCGATGATGTGGCCGTCGAGTTCGACCGTGCGCGTGAACGTCATCGACGGAGAGACGAGAACGGTGGCAAAGTGGGTTACGGACCCACGGACGCGACGACGCGGAAAAAGACGGAGTCGGACGGCGTTCGGTTCGGTCCGGGTTCAGAGGAAGAAGCTCTTGAACGTGTTAGCGACGGTCCAGACGACCTGGTCGACGGGGTGTCCTCGCTCGCCGGCGACGCGGATGCGGTCGTCGGAGAGGGCGCTTCGTACCTCGGCCATCGGCTCGGACGACTCGGCGATGGTTTCGAGCGTCTCTCGGTCCGTCGTGATGCGGGTCGACGCCTCGCTGTCGGGGCCGGTCGACAGGTCTTCGATTCGCATGTCGTCTCGCACCGACGCCGAGAACACCCGGGTCTCTCCCCCGTCTTCGATGTAGACGTTCACCGTTCGCCCCGCGACGAGACTTCGGGCGAACGAGACGTCTAACTCTTCGATGTTGGCGTTGTACAGCGCGACCCCCTCTTCGAGAAGCCGTTGTGTGTCGGCATCGCTCGGCGTCTCCGACTCCTGTGCGAACACCGGTGCGGATGCGGCCACCGCGACGAGCGCGACGGCGAGGAACAACGAGACGAGACGGGTGGATGTGGACATCTCTGTATGGTATAGGCCGGGTGAGGACATAATGGTTCGCGCGAGGATTCAGCGGGTTGACGACTCCCGTCAGCGAACCGTTCGGAGGAACGACAGGAGGTGGCCGAACGTCTGTTCGAACGCCCGGTCGTAGTGGTCGAAGTGACCCGCGGGGAGTTCGACCAGCGTCGCGTTCGGAAGCTCGTCCGCGAGGTCAGCCACCGCGTCGGCGGGTGCGAGGTCGTCTCGCGTCCCCGAAACGAGGAGCGTCGGGCAGGTGACCGCATCCGGGTCGGAAAGCGCCCGGTAGCGGAGTAACGAGAGGAACAACCGAGCGGGCGTCTCGTCGCGCCACGCGCTCCCCGGCGGCACGAGGTCGCGGTAGGCGGCGCGAACGCCGGGGTTCTCGAAGACGGCCATCGACGAGCCGTCGCCGACGACGGGGACGCGATACGGGCCGACGAATCGCGACTGGAGTCTGTCGCGGACGCCGGCGGCGACCGCCGCGAGCGTGCCTTTGACGCCGCGCCCCCGCGTGACGGCCTTCCCGTCGAGCATCGGGTGCAGGGCGACGACGGCGGCGACGCGGCCGTCCTCGGCCGCCGCGCGGAGGGCGTAGCCGCCGGAGAGGCCAGCGCCCCAGAGCACGAGCGAGCGCGAGTCCACCTCGTCGCGCTCGCGGAGGCCGGAGAGCGCGGCGTGCCAGTCGGCCACCTGCGCGTCGGGCGCGACGAGGTTCCGGGGCTCGCCGTCGGAGTCGCCGGTGTTGCGATAGTCGAAGAGGAACGCCGCGTAGCCCGCCTCGGCCAGTCGCTCGGCGTAGGGGCGGAGCCCGAAGCGACGCTCCGCCGCGAGCTCGCCGGCCATGACGACCACCGGCGGCGACTCGACGCCGTCGGGACGGTAGAGCCAGCCCGCGCAGTTCGCCCCCTCGCTGTCGAACGTCAACGAGACGCGCGAGTACTCGAAGTGCGAGGGCCGACGCGGGCCGCGGGCGGCCGGCGGCTCACCGCGGTGTCGCCACGCGCTCACGCGTCGCCCCCCTCGTAGAGGCTGTCGAGGACGCGCTCGGACAGCTCCTCGTCGTCCAGCGAGTAGTCGGTGTACGCGCGAATCCAGTCGGCTTCGAGCGTCCACGTCGCCTGCACGTCGCCCTCGCTTCGGAGCACCGTCGCCTCGACGGTCCTCGGGTCGAACTCGTCGTCTTGGGCGAGGTCGAGGAAGGCCGTGACCGCCCGGCCGACTTCCCCGTGGTCGGGTTCGACGTCCGGGAACGCCGTGAGATAGGTCAGCGAGACGGGGTCGTCGAGCGAGACCGACTCGACGCTGATGCCGTTACCGCGGAGCGCCTCTTCGACGGCGGCCGCCGGTTCGAGGTCGTTCATACCACGGGCTACGACTGCCGGCGGCTAAACGTTTGCCGCGAGACAGGACGCTCTCCCGTGTAATTGACGGCCTCGGCCCGAGTCTGCGAGGGTGAGACGGCTCAGTCCGCGCTCGCGCCGGCCCGGCGGAGCGCGTCGTGGAGCGAAAACAGCGGTTCGATGTCGGCGGCGGCGTAGTCGACGAGGAGTCGGGCGAGTTCGGCGTGCGTCCGCGTGTGGTCGAGCCCCGCGACGACGCCTTCGACGTACGCCTCGCCCAGCGCCTCGCCGACGTGCGCCCCCTTGACGTGGGCGTCCTCGACGCCGAGGCGTTCGAGGTAGCCCGCCGGGAGGTCGTAGTCGTCGTACCAGACGGTCGGCTGGTCGACGCCGGCCTCCTCGCACGCCTTCCACAGCGCCGGGATGTCGCGGTTCGGTCGGACCGCGCCGGGATACGCCTCGGCGGCGAGCCCCCCGAGGTCGACGTGGTCGGCGAACAGCGCGTCGATTCGGCGCGGCGCGTCCGCCCAGACGCCGGCGTCGGCGACTCGGTCGGCCCACGCGCGGAGGTGATGTTCGTCGAAGTACTCGCCGTTGTACGTGACGACGCGCCCCCCGCGGGCCTCGCACCACTCGACGACCCGCCGGAGGAGGTCGGCGGTGCGGTCGAGCGACCAGTCGCCGTCGCGGAGGAGCACCTCGACTTCGGCCTCGGTGTCGGCGTCGGTGACGCCGCCGACGCGGTGGCCCAACCCGACCGCGACCAACTCGAAGTCGTCGGTGTCTCGGAAGTCGCTCGGCGGGCCGTTCGGGCTGGCCGTCTCGATATCGACCGCGAGTCGCCCCTCGTGCATACCCCGGTCTTCCCCCGCCGGGAGTCAAAAGTGACCGGATTGCCGACGGCGCGGGCGGCGTCCGTCGAGGCGGCCGCGCCGCTATCCGGTCGAGCGCGGTAGAAATGAAATGATACGGCGGTGACGTTCGCCGCGGCGCGCGGCGGCCGTCGAGCGCGTCGGTGCTCGCTATTCGGAGCCGAACATGTTGCGCATCATGGGGTGCATCTCCATGAGCTGTTCCTCCGCGATCTCCTCGTACAGTTTGTACGTGATGGAGACCGTGAGGAGCAGTCCCGTCCCGGAGACTGCACCGATGGTGCCGAGCATGTTCGCCATGACGGCGAGCAGGCCGACGAGCGCGCCACCGATGACGGTCACCTGCGGGATGTACCGCTCCATGACCTTCTCGATGACCTGCGGGTTGCGCCGGAAGCCGGGGATCTGCATCCCGGAGTTCTGGATCTGCTGGGCGGTGGCCTCGGGCCCCATCCCGGTCGTTTCGACCCAGAAGATGGCGAAGATGGCGCCGCCGATGATCATGAAGGTGAGGTCGACGGCCACCCGCACGAAGATCTGTGCGGGGTCGGCGGTCGTCCCGGCGAGGAACCACATCCAGTCCGCGCGGGACTGGATCGGCGCCAGGTAGTAGAACAGGCCGCCGACTGGCTGGCCGTTCGCGTACTGGCCGAGGAACGCGGGCATGCCGGCCCACTGGCTGTTGAGCAGCCGCCCCAGGAACTGCATGTTCGCCTGGAGCGCGCGGACGAGGATCATCGGCAGGACGCTCGCGTAGATGAGCTTCACGGGGAAGCGCCCGCGGGCGCCCTTCACCCGGGCGTGGGAGAGCGGAATCTCGACGCGCACGGACTCGGCGTAGACGACGATGGCGAAGATGAGCACCGTCGTCACGAGCGCGAGCAGCTGCCCCTGGCCGAGCAGGAGGGCCTGGAGCCCCTCGGCCGTGAGCGGCGACTGGATCGTGCGCGAGCCGGTGATGATTCCGAGCCAGGTCGGGAAGAAGCCGGCGGCCCCCCCGAGTCCCTCCCAGGAGAACAGCCCGGCGACGAGCTGCTGGCTCACGCCGGCGATGATGAACAGCCCGACCCCGCTCCCGACGCCCCACTTGGAGACGATCTCGTCCATGAACAGGACGAGCGACGCGCCGACGAACATCTGGAGGAAGATGAGCGTGTTCACGCCGCCCGTGCCGATCCCCAGCGACTGTGCGATCTGGGGATCGGCGGGCAGGAAGCCGCCGGCGAACACCATCGGGATCCCGGTGAGACAGATCATCACGAACACCAGCAGCTTCTGGAGCCCCTGGTAGAGGATCTGGTCGCGCGGGTCGTTCGTGTCCAGGCCGAGCAGGTCGGCCCCGCCGAGCAACTGGAGGACGATGCTCGCGGTGACGATCGGCCCGATCCCGAGCTGCAGGATGCTCCCCTGCGAGCCGGCGAGGATCGACCGGAAGCGGCCGTAGAAGTCCCCGCCGGGGGTCCCGGTCTGGAGTCCGAACAGCGTCACGTTCGTCAGAAAGAAATACAGCACGAGGATGCCCGCAGTCCAGCCGAGCTTGCGCCGGAAGGGTACGTGTCCCTCCGGCCGCGCGACTGACGGCATCCGCGTCAGCACCGGTTCGGCGGCTTCCTTCCATCCCATGTGTGGTTACTCCTCGTCGCCTGCCTCGGAGTCCTCTGTGGTATCGTTATCGGTATCGTCGTCGGCCTGCCGGCGCTCGGCGCGCTCGGTGAGTTCGGCCGACCCGCCCGCGGACTCGATGCCTTCGACGGCGCCCGCGGTGAAGGCGTCGGCCGTGACGTGCAGTTCCCCGCGGACCTGCCCGCCGCCGAGCACCTTCACGACGTCGGCCTCGTGGCCGTCCTCGACGACGTCGCGCGCGTCGAGGCGGTAGCCGTCGCCGTCCTCCTCGGCGACGCCGTCGGCGGCCAGCAGGGCCGCGTCCTCGTCTAGCTTCTGGACCGACACCTCGAGGACCTCGTCCTGGACCTCCTCGGGCCGGGTGAAGCCGTGCTTGCCGAGGGGCTCGTAGTTGTGGAACTCGTGCTTGGCGCGTCCCGCGGCCCCGCGGCCGCCCCGATGGCCGGCGCCGCGCCGGTTCTTGTGGGTGCCGCCGCCGTGGGTGCGCGAGCCGCGCTGGCGTCGTTTCTTGTTCGTCATTATCGCATCGCCTCCAGGAGCGCGTCGATCGCCTCCGTGGAGTGGCGACCGAGCTGGCCGCCCTCCTTGGTCGGGTGCTTGATGCCGTCGTGGCCGCCCCGCGGCGGATGCAGGCGCAGCGACGGGGAGAGCCCCTGCTCGCGCAGCGTGGTCTCCTCGTCGACGAGCGCTCCCGCCAGCGCGTCGACGTCGTCGTAGTCCGTGTTGTCCGCGACCCACTCGTCGTCGACGTCGGCGTCGCCCTCCAGGGGCTCGGCGCGGCGCTCCAGCAGGAGCGCCACCGTCTCGACGGACGGCTCGCCGAACGCGACGACGTCGTTGACCTTGTGGATCATCCCCTGGTAGCTGTCGGACTCGGGGACGAGCGCGCAGTGATTGACGCCGTGGAGGTTGAGCATGTCGAGGGTGTCCTCGACTTCGTAGCTCAGATTGACCTCACCTCGGACCTGGACGACGGCCTGCATCACTCGCTCACCTCCCCGCCGGCCTCGCGCTGGACCTCGCGGGCGCGCCGCGGCGTCCGCGACTGCGAGGCGTTCCGCAGCGCGTTGTAGGTCGCCTTCGCGAGGTTGACCGTCGTGCGGGTGTTGCCGTTCGACTGGGTCCAGGCGTCCTGCACGCCGGCCAGTTCGAGGATCTTCCGGGTCGTCTCCGACGCCGCCAGCCCCAGCCCGCGGGGGGCGGGGATGATCGACACCTCGACGGAGCCGGCCTTGCCCTCGGCCTTCCGGGTCAGCGAGTGGATGCCGCCCGCGCGGTCCTCCCACGACCCCGAGCCGCGGTCGACCTCGATCACGTTCAGCTTCGCGACCTGGATCGCCTTCTGGATCGCCGAGCCGACCTGGTCGTCGCGGGCCTCGGCGTAGCCGAGGTAGCCGTCGCGGTTCCCGACTGCGACGACGCAGCGGAACTTCACGCGACGCCCGGAGTCGGTCATGCGCTGGACCATGTTGATGTCCAGCACCTCGTCGTCCATCCCCGGCAGGAGCTGGTCGACGATCTCCGGTTCCTTCAGGGGGAGGCCCGTCTCCAGGGCCTGACCCATCGACTGGATCTCCCCCTCCTGTACCATCCGGCCGAGCCGCGTTCGCGGTTCCCAGCCGTCGTTGTAGTTACTCATGGTCCTCCATCAGTCGCTCGCGCACTTCGTCGAAGTGCTCGGGCAGTGTGGTGGCGTCGAAGTCGCCACCGTAGAGTGGTTCGTCGAGCTGTTCGGCGTACTCGGCGATGTGCTCGCCGCGGGTGCGCGACCAGTCCGCGAGGACGCTGTCGTTGTGCGGGACGTCGAGCCCCGCGTCGATGGCGCCCTCCTGGACGGCGAACACCTTGTTGCCGGGCGTCGCCGTGTTCAGGCCGATGTCGAGGACCGCCTCCTCGACGCCGGCGTCCAGTGCGCGGTTGCCGGCGAGCAGCCCCGTGAGGTACGCGCTGGGGAGGTTGCCCGTGGGGGCCTCCCAGCCGTACTCCTCGAGATCCTCGCTCGACGCCGCGGCGTGCGTCTCGTCGCCGGCCGGACCGGGGGTCACCAGCTGCGCCCTGACGTGGCGGTTCGACACCCGCGCCACCAGGCGCGGTTTGCCGGATTTCAGCAGGCGCAACCGCTGATGGTAGTCGGTCCGGACCTCGCGGCGCCGCCGCATCGGTACCTTGTATCGTGGTCCAGTTGCCATTTACTCGTCCTCCAGCGTGATGCCGTAGGTGTTCGCGATGTACGCTTCGAGCCGGTCCACGCTGTCGAACTCGCCGCCGGAGGCCTTGTTGTAGAGCTCGCGGTACTGCGTGCGGTCCAGGGGACCGTCGTCGCGGAGCTCCTTCAGGCGCCGGCGCTGGGCGCGGATTCGGCTGACCCATTCGTCCTTGCGGTTCTTGCGGGCGCCCGACCGGCCCTTCCGGGAGCCGGGGCCCTTGCGGTGCCCGTACGAGCGCTTTTCCGCGCGCTCGCGGGCGCGTCCCTTCGAGTTGGACTTCGCGTCCTTGACCTGGATCGTCCCCTGGTCGACCAGGTCGCGGACGTCCTCGCGGGTGATCGCGTCCGCGATCTCGGTCTGCTGGTCGGGGTCCATCCAGACGCGGTCCTTGCCGACGTCGAGGACGTCGGCGGCCATTCGTCGCTGTGCCTTCAGGTCGGTCATTCTGACACCTCGACTTCCACGTAGGTGGGGTTGAGGACGCGGATCTCGCGGTCCTCGCACTCGTCTTCGATGGCCTCGCGCTTGCGCGCGCCGACCTTCGAGGCGATACGGACGGCCTGGGTGGCCGGATCCACGCCCTCGACGTCGTCGACGTTGTGGACCCGGACCTCCTCGAAGCCGCTCGGGTGCAGGCCGCGGGCGGCCGTCGGCGAGCGGTAGCCCGACTCGACCATGTTGCCCTTGCCCTTGATGCCGCGGCGCTGCTTCGAGAGGTTGCCGCGGGGTTTGCGCCAGGACGTGGGCGTCCGCTTTTTCTTGTGGTAGTCCTGCCGGAAGAACTGCGGCGTGCCCTCGCGGTGCTTCTGGGCGAGCGCCGCCGCCGTCTCGGCGTCCAGGTCGGGCGTCTTGTCCGCGTGCCCGCGCGCCTGGAGTTCGGTCTCGACGTCTTCCTCCGGTTCCTCCTCGACGGGTTCGGTCTCCTCGACCTCCGCCTCGGTCTCCTCGGTGACTTCGAGGCCGCCGACGTCCGCCTTGATGCGGGCGGCCAGCGCGTTGCCGATCCCGTCGACCTCGGACAGTTCGGCCTGGCTGGCCGCCTTCACGTCCTCGACGGACTCGTAGCCGGCCTCGCGCAGCGCTTCGGCCTTCGAGGGCCCGACGCCGCTGATGTCTTCGAGTTCCTGGGGCTCGTCGTCTGCCATTTAGGCACCTCCCGCCCGGGGCTTCTGCGTGATGTACACCCCGTCCTGGAAGACGCGGGTGTCCTTGTCGGTCACGCGCGTCAGCTGTTCGATGGCGGCGGCGGTCTGCCCGACGTCCTCCTTGCTGGGGCCCGTCAGGACGACCTCCTCGCCGTCGACCTGTACCTGTGTGTCGCCGCGGAGCGTCGTGCGCCGCGGCGCCTTCTCGCCGAGGAAGTTCTCGATCAGCACCTCGTCGCCCTCGACGTTGACCTGCATCGGGAAGTGGGCGTACACGACTTCCATCCTGTACTCCCAGCCCTCGGTCACGCCGTGGAACATGTTCTCGACGTGGCTCTCGAAGGTCCCCATCGTCGCCGCCGTCTTGGCGTTGTCGTTGGGGCTCTCGATGACCACGCTCCCGTCCTCGACGCTGACGTCGACGTCGGGGTACCAGAGGCGCCGTCGCACCTCGCCCTCGGGGCCCGATACCACGAGGTCGAGGTGGTCTTTCTCGGCGGTCACGTCGTCCGGAATCGTGATTTCGACTCGGTTCATTGTCAGTAGACGTATGCGATCACCTGGCCACCGATGCCCTGTTCGCGGGCCTCGTAGTGGCTCATGACGCCGTGGCTCGTCGAGACGATGAGCGCCCCGTAGTCGCGGGCGGGGAGGTATCGCTTCTCCCACTTCTCGTACCCGTCTGCAGTGGTCGAGTAGCGGGGCTTGACGGCGCCACAGCGGTTGATCGCGCCTTTCAGTTCGACCTCGAACGTGCCGGCCTTGCCGTCCTCGACGTACTCGAAGCCGTCGATGTACCCGCGGTCGTAGAAGACCTCGAGGACGTTGCCGATGATGTTCGAGGCGGGCTGTACCGTGTGTGAGAGATGGCCGACGCTCTCGGCGTTGTCCACGCCGGAGAGCGCCGATGCCAGTGGGTCGTTGTCCGCCATGGTTATCGGTACTTCTTGAATCCCATCTTGGGGGCGACCTCGCGGAAGCACTGCCGGCAGAGGAAGATGTCGTACTTCCCGACGAGTCCCTGCTCGCGGCCGCAGCGGCGGCACTCGCGCTCGCCGCCGGTCCGCTTCTCGGCGTGCTCGCCCGTGTCGAGTTCGCTCTCGCTCATGCTGTCACCTCAACGTCGAAGTTCGCCTCGAGGAAGTCGATCGCGTCCTCGGGCGTGAGTCGGTGCCCGGAGGGGATCGACCGCGAGGCCTTGTCGCGCTTTTTCACCCGGTAGCCGGGGCGGACGAGGTTCACCGTCACGTCCAGCCCGTAGATCCCGATGTTCGGGTCGTACTCCTGGCTGGGGAAGTCGGTGTGCTCCTCGACGCCGAAGCCGAAGTTCCCGGTCTCGTCGAACATCGACCGCTTGAGGTCGGTCAGTTCGAGCGCCGTCGCCAGGAACTCCCGGGCGCGCTCGCCCCGGAGGGTCACCTTGGCGCCGACGGGCTCGCCCCGCCGGACGCCGAAGTCCTGGCTCGCGCGCTTGGACTGGGTGCGCACGGACTGCTGGCCCGTGATCTCCTCCAGGATGTCCTCGGCGCGGGCGAGTTCGCGACCGCCCTCGCCGACGCCCATGTGGACGACGACCTTCTCCACGGTCGGCTCGCGCATCTCGTGGAACTCCTGGGCGCTTTCGCTGCTCATTCGTCGTCACCTCCGTCGGACGCGGCCTCGGGTGCTGCCGACTCGTCGTCGGCCGTGAAGTTCTCGTCGATGACGACGACGTACTGTTCGATCGTCTCGAAGTCGCCGTCGTCGGTCTCGACGCGCACCGCGTTGTTGCCCGAACCGGGCGTCACGGTGATCTCGCCGATCTCGCCGATCTCGCCGGCGTGTTGCCCGTCGACCGCGGTCACGAGCGCGCCCTCCTCGTAGGGGAAGTGCGCGACGACCTCCTTGGTCTCGTTGTCGACGACCAGCGAGTCCTTCGTCGAGTACCCGGCGTCGTCGTCGACCCGGAGCGTCGTCCCGTCGTGCAGGGCGAGCTGGGTCGCGCCGCCCGAGACGGTCCGCTTGCCGACGACCTTGCCGAGGCGGCTCTCCGCGTCGGCCGCGTCGATCGGCGTCAGCGCGAGACGGCCCCCCTCGTCGGGGAACACGCGGTAGTACTCGTCGCGCTCGGTAAACGCCAGGATGTCGAACATGCCGATCGGTCGGCGGTGGTCGCTCTCGGCGTTCCCGTTGACCAGGACGGTGCCCTGGTTGAGCGCGTAGCGCGCCTCCTTCTTCGAGTCGACGTAGCCGAGCACGTCGCGCAGGAGGATGACGAGCGGCACGCCGTCCTCGCCGTGCGGGCCCGCGCCCGCCTTCACCGTGAACGTCTCTTCCTTGCGCTCGACCGGCCAGGAGTTCGGTACCGACAGTCGTTTCTGGTGGTCTCCCATTACTGTTCACCTCCCTCGAGACGGGCCTCGCGGCGCTCGTCTTCGAGGTCGAGTTCCGTCACGCGCACGTTGGACGCGTCGAGCGGGCGCGGCACTTCCTCGCCGTCGGCCTTCTCGACGACGACCTCCTCGACGTGGATGACCTCGTCCCGAAGGTCGACCTTCAGGACCTCGCCCTCCTCGCCGGCGAAGTCGCCGCGGAGCACCTCGACGGTGTCGCCCGCGTTGACGCGCACGTTCCGGCGGCCGTACTCGTCCCGAAGGTCGGGCGAGAGCGGCGCTCGGACCTGCTTGTGTCGCTCGTGGAGCGACGCGTCGCGCGCGTTCGTGCGCTGTTTGCGTGGCTGTCGTGTCATACGATCATCGTCGCCGTGGATGCGATGCTCCCGAAGCGCTCTGCGACCTCGCGCGCGATGGGACCCTTGATCTCGGTCCCTCGAGGCTCACCGACGTCGTCGATCAGGACGGCGGCGTTGTCCTCGAACTTGACGCGCTGGCCGCTGGGTCGTCGGATCGGCTTCCGCTGCCGAACGACGACCGCTTCGAGCACCTGGCGGCGCATCTCCGGGGTACCCTTGGTCACCGACACGGTGACCTTGTCCCCGATGCCCGCCTTGGGGTGTCGGTTCTTCGTGCCCGAGTAGCCCGCGACGCTGATGACTTTCAGCTCGCGGGCCCCGGTGTTGTCCGCGCACGTGATCAGCGAGCCGCGTGCGAGGCCACGCGTGACGTCGGCCTTGAGGGCCTCCATCAGGCGTCACCTCCCAGCTTCTCGACGACCACGTGCGACTTGGTCTTCGACAGGGGTCGCGTCTCCGCGATGCGCACCGTGTCGCCCTCCTCGAGTTCGAGGCAGGGCGGCGCGTGCGCCGGGACGCGACTCCGGCGTTTCATGTATCGGTCGTACTTCGGAACGCGAACGTCGTACTCGCGCTCCACGACGACCGTCTTCTCCATGCTTGTGGAGGCGACCGTGCCCTCCAGCGTCTGGCCGCGCACGGCGAGCGAGCCGTGGAACGGACAGTGCTGGTCGGAGCAGGCCTCCTCCGGTTCTGGTACGTTGAGTCCTATCGCCATCGTGAATCACCTGCGGTCTCCGTGCGGAGCGCGGGTCGTGAGAGCAGTCGGGCGCCATCCACCGTAACGTAAGCCGCGTCGTAGCCAGCCTCGACCCGGGCCCTCTCGGGGTTCTCGGGTGTCGAGACCGGTTCCGGCGCGGTCCCCGGGGCCTCGCGGCCGCCGGCGGCTTCATCTGTGGCTATCCCCCTCGTCGGGGTCGTCTCCGCGACCCGACCCGCCGACGGGTCGGTCGCGGCGCCCGGTCGATCACCCTCGCGGGCGGCCGGCAGGGACCGGGACGCCTCGTCGAGCGTGAACTGGAACGTCGTCCCCTGCTTGGGGACCTGGCACACCCGAGACCGGCCGCTCCCGGCGCGCTCGCTGCGCGCCCGACCCGGGGGCTCGGCCCCGGTGTCGATCTGGAGCGTGTTCATCGTCTCCACCACGATGCGGCCGGCGATCCCGACGAGGTCGGGGTTGGCCGCGTCGACGACCTCCACGTAGAGGCCGTTGAGTTCGTGGCGGGTCAGGGTCTCGGGCGTCACCGGCATCTTATGCCTCGTCTACGTCGCCTTCCTCGCGCTGGATCGTCTTGATCCGCGCGATGGTGCGGCGAAGTTCGCTGATGCGACCCGGGTCGTCCGGGGCGCCGCCGGCGGCCTGGACGGCCTTGGCGTTGAGCAGTTCGGTCTCGAGTTCCTCGGCTTCGGCCTCGCGCTCGGCGGGCGTCATGTCGCGGATCTCGTCGGGGTAGAGGATCGCCATCAGTCCTCGGCCTCCTCGTCTGCGTCCGCGTCAGCTTCGGCCTCGTCTGCGGCGTCCTCCTCCTCGGCCTCCATCTCGGCGACGAGGTCCTCCGCCTCGGCGGCGACCTCCTCGTCGAGTTCCTCGGGTTCGTCGTCGGCCTCGGCCTCGAGGTCCGCCTCGCCCTCGGCGGCTTCCTCGGGCTCCTCGGTCGCCTCGGGCGCGTCGAGTTCCTCGCCGACGGGCGCCTCGTCGATCTCCTCCTCGACGACCTCCTCGACGACTTCCTCGTCGAGCACCTCCTCGGGACCGCCCGAGGGAACCTCGACGTCTTCGTCCCCCTCGACCTCGGGCACCTCGTCGGGCTCGCCCTCGAGCAGTTCCTCGACGCCCTCGGTCTCGGCGACCTGCTCGACGGCCTCGACCTCGGCGTCCTCGCGGACCTCGAAGTCGTCGGGCAGTTCCGCGCCCGGCGGGATGATCTTGACCGTCACCCCGATGGTGCCGAGCTTCATCACGGCGACGCCCTGGCCCTCGTCGACGATGGACTGGGCGGGCTCGCCGTTGTGCTTGATGTAGCCGCGGTTGAACTTCTCCACGCGCGAGCGGGCGCCCGTGACCTTCCCCGAGAGGACGATCTCGGCGCCCAGCGCACCCGATTCCATGATCCGGTCGATCGTGGTGTGCCCGGCCTTCCGGAAGTACCAGCCCCGTTCGAGGGCGTTGGCCAGCCGGTCGGCGACGATCCGCGCGTTGAGGTCCGGCTCGTCGACCTCCTGAACGTCGATCTGGGGGTCGTCGAGGTCGAAGCGCTCCTTGAGTTCGCGCGTGACCTTGCGGATGTTCTTCCCGCCCTTGCCGATCACCATGCCGGGCTTCTCGGCTTTGAGCACGATCTGAGTGCCCATCGGGGTCTTGGCGACCTCCATGCCGCCGTAGCCGGCGCGGCCGAGTTCGTCCGCGAAGAACTCGTCGATCTGGGACTTCTGCAGGCCGTCCTGGATGAACTGCTGTTCGTCCGCCATTAGTCCTCGTCCTCCTCGACTTCCTCGATGATCAGTTCGACGTCACAGAGCGTGGTGTTCCACGAATCGGCGCGGCCGAACGCCCGGGGCTTGCGGCCCTGGCGCTCGCCGACCTTGTGGGCGGCGACGTGCTTGATGCGCATCGTCGAGCCGTCGAAACCCTGCTCGTCGGCGTTGTTGCCGACGTTCTCCAGCAGCTTCAGGAAGTCCTTGCTCGCCTTCTCGGGGTAGCGGCCGGCGTCCCAGCCGTCGATGTCGGATCGGTGGCCGACGCCCGAGTTGTGCTGCTTGAAGGGGACGGACTGCTCCTGGGCGATCACCGAGTCGAGGTACTCCTCGGCCTCGGTGACCGTCTTGCCCTTGAGCTGCTTGGCGATGGCCTTGCTGTGCTTCAGACTGATGGGCCGCTCCCGGAGCATCCCCCTGGCGGTGGTGTCCGGGTCGGCCTCGACGCTGTAGTTGATTCCCATGGTGTTACTTGAGCGGCACGAACTTCGACGACCGTGTCGCGCCGATGCCGGCCTGCCCGTGCTCGACCGACGTCCGGGTGAGCTGGAACTCGCCCAGGTAGTGGCCGATCATCTCGGGCTCGATCCGCACGCGCTCGAACTCCTGGCCGTTGTACACCGCGAACGTCAGGTCGACGAACGACGGCAGGATCGGCATGTCGCGCAGGTGCGTCCGGATCGGCGAGTCGGCCGTCTCGTCGGAGTCGGCGTCCTCGGCCTTCGCGAGGAGCTTCTCCTTCTCGGCCGAGAGGCCCCGGGTGATGCTTCGCCGCTGTCGAGCGGGGAGCAGTTCCACGACGTCCTCCAGGTCCATGTCCTGCAGCTCGTCGAGCGTGTGGCCGCGGTAGGTGAACTCACCCTCGCGGCCGGTGCGGTATTCCGAACTCATTTGTTACCTGCCTTGCCGCCGCGGCCAGTGCGCTTGCTGGCGATGTCCCCGACCTTGCGGCCCGGCGGCGCGTTCCGCGAGACGCTCTTGGGGCGTCCGGGGTGCTGACGGCCGCCGCCACCGAACGGGTGGTCGACGGCGTTCATGGCCACGCCGCGGACGCGCGGGTACTTCGTCCCGCGCGAGCGCAGCTTGTGGTACTTGTTGCCGGCCTTGACGAACGGCTTCTCCGTGCGCCCGCCGCCCGCGACGACGCCGATGGTGGCGCGCGCCTCGGGGTTCAGCCGCTTGACCTCGCCGCTCGGGAGCTTCACGACCGCGACGTGGCGGTCGTGGCTGAGCAGCTGGGCGGAGGTGCCCGACGCGCGGGCGAACTTGCCGCCGTCGCCGGGCTGGCGCTCGACGTTGCACACCGGGATCCCCTCGGGGATCTCGGCGAGCGGGAGCGTGTTGCCCGGCTTGATCTCGGCGCTGACGCCCACCTGCAGGGTGTCGCCGACGGCGATCCCCTCGGGGGCCAGCACGAGGCGCTGGTCGCCGTCGTCGAACTCGACGGCGGCGATCGGCGCGCTGCGTGCCGGGTCGTGCTCGATGTCCACGACGGTGCCGGAGACGACGTCCGCGTCCTCCGGTTTCTTGTGCGACAGCTCGGCCTTGTATCGGTGGGACGGCGCCCGGTAGGCCGGGGAGCCGTGCCCGCGTTTCTGTCCCTGAATTCTGCGTCCCATCTCAGAACACCCCGATTCTGGAGGCGACTTCCTGGGCGTCGTCGTCCTCGCCGAGGGCGACGGTCGCCTTCTTCTTGCCCTGCGGGGTCACCTGCGTGTTCACGCTCGTGACGGTGACCTCGTAGCGGTCCTCGATGGCCTCGCGGATCTCGGGCTTGCTCGCGTCGAGTGAGACCATGAACACCAGCTTGTTGTCGAAGTCCATCTGGTTCATGGCCTTCTCCGTGACGAGCGGGTGGTCGATGACGTCGAAGCTCATCGGGAGGCCACCTCCTCGAGCGCGCTCTCGGTCCAGACGGTGAGCCGCCCGGCCTGTGCGCCCGGCGCGAGGTCCTCGGCGGAGACGTTCGCCGCCGTGGCGACGTCGGCGCCCGCGAGGTTGCGGGCCGCCCGCGAGGGCTCCTCGCCCGTCACGAACAGGATCGAACTCGGACGGCGGTACTTCCGGCCGCGGGTCTTCCCGCGCCCGGCCTTCACCGTGCGATCCTCGGCGCGCTCGACGTCGGCCGCGAGCCCGAGCGCCTCGACGACGTCGGCGGCCTCCCGCGTCTTCAGGAGGTCCTCGAAGTCGTCGGAGACGACCAGCGGCAGGTCGACGCCGTCGTCGAACTGGTGGCCGCGCTCGCGCACGATGTCGGCGTCCGCGGTGGCCGCGATGGCCGACCGGACGGCGAGTTTGCGCTCCTTGTCGTTGATCTCCTTGCCCTGGTCCTTCTCGGCTTTCGGCGGGTGGGCCTTTCGTCCCTTGATCGTCTGGGGGACGCGTCGCCCCCGGCCGTTCTGGCGGGGGACGTGGGCCATGCCGCGGCCGCTGCCGAAGGACTCGGCCGGCGTTCGCATGCCGGCATAGGGGTCGGCGCCGTACGCCTGCTTCCGGTTTGCCTGTGCGGCGACGACCGCGCGCCGGATCAGGTCCGGCCGGTAGGCGGTCTCGAAGACGTCGGGCAGGTCGACCGTGCCCGCGTCGTCGCCGTCCAGGTCACGTACTGTTGCTTCCATGGATTATCCCTGGTTGGATGCGGTTGAGACGTAGCGCACCTCGGGGTCGAGGCGCGGCTGGTCGTTCGGCCGGACGGCCGGGCGGAACCGCAGGAGCCGCTTGTTCGGTCCTGGCAGCGAACCCTTGATCAGCGCGTACGGGCCGTCGACCTCGCCGTAGTTGACGAAGCCGCCGTCGACGCTCGCCTCGGCGCCGTCGCCGAAGTCGATGAGGCGCTTGTTGAGTTCGGTGCGCTGGTGGTACCCCGTCTGCCCCTGCTGGGGGACGGTCGAGCGCACGCGCGAGGGGTTCCACGGGCCGAGGTTGCCGATCCGGCGTCGCCACCCCTGGCGGGCGTGCTTGCCCTTGCGCTTCTGGACGCCCCAGCGCTTGACCGGGCCCTGGGTGCCCTTCCCCTTCGTGACGCCGGCGACGTCGAGATACTGGCCGGCGCGGAACACGTCGGACATCTCGTGCTCGCCGCCCGACTCGACGAGGTCGAGCGCGAAGTCGGCGCGCTCCTGGAGGGAGCCGCCGCCCACGCGCGTCTCCATCACGTCGGGCTTCTTCTTGGGGACGTTCTCGATCGCCTCCGGGACCGTGTGGGTGATGACGCGCAGGTCCGCGATTTCGCCGTCTTCGACGGCCTCGCGAATCTCGTCGGCGTCCTCCTCGAAGGTGTCCTCCTCCGGGAGCGACAGCGTCCGGTCGAGTTCGTCGTGGAACTCGCCGGTCCACACTTCCGTCAGCGGCTTCATTCCGTACGGCGTGTCCTCGTAGGCTCGTAGGGCGACCGCCCGCATCGGGGGCGTCTCGACGACCGTCACGGGCACCGACTCCTCCATCCCCTCGGTCGAGGAGTTGGCGTGGTCGTTAACCATGACGACGTGGGTCATGCCGGCCTTGTAGCCGGCGAAGCCCTGCAGCGCGGGCGACCCGTCGTCGTCGGGCCACGACTTGATGCGTGGCACCTCGCGGGTGACGCGCTTGCGAGGGCTGAAGCCCATCGAGCCTTTTCGTGGTCTGCTTGGTTGTGGCATTGTGTCTCCGTTCTGGCTTCCGCGTTCGGTTGCGGCCGTCGCGGCCGCAGTCTCCACCGGGAGCCCGCGGACGCGGGTGCGCCGGCGGTCACTCCCCGCGGGGGAGCGTCAGGGGGGCGAGGGAGGCGAAGATCGCTTCTTCGGTTCGCACGACCTCGCTGCCCTGGTCCGGAATCGTATTCAGCCAGAGGTCGAACCCCGGGTCAGGTTCGACGCCCGACGGCGAGCCGTCGGGTGCTGAGTCCCCGCCGCCGCTCTCGCGATCCCCCCCGGTGGGGTCGACCGCGAACGCGGCGGGAACGTCCTCGACCGCCAGGCCGAGGATCGCCGGCAGCCCGCGCCCGGGCGAGCCGAAGGCGACGGTCAGGTCGCCGTCGGCGGCCGCGCGCTCACCGAGGGCCGACAGGCGGCCCACCGAGAGCGTCGCCCCGTGGCGGGACGCCGCGATGGCGAGTCCCGCGTCGGGGCGGGCGAGGGCGTCCGGCAGGGTCTCGCGCGCCACCGAAAAGCCCGGGAGGGGCTCGTCCACGATGCGCGCGCGGACCGGTTCTCGCGAAGATATCCTGATGGCGACGCGCTCCCCCTCCGCGACCGCCATCTCTGGCGGGACGCCGAGGGAGATCGGGTGTTGCAGTCCGCAAGTGACCCGAACGCGGCCGTCAGGTCCGACCTCGGTCACGATTCCCTGTGTTAACGACCCCGATTCGGCGGAATCGGAGCCGGTCGTGGACGCGACGCGGAGGGGCGGCAGCACGCCGACGTACTCCAGTTCGTCCCGCCTGTCCCACGCCTCCTTTCGGAGGTGCGGGGGCGTGGCGGCGTACCGCAGCACGGTTTCGACGAACCCGCCTCCCCAGCGCCGTTCGCCCTCCCCGTCGGGGAAGACGACGAGCCGGTCGACCCGGAACACCGCCGCCGCGCGGGCGACGTATCCGAGCTTGCGAGTTGCCTCGCGTTTGTCTTCGGCCTCGCGCACGAGCGAAGACGGCACGAGTACGGTGCGTGTCATGCCGGTCCCTTCCTCGTCGCGTCCAGACTGATTCGCGGTACCGGGTCCGGCCCTAAAAGGGTAGCGAATCGCGTCCGGGGCTGAGAGGCCGTCACACCCCCGTCTGCGGCGGATTCGTTCTCGATTTCGTGGGTGACACTCGCATGGGTCGTCGTCACGCGGTACCCCCGCGCAGTCGCTCGATTCGGATCCGTTTCGGAAGCCTTATCAGGAAACGCGACCTCGTCTTCGAGTGCAGGCAAACGCGCGCCGGTAGTGTAGTGGTATCACGTGACCTTGCCATGGTCGCAACCGGGGTTCAAATCCCCGCCGGCGCACTTCTACCGCAGACCGACTCTCCCCGGAGATCTCAGTCTGTGATTCTCGTCTCAGAACACACCGGTTCGACTACATACTGAATGATAAGTGATAGTTTTAGGTGCGCGCGGGCAGATATTGGTGTTCAATCACAGGCCTCGATGTATCCAAACTCTTTGTCAGCACCTCTTCTGTCGCCCCCCTCGATGTATCCAATAACCGAATTCAGATCTGCGCCCCCAAACCGTGTGACCAGCCCATAGTCAAATTAACCGAAAATTCAATATATTCCATATGTTTTTGTGGTATCAGATACGTTCTATATCCATGCTGGGTGGGCGAGACGATACCACGAAACTTCAGGATGCTATCCTGAATGAATATGACCTCGGTGTATCGAATCCCAATCAAATCGCGGCGAACTGTGATTGCTCAGAAAGCTACGTGAAGCAAACTCTCAACGAGTACCGGCCTGATTGGGATGAAGATGGTATTAGCCTCCTCTGACATCCTCGCGACTTTACGGAGCCTGCCACCACGGCACTTCGAACAGTTTGTAGCCGATGTGTGGCAGGAGTGTCAGGGATGGACGACGGAGGTGATGGAGGCCGGTCCAGATCAAGGTCTCGACGTCATCGGAGAACCTCCCAGCGGAGGCAAAAAGACGGCAGTTCAGTGTAAACGCTACGGGGAGAAAAACAAGGTATCGAGCCAGCAGATCCAACAGTATGCTGCTCTCCGTCAACAGTGGAGTGACGTTGAGGGCGTGACAGTGGTAACAACCAGCTCATTCACTCGGAATGCCGAACAGTTAGCAAATCGGTTAGAAGTCAAATGCATCGATGGTCAGACTCTCGTTCAAATAGTGCGGGAGTACGGAGCAGAAGAGATCCTCGAATGGTACGCAGAAGGAAAACCTACGACGTGGTAAAATGAAAGACGACCTGAGATTCGGAGACGTAGCGGGGGGCGAATCGGGCAGAGATATTGTGAGTGTAGGTATAGAGGCAATCAAGATACTGGTTGTCGGCTACGTTCTACTCAATATTGTGGAGATCTTGTTCGATATACCAATCCCCCTTATCTGACTTTTCGGGCGATTTCCAGTTGGATAGTGACTGTAATTATAGATGAGACCGTTACTGGCAAAACACAAACGATGAGTTTCGAATCTTATCAGATTGAGATAATAGGCGTCAAATTCTGTAGTCCTTTCAAGCAACCCGTTTAGGGTCACAAGTTGGGGTCATGTCAGAAAATTTTAAGCGTCTTTAGCCTAACCATTAATCAGCGACGGAAAATTCGGCTTAGCGGCAATCGAAGCCGGTATGTGGCCGAGAACCTGTGGCGGTGCCCGTGGCCTTGCCATGGTCGCAACCGGGGTTCAAATCCCCGCCGGCGCACTTCTCCCGAGCACAACACCGCGAGCGGAGCGAGCGGTCGGTGCGAGGGCGACTGCGGAACACGGGATTTGAACCCGACGAGTCGCAGCGCCCGAGCGACGCGAGGGCGACCGTCTCGGCACGGGATGGAACGCATCGATAGTGTTCTGACTCTCCGTATCTTTATCAGACTGCCCGAAATAGTTCCATGGAATGACGCTTCGTGAGGAGTTATCTGAATACGCGGAACGCTCCTCTGGTCTTATCGAGGACTTTCCGCAGATGGACGAGGAGAACACCAAGCGGAAGATCATCGAACCACTGATCAATCTCCTCGAATGGGATATTCTCTCCTCGGATGTCGAACTTGAGTATTCCGTCCAAATGGGGTCGGGAACGAAGAAGGTAGATTACGCGCTCAAGCAGGAGGGGACGCCGGTTGTGTTCGTGGAGGCAAAGGGGTGCGATACGCCCCTCGAACAAAGTCACGAGAGTCAGCTGAAAAGCTATATGCGACAGATCGGAGTGGATTGGGGGTTACTCTCGAACGGACGTAAGTTCGAGATTTTCCGCCGTGACGTATCCAGCACCCGCCCGAACGAAATCTCGCTCGCGAAGTTCACCATCGAGGACGTGCCAGCGAACGAACACCCGCTCAAGGCACTCTCACGTGAATCCATAGATTCGGGGGAGTCCAGGCAGATTGCGGAGAAGATCGAGGCGGTACAGAAGGCGATCGCATCGCTTCGGAGGAACAAGGAAGACCTCGCAGAGGACGTTACGGGCGTAGTAACAGCAGTCGCCGGGAACGCGGTGTCACAGCAGGTGGAGAATGAAGCGAAGGGCTTCGTCGACGATCTGATCATGACGTTGGAGGAGCAGGCACACCAAACGGCCGTCGTCCGAGAACCGTCTGAAGACGACGACGAATTAGACGACGGAAAATACGTGATTCGTGTGACCCGAAATGGAAGAGAAGTCCATCGAGTGGTCGAGGACTTGCAGTCTGACGCGATGAAGTCACTCGTGAACTACCTCATCGAGGAGGAGGGGCTACTCGACGAAATCGACATTCCGTTCATTCCGGGAACGGGGAGAGGCAGCCGTGCGCTCCTCAACGACGTGCCTGAACACACTCACGGGAAGGAAATGACGGGATCTGTGGAAATCTCGAACGGTCTCTATCTGTTCACGCACCTGAGTTCACCCGATAAGAAACGATACCTCCCGGAGCTTCCGGAGAAAGTGGGTCTGAGCTGTGAGTTCGCTGGGAGTTGGTGATTGAGGCCAGATTCGATCGTATTTTAGGGGGGAACAAAGGATCCACCTCCGCGACCGACAGACGTTCTGGATCGTTACAACTATATTGTCGATTTATTGATCTGAGTGTGTGTCCCTCCAAATTGGTCCCCAACCGATCTTCGTAGCGGTGTTGCTCCTCACCGGACTCGGACTCGGTGCGTACGGAGTGTACGACTACACACAGCAGTCGGACGTGATCCGGAGCGCGTCGGAAGTGAACGCGACGGTCACCGGGACGAGCGTCGAAACCGTTACCAGCAAGCGCAGCCAGTCGTTCAAGCCGGTGGTCCGGTTCGAGTATCGCTACGGGGGAGAGACCCACACGTCGAATCGCATCTTCCCGACCAGCACGAGTCCCAAGTACGAGACGCGTTCCAGGGCCCGGTCGGTCGTCGAGGAGTACGAGAGCGGGGAGACGGTCACCGCGTACGTGACTCCCGACGCACCCGGGCGTGCGTTCCTGACCGAGCAGAAGTCCACCTACCCGTTGAAACTGGCGGGGATCGGACTCGCGATCGTCGGTCTCACGACCATATCCGTCCTCAGATCGAGGGTCCGCCAGTGACCGACGGGACACCGCCCGCGAGGACGCGGATCCGACGCGTCGTTCGCCGGTACCCGCTGGCGTCGTTCTTCGTCCTCGCGTTCGCGTGGACGTGGACGTACGCCGCGATCGTCTTCGTGGCGATCGGGTCGTCCCCGGGCATCCTCGCGCGCGGCGTGGTGAGTACGTGGGGGCCGCTCGTCGCTGCGGCGATCGTGACCCGGGCCTGTGGCGGCAGCCTCCGAGCGTGGGCCGGGCGGGTGACGAAGTGGCGCGTGCGCCCGCGGTGGTACCTTTTCGCGCTCGTGCTCCCGTTCGCCTTCGAGGGGCAACTCGCGGTCAGCGCGCTGCACGTAGCGAGCGGGGGTTCGATCGACCTCGCCCCGTCGCCGTGGTGGCATTACGTCGCCAACTTCCTCCTGGTGATGTTCTTTGCCGGCTCTCTCGAGGAGTTCGGCTGGCGTGGATTCGCCCAACCGCGACTCCAGGAACGATACTCCGCGCTGACGGCCGCGATCGTCGTCGGGATCGCCTGGGGGCTCTGGCATCTCCCGATGTTCTACCTCTACGACGTCGCAGCCTACGACGCCTCGACGTTCTGGACGACGTACCTCCTCGCGAGCGTGACTTCGTCGGTGGTGTACGCCTGGCTCTACAACGGTACCGGTGGGAGCCTCCTGTTTCCGATGCTGGCTCACGCGCTCGGAAATCTTCCCCCCATCGTCACACCGTCGACGGAAGTCTGGTGGGGACTCCACTACGCGAGCCAGGTGCTCGTCGTGCTGTTCGTCCTGGGGCTGATTCTCGTGTACGGACCCGCGTATCTCGCACCGAGGGTTCCGACAGAACTCGTTCCGGGGCGGCTGTCGGATACAGATGGACGTCGGCGTGATGGTTCGCTGACCGCCCGGCGTCGGTGATCGCTCCTCGCCGACGATTCTCGTCCGGGACCGGGCGACCCGTCTTGGAGTCGGGCGTCACCGCCTTCCGTCGGCGGAGGCCCCTTTGCGAGACCGGGAGTCGGACGCGGAATCGGACATCGGGGGGCGCCGTCCGCTCTCGGGCGTCGGATCGGCCGCCGTTCGTCGCCAGGCGTACCTAACATGTTATGGAACGGGTTTAGGGGGTATAGGCACCCTTCTACACACACATCGGCACATCCGTGCCGCCCACATCACCATGTCCCAGACCGCGTTCACCGTGACCGAGGCGTACCCGAGCACCGCCGGCATGACCGCGAGCGAGCGTCACCGACTGCTGGAGGACGACCACCGGCGACTGGCGCTGGAGATCCTCGCCCAGGAGTACGACGTCGTGAGCCTGCGCCACCTGGCGGACGAGATCGCCGCCCGGAAGGGCGCCGAGGGCGACGAGGAGGTCCGCAAAGAGATCGGGATCGAACTGCACCACGTCCACCTCCCGAAGCTGACGGAGTGCGGTGCCCTCGAGTACGATCCGGACACCCACGAGATCCGTCGGTAGACGACCCCCCAGACCGACCGTCCGGCGACCCGGGTGATGGCTCTCTCGATCCGGACCCTCCGACGCGCGTACGACTTTGTTTTCGCGGACGTACCGCCGACAGCCGTGGCGCCCGCACCGCGCCGCAGCGCGACCGTCGGGCGAACCCCTCGAAGCGGCGCGGTCGGAGTTGGCTCTAGGGGGTGTCTAGCCGGCCGACCGTTTCGTACGCCACCCCTCGGCCGACCGCGAACCGACGGACAATCGGGTTAAACGGCGTTGAGCATCCCGCCCTCTCTTGGCCGTCTCGGACCAGTGGGCGCGTATGCTCCCCGGCATAGGCCGACGCGAGAGACGCCGGAAAGACGGACAGCGACGAGCGACGAGCGACCGACGGGGCCGCCGACTCCCGACGGCGCGACCGGGCCGCGTCCGCGACCGCCGCGCGAGGACACGATGGACGTAGTGATGTGTCTCTCGTGTGGTCGGTTCGTCGTCGCGATCCAGGAGGACGACGGACTCGTCCCCATCCGCGACCGCTGCCGAGAGTGCGGCGGGACGAGCTTCAAAGACATGCGAACGGGCGAGCGGATCCACACCGACTCCGGGGACAGGTCATGAGGAGTCGGACGGAAGGGAATTTGGAAGAAGGGTGCCAAGGGGGATCGGAAAGGAGGGGTGTCGGGAAGGGGAGGGAACGAGGGCGGACCCGCGGGGGATCAGGGCGGGCGCATCGCCCTCACCACGGCCTACGCCCGGGGACGTAATGTCGGTGACGGAGACGGTAGGACCCGTTGTAGTTATCGAACGATACTTACAGACGCCGTCGGGCCGCTCACGCTCCGTCGTCCAGGCCCAGCCCCAGCGTGTTCGCGGTTTCGACCCGCACCAGGTCCGAGCGCTCGCAGAGCGCCGCGATCGCCGGTTCCGGGAGGTCGACCCGGAGGGCGCCCGAGGCGAGTCGGTCGCGGACGACGCCGTCGAGGTCGCGAACCGCCGACGCGACGGCGTCCGCGGCGCCCGCCTCGGGTTCCACGACGAGGTCCGCGACCACGTCGGGGGCGGGATCGCGGCGGCGGCGTCGAACCGGGTGCGAGAGGTACGGCTCCGTCATCGTCCGATCGACGGGACCGGGCGAGAAAAACGTGACGCGGCGGGGACGGACGCGGCGTCCGACCGACAGAAGGCACTTACCCGGCCCGTCGGACGGGGGAACCATGAGAGTCCCCCGACGCGCCGTGTGCGCGGGCCTCGCGGCCGCGCTCGCCGGCTGTGTAGACGCGGCGCCCTCCCGAGGCGGAACGGACCCCACCGACGATCCGTCGTCCGAGCCTACCACCGCTGAATCGCCCGACGGACAGTCCACCACCGAACGGCCCACGACCGCCGACCCGCCCGCCTACGCGTCTTGCGACGGTGCGGCGACCGTCGGGACCGAATCGCTCCCCGCGATCCCCGAGTCCCTCACCGAGGCGCGGGTCGCGACGTACGTCGAGCGCGTCGAGCGCGCCGTTGTCCTCCCGCCGGCGTCCGAGCGCACCGACGGCTACGTCCAGATCGCCTCCGTCTCGACGGAGGCGGTCCTCCACGGCTTCCTCGCCCGCGTCGAGGTCACGGGCGGGTACTACAACCAGCCGAGGGAGGGGAACACGACCGCCACGGTCCACGCCGACCTGGGGACGCACGTCGGGAACTACTTCGTCAACGAGCGGGTCGTCCGCCGGATCCGGGACGACACCGGGGCGAGCGACCCGCGCGACGCCGGCGAGGTGCTAGTCTGCGAGGCCGAATGACGTCCGCCCCGCCTCGACGGCTGGAGCCACCGGCCGAGCCAGCGACTCCGGTCGGGCGCGCGGATGGCGCGGGCGGTCACTCGACGACGACCACGGCGCCTTTCATGCCGAGCGAGAGGTGGGGGACGCAGTGGTACAGCGCGACCCCCGGTTCGTCCATCGCGACAGTGTGCTCGGTGCCGGCCTCGGTGACGGGGTCGCCCGAACTGAACTCGTAGTCGGTCTCGCCGATCTGTCCGTCGGGGTCGGCCACGACGTTGTGCGCCCCGCCCTCGCCGGTCCAGACCCACCGGACCGTCGTGCCCGGGGAGACGGCCACCGCGGAGGGACCGAAGGCGAAGTACCCGCCGTTCCCCTGGGACCCGACGTCGATCTGGACCTCGTCGGACCCCCGCTCGTCGGTGATCGAGCCGTCGTAGGAGTCGTCGGCGCCGCCGACCTCCGTCTCGGTGAGCCACTGATCCACCGACGGGTAGTCGTCGACGCTGACCGAGCCGCCGCCGTTGGACTCCGTCGGGGTCTCGGCTGTGGTCTCGGTCTCGGTCTCGGCCTCGGTAGTGGTCTCGGTCGCCCCCTCGTCTTCCTCGCCACCGCCACCGCCCGTACAGCCAGCCAGTGCGATCAGGACGCCTGCACCTGCGGTCCCGAGTACTGTCCGTCGCGTCGGCTCACGCCCCGCTGGAGGAGAGTCCATCGACGTGCCTAGCGGCTCCGTAGAAAAGACAGTCACGCCAGTCCCTCCCCACGACGGTCTGTCCGTCACGACAGTCCGAGAAGCGAGTGCCGAGGAGACGCGAGTCGACGGCTGCGTGGTCGAGCCGTCCGACGGCGGGGCGGGTCAGTCGTCGGCCGCCTCGTCCGGGCGCTCGGCGGCGACGTCCTCCGCTCGATCGCCGGCGGGCGACTCCCTGGGCGACCACCGGAGTTCGATCGAGACGCCGCCGCCGGGGCGGAACGTCGACCCGCCGGCCTGCGTGACGACGTTGTCGGGCGGCGGCAGGGCCACCGACTCGTCGTCGACGGCGACCTCGACGCGGCGCCCCGAGTCCAGCAGCGCGGAGAGCCGATCGACGGCCGCGGTCACCGCCTCGCGATCCGGCGCGTCGCGGTCCTGCCGCGGTAGCCCGCCGAGCACGGGGGCGATGTCGACGTCGCGCGAGCGGTTCGAGAGCACGGCGTTGACGGCCGCGCCCAAAAGCACCACGAGCCCGGAGAAGTACAGCCACGTCAGGAGCACGAGCACGCCCGCGAGCAGGCCGCCGCCCGTCCCGCCGGCGGTCTTGTAGGCGACGTACACCTGGAACAGCGACTCGAACGCGGTGAGGCCGACGGCGGCGACGAGGACCCCCGGGAGGACCTCCCGGACGGCGATGTCGTCGGCGTCGGGGAAGACGTAGTAGATGGGGAACAGCGCGACCGCGAGCGCGGCGACGAGCACGAGCCGCCGGACGAGCCACAACCCGACGCCACCACCGTCGAGCGACACCGACGACTCGATCACGAGCGCGGCCACGACGGCGACCCCGAACGCCACGAGGACGAGGATCCCGTCCCGGAGCTGATCGGTGAAGGTGTTCTCGGACTCGGACTCGTAGATGTCCGAGAAGGCCGTGTCGAGGCCGCGGAAGATCCGGAGGGTCCCCCAGACGAGCACGGCGGCGCCGAACAGGGAGACGCCGGCGCCCGACCCCCGGAGTTCGGCGACGAGCACCTCGCTCGCGCCGGCGGTGAGCACGGCGCCGGTCAGGTCGAGGAACGCCGCTTGCAGGCTCTCGTCGCCGACGGTGGCGAGCACCGCGAGCACCAGGAGCAACAGCGGCAACAGGGAGACGAACGCGTTGTAGGCGATGCTGCCGGCCATGAACGTGAGCCGCTCGGCGCGGACCTCGTGGAAGACCGCCCGCCCGACGGTCAACGCCCGCTCCGTTCGTCGAGACATGTCCCGTAGACGGCGGTCGAGGGGAAAAACGGACACGACGGCCGGGGAGAAAGACGGGCACGACGACCGAGGGGAAAAACGGACACGACGGCCGGGGAGAAAGACGGGCACGACGACCGAGGTGAAAAACGGACACGACGGCCGGGGAGAAAAGCGGACGCCTCGGAGACTGTCCGGACGCGGGCCAACAGTGCCTTTGTGGTCGCCGGCCGTACGCCCGCCATGACGATCGTCGCACTCCTGAGCGTCGCGCCGGTGATCGAGGGGAGCATGGCGAGCGAGGTGGCCAGAGCCGTCGAGGCCCTGGACGACTTCGACGTCGGCTACGAGACGAACCCGATGGGAACCGTGATCGAGGCCGACGACGCCGACGAACTGTTCGCCGCGGCCGCCGCGGCCCACCGGGCCGTCGACGCCGACCGCGTCTCGACGTTCCTGAAGGTCGACGACAAGCGGACGAGCGACGACTCCGCGAGCGACAAGGTCGCCGCGGTCGAGCGCGAACTGGGCCGGGCGCCGCGGCGCGAGCGGTGACGTCCGGGCCGATCCCGCGAGGGAGCCCGCGTTTCGGCTGCCGGCACAAGGGCTAACCGAGGCCCCGGGCACTAGCCGCCCATGGGGCCTGACGGGACCGTGAACTCGGCAGTCGTGGACGAATCGCGCCGGGACCTGAGCAGGCTGGACGTGCTCCACGAGCGGATCTGGCTCACGGGTGATCGTGGCCTGGTCGCCGCGGGGGTGCTCGCCGGCGTGCTCGTCGTGACGACCGCCGTCGAACTCCTGTTGGACCCCACGACCGGTCACTCCGCCCCGCTGTTCCACATGGCGAGCGCCATCGTCGGCGGTAACTTCACGCTGATCACCATCGTGATCTCGATCACACAGCTCGTCGTCTCACAGCAGTTGAGCGCGCCGGGCGAACTCCGGGCGGAGATCGAGGGCACCGTCGAGTACCGCGACGCCTCCATCGAGCTGCTGGAGGAGGACACCGCGCCCGTGACGGCCCCGGCGTTTCTCGAACGCCTCCACGGGGGCGTGCTGAACTCGATCGACGACCTGCGCGACGGGGTGACGGATCGCGATCCCGAAGTCGCATCGGCCCTCGACGATCTGCTCGACGGGATGGACACCCAGATCGAGAAGACGAACCGCCTGCTACAGGACCGCGATTCGGACATCTTCGACGCGCTCGTGGTCACGCTCGACACCAACTACTCGGTGGACATCCAGCGGGTGTGGGGGTTTCTCGGCGCGCACGGGGAGACGCTGGACGACCGAACCGCCTCGTCGCTCTCGTCGCTCGTCACGCGCCTCGAGCAGATCGACATCGCCCGCCAGTACCTCAAGACGCTGTACATCCAGGAGGAGCTGTCGCGGCTCTCCCGCGCCCTGCTGTACGTCGGCGTCCCCTCGGTCCTGTCGGGGCTGGGGCTCCTGCAGATGTTCGTCGCCACCGACGCGGGAGCCTTCGACCCGATCCTGCTCTCGGTGTTCGTCCCGGTGTTCGTCACGATCGGCGCAGCGCCGCTGGCGGTGCTGTTCGCGTTCGTCCTCCGCCTGTCGACGGTCGCGGAGCGCACCGTCGCCGTCACGCCGTTTACCACCCCCACGCAGGAACACCAGCCCGAGCTGAAGCCGGCAATCGACGACGCGTACGCGGGCGAGGACTGACTGACGACGACGCGGACGAGGACTGACCGTCGACGACGCGCGCCGACTGCCAACCCCTAAATGCGATGTCGTCCAACCTCGGGGCATGGAGAGCATCAACCGGATGGCGGTCGAGCTGGTCGATGAGGCGCTCGACTTCGCCGACGAGCTCGGCATCGCGGCCTACGAGCTCGACTCGGGGGCGACCGTCCTCGACTTCGGCGTCGAGGCCGACGGCGGGATCGAGGCCGGACTGCTGCTCGCGGAGATCCAGACCGCGGGCCTCGCCACCGTCCAGTCCGGGATGGAGCGGGTCGCCGGCGCGTCGCTGCCCCACGTCGAACTGGTCACCGACCACCCAGCCCTCGCGCTGCTGTGCTCGCAGAAGGCCGGCTGGGAGCTCGAGTTCGACGACTTCGACGCGCTGGGCAGCGGCCCCGCCCGCGCGCTCGTCGGCGAGGAGAGCGAGTTCCAGTCCGTCGGCTACTACGACGAGTTCGACCTGACCGTCCTGACGATCGAGAGCCACCTCCTCCCCGGCGACGAGGTGGCCGAACACGTCGCCGACAAGGCGGGAGTCGAGCCCAGCGGGGTGTTCCTCCCGACCTACGCCACCGGGTCGCTCGCGGGGTCCGTGAGCATCGCCTCCCGCGTGGCCGAACAGGCCACCTTCCGCCTGTTCGAACTGGGCTACGATCCCGACGACATCGTCTCCGTCTCCGCGACCGCCCCGGTCGCGCCGGTCAGCTACGACGAGGGTATCGCCATGGCCCGGACGAACGACGCGCTGGCCTACGGCGGGCGCGCCTACATCCACGTCCGCGAGGAGTTCGACGCCTTCGACGAGGTCCCCTCCACGGCGACCGACGCCTACGGCCACCCGTTCTACGACATCTTCGAGGACGCCGACTGGGACTTCTACGAGATCGAATCCTCGGTGTTCGCGCCGGCGCAGGTCACCATCGACGTGGCCGACGGGCCGACGCACGTCCACGGCGAGACCCGCGAGGACATCCTCGCCGAGTCGTTCGAACTGGACTGACCGTCTCGCTTCCCGAGCGCCCGACTCCACACGCTCCGCAGCCCCACACCGCGCACCCCCACACCGCGCACCCCCACACCGCGCACCCCACGCCGCCATGCGCTTCAAACTCGTCCCGCCCGCGCCCGATTCGCTCGACGCCGTCGCCGACGCCCAGCGCGCCGTCCCGCTCGTCCCCGGCACCGAGGACGACTGCACCGAGCGGCTGCTGCGCCGGCTCGACCTCCCGAGCCCCGACGTCGCCCGCACCTGGCTCACCTTCCTCCGGGCGCTCGGCCTGGCCGTCGAGGGCGACCGGGGATTCCGCCGGCTGTCGACCGAGCCGACCCCGGACCGCCTCCGCGCGGCGCTCCTCGCTCGCGTGTTTCTGGCGCGGGAGGTCGCCGGGGCGGTTCGGCGGGCCGAAGGGCCAGTCACCGCCGACGCGGCGTTCGACGCCGTCCGCGACCGGGTGCCGACCTGGGAGCGCCACAAGAACCCGCGGACCTGGGAGGCGGTGTGGCGCGACCGGGTCGGCGATCTGCTGGAGTGGCTGGCGCTCGTCGGTGCGGTCGAACGGGGCGAGGAGGGGTACGTCGCTTCGAGCGACGACGAGACGTGAGACGAGAGTGGCGGGTAGGAAACGGTTGAGGGAATAGTGGATCGGCCCCGCCGAAATGCAATCTTCTCGGCATTTTCACGATGAAACAGCCGTCAGGTAGCTCTGCGAACATACTGCCGAGACTCTCTACCAATTCGCGGACATAATCGTCAGACCGTGCTGACCACAGCGCGTAGCCAGCAATCGATGCTTCAGACGGGTCTACCCGGACCGCTCGCTGAACCCGGGTTTCTCACAGGGTGGGCTGTTCTACGTGTTGCTCCCAAAACTCCGGGTCCTCGTACTTTGCATACGTCGTTCGATGGCCAAGTCGGCGCCCCACCGGTGCGAAGACGGTAGCCAGGGGTCGGGTTACGGCTGGAGGGGGTGACACGAACACTGTGTCGTCCATCAATTCGTCGGTCAACACCATCGCCTGGAGAAATCTCGGCCGTCCCGAATCGCGGACTTTTCCGTCGTGGGTGAGACCGAATAGCGTCCTGATGAGGCGGAGCGTTTTCCCCGGCGGCCGGACGGTCCCGATGGTTGCGGCGAACCCGTCGCCATCGTGGCGGGGTTTGTGAACCGTGCCGGCCGGGATGGTGTGTGATTCCCCCGCTGAAACGCGGTGAGGGGTGCCTTCGACGACCGTCAATTCTCCCGAGAGAACGTCGAAGGTCTCCTCGTACCCGACGTGGTAGTGTGCCGCTGGCCCCTCGCCAGCGATCAGGTACAGTGCGCTGTGATACTCACCGCCCGTGTCCTCGGGGGTTTCGAGTTCGGCGACCCACTCTTGGGAGACCGGATTGGAGACCAGGGATCCGGTTCGTTCACGGAGCTTCTCGGCAACTATCCCCTCTGGATCGACGGCGAAGCCGCTGTCAGGGATTGGCTCGCCCTGTTCGTCGAGCGTCCTCCCCACTTGGACGGTTGCCATGCTAGTTACTAGCATGGCATTTGTATTGAAGATTTGGCCGTAGAGCTGCTGAACACGGTGATACTCTGAACTCCCGGAGTCCTCACCCGGCCATCCGAACCTGTTTCAAATCCCCGGGAACGGAACACGCGTTCAAGAACACGGGACCTGCCGAAGTGATCAATATCCATCGACCGGCGATGCGGTTCGAGGAGTTCTTCCGGCGGTTCCACAGGCTAAAAACCGAACGTGGAGTGTCGATGCCACCGAACGGTCCCAGATCGTCGATCTTGCTCGCCATACTGCTCGTCGAACACGAAGAGGAACAGGTCGCCGTTCGCCCGCCCCACTGGGAGTTCAGAGCGCTGGCAACGCTCGGGAACCTGCTCGGCTACCGGCTCCCGGACTGATTGATCGAGATGCATCGAGGCCGAATCCGGTGCGGTCGTCCCCGAGACGGTCCCCTCGTGTGTTGACTCTACCCTGTACCTCTCAGGGGGATGGATCGGTAAGTCGTTTGAACTTCATCTCGTCTCCGAGTACATCGATCTGTAGCGCGTACTGATCGCTCACCGTCCAGTCGTCGCTCCCAGAGAGGCCGGATCGCAGCTCGACGGCGAACCGGTACGTTTTCTCGGGTTCCAGTTCGCTCGTGAACTGGCTACAGGGGTCGCTTCGCGTGGTCTCTGCCGCCGTGTCCGTCCGCGCCCCCGAAAGGACGAACGGTGCAGAGGAGACGACGTCGTCGTTTCGGGGGTCGGTCACGCGGTATTTTCCCGCTTTCGGGCTCGCCGTCCGGTTACACAGTAGCGTTCGTACTTCGCGAGTCGTCCCGTCCAGACAACCCGCGATACCGAGGGTCGAACACCCGAGGCAGGCGAGGAGGGCGCGCCGATTCACGGCGCTTCTTCTCGGGTGTTCCTAAAGGGTCTTCCGACGAATACGGGTCAGACCGGCTCCCCGAAGGCGTACACCGTCTGGTGGCTCGTCACCTCGACCTCGGCGAAGTCGCCCGGCTCCAGACCGTACTCGGAGGCGTTCTGTACGACGACCTGCCGGTAGGCCGAGTCGCGGCACTTCACCGAGTCGCCGGTTCCCTCCTCGACCACCAGCACTCCGCGGCGGTCCCCGACCATGTCGCCGTAGGTCTCGGCCATCAGGTCCATCTTCAGGTCGGACATGGCCTTCGAGCGCTCCTTCTTTTTCGTCCCGCCGAGACCCTTCAGGTCGGCGGCGTCGGTGCCGGGGCGCTTCGAGAAGCGGGTGACGTTGAGCTTCTCGGGGCGCGTCTCGCGGAGGAGCGCCATCGACTGCTCGTGGTCGGCGTCGGTCTCGGTCGGGAAGCCGACGATGAAGTCCGTCGCCAGCGTCCACTCGCCGAGCGCGTCGTCGAACGTCTCGACCACCTCGACGAACTCGCGGACCTGGTGCTGGCGGCGCATGTCGCCGAGGACGTCGTCGCTGCCCGACTGCACGGGGACGTGCAGGAAGTCGTAGAGCTTCTCGTTTTCCGCGAACACCGCGGCGAGTTCGTCTCGGATGCCGTGGACGCCCTTGGGGTTCGCCATGCCGACCCGGACGCGGAAGTCACCGTCGATGGCGCAGATGCGGTCGAGCAGTTCGGGGAGCTTCCGCTCGCCGGTGTCCCAGCCGTAGACGCCGGTGTCCTGGCCCGTGACGCGGAGTTCCTTGGCCCCGGCGTGGACGAGCGCGCGGGCCTTCTCGACGTTCGCCTCGACCGGCGGGGAGTCGATCTTCCCGGTCGCGTGCTTGGTGATGCAGTACGAGCAGTCGCTCATGCAGCCCCGGGCGATGGGGAGGATGCCGACGACGCCGTCGAGGATCGGCTCCGGGGCGCCGGCGTCGTCGCCCGCGCTGTCGGTCCCCGCACCGACTCCCGGAGCGCCGGTCGACGCCGCGGGCGCGCCGGGGGTGGGACACTCGCCGTTGCGCACGACCTGCGCCACCTCGTCCCAGTGGCAGACGCGCGCGTCGACGCCCTCGGCGCGGAACTCCTCGCCCTGGGCGAGCGCCATGCAGCCCGTGACGACGAGGTCCGCGGTCTCGGATTCGAGTTCTTTGGCCCGGCGGAGCATGTTGCGCTCCGTCTTCTCGACCACCGTGCAGGTGTTGAGGATGGCGACGTCGGCCTCGGCCGGGGAGTCGACGGGGCGGTGGCCGCCGTCCCGGAGCGCCCGCTCGATCTGGCGGCTCTCGCCCCGATTGGCCGTACAGCCGTACGTCTCGATGTGGTACCGGGCCATTCGCGTAGGGTGTCGACCCGCCGCGAGCAAAAGCGCGACGGTCTCTCCCGGCGGCCGCCGTGGCGCCCCCCGGGCGACCGGACGGCGAGCGAATCAGCCGACGAGTTCCGCGACGATCGCCCGGCGTTTCAGCACGCCGAACCCCGCGGCGATGACCACGAATCCCGCGAACGCCGACGGGGAGAGCGCCTCGTCGAACAGGGCGTACCCCGCCACGACCGCCACGAGCGGGAAGAGATAGTGGATCAGATTGATCTCCACGGCGGATCGCCGGGCGAGCAGCGTGAAGTAGACGACGTACGCGAGCGCGGTCGAGACCACCGTCAGATATCCGAGCGCGAGCACCACCGTGGCGGTTATCGTCACGTCACCGGGCGCCTCGCCGATGGCGGGGCTGAGCGCGTGCATCAGTCCGGCGCCGAGAAGCATCGACCACGCGGTGACCGCGGGAGTGGAGATGCCGTTCTCCGCCCGCCGGATCAGGACGCTCCCCAGCGCGGTGCCGATCGCCGCGACGAATATGATCAGCTTCCCGAGGACGCCCTCGCTGAACAGCGAAGCGGACCCGGGAACCATGACGAGGAGCACGCCGACGAATCCGATGCCGAGCCCCGCGAGGCTCTTCCCCGACACCCGGTCTTCCGGGACGAGAACCCACGACCAGGCGGCGGTGAAAAGCGGGATCAGGCCGGTCATCAACCCCGAGAGGGCGCTCGTGGTCAGCTCCTGCCCGACGTACCAGATCCCCTGTCCGACGGGGATGAACAGGGCCCCGCCAGCCGCGATGGCGAGTGCGTCGCCGCGGGTCGAGGGTCGCCAGCGATCGGTCGCCGTGAGCGCGTAGCCCAGCATGAACAGCCCGGCGAGGTCGAACCGGACGGCCGCGATCAACAGCGGCGGGACGTGGGGGAGGGCCGCCTCGACGGCGGGGAACGCCCCGCCCCACATCGCCGTGAGGGCGACGAACAGCCCGAGATCGCGGTACCCGGTCGAGTCCATGACCCCATTCTCGGGTGGAGAACCAAAAAACGGGCTCCGTCGCTGAATCGGGCGTCGACCGAGCCAGAAAGACCTATGCCGCGAGCGCCGGAGACGCGGAACGATGCCCTCCACGCCCACCGGAAACCGACGACAAACCGGGCCTCGACGCGACCGCCGCTCCGCCTCTCGACGCGACCGCCGCTCCGCCTCTCGACGCGGCCTCCTCCGCGGGCTCGCCGGCGCCGCCCTGGTCGGGACCGCCGGCTGTCTGGGCCTCGAGGAGTCTCCGTTCTCGGCCGGGACGGACGCGAACGCGGACTGGCCGATGGCCCGCCACGACCCCGCGAACGCCGCGTTCGCCCCCGACGCGGCCGCGCCGCGAACCGGCGTCGCCGAGCGGTGGGCCGAGGACGTCGGCTTCGACGTCCGGGCGCCCGCCGTCGTCGACGGGACGGTGTACGCCCCCGCCGCCGAGGGGCTGGTCGCCCTCGACGCCGAGAGCGGCGAGGAGCGGTGGCGGTTCGCGCCGACCGAACAGCCCTGGCCATCGCCGCCCGTCGTCCACGACGGCGTCGCCTACGTCACGATGGTCGACGACGACACGCTCCACGCGGTCGACGCCGAGAGCGGCGAGGAGCGGTGGCGCCTGGCCGGGAGCGGTCACGTCCACGCGAGCCCCCATCTGCTGGCGGGGCAGCTCGTGGACGACCCGGCGATCCTCGTCGGCGGCCACGACGGGGTCGTTCGGGCGCTCGGACCGGGCGGCGACGAGCGCTGGTCGGTCGACGCCTTCGGGAGCGTCCGCGCGATGGCATACGACGGCCGCGGCCTCTACGTCGGCACCGGCGGCGGCGAGGTGTACGCCTACTTCCCGGAGGAAGAGGCCCCGCCGCGAGAGCTGTGGCGCCGCAAGGTCGGCCCGCAGGTCGAGGGGATCGTCCCGACCGCCAACGGGGTCTTCGTCTCGACGTTCGGCGGCCCGCTCACCAACCTCCAGGACGGCGCCCACGCGGGGACCACCCGCTGGGTCGCAGAGGAGGCGCACGCCGGCTCACCGCCGGTCCACGCCGGGTCGTGGGTGTACAGCGCGGGCTGGGACTCGCTGTCCGCGCTCCGAACGTACGACAAGAACCTCCACTGGCGCGTCGGCGGGGAGTTCGGCAACGTCGGCCCCGTCGCCGCCGGCGACACGCTGTACGTCGCCGGCGAGGGCGCGATCCACGCGTTCGACCTCGACGGCGGCCTCGGCGGCGGCGGATTCACGGTCGACGCGAAGCGGTGGTCCCAGCCTATCGAGAGCGGCGGCATCCAGGGGCTCGCCGTCGGCGCCGGGGCGCTGTTCGTCGCCTGCGAGGGCCAGGAGGCGGGCGATCCCTCGCTGTTCTGTCTGGAACCGGCCTGAGCGGCGCCGGGCGGCGCCGGACGACGCCGACGGTCCCGTCCCGCCCGTCGTCACGGCGCGCTACTCCAGGAACCCCTCGACGATCTCGACGCCCGAGGAGGCGCCGATGCGCTCAGCGCCCGCGTCGAGCATCGCCTTCGCCTCCTCGTAGGAGCCGATTCCGCCGCTGGCCTTGACGGGCAGGTACTCCGCCATCAGTTCGACGTCCTCGACGGTGGCGCCGCCCGCGGCGAAGCCCGTCGCGGTCTTCACGAAGTCGGCGTCGGCCTCGACGGCGGCCTCGCAGGCCCGGCGGATCTCCTCGTCGGAGAGCAGCGACGTTTCGAGGATGACCTTCACCGGAATCGGCACCGCCGCGACCACCTCGGCGACGTCGTCGGCGACCGCGCCGTCCTCGCCGGCCGTGAGGCGGCCGACGTTCTGCACCACGTCGAGTTCCTCGGCGCCCTCGTCCCAGGCGACGACCGCCTCCTCGCGCTTGGCGTCGGTCGCGTGCTGGCCGTGGGGGAAACCGATCACGGTGGCGAGGGTCACCTCGGGCGCGTATTCCTGGGCCTCGGCGACGTAGCAGGGGGGGATGCAGGCGTTCATGCCGTACTCGGCCGCCTCGTCGAGTACCCGGCGGACGTCGGCCCAGGTCGTCGTCGGGCCGAGGACGGTGTGGTCGATGCGGGCGGCGAACTCCGAGCGGTCCATGGCCGGGGCGACGGCGGGCGAGGGCAAAAACCCGGTGGGCGCGTCGGAGGCGGGTCGCAGAGGGGAGGACGCTCGCGGTCCGGTGCGATGCCGGACTGCGAGACCCACCGGAGCGCACGGCCGCCGGTCAGGAGGCGGTCGCCGTGGGCGACGCCCCCGGCGTCGGACCGTTCCCGACCGCGCTGAAGTTGATCCGGCGTGGATCGGTCTCGACTACCGTCCCGTCGTTTCGGCACGGCTCGTCGGTGCCGAGGTCGAACTCCCCGTTTCCATCGGAGTCGCGGTAGGCCCGGACCAGAACCACGTGCGAACCGGTCAGCGGCTCGTCGAGCGGGACGCCGTCGCCGTCCGCGGTCACGCCGTAGTCGACCGCTCGCGTGGTGACGTGAGTCGTCCCGAGGACCGTCCCCTCCTCGAACGCGACGAAGAAGACGCTCGCGTTCGCCTCGACCGTGTAGCCGATGGCGATCCTGTCGGGGCCCCACGCCGTCTCCCCAGGGGTGCCGAGGCCGTAGAACGAGACCCACTTCGCACAGCCGGCCGTCGCGCCGGGCGACGGCGACCTCGCAGTCGCTGTCGGGGTGGTCGCCGTCGTGGCGGGGGGCGCAGTCGTCGGCCGAGTCGGGGAGTCGCTCACGCCGCCGAGGCAGCCGCCAAGAACCAGGAGGACGGCCAGCGCGCCGAGGACCGTCGGTCGGGAGGGGGCCATATCGGTCCCTCGTTTCGCGACCGAAAAGCGGCTACGGTGACTCAAAGAATCCCTTGATTCACCGGCCGGCGGTCGTCGCCACGCCCGATGGCGATCCGCGGGGATCGATCCGCGCCGGTCCGGGAGCCGCGGGCTGACGACGGGCCGCGCCTTCCGTAACCCCTTAGGCCCGCCCCCGCGCGGTGTGGGGCATGGCGATACTCCCGGAGGGCTTCGGCCTGCCGCCGCTGCCGTACCTGCTCCTCCTGGCGATCGGGGTCGCGGTCGTCGGAGTGGATCTCCGGCGTCGGCGACCGGCCGTGACCGAGCACACCGTACTCGCGCTCGCGGCCTGGATCCTCGTCGGGTCGGTCGCGCACGTCCTGTACGTCGTCCGGGCGCTCCCGCCGCTCGTCCGCCCGCTGGCCGGCACCCCCGCGGTGTACGTCACGGTCGCGGTCGTCGCCGGGGCGGTCTGGACGCTGACCGATCGGTTCGACCCGGAACGCGTCCCGACGATCCTCGCCGCGACCGGCCTCCTGGTGGCCGTCCCGCTGGCGGCGTGGGCCCTGCTCGTGGGCGCGATTCGGGGGACGCTGGCGGTGGCCTGGCCGGCCATCGGGCTCGTCGCCGCGGCCGTCGTCGGGGCGGCGGCCTGGTACGCGCTGCTGGCCCTGCGGCCGGGGGTCGCGGCGACCGGGCGCGTGGGCGGGCTCACCCTCGGCGGCCACGCGCTCGACGGGGTGTCGACCGCCCTCGGCGTCGACCTCCTCGGCTTCGGGGAGCGCACCCCGCTCTCCCGGCTCGTGATCGACTTCGCCGCCGGCCTGCCCACCGCGGACCTGCTCGGCGCGGGGTGGCTGTTCGTGCTGGTGAAACTGCTCGTCGCCGGCGGCGTGGTCGTCCTGTTCACCGACTACGTCCGCGAGGAGCCGGCCGAGGGCTACCTCCTGCTCGGCCTCGTCGCCGCCGTCGGCCTCGGCCCCGGCGCGCACAACCTCCTGCTGTTCTCCGTCGCGGGCGGCGCCTGAACGGCCGATCCCGCTATGGGTATCCCGATCCCGGCGAAAGCGTCAGGCCGTCGCGGCCCGACGCCCCGACCGTGCAGGTGATCGTCCACGGCGGCGCCGGCGACGAGTCCGATGAGCCGGCGCGCCGACAGGCGGTGCTCGACGACGCCGCGGCGGCCGGGGCCGGGGCGACCGGCGTCCTCGACGCGGTGACGGCCGCGGTCGAGGTGCTGGAGGCGGACGCGCGGTTCAACGCGGGGCGCGGCGGCGCGATCCAGTCCGACGGGCGCGTCCGAACCGACGCCGGCGTCATGACGAGCGACCGGGCGGTCGGCGCGGTGGCGGGCCTCGACGGCGTCACCCACGCCGCGCGCGTCGCCCGCCTCGTGCTGGAAGAGACGCCGCACGTCCTGCTCGCGGGCGATCCCGCGGTCGACTTCGCTCGCGCCCACGACGTCGCCGTCGAGGACCTCACGACCGACGCGACGCGAGCGCGGTTCGCCGAGGCCGACCCGCCGGGTGGCGACGCCCGGGAGCACCTCGCGTGGGTCCTCGAGCGGTTCGGCGTCGACCACGACACCGTGGGCGCGGTGGCGACCGACGGCGAGGCGTTCGCGGCCGCGACGTCCACGGCGGGGCGGTGGTTCGCGCTCGCCGGTCGGGTCGGCGACGTCCCGCAAGTCGGCGCCGGCTTCTACTGCTCGCCGGCGGGCGGGGCGAGCGCGACCGGGGCCGGCGAGGACATCGCCCGCAGCCTGCTGGCCCGCCGCGCGGTCGGGCACCTGGAGCGCGGCGCCGACGCCGCGACCGCCGCCGAGCGGGCGATCGACGAGTTCGCAGACCTGACCGACTCGCGCGCCGGCGTGATCGTCCGCGGCCCCGACGGGAGCGGGCGCGCGTTCAACACCGAGGCGATGCAGACGGCGGAGGCGGAGCGGTGAGCGGGGGGAACCGGGGGATCGATCTGCCCCTCAGCGGTCGAACCGATCGGTGAACACGTCGTCGAGGTCGATGCCGGGATCGCGCCGGCGGGGGCGGTCGCCCGACAGCGACTGGTCGTCGTCCGGCAGCGCCGCCGTCGCCCGCGCCATCAGTCGGTTGTGGGTCGCGGTCGGCGCCTCGCCCGGCGCCGGGCGGCATTGCTCGTAGCTCCCGTCGGCGCGCATCACCCAGCGCTTGCGGTCGTCGGCCAGCATCAGGTCGAGGACGCGCCGGAGTTCGTCCCGGAGGCCGGGGTCCGTGACGGGGGTGACCGCCTCGACGCGGCGGTCGAGGTTGCGCGTCATCCAGTCGGCCGAGCCGACGTAGTACTCGGGGTCGCCGCCCGCGTGGAAGTAGTAGATGCGCGAGTGTTCGAGGAAGCGTCCGACGACGGAGTGGACCCGGATCGTCTCGGAGAGGCCCGCCAGGCCCGGGCGGAGCCGACAGATCCCGCGGACGATCAGGTCGATCTCGACGCCGGCCCGGCCGGCCTGGTACAGTTCGCGGACCATCCCGGGGTCCTCCAGGGCGTTCAGTTTGATGACGATTCGGGCCTCCCGACCCTCGCGGGCGTTCGCGGCCTCGCGGCGGACGAGTCGGGTGAACTCCTCGCGCATGTTCTCGGGGGCGACGAGTAGCTTCCGGTACCGCTCGTGGAGCGAGTGGCCCGTGAAGAAGTTGAACAGTTTCACGAGGTCCTGGCCCACGTCGCGGTCGGCGGTGAGGACGCCGAGGTCGACGTAGGTCTTGGCCGTCTCGGAGTGGTAGTTGCCGGTGGCGACGTGGGAGTAGAGCCGGACGCTGTCGTCCTCTTCGCGAACCACGAGGGCGGTCTTCGAGTGGGTCTTCAGCCCGATGGTACCGTAGGCGACGTGGATGCCCTCCTCCTCCAGGCGCTTGACCCAGCGGAGGTTGTTCTCCTCGTCGAAGCGGGCCTTGAGTTCGACCATCACGGCGACCTGCTTGCCGTTCTTGGCCGCCTCGATCAGCGACTCGATCACCTGCGAATCGGCGGCGGTGCGGTAGATGGCGGCCTTGATGGCGAGCACGTCCGGGTCGGCGGCCGCCGCGTCGAGGAACGCCTGGACCGTGTGGGTAAAGGAGTGGTACGGGTGGTGGACGAGCACGTCCCTGCGCCGGATCTCGGCGAACAGGTCGGCGGGGCGTTCGGGGTCGATACCGACGAACCGCGGGTGGGCCTTCGGCGTCCACGTCGGCAGTTTCAGGTCCGGGTACTCCAGGTCGAGCAGGTCGACGCAGTCGCGGTAGTCGAGCAGGCCGTCGAGTTCGAACACCTCCCGCTGGTCGACGTCGAGTTGCTCGACGAGCAGCGACCGCACGCGGTCGGGCATGTCAGCCGAGACCTCCAGGCGGACGACGGTGGCGAAGCGCCGCTGGCGGATGACGTCCTCGATCATCTCGATCAGCCCCTCGGCGACCTCCTCGTTGCGGCGGACCTCCGCGTTTCGCGTCACCCGGAACAGCGAGGAGTCCACGACCTCGACGTTCGGAAAGAGCAGGTCGAGGTTGGCCTCGATCACCTGCTCCAGCGGGACGAACGCGTCGCCCTCGACGCCGTCGACCGGGACGAGGCGCGGGCGGTTCTTCGGGATCTTCACCCGCGAGAACTTCTCGTCGGCCCTCCCCCCGTCGGGGCCGTCGTCCCCGTCTCCACCGTCGCCCGCGGCGCCGGCCTCGGTGGCGGTCGGCGCGTCGGCGTCGGCCCCTCCGTTTCGACCGTCCCGCGTCAGCACCCCGAGCGACAGCGAGAGGTTGGAGATGAAGGGGAAGGGGTGGGCGGGGTCGAACGTGAGCGGGGTGAGCGTCGGCATCACCGACGACTCGAAGTACGCCCGGAGGGACGCCCGGGCGTCGGCGGAGAGGTCGTCGTGGTCGACGATCCGGATCCCCGCGTCGGCGAGCGCCGGCCGGACGAGGTCGCGGTAACACCGCGCCTGCTCGGCGAACATCGCGCGGGCGGTGTCGAGGATCTCCTCCCACTGCTCGCGCGGGCTGCGGCCGTCCGGCGTCTCTTCGGTGACGCCGGCGTCCATCTGCTGTTTGAGCCCGCCCACCCGCTTCATGAAGAACTCGTCCATGTTCTGGGTGAAGATGGCGAGGAACTTCACCCGCTCCAGCAGCGGGTTCCGCTCGTCGATGGCCTCGTACAGCACACGCTGCTGGAACTGCAGGTCGGAGAGTTCGCGGTTGAGCTGGTACGCCGGGTCGTCGAGGTCGACGGCGTCGGGGTCGTGCGCCCCCAGGATCCGCTGGCCGTTCGTCCGCACGCCCCGGTTCGGCGCGTCGGACTCGTGGTAGAGGCTGCTGTCGGGGGCGGCCGCCACCGGATCGGCACCGGCCGCTTCGGGGGCTTCGGCGTCCGGGGGGGCTTCGGCGTCGGGAGCGCCGTCAGCGTCCGGAGCGTCGTCGGCGTCGGGAGCGCCGTCAGCGTCCGGAGCGTCGTCGGCGTCGGGAGCGTCGTCGGCGTCGGGAGCGCCGTCAGCGTCCGGAGCGTCGTCGGCGTCCGGAGCGTCGTCGGCGTCCGGGGCGTCCGCTGCGTCGGCACCCCTCGGCCGGGCTTCGGACTCGGGATCGGACCCGGGGTCGGACTCGGGATCGGACCCGGGGTCGGACTCGGACCCGGACTCCCCGCCCCCGGCACTCCCGTTCGCCCCCTCCGGAGCCATCTCGTCGGTCATTCGCGGCGAGGGGCCATCAGTCACCCGCCGCCGCGGGGCGGCGCGGATCGACCTCGCGGTGCGGGGTCACGAACTTCGAGTCCGGGCGCTCCTGGACGGTTCGCCCGAGGTCGACCTGGACGAACTCCTCGGCCCGCCAGTCGTAGGCGGTGAGCGCGCCCCCGTAGACGCAGCCGGTGTCGAGGCCGACGGCGTGCTCGCGGGCGACGGGGGCGGCCAGCGGCGTGTGGCCGAAGAACACCGTCTGCGGGCCGCTCCACTCGTCGAACCAGAGCGGGCGCTCGTAGCCGCCGTCGCCCGCGAGCGACCGGACGGTCTGGAGGTCGTCGACGGTGTGGGCGTCGAGGGGTTTGCGGGGGTCGACGCCGGCGTGGACGACCAGCGCGTCGGCGAAGGAGACGGCGAGCGGGAGGTCGGCCAGCCACTCGCGGTCGGCGGCCGTCAGATCGTCGGGGTCCTTCTCGCCGCGGAGGATCTTCTCCTCGTTGTTGCCACGGACGCTCAACAGGTTCGGCGCCGAGCGCACGCGCGCTACCACGCCGTGGTTGTCGGGTCCCTTCCGGACGAGGTCGCCGACGAACACCACGAGGTCGTCGTCGGTCACCGAGAGCGCGTCAAGCAGCGCGTCCAGTTCGCGGCGACAGCCGTGGACGTCGCCGACGACGTACACCCGGTCCCAGTCGTCGACGTCGACGCGCCGGTGGGCGGCCTCGATCTCCTTCCCGAAGCGGGGGACGGACATGTGAGTACCGTGTAACGTCGCCGGACGGCATAAACGGTTGCTAAGTTCGGTATTGCGAGGTATATAGTCAGAGCGGGAGTTGGGGAGTGGCGCTTGCGTGTGCCGGGGGGGACGTGTACTCGCGACGTCCGCGAGCCGTGTGCTTTTGCCCGCGGCGCCCCTCTCTCCCCCATGGCCGAATCAGACGCGAGCCAGGACATCCCCGAGACCGAGGACGAGTGGCGCGAACGACTGACCGAGGAGGAGTACCGCATCCTTCGCGAGGCGGGGACCGAATCCCGGTTCAGCGGCGAACACGTCGACCGAACCGACGACGGCACGTACGTCTGCGTCGGGTGCGGAGCGCCGCTGTTCGACTCGGACACGAAGTTCAAGTCGGGATCGGGGTGGCCCTCCTTCTCGGACGTCGACCCCGACCGGGTGGAGACGCGACCCGACACCAGCCACGGGATGCGCCGGACGGAGGTCGTCTGTGCGAACTGCGGCGGCCACCTCGGCCACGTCTTCGACGACGGTCCCGACCCGACCGGCAAGCGCTACTGCATCAACTCGGTGGCCCTCGACTTCGATCCGGAGGACTGAGAGCGCAACCGACCGCGGTGAGCGGCTGTGACGACTTCGGTAAGCGGCTACGCCGACTTCGGAAAGTGGCTACGACGATCTCGGTGAGTGACCGCACCGACGGGCGCGGGGGAGCGCGGTGTCCGGCCCGCGAGACCGCCACGATGGACCGCCGAACCTGAAGTAGGCACCTCCTTACCGGCCCGCGACCGACGGCCGGGGCCTCCCGTCGCCCGCCCGATCCCGTGCGCGAACCACGCGATTTCACTCGCCGCCGCCGGCGGCGAGCCGGGTAGGCGACAGGTAACGCCGGGGCCGGCGTCGGACGGCCCGCCACCGTCGACCGATCGCGAACGCCGCATGCGCCGTAGCGCCCACGACGCGCCGGAAACCGAGACGTAACCGGCGTAAGTCTATTCATACTGATACTTCCCCGAGTCGTTGGGCAGGCTACATGTCCCGCGGCTACTCCACCGATCAACAGCGGTCCCCCACCTCGGCGTTCGGCCTCCTGCTGTTCGGCGTACTCGCCTTCGGCGGCGCCACCCTGTCCCCGACCTCCGCGATGCTGGAAGCGTCGACCACCGCGATGCTCACCGGCGGCCCCCTCGTCGGGGGCGGCGTCCTGGCGATGAGCGGCGGACTCCTGGTCATCAGCCTCGTCTCGATAGGGCTCGGATTCGCCCTGCTCATGCTGCGAACGTAGGCGTCGGCGGCGGTCCCAGGGTCAGCGACCATCCCGCCAGCAGTCGACGGTCACGGCCAGTCCGTCGCCCGCCCGCTCGAAGGGCGTGTCGAACGGCCGGGAGCGCTCGCGCATCGTCCGCCGGAGCCAGGCGGCCGCCTCGGCGTCGGCGCGGCGGACGGCCCGGTCGCGGATCACGACGGGGACGAGTCGCACGCGGGACGGGCGACCGTCGGCGACGGTCACCTCGAACAGGAAGCTACGGTCGTTTCTGAGTCCGGATTTCACCACGTAGTCGTCGACGAAGTCGCCGCAGTCGTGCAGGACGAGACCGCCGCGGTAGGCCTCGACGCCCTGGACGACGTGGGCGCTGTGGCCGTGGACGACGTCGACGCCCTCCTCGATCAGGTACCGGGCGAACCGCCGGTAACCGACGTGCGGAAGGGCGACCCAGTTCGGTCCCCAGTGGAGCGACGCCACCACGAGGTCCGGATCGGCCTCGCGCAGTCGGCCGAGGGCGGTTCGCACGAACCACCGCGTGTCGAGCAGGCGCGAATCGAGCGGCGCCACCGCGACGCCGGGGGTCGACGGACCCGCCGCGTAGGCGGGCGCCTGATCGGTGAGCGAGAGGAGGCCGATACGGACGCCGCCGACGTCGAAGACGGTCGGCGCCCGCGCGGCCGCGAGATCTGTCCCGGCTCCGGCGGCGGCGATCCCGCCGTCGTCGAGCGCGGCGAGGGTGTCCCGGAGGGCCGCGGGGCCGAAGTCCAGCAGGTGGTTGTTGGCGAGCGCGCAGCAGGCGACGTTGCCCGCCCGCAGCGCCGGCACCGCCCACGCCGGGTCGGCGCGGAAGTAGTAGCCCCGCCCGGGCGTCCGCTCCCCCCGCGTCGAGAGACAGCCCTCCAGGTTGGCGACGACGCCGTCGAGGGATCGGAGCCGGTCGTGGACCGACCCCCAGACCGCCGCGGGGGGGTCGTCGGCCCGGGCGGCGTCGACGTTCCGTCCGAGCATCAGGTCGCCGACGAAGCCGACCGTCGCGTCGGCGGTCCCGTCCCCCGGCGAGGGCGAGTCACACCGCCCGCCAGAGGCGACGGGCGACCCGAGACAGCCGGCGAGCGCCGTCGCACCGCCGGCGAGCGCCGCCGCTCCGCCCGCCAGCAGGCCGCGCCGCGTCGTCGACGCGGAGGCTCCCGGGACCACGGTGGACGCGGGGTCGGGGGCGAGTCTCAAAACCGTGTCGCCGCTGCGTCGCAGTCGCCGCTGCGTCGCAGTCGCCGCCGCGTCACAGTCGCCGCCGTGCCGACTCCCGTCCGGCAGCCCGCTGCGACGGCCCTTCCGACGGCCCGCCGACAGGTCGATAGGCGCGGGGGTCGAATCGGGGGGTATGGAACCGTCGAACGCGACCCCGACGGCGTCGGAGTCGACAGGTGGCCTGGCGGGGATCGCCGCCACGCTCGACCGGGTCAGGCGCGTCGCGTGGTGGATCGGCGCCGCACTGCTGGCCGCCGTCCTGGTGATCGCCGCGGCCGGGGCGCTCGCACACGCCGGGGGCGACGCGGTCGCCCTCGCCGCGGCCCTCGTCGCGGCCGCGCTCGGCGCGCTCGTGTTCGCCGCCGCGGCCGTCCTCGACGCCTGACGCGCGGGTCGGACGCGAGGCGAGTGTGTGTCTCGGTACCGTGCGTCTCCGGAGGTTTAAACGTGTGCCGGACGTAGATGAGGCGTGAGCGAAGAAACACAACAGCGACGAAACCTCCGAATGCCGAACGACGACGAACTGTTCGCGGTCGTCACCGAACACAACGGCGGCAACCACGTCCGCGTCCAGTGCGAGGACGGACAGAACCGCATGGGACGCATCCCGGGGCGGATGAAGTACCGCACCTGGATCAACGAGGGCGACGTCGTCCTCGTCGAACCGTGGGACTGGCAGGACGAGAAGGCCAACATCGAGTGGCGCTACAGCGGGCAGGACGCCGACCAGCTCCGGCACGAAGGCCACATCGACTGATCGCGGATTTCCGACGGTAGCGCGCGTCGTTCTCCGACCGACCTCCGACCGAGCAGCGGCGACGCCGCGCTGAGTTTCCGCTGACGGGCGCCGGCGCCGACGGGTTTTTCTCTCTGACCGGGGACCACCATCCGTGAGCGAGCCCGCCGACGAGAGCCGGTCGTCCGACGTGGAGCCGTCGCCAGACGGGAATGGGTCGCCTGACGGGAATCGGTCGCCAGACGCGGGGGACTCGCCCGAGGTGACGCGGCGGTCCTACGCGCTCGTCTGCGTGGGCGCGCTGAGCTACACCTGCCTGCTGTTCCTCTGGTTCTCCCTGCCGGCGTACCTCTCGACGATCATCGCGGAGACGGGGCTCACCGGGACGCAGGCGGGCGTGCTGGCCGGGGCCATCCCCCTGACCTACGTCCCGCTCGCGTTGTTCTCGGGGCTGGCCGTCGACCGGATCGGCCCGGGCCGCAGCCTCACGGTCGGCCTGATCGTGGTCGGCGTCGCCCAGATCGGTCGGAGCGCCGCGACCGGCTTCCCCTCCCTGCTCGCGCTCACCGTGTTGCTCGGCGTGGGCGCGACCGCGATCACCTTCGGCCTCCCGAAGCTCGTGTCGGTGCTGTTCCCGCCCGGGCGCACGGGGGCCCCCTCGGCCATCTACCTCGTCGCCGCCTCGGCGGGGAACGCCATCGTCTACGGCGTCGGTCGCCCCGTCATCGGCCCGATGCTGGGCGGCTGGCGGCCCCTCTTTCTCTGGAGCGGCGTCGTCACCGTCGGCTACGCGCTGGTCTGGCTCGCCGCCGACCGGATCGTCGCCGCCGACCGGCGCGAGGCGAGCGAGGGGACGGGGTTCACCCTCGACTCCGTCGGCAGCGACGTCCGGCGGATCCTCGCCCACCGCGAACTCCGCCTGATCGTGCTCGTGGCGACGATGTACCTGTTCATCGTCCACGGCCTGCAGGGCTGGCTCCCGACGGTGCTCGAAGCGCGCGGCGCCACCGCCGACCGCGCGGGCGGGATCACCAGCCTGGTCGTCGTCGGCGGCGTGGCGGGGACCCTCGCCGTGCCGACCCTGGCCGACCGCTTCGACGCGCGCAAACTCGCCGTGATCGGGTCGGGGATCGTCGCCTGCCTCGGCCTCCTCGGCGTGCTCGGCGGCGGGGTAGGGGCGCTCCTCGTCGCCGGCGTCCTCGTCACCGGCGTCGGGACCGGCGGCCTCTCGCCGCTCGTCCGGGCGATCCCCCCCGACCTGGACGAGATCGGCCCCCGGCTCACCGGCGCGGCGATCGGGTTCGTCTTCGCCGTCGGGGAGATCGGCGGGTTCGTCGGCCCTGTGCTGATCGGTACGCTCCGGGACGCGACGGGGTCGTTCACGCCGGGGCTCGCGGCGCTGGTGCTCGGCGGCGTCGCGGTCGCGGTCGCCGGCGCCCGGCTGTCGGAGGTGTAGGCGCGGCCGAGCGACCCGTCAGCGTCGGCCGCGACGGACGGTCCGTACTCGCCGAATACCGCGCCTTCGGGCCGCGTCCCCGTCGATCTGCCGGCAGGGTTATCTCCGCCGGTGACGAACTGTAGGGGATCATGAGACGACTCGACTGCCCCATCGACGGGTGCCACGCCGCGTTCGAGGCCGAGACCGACGACGAGATCATGGAACGGGCCGCCGAACACGCCGGCAAACGCCACCCCGACGTCGAGCTCGACGACGCGACGGCCACACAGATCCGGTCGAAGATCCTCACCGTCTGAGCGAGCCGGCCGGCGTGGCCGATCCACCGTTTTCGCCCGCCGAACACCAGTTTTCACCCGCCGAACGACGACAGCGTCGCGTCCCGCGTCTCCGCGAACAACCGCCTGACGCGACGCTCGTCCCACCCGAGCGGGGCGACGACCCTCACGCAGGCGCGGACGAGCGGTCGGCGTAGAAATCGAGATCGAGATCGGGTCGAGGTCGCGGGGTGCACAGTCCCGGTTCACCTCGAAGGCGAGGCGAACGCGCTCGGGTCCCGGCGGGTCGTCGTCCGCGACGACGTACCGGACGGACTGACCGGGCCGGCGATGGAACGGAAAGTAGACGGACAGCGGTCGAAACAGGGGAAGCTGGCTACACCTCGATGGAGAATCCGTCCTCGGCCGGCACGACCTCGCCGTCGAAGACCGCGGCGGCCTCCTCGCGGATCGCCTCGCGGTCGGGGTAGGGGGGGAAGTGGGTCAGGACGAGCGCGTCGACCCCGGCGTCGGCCGCGATCTCGCCCGCCTGGGTGGGGGTGACGTGGTAGTTCAGCAGCACCTCCTTTCGCGCCTCGTCGTACGGTTCGGTGTACCGTTCCCAGACGAACCCGTCGTCGGGCGCCTCGCCGACGGGCGTGATGCCGCAGGTCATGACGAGCACGTCGGCGTCGGCCGCGAACGCGGCGAGCCGGTCGATCTTCGCCGTGTCGGAGGAGAGCACGGCGGTCGCGCCCGTCTCCAGGTCGGTGAACTTGTAGCCGTACGTCTCGATGGAGTGCTCGACGGGGAGGGCCTCGATGCGAACGCCGTCGACCGCCGTCTCGAACCCCTCGGCGACGGGCGTCCAGGAGATGTTGTCGATTCCCTCGGCCGGGTAGCCCGCCTCCTTGCGGTACGCGAGGTCGCGCTCCCAGATGTCGTACAGCCCCTCGATCAGGTCGTCGGTGCCGGCGGGGCCGTACACCTCCAGGGACTCGCGGCCGGCGGTCCACCCGACGATGGCGAGGTGGAAAAACGAGAGGTTGTGGTCCATGTGGTGGTGCGTGAACAGGAGTCGCTCGATGGCGCCGGGATCGACCTCGTGGCGCAGGAGTTCGTAGACGGTTCGGGGTCCGCAGTCGACGAGGTACGGTTCGCCGCCCGCCTCGACGAGGATGGCGTTTCCGGCGCGATCCAGCGTCGGAATGGGGTTCGCGGTCCCGAGGAGCGTCACCTTCATCGGCCTCGACCCCCGCCCCTCCGCGCTCTGGACGTCATGGTTACTTCATGCTCGATTCCCCAATTATAGGTTCCGGCTCTGACCGCCGTCAGAGTACAACGTGAAATGTGTACATGCGTTCGCGAGAGTGAAACTTTTATCCGTGGGCGATCATCGCCGACCATGAAACGAGCCGGCGAGGGCGGAACGGAGACGGACAGCTCGACCCACGTCGAGGCGACGGGGAAGTCGCTCGCCATCCTCGAGTACCTCAAGGAGCAGGGTCCTGCCACGCTGTCGGAGACGGCGGCGGCCCTGGACAACTCCAAGAGCACGGTGTACCGCCACCTCAACACGCTCGATCGCGCGGGGTACGTCACCCGGGGGCCGGAGGGGTACCGGATCGGGTTGCTGTACCTCGACTACGGGATCCACGCGCAGGCGGAACACCCGCTGTATCACGCCGCGAAGCCGAAGGTCGACGCACTGGCCGAGCGCGTGGGGGAGAAGGTGTGGTGCGTCGTCGAGGAGAACGGCTACGCCGTCTACATCTACCTCAAGTCGGGAAACGAGCTGTACCAGACGTTCACGCGCGTGGGATACCGGGGGCACATGCACGCGTTCTCGGCGGGGAAGTGCATGCTGGCCCACATGCCGCGGGAGGACGTCGATGCGATCCTGGACCGACACGGGCTGCCGGCGTACACGGATCGGACGATCACCGACCCGGAACGGTTGCTCCGCGAACTGGACGAGATCCGGGAGCAGGGATACGCGCTCCACCTCGAAGAGGCGGTCAGCGGCGGGAACGCGATCAGCGTCCCGGTGCTCGGGGAGGACGACTCGCCCGTCGGAGCGATCTGCGTGGCCGGGCCGACCCACAGATTGGACGAGGCGTACCTCCGCGAGGAACTCTCCGACGTCATGCTGGGGAGTAAAAACGAGATCGAACTGAGCCTGAAGTACGAGGGCGACCCCCGTTCGGCAGATCGGAGGACGCGGGGGCCATAGCGGAGCGCGACCGACGGCGGCGAATCGGCAGACGCAGTTTCACTCTCGCGAACAGACGTGCTAGTCAATAGTTATTGGATACGACTACCGATGATTCGTCCCCTCTCACACAAAAGTGAGGGACACGGCTGCTCTCGCCCCCGGCAACCGAGTGATAAGAACATTATGTATAATTCGAGGTAGATGGTTCTTTTGCGTGATTCGTGAATTAGAGGCCTATTTATGGCGTTTCACCTAATAGAACATCAGAATTCCGAAACTATTATGCGGCAGAGCGGGAACCCTCGTAATCGTATGACGATGCGAGACACTCACACGCGTCGGGAGGCGATCAAGTACCTCGGCGGGGTGGCCTCGATGACCGCCCTCGCTGGCTGCAGCGGCGGGAGCGACGGCGGCGATGGCGGCGGGAGCGATGGCGGCGATGGCGGCGGGAGCGACGGGAGCGGCGACGGCGCCAGTGACGGGAGCGGCGACGGGGGCGGGGGCAGCGACGGCGGCGACGGGAGCAGCGGCGGTTCGACCCCCGAGACCCAGTCGAGCTTCCGGCTGATATCCGGGCCGCAGAACGGCGTGACGTTCCTGATGCACAACGCGGCGGCGGGCGTCCTCGACCGGGAGACCGACCTGGGCCTCGACGTGGTGTCCGGGACGAGCGGCGAGTCGATGGTGCGCCTCGTTCGGGGCGACAGCGACCTCGCGTTCGGGACGACCGAGGTCGGCCTCGACGCCCTCAACCGCGAGGACCAGTTCTCGGAGGTGCAGTTCGACCACGACCTCTACCAGGTGTCGACCCAGACGACGCTGATCGAACCCATCGTCGTCCCCACGGACTCGGACTACCAGACCTGGTCGGACCTCGAAGGGGCGAAGATCGCCACGGGTCCCCAGGGGTCGACCTACCAGGCGTACTACCAGGCTGCCCTCGACCTCATCCTCGGCGAGGGGAACTACGAACTCGTCTACCAGGGCGTGACCGAGATCGCCCAGGAGTTCAGCGCGAACCGCGTCGACGCCGCGGGCGGGCCCGGCATCGTCAGCGGCCTCACACCCGGGTTCATGCAACAGCTGTACTCGGACAACGACATCCGGCTGCTGGGGCTCACCGACGAGAGCGAGCAGGCCATCCGCGACCACGGGTGGCTGGGCCTCCAGACGCTCCCGAACGACCAGTTCGGCGACAGCATCGAGGCGTACACGGACGACTCGGAGACCACGACCGTCCGCGTCGACTACTGCCACTACTCGACGGACAAAGTGTCCGAGGAGAGCGTCTACAACCTCCTGAACGCGCTGTGGAACAACCGCGACGCGCTGGTCGACGCCCACGAGGCCTGGCGCGTGTTCGAGGACGACCAGCACTGGACGATCAGCCTCCACCCCGAGATCCCGGTTCACCCCGGAGCCGTCCGCTTCCTCAAGGAGGTCGACCTGTGGAGCGACGACCTGACCGCCGGGAGCTTCTAGGAGCTCGGACCCAATGGTAGATGCCCCGGACCTGGGAGGCCGTCAGTCGCTGGTGCGAGCCGTCGTCGTCGGGGGGCCGGCGCTCCTGCTCTCGGTGGCGGTGATCGGCTACGCCATCCGGTCGTACCTGCCGAAGCAGCTGTTCACCAACCTCGTCCTCGGCCTGGCCCTGCTCACGTACTTCGCGGATCGGGCGGACCTCGCGATCCGGGGGAAACTCGACACCGGGTATCCCCGCGGCGCCGCCCTGGCTGCCGTCACCCTGGCGCTCGCCTCGATCGCCTCGATCGCGTACGTGCACGTCTCCTTCGAGCGGTGGATCGAGACGGGCTCGTTCGTGATCTACTCGAACGCCGACCTCGTCGTCGGGGGCGCGCTGATCGTCCTCGTCACCGTCGTCACCTCCGACAAGTTCGGCCACATCCTCGGTGCGATCGTCGCCTTGACCGTCCTCTACGGGGTGGGCGGCCCGTACCTCCCGGGGATCCTCAAACACGGCGGGCTGTCGATCGAGACGATCATCTTCAAGAACACCATCGCGCTGCAGGGCGTCTACGGCTTCCTCACGCAGATCGCGGCGACCTGGGTGGCGATCTTCGTCATCTTCGCCGGCGTGGTCCGCATGTTCGGCGGGTTCGACCTCATCATGAAGCTCACTGAGCGACTGGAGGGCACGTTCAGCGGGGCGGTCCCCCAGACCGCCGTCGTCTCGAGCATGTTCATGGGCACGATGATGGGTGGCGCCGGGGTGAACGTCGCCGCGACGGGGTCCTTTACCATCCCGCTCATGGAAGAGCGCGGGATCCTCGGCAAGCACGCCGGCGCCATCGAGTCGGTCGCCAGCACCGCCGGCCAGGTCCTGCCGCCCATCATGGGGTCGGCGGCGTTCATCATGTCCGACATCCTCGGCGTCCCCTTCGCCGACGTCGCCATCGCGGCGACCATCCCCGCGTTCCTCTACTACTCGGTGACCAGCTACGGCGTCTACCAGTGGTCGCTGTGGTACGACTGGGCCGACGACGACGCTGACGGCGAGGCGGGGGACGGCAAGGCAGGGGGCGGCGAGTCGCGGCGAGCGCTCCTGCTCCGGGGCGCCCAGTACGTCCTCCCGCTCGTCGTGCTGATCTACCTGCTCATCGTCCAGCGGTTCGGGCCGCTGTTCTCCGGCCTGTACACTATCCTGACGCTCTTTGCGACTCGGTTCCTCTACCTGCTCTACACGGCGGGCGTGGGCGTCGCGCCGATCCGACAGTACGTCCACGACCTGGGGAGCGGCCTCAGGCACGGCGGGGCGTCGGCCGCCCCGTTCGTCGCCCTGCTGGCGGCGCTCGCCGTCGTCATCAACATCTTCGGGGCGACCGGCCTCACGAACCGGATCACGTTCGCGCTGTCGGCGCTCACCGGCACGTCGTTCGTCGGCATCCTCGTCGTCAGCATGATCCTGGCCCTCCTCTTCGGCCTCGGGATGCCGACGCCGGCGGCGTACCTGCTCGTGGCGACGATCATCGCCCCGGTGATCGTCGAGTTCGCCGCCGGCCAGGGGTTCACCGTGGCGCCGATCACCGCCCACATGTTCGTGTTCTACTTCGCGCTGCTGTCGGCGGTGACGCCCCCGGTGGCGCTGGCGGTCGCCATGGCGGTCAACATCTCCGGCGCCGACTTCATCGAGACGGCGGTGGAGTCGATCCGCCTCGGCGGCCCGACGTTTCTGATCCCCTTCATCTTCGTGTTCAACCCCGCGCTGATCTTCTGGAGCTTTCCCGAGACGCCGATCGTCCTGCTCGTCCAGTTCGTCGCCTTGATGGTCGCCCTCTCCGTGACCATGGGCGTCGAGTTCGGCCGGAAACTGCCCCTGTACGAGCGGGGACTCCGGGCGATCCTCTTTTTCGTCATCGCCTTCGCCCCCGACCTCGCGATGAAGCTCGGGGGGATCGGCGTCCTGGTCGTGACGGTCGTCCTCCGGGAGCGGCTCCCCCAGCTCCGATCGGTCGCCCGGTAGGGTCGACCCCGGCCGGACGCTTCCGTCGTCGGACCGTGACGCGCCCGCGTCGGGTCGTCGAGGCGGCGGAAGAGCAGTCGACGACAGCGCGTGAGAAGTCGACGGCGACAAGAAAGACAGGCGACCGAATCCGCCTGGAGGGCGCAGTCAGCGGGTACCGAGACCGACCCAGCCCGTCTCGACGTGGTGGTTCACACCACTAGTACGTTCTGGAACGAGAGACAACGAACGGATAATTTTGACTGAAGGAAGTGGATGGGTACGTTCCCCGGCGGCGCGTCGGAGTTACGTCGGACCCGACCGGGGCCGTCGCTCAACGGGGAAGCGCGTCGAAAGAAAAACGGGTCGAATCGTCGCCGTCGGCGACGAGTGACCTGGTTACTTGCGAACGACGTTCGTCGCGCGCGGGCCCTTGGGGGCCTGTTCGATGTCGAACTCGATCTCGGTTCCCTCCGTAAGGTCCTCGCCGCCGACGTCCTCCATGTGGAAGAACACGTCCTCGTCAGAGTCCTCAGTGTCGATGAAACCGTAACCGCCCGTGTCGTTGAAGAAATCAACCTTACCGGATGCCATTGCAATCCAACGGAGCCCCGGTACACGGTTAAGGCTTCCGAAGTCCTACGCAAATCCCGACGATTTTCGCACAATTGTCCGATACAGGCAAATCTTCGAGGACGCTCGCTCGCTTCGTCGGTTCTGGCACGGGTCGCTTCCCGAACCCGTTCGACGACGGGGGGATCGTGTGGGAAACGCAGATTCTGGACGGCCGTCGGGCGACGCGGCGGGCGACGAGCCTTTACGTGCGTACCGGCGAGGACGGACGTGGACTCACACGAGGTTCGCCGGCGGTGGGAACGACGATCCGGCGAATACTCGCCGGAGTACTACGCCTACTACGGCCCGGACGAGACGAGCGAGACGCTCCGCGCGCTCCTCGACCGGTACGTGGGACGAGACGCCCGGGTCCTGGAGCTAGGGTGCAGTTCGGGGCGGCACCTCGCGCACTTACACGACCACGGCTACGAGAACCTGACCGGGATCGAGGTCAACGAGCACGCCTTCGAGGTGCTGGCGGACAGCTACCCCGCCCTCGCCGACGCCGCCACGTTACACCACGGGGCGATCGAGGATCTCGTCCCCGCGTTCGAGGACGGCGCCTTCGACGCGGTCTACTCGGTCGAGACGCTCCAGCACCTCCACCCGGACGCGAGGTGGGTGTTCGACGACCTCGCCCGGATCACGGGCGACCTGCTGGTCACCGTCGAGAACGAGGGCGACGGCGACCCGCGCCAGGTCGACCCCGAGGTGAACTACGTCGACGACGGGGTCCCCCTCTACTACCGCGACTGGCGCGGCGTGTTCACCGACCGGGGGTTCGTCGAGGTCGAGGCGCGAGCGAGCGACCGCGACACGACGCGGGCGTTCCGCGCGGCCGACGAGACGTGACCTAGTTCGTCGTGGTGATCTCGACGACGTCCCGGTGGTCGAGTTCCGCGTCGGCGCCGACCTGCCGCCCCGATCGGACGTCGTGGGCGTGGAGGAAGCCGTCGCCGATGTCGGTGTGCAGGAAGTACGCGAAGTCCTCGGCGGTCGACCCGCCGGGGAGGACGAAGCAGTCCTGGAGGAACGTCCCGTCGTCCTGGGGCTTGCGGGCCCCGGGGAAGACGGCGATGGCGTCGAGTTCGTCGAACAGCGCCGCTTCGAGGACCCGCTGGACGCCGGTGCCGCCGAACTCGTCGACGAACTCGCGGATCCGTTCCAGCCCCGCCGCGGTCTCCTCGGGGACGTCGCCGGCGACCGCGAAGTCGTCGTCGCCGGGGCGGTAGTCGATCGCGCCCCGCTCGGCGCCGTTCTTGAGGGCCTTCTCGGCGTGAGCCGAGACGGGGACGAAGGTGAGGTGGTCGTAGTCGGGGTCGGCCGTGATCGCCTCCCAGTTGTCCCGGGCCGCCGGGGCGTCCATCTTGTTGGCGGCGACGACCATCGGCTTCGTCCGGATCCGGATCTCCCGGGCCAGCCGCTCCCTGTCGGCGGCGTCCCACGGGTCGGGGTCGAGTTCCAGGTCGAGCGAGAGGATCACCTGCTTGAGTTCGTCCTCCGAGACGCCGAACGCCGACAGCTGGACGGCGAGGTCCTCCTCGATCGACTTCTCCTCGCCCTGGTAGCCGGAGCGGTAGCGATCGATCCCCTTCTCCAGGATGCCGAGGTACCACTGGTCGAGTTCGGTCTCCAGGAAGTCGATGTCGTCGCGGGGGTCGTGGCCCTCGGTCGGTTCACCCTCCAGGTCGGTCTCCCCCGTGAAGTCGACGACGTGGATCAGCACGTCCGCCTCGTTGAGGTCGGTCAGGAACTGGTTGCCCAGCCCCTTCCCCTCGTGGGCGCCCGGCACGAGCCCGGCGACGTCGACCAGTTTCGTCGGGACGAAGCGCACGCCGTCGTCGCAGTAGCCGTGGTTCGGGGTGCAGGTGTGGTCGAACTCCGGGGCGGCGCAGTCGACCCGGACGTAGGCCTCGCCGACCGAGGGATCGATCGTCGTGAACGGGTAGGCCCCCTCGGGCACGTCGTTCATCGTCGCCGCGTTGAACAGGGTGGACTTGCCGACCGAGGGCTTGCCGACGAGTCCGATCGTGTAACTCATTGGCCGGTGTAGCCGGATCGCCGGCTAAAGCGTTGTCAAACGGACGGTCTGCGGGTGAGAGAGTCACGCGTGCAGTGGACCACCCGTCGCGCGTCGGCGTCGACCGTGGTGCGTCGGCGTCGACCGTGGTGCGTCGGCGTCGACCGTCGCGCGGACAGAACGTTCTTGGCGGCCGGCGAGTACGGAAGTCGTATGAGCGACGCAGGGGGTCGCTGGCGTCGACGATGAGCGGCGCCGGGGCGGACGGTCGGCGGGAGTCGCGGCTGGCGTTCGAGCTGGAGCTGTTCCGGCACGACGCCGGGGAGTGGCTCGCGTTGACCGGGGACCGACGGCTCGTCGCGGCGCTCGTGCTCGCGGCGCTGGCGCTGGTCCTCGCCGGCCTCGTGCTCTCGGGGCTGGTGCCGTTCCGGAAGGAGACGCCCGTCCTCTTTCTGCTGTTCGCGCTGATCGGCGCGAACTTCACGCTCATCGCCATCGTCACCTCGCTCAGCCAGTTCGTCCTCGGGCGCCGCCTCGAATCGCCCGGCGAGATCCGCGAGAAGATGGCGGAGACCATCGACTACCGCGAGGAGGTCGCCCGGACGGTCGGGGAGAGCGTCACGCCGGTCCAGCCCGACGCGTTCCTCCTGATGCTCTACCGGCAGGCCGACGTGGAACTCGAGGCGCTGGAGGGGCTCACCATGGAGGGGCGAACCAGGCTCGTCCGCGAGGAACTGGACGACCTGGTGACTCACCTGCGGGACCACTGCGACTACGTCATCGACGTCCTCACCCGGCCGTCGAGCGGCGTGAAACACGCGCTGTTCGTCTCGCTGAGCGCCGACTACGAGAACGCCGTCCACCGGGCGTGGCACCTCCAGTGGGACCACGCCGAGGCGTTCACGGAGGAGGCCGCCGAGCCGCTGGGGCGCCTGGCCGGCACGCTCCAGCACATCGAGGTCGCCATTCGGCTGTTCAAGACCGTCTTCATCGAGTCCGAGGTGGCGGAGCTCTCCCAGACGCTCCTGTACGTCGGTTTCCCGGTCCAGCTCGCGGCGGTCGCGCTGACGCTCGTGTACACCGCCCCCGGGACGGAGCCTCCCCTCCCGATCCCCATCCTCCGAATGCTGGTGCCCGCGGTCATCGCCGGCGGCTTCGCGCCGTTCGTGCTGCTCGGCGTCTACGTCGTCCGGCTCACCGTCGTCGCTCGCCGGACCGCGGACGTCTTCCCGTTCAGTTCGCAGCTCCCGAACGCCGTCGCCGCCCGCGACCTGGACGAGGAGTAGGGCGCGACGGACTCGGGAACGCCACAGTGGCGCACGGCAGTCGGCGCGTGCTGCGGCCGGCGCCGTAGCCTCCGTCAGTCGGCGCCGAAGCGGTCGTCAATCCGACCCGAACGCCTCCTCGGCGAGGTCCCGCACCGCGTCAGTGAATGCGGCCGGCCGATCGAGGTTCGACGCGTGGCCCGCGTCGGCGAGTTCGACCACGAGGACCACCCCGGAGATCCGGTCGCGCAGGAACGTCGCGTGCTCGCGGATCAGCGACGGCTCGTTCGCGCCGTAGAGGACGGTCGTCGTCGCCTCGATGTGCGCGGGGTCGAAGTCGCTGCGGGGGAACGCGACGATCGACCCGACGATCTTCCGGAACTCGGCGTGGGGGATCGTCGGCCCCTCGTCGATCAGCCGCTGGATCGTCGCGCCGTCGCCGGCGACGCCCGGCTTGAGGCGCTGGCCGACCCGGAGCTGGAGCCGGTTGAGCCGCCTGTAACCGACGACCCGGTCGAGGGCGGCGAACAGGCGGAGGTTGGCGAACAGCAGCCGTCCGGTCGGACCGAGCGGCGCGGTCGTGAACGTGTCGGCCAGGACGAGCCCCGCCACCTGCTCCGGGTGCGTCGCCGCGTACGCCTGGGCGATGCAGCCGCCGAGCGACAGGCCGCACAGCACCGCCCGCTCGACGTCGAGCGCTGCGAGCAGCGCGTCGAGGTCGGCGACGTAGTCCGCGACCGTGTACGACTCGCGGGTCGACCCGCCGGTGCGGCCGTGGCCGCGGACGTCGTAGGCGACGACGGTGTACGCGTCGTGCAGGGCGGCCAGCTGGGGCCCCCACATGCGGTGGTCCACGATCGCGCCGTGGACGAAGACGATGGCGGGACCGTCGCCGCCCCGGACGTAGTACGTCTCGACGTCGTTCGTGCGGACGGTCCCCGACTCGAACGAGGCGGGTACGTCGACGACGGCCGCCGAGCCGGTGGTCGTCCGGGTGTGGTCCGTCGGTCCCGCGGCGTTCAGACCCCGTGGTGACATGCCGTCTCTAGTCGCGCGCCGACGTGATAAGGACGCGTGCCGCCCCGTCGGCTCGGTGTCCGGGGGTCGCCCCCGAGCCCGGACGTCGGCCGAGGTCGTCGCGTTCCGGACAGGTCACGCGCCCCCACACGTTCCCTAAACGTGTCCGTCTCCTACGCGGCGCATGGACATCGCCGACTGCGTGTCGACCGACTACGTCGCTCACGACGTCAAGACGCCGGTGTCGAAACTGCGGGGCTCGTTCGACGACCAGGGAATCCGGGTGGTCGTCGTCACGAACGGCGGCGACTTCGAGGGCGTCGTCTCCCAGGCGCAGTTACTCTCCTCGCACCACCCCCCCGACGAGAGGGCGATGAACGTCACGAAGCACCCGCCGAAGGTCCAGCGAACCGAGGACGTCAGGGAGACCGCGCGGCTGATGGTCGAGAACGAGCTCAAACTGCTACCCGTCTTCGAGGGCGAGCAGTTCGTCGGCGTCGTGACCGCGAGCGGCCTGCTCGGGATGGTCAGGGAGAACCTCGACGCCCTCGACGTCGGGGACGTGTACACCCGTGACCTGTTCGTGGTCGAACCCGAGGATTCGGTCGGCGAGGTCATCCACCTCCTTCGGGACAACAAGATCACCCGGGTCCCGGTGGTGGAGGAGGGCGAGCCCGAGGGGGTGATCAGCGTCTACGACGTCGTCGACTTCGTCGTCCGCGCGGTCGACCGCGAGCAGGGCGGGGCCCCCGCGGGGTTCGACGAACACGGCGGCGAGGGCTCCCACGAGGGGTACCGGTCGACCCGCGGGTTCGGCGAGCGCGCCGGGGAGCAGGCGCGATTGCTCGACCTGCCCGCCCGGGACGTGATGTCGACGCCGGCCCGGATGACGCGGGCCGACGAGTCGCTGGGCGACGCCGTCCAGGTGATGCTCGACGACGACATCTCCTCGCTGGTCGTGATCGACGACGACGGACGGGCGGCGGGGATCGTCACGATCACCGACGCGCTCCGGTCGCTCACCTGGACCGACGAGCACCGAATCCCGGTCCAGGTGTTCAACGTCGACCTGCTCGAGACGCTCACGCGCGAGGCCATCGCCCGGCGCATCGAGGACATCGACGCCAAGTACGAGGAGATGGACGTCCTGGAGGTGAACGTCGTCTTCCACAAGCACGACGAGCGCGTCCGCGGGTTGCCCCTGGTGCTGGCGACGATCCGCCTGTTCACCGACCGGGGCCGGTTCTCGGGGTCGGGCGAGGAGTACGGCGCCGAGGCCGCCTTCGACGCGGCTGCCGACGTCGTCGAGGGGAACGTCCTCCAGGACAAGAGCCGCGGGCAGAACCTCCACAACCGGCCCGACAGCCCGGAGCGCCGGCAGGAACTCGAACGCCTGCTCGGCTGGTGGGTCGAGAGTATCGAGTAGTCCCGAGAAGCCGACGGCGTCGGGGCTTACGTCCCGTCGTCGCCGGTCGTCCGCCCGCCGTCGGCGGCCGTCTCCTCTTCGCCGGTCGTCCGCCCGTTGTCGTCCACTTCCTCGTCCCGGTCGCTCTCGGCCTCCTCGTCGGTCGCCCCGCTATCCTCGTCGTCCTCGTCCATACCGACGTGGGTGTCGGGGTCGATCTCCTCGGGCTCGTCGGCCGCGTTGCTCTCGTCGCTTTCGTCCGCCCTCTCCGTCTCGCTTCGCCCCTCGGGCGCGTCGCTCGCGTCGGCGTCGACGTCCATCTCGCTCCGCTCGTCGACCTCCTCGGTCTCCTCGTTCAGCCCGCCGCGATCCTCGACCTCGTCCGCCGCCGAGTTCCCGTCGGCCGACTCGACTCCCCCGTCGGCCGACCCGACCTCCCCCTCTGCCTGCTCGCCCGCCCCGTCGTCGGTGACCTGCTCGACGACCTCCTCGTCGATGGCCATCTCGCCGGGTTCGACCGGCTCCTCGCGGACGTCGTCGGTGCCACGGTCCTCCACGATCTCCTCGGCGTCGGCGTCGTCGACCGTGGGGACGTCGGCGGGGACCTCCTCCGAGGCCGTCGAGCCGTCGCCCTCGGTGGACCCCGGACCGGTGGCGGAAGGGGCCTCCACCGGCAGGCGGTCGCGCAGTTCGTCGGCGGTGGGGACCGAGTCGGGGATGGACCCGAGGCGGTCCCTGCGCCTGGCGAGGACGACCGCCGCCGCGACGACGGCGAGGCCGAGCAGGACCCAGCCGAGTCGGCTCGCCGACGAGCCGCCGTCGCTCGCGCCGGCCGTCCCCGACGACCGCCTCTCGACCGCGGCATCGCGGTCGTTCGTTCGTCCCGTAACGCCGCTCAGTAGCGAAGAATTCGGCATCACAGGTGGTCGGTGACGGACCCGCAAGTCGGTTCGGCCTGTACAGGCAAGGCCGCCGCCGGCCGGTCGACTGGCGAGGTCGGCGGCGACAGAAGGGTGATTCACGTCACGCTACGCCGACCTCGGTTCGGGGGGCTCGACCGCCGATCGGACGGTCGCCGCCGGTCAGACGGTCGAGTCCCGCTCGGTGACGGTGTCGTCGGTCGGGTCGTTCCCGTAGTACAGCGCGAGCGCGCCAGCACCCGCGACGAGCGCGACGATCAGCGTCCAGAACGCCGAGAACGGCCACACGTTTACGAGGAACACGTCCAGGACGTACAGCAGTCCCAGGATGACGAACCCCGCCGCCGAGAGCCAACCGAACCATCCGAAGCTGTGTCGTGCCATCGCGTTGAACTATGAGGCACCACGCGCGCTAAAGGGGACGGCTTGCTCTCGCAAGTTCAAACCGCGCGACGAGGCCTCAGACCGCCGAAATCGGCAGCTAACGCGGAGGGGCTGGAGCCTTGCAGACGCGCGTGTGCCGCTTTAGGAATTAGGACCCCACCGACGAAACGGGATGAACGACAATACGGAGCGATCGGACGCGGGCGGGCGGTCGAATCGCAGATTCGTCTCCGACCACGACGAGATCCGGACGTGGGCGGATCGAAACGACATGGTCCCGGTACGCCGCCGGGACGACGACCGGCCCGACCTCGTCCACCGGGACGAGATGCGCGACGAGCACACCGAACAGGAGTGGGACTCGTTCCTCGACGACGTTCGCGAGCGCGACATGGTGCTCGCCTACACCGAGACGGACCAGAACGAGGTCGACGACTACCGCCTGGCCGGCCGCACGGAGGTCGTCGACGCGTACGACGACATGCCGGAGTCGGTCGAGAAGGACCTGCTCGAGGGCGAGACAGTCACGACGGAGGTGACAGAGCGCGAGGTCCTCGAGACGGAGGTCGTCGAGCGAGCGACCATCGAGAGCGAACTCGTCGATAGCCAGCTCATCGACAGCGAGATCGTCGGTACCGAAATCGTCGACGAAGAGATCGTCGGCGTCGCCATGGTCGAGCGGACCGACGCAGAGGTGATCGAGCCGGGCGACCGACGGTACTTCGACGACGACGAGACGGTCGTCGTCGAGGAGGGGGGGACGGTCGCCCTGGAGATCGACGAGACGCGGATCGAGACCGAAGAGCAGATCCAACGGCACACGATCGAGAGTCGGGTCGTCCAGGACGACATCGAGGAGGACACGAGCCTTGAGGACGAGTCGTTCGACGTCGACACCGCCGACATCCACCAGCACCTCGAACAGAGCGATCTGCTACCGGAGCACGACGACGTGATCGTCGAGCAGCGCCACATCGAGACCGAGTTCGACGAGGACGACGTAGCGACCTCGACGCTGACCACGCACAGCACGGTCGAGAACGTGATCGAGGAGCGGAAGACCGTGCTCGCAGACGTCACCGACGTCGACATCGACGACAGCCACGTCGTCAGCGAAGAGACGATCGAGACCGGCGTCATCGAGGAGGACACCGGGTCGGTGGCCGATAGCGCGTTCGAGACCGGGCGCACGTCGACGGCGGCCGCCGCGGCCGACCGCGAGGAGGTCGCACGGGCCGACGACGAGTACGACCACGAGACGGTGGGCGACTACGACGACGAGGTAGAGATCTCCGACCGCGTGATCGGTCGATCCGTCGAACTGCAGGACGGGACGGAGGTCGGAATCGTCTCCGAGGTCGACGACGACGGGCGCGCGATCTACGTCGACGAGGACCCGAGCCTCACGGACAAGATCAAGGCCAGCCTCCACATGGGGGGCGAGGACGACGCGTTCAGGCTCGGCGTCGAGCACGTCGTGGAGGTCACCCGCGACGCCATCGTCGTGGACAGCCGCCGGGACTGAGCGCGGCGTTTCACCGTCGGCGTGGCTCGCCGGCTGCGTCGATCGCGCCGACCTGGCCGACGAGCGCTCGGACGCGCTCGATCAGCCGCGAGAGGTGGCCGGGCGATGGGCTCGGCGACGGCGGCGATACGCCCACGCGACGATGGACGAACGACGGACTCGACCGGACGACAATCGACGCGCGGCGGTCGACGCGACGATTCCGGACGGTTACCGCGGCTGTCGGCGGCCTCCGCGCGCTACGTCGAGACCTCCTGAGCGATGTGCTCGCCGACGTGCTGGTTCTCCCAGCTTCGCCGCTGTTCGAGGAGGTCCTCTCCCTTCTCGGAGATCTCGTAGTAGTTCGTGCGTCGGTCGTGCTGGCCCTTGTTCACCAACCCTTCCTCGACGAGCGCGTCGAGGTTCGGATAGAGCCGTCCGTGGTTCACCTCGCCGACGTCCTCGCTGATCTTCTCTTTGATGTCCTGTCCCGACGGCCGGTCGCTCCCGTGGATGACGTACAGCAGGTCCCGCTGGAAGCCTGTCAACTCGAACATTGTATCCGTCTCGTTACGTCACGTCGTTTCTACATTGTTAGTAACAGACATCCCCCGTAAACGCGGTATTAGCCGCTCGCCCTCCGATTATAATAGGTATCTATACTCCGAAGCAGCGGGTTACCTCGCTGAAAGGTCTAGTTTCGCACACGTCACCGGAAACGACCATTTCGGGGTCAGTGGGGCGCGTGGGCACCACACGGGACGGTTACGACCCCGGAAACCGGAGGTTACCGGGCCCCTTTTCGACTAACGGTCGTCTAATGGCTCCGCCGCGGGGCCAGCCCAGAGCAAAGCGCGCGCCCGGGCATCGGAGCGCGGAGCGCGTGTCGGCGGACGGATCGCGGCGTCGGTCGGCAGCGGGCGCTTCTGCGACCGGGGCCGTGGATGGACGGCTCTCGACTGCTCGGCGCAGTCGCGGGCCGTCCCGGTCCCGCAGTTCGTCGCCCGGGTCGAGGCTCGGTCGCCGACGCCCGCCCGGGCCGGCAGGCACCAGCCGAGCGGATAAGGGGGCGACCGGCCTACCGAACGAGGATGGACCGACTGTTACGGACCCTGCCGGGGCCGCGCGCGAGTTCGGGTGACACCAGCGGACGAGTCGGCGTGATCGGCGGGAGCGTGGGCTTCCCGGGCCAGCCGACGCTGACCGCGCTGGCCGCACTCCGTTCGGGGTGCAACGTCGCCAAGACGCTCGTCTCCGAGGAGATCTACGGGGTCGTCGCGAGCCACTCCCCGAACCTCGTTGCCGACCGGTACCCGGGAGAGCGGTTCGACGACGGGGCGGCGGATCGCGCGCTCGAACTCGCCGAGTGGGTCGACGCGCTGGCGATCGGGCCGGGGCTGGTCGACGCCGACGACGCGGCGATCCGACGGATCGTCTCGGAGGCCGGGGTGCCGATGGTCGTCGACGCCGACGCCATCGAACCGGCGCTGGACGCGGACCTCTCGGGGGCGGTGGTCACCCCCGACGACAACGAACTCGAGCGGATCGAGGCGGAGTACGAGTCGCTCGAAGCGTTCACGACCGCCACGGGCGCCGTCGCGGTCACGAAGGGGGCCGTCGACGAAATCGTCGCGGACGGCGAGCGGACGACGAACGAGACCGGATCGCCGGTGATGACCGTCGTCGGGACGGGGGACGCGATGGCGGGCGTCGTCGCCGCCCTGCTGGTGCAGGGCCTCGACCCGGCGGAGGCCGCGGAGCTGGGGGCGTGGATCGTGGGGAAAGCCGGAGAGCTCGTGACGGCCGAGCGGGGCAACGGCGCGGTCGCGACCGACGTCATCGACCGCATCCCCGACACGATCCGCTGATCGGCCGGCCGCCGGCGGCCGCGACGGTCGCCGCGCGCGATAGTCGCCATAATACACCCGCGCGCGATAGTCGACCTACACTCGCTCGCGACGGTCGCCCCCGATCACCACGGTCGTCCGCCGCTCGCGACGGCCGTCCACTCGGCCGGGACGGAGTGTGCAAGCCGTACCTTGACCCCCGCGACGCGGCAATCTGCGGGGGAGCGGCGACCCAGCCCAGAGACGGGTTTCCATGCACGAACACCTCGACCCATCGACGGCGGACCGAACCGGAGAGACGACGACGGAACTGCTCGGCAGGGGAGCCGGTTCCGCGCCGGTAGCGTCGGTCGCGTTCGCCACAGCGTCCGCGCGGGTGGTCGACTGATGACCGACGCCGGCGCCAGCGATCGAACCAACGACGGCGCCGACGAGCGGGCCGACGACGCCGACGAGCGGGCCCGCGACCGTGGCGGCGCGACCAGTGGCGAGCCAGCCCCACCCGGGGCGACGACGAGCGAGGCGGGGGAGATGGCCGACGATCACCGCCCCGGGATCGACGCGGACGCCGACCCGGACGTCGACGAGACGGAGGCGCACACGCCCCCCGGCTGGGACAACAACCCCTCCTCGTGGAGCGAGCGGCTCCCGCTCATCGCCCTCGCGGCCGTGGGAGTCCTCATCTCGGCGTACCTCTCGCTGTTCCAGTTCGGCGTCATTGCCGCCGTCTGGGAGCCCTTTTTCGGCAACGGCAGCGAGACGATCCTCACCTCCAAGACCTCGCACGTGCTCCCGATCCCGGACGCCGCCCTCGGGGCCCTCAGCTACCTGCTCGACGTGGTGACCGGCGCGATCGGCGGCCGCGAGCGCTGGCGGACGCGCCCGTGGATCGTCATCGTCTTCGGCCTGGCGGTGGGTCCGCTCGGTGCGGTGAGCGTCCTCCTCGTCATCCTCCAGCCGGTACTGTACGACGCGTGGTGCACGCTGTGTCTCACCTCGGCGCTCATCTCCCTGGTGATGATCGCGCCGGCGCTCGACGAGATGCTGGCGAGCCTCCAGTACCTCCGCGCCGAGTACGACGAGGACAACTCGCTGTGGCGGGCGTTCTGGAAGGGGACGCGCCGCGAGGGGACGACCGGGTGGGGTGCCTGAGATGTTCGGCGCGCTCCGCAACGCCTGGGCGCAGGTGCTGACGGTCCTGCTGGGGCTGTGGCTCATGGCTGCCCCGGCCGTCCTCGGCTACTCGGGGACGCCCGCCGACGTCCACCGGGTCCTCGGCCCCGTCACCGCGGCGGTCGCGCTGATCGCCGCCTGGGGGCACATGCGACCGCTCCGCTGGATGTCGGTCCCGCTCGGGGGGGCGATCGCCGCCACGCCGTTCGTCTGGTCGTTCGGGACGGTCGCGCTCGCCAACGGCGTCGTCGTCGGCCTCGCGGTCGTCGCGCTGGCGTTCGTCAGCGGGCGGATCACGGAGGACTACGGCGGCGGCTGGTCGTCGCTGTGGACGGGGAACGTCTCCGGCGACCGCACGCGGGAGCACTGAGCGGGAACCGACGGTCACAGGCAGGGGATCGACCGACCTCAGTCGGCGTCGGGTCGCTCCTCCTGCCGGAGCGTCGGCGCGCCGAGCGGTTCGACGTCGGCCCACTCGTACTCGGCCTCCCGGAGGTACAGCAGGCTGTTGATCAGCCCGATGTGGCTGAACCCCTGCGGGAAGTTCCCGATCAGCCGACCCGCCTCCACTTCGACCTCCTCGGACAGCAACCCGAGCGGGCTGGCGTAGTCGAGCACGCTCTCGAAGACGTCCCAGGCCTCGTCGGTTCGGCCCGAGAGGGTGAGCGCGTTCACCAGCCAGAACGAACAGAGGACGAACGCGCCCTCGTCCCCGGGGAGGTCGTCGTCCTCGTAGCGGTAGAGGAGTCCGTCGCCGGCCGAGAGCCGGTCCCGGATCGCGTCGATGGTACCCTGGATGCGGGGGTCGTCGGGGGGGAGGAACCCCGTGAGGGGGATCAACAGCCCCGTCGCGTCGACCATAGACCCCTCGAACGACTGGGTGAAGGTGTTCGCCTCCTCGTCGAACCCGTGATCGAGGACGGCCGCCTTGATCACCTCGGCGCACTCCCGCCACCGATCGATCGGGGCGTCGAGTTCCTCCCGTTCGGCCAGTTTGCAGCCGCGGTCCAGCGCGGCCCAGCACATGACCTTCGAGTGGACGAGGTGGCGGGGCTCACCGCGGAGCTCCCAGATGCCGGAGCCCCTGTCGTCCCAGTGGTCACAGACGTAGTCGAGGATGCCGCGGATGGCCGCCCAGTCGTCGTCGGGGACGCCGTCGCTCGACCAGAGGCGCTGGTAGATGGCGAGGACGAGGTCGCCGTAGACGTCTAGCTGTTGCTGTTCGGCGGCCTCGTTGCCGATCCGGACGGGCGTCGAGTCCCGGTAGCCCCGGAGGTGGGCGAGTTCCTCCTCCTCCAGCGTGGTTTCGTCCTCGATGCCGAACAGCGGCTGGACCGCCGCGGTGTCGTCCTCGCGACTGCGGTCGAGGAATCGGTGGACGTAGTCCCGGGCCTCCTCGTGATGGCCGAGGTTCGTGAGGGCCCGGACGGTCATGGCGCCGTCGCGGAGCCAGCTAAACCGGTAGTCCCAGTTGCGCGATCCGCCGGGGTCCTCCGGCAGGGAGGTCGTCGGCGCGGCGATCAGCGCGCCGCTGTCCCGGTAGTTGAGCAGTTTGAGGACGAGCTCGGAGCGGACGACGGCCTCGTGACCGGGGCCGGTGAAGTAACACTCCGACCCCTCGTGGGCGTGGAGCCAGTCGCGCCAGTAGTCGATGGTCTCCTCCAGCACCCGCTCGCCCCCCTCGGGCGTCGTCGGCGTGTGCATGCTGTACTGCAGGACGTACCAGTGGTCGTCGTCGTCCGCCGCGAGTGCGTACTCGGCGCCGGCGCGCCCCGCGTCGGCGTCGATCGCCAGGGCGACCGGGCTGTTGAGCGTCGCCTGCCGCTCGGCGGAGGTCACGAACGCGCCCGCGGACACGGCTTCGACCGTCGTTTCCGCCCGGCCGTAGTCGAACCGGGGGACGAACTCGACGGCGACGTCCACGGTCCCCTCCAGGACCCGCACCTTCCGATACAGCGCCCGGACGTGCGGTTCGTCGGTGCTGTCCCCGTCGCTGACCGGCATGAAGTCGGTCACCCGCAGGACCCCCGACCCGGTTCGAAACGTCGTTTCGAGGACGTTCGTGCTGTCGACGTAGGACTGCTCGGTCTCCCACTCGCCGGCCGGTCGGACGACGAAGTGACCGCCCTCGTCGGGGTCGAGGAGCGCGGCGAAGACGCTCGGCGAGTCCACGTTCGGGAGACAGCACCAGTCGATAGAGCCGTTCCTGTTCACCAGCGCGCAGGTTTCCAGGTTCCCGATCACCCCGTAGTGTTCGAGTGGCGAGAACGCATCGTCCATCGTCCACGCCTTCGGCGTGCCCGGGAGTGTACCTTCGCCCAGAACTCGAAAGGTCGCCCCGCACGCGACGGTCGGCGCGGCGGAGCCGACCCCCGCCGACCCCCCGGCACGGTCAGTCGATCGGGAAGCGGAGAATGGCCGCCACGCCGAAGGTCTCCGCGAAGCGCGCGCCGGTCTCGGTGTCCGCCGGCACGACGACCAGGTCGCCGCCCTCCCCGTCGGTTCGGGCGTCGTACTCGCGGATGACCTCGGCCGGCCGGTCGTCCGAGACGAGCACCGTCTCGACCGCGTCGTACGCCAGGGCTCGATCGACCGCGTCGGCGCCGTAAACCACCTCGTCGCCGTCGCTGCCACCAGCCTCGTCGCTGCCGCCACCCCCGTCGCTGCCGCCGGGCCGCTCGCCGCTCGGCGCGCCGTCGTCGCCGTGTGCCGTCCGGCGGAGGGCCTCGCGGAACCGTTCGAGGCTCGACCGCACGGAGTCGAACTCGGCCTCGTTCATCGCCTCGCGACCGCGCTCGACCAGCTTTCGGAGCCCCTGCTCGGAGGCGTACTCGACCGAGAACGTCCCGCCGACGGTGGCGTCGCGGAGTCGGTGATCGAGGGCGTCGCTCCCGACGAACTCGTCGACGGTGACGGTGGTCCCGCCGAGCAGCAGGCCGTCGACCGTCACCTCGTCGCCGCCGACGAACGCCCGTTTGGCCTCCGCGGCGACCTCGTCGAAGAACGCCGCCTTCTGGCGCGCCCGGTCGCGCTCGAAGCGGTCGGCCGACTGGCCGCCCGCCTTCGTCTTCCCCATCACGTCGCTCTCGATCGTCTCGATCGTCTCGACGCGGTCGCCGTCGAGGTGACCCAGCGCGGCCCCCCCGCGCTCGACCACCAGGAGGCCGTAGGACGCCGGCGACCGGGCGACCGTCTCGACGACCTCGACGTCGAACTCGTTCGACCACTCGAAGGTCGCCTCGGGGACGGGTCCCGGGAGGTCGTCGAAGACGTACTCGGCGACGTCGTCCTGTCCCGCGACGGCACCGACGTGGAGGACCAGCCCGTTCGCCGGCGTCTCGTCGTATCCGTGCAGGAGGTGTTGCACCCGGTCGAGCACCGCCCGGCGGGCCGAGGAGGTCTCGTCGGCGTCGAGGTACGCCGCCTCCGCGTGGCGCTCCTCGACGCGTTCGAGCGTCTCGCCGACGGATCTGTCGGGGGGGATCGCCACCGTGAGGAGGGCGTTTTCGTCGCCGGACGCGTTCGCTGCCGCCGTGATGCGCTCGCTGCGCGCGTAGTCTGTGGACATTGTGTGAGAGCAGCCGCCGATCCCCCGCTCGCACCGCCTCGACAGCCGCCGCCGGCGAGGAGAGGACCGTCGACGGGCAGGACGGCCGCCAGTCGGGTCAGGATTCGCCACGCGTACGCCGGGTCACTCCGGGTGTAGCCGGCCACTCGGGCGTAGCCGGCCACTCCAGGCGTAACCGGTCACTCCGGGCGTAACCGGTCACTCCGGGCGTCGGACGGCCGCGCGGATCGCCTCGGCCCGCTTCGGGCCGATCCCCTCGACGGCCCGCAGTTCCTCGGGGGACGCCGCGAGGAGGTCGGCCACGGTCGGGAACCGATCGTAGAGCCGCGCCGCGAGGTCGGGGCCGACGCCGTCGATGCAGCCGTACATCCGCTTGGGCGTCGGCGCGTCGACGCCGGTGACCGCGCCCCCGGGGAGGGCGGGCGTCGACGGGTCCTCCGCGTGTTTCCGGCCGAGCCGAACCGCCACGTCGACGAGGCGCGCCAGGTCCGAACACGGGATCACCGGGGTGTCGAGCCGGACGGTGATCGACGCCGCCGAGCCGCGCACCGCGGCCGCCGGGACGCCCGGGTCGCCGTCGGCGGGGAACGCGGCCTCCAGCAGCAGGTACGAGTGGGCGAAGGAGTCGCGTAGCCGGCGCACCTGGTCGTTGAGGTCGGGGGCGCGTCGCCCCAGGAGCGCGCTCGCGTAGTCGGGGAGGGTCTTTCGCTCGACGCCCACGTCGCTGATCACCAGGTCGCCGGCGGCGAGCCGATGTCGCTCGACGGCCTCGACGTCGGCGTGCCTCCGAACCGCCTCGACGACGGTCGCGGGCTCCCTGTCGTCGACGGCGACAACGACGGACACGGGCCCTGTAGGCCGTCGACGGCCAAGAGTCCGGTGCTTGCCGGGGCCGCCGCGGGCAGAGACGGCGCGGGCGGAGCGGGCCGCCGCTGGCCGGGTGACGCGGGTGCCGGCGCTCGTCCCCGCGACCCGCGCAGGACCTACCCGTGCGCGGCCCCGAGGAACGGGCGATGGTCAACGCGTTCTGGCTCGACCGCGACCTCGACGTCGCGGCGCGGTGGCTCGTCGACCGGCACGTGACCAGCAGCGTCTTCGAGTGCTCGATGGTGCTCACGACCGCGGCGCAGCTGAACGGTCACCCCGACGACGACCTTTACTTCACGCACCCCGACCACCCGCTCACCCGGTGGGCGGCCGACGCGTACCCCAACTGGCGGCGCCTGCGGGAGTACGTCGAGGCGGCCCACCGCGAGTGGCGCTACCGCTGGGACCACGGGCCCGAGGAGCGCCACGGCTCCTGGGCGACGGTCGAGCGGCTGGATCCGGCGGTCGTCCGCGACCTCGACTGGCCCGCCGACGCGGCGAGCGACCCGCCGCAGGTCACCGGCGGGTGGACGGCCGACGACTACGTCGACGCCTACCGCTACTACTACGCCAACGAGAAGCGCCACCTGTTCGCGTGGGCGAAAGACCGCACCGAGCCCCCCTGGATCGAAGAGTACACGGTGCGCGACGAGGACACGGACGCCGACCGCACGGACGCCGAGGGCGCAACCTGACGGCCTGCACACCTCTCGCCGATCGCGCCCTGCACCGATTGCACCGCCACGCCGACGGCATCCCCGAGCCGACGTGACAGTCACCCGGATCGCGGAACAAGTCATACCACGTCGAGAGTCGAACTACGGGGACGATGAACGACCGCCCGTCTTACGAAGTCGTCGTCGTGGGGGGAGGACCGGCCGGGATGACTACCGCGCTCTACGCGACGCGGCTCGGCCACCGGACGGCAGTCGTCGAAGCGCGCGGGGGACGCCACGCCGCCGTCAGCCACGTCCACAACCAGTACGGCGTCTCCGAGGACGTGTCCGGGCGCGAACTGTCCCGACACGCGATCGGGCAACTCGAGGAGTACGGCGCCGACTACTACCCCGACAGGGTGGACGCCGTCCGGCGGATGGACGCCACCGACGAGCGGTTCGTCGAGGGACGCGACGGCCCGGACGACCGATTCGTCGTCGAGGGCCGCGACACGACCGTCGGCGCGGAACGCGTAGTGCTCGCGACCGGCTTCGTCGACCGCGAGCCGTCGGTCCCCGGCCTGGAGCGGTTCGCGGGGCGGGGACTCCACTACTGCCTGCACTGCGACGCCTACACCCTGGGGGACGAGCGGGTGTTCGTCCTCGGCCACGACGACCACGCCGCGACGGTCGCGATGCTCATGCTCAACTTCACGGCGGACGTCGAACTGCTGCTCGACGACCGCGCCCCCGAGTGGAGCGACGAGACCGAGCGACAGCTCCGGGCGCATCCGGTCGAGCGCGTCGACGCCGAGGTCGTGAGGGCGTACGCAGACGACGAGTCCGAGGCCGTCGACGCGTACGCCGACGACGAGTCGACGGACGAGACGTGGCTCGGCGGCCTGGCGTTCGCCGGCGGGGCCCGCCGCGAGTACCGGGGCGGCTTCGCGATGTACGGTAAGGAGTACAACACTGCGCTCGCGAAGTCGCTCGGCTGCGACCTCGACGACGACGGGGCGATCGCCGTCGACGACGCCTACGAGACCAGCGTCGACGGCGTCTACGCCGTCGGCGACGTCACCCACGGTCAGAACCAGACCGTGGTAGCGATGGGCGACGGCGCGAAGGCGGGGATGGCCCTCCACAAGGATCTCCGACGGTTCCCCCGCGCCGTCGACGAACTGGACGCTCTCGACGCGTCGGCCGCCCCCGCCGTCGCCGACGACCTCCGGGCGCGCATGCGGCTGAACCGCGAGCGCGACACCCATAGCGGCCTCCGCGACCCGTCGCCGAACTACTGACAGGCGTTGCGGACGGTTCCGACCGATCATCGAAGCACCTCGAACGAGCGAGGCGGCGCCTCCGGGCGCTGGAATCGAAAAAGATCGGGGCCGCAGTCGTCCCGGCGGTCGGGTCCCGGCGGGCGGCCGCCGCGTGGTCGTCGCCCGCGCGGTCACTCGCCGCACGCGATCGCCGGCTCAGTCGCCCGCGACCTGCTGCTCGTCGAACCTCTCGCTCGCCTGCGTCACCTCGTCGAGGGCCTGCTCCTCCTCGCGGAGCGTCTCCGCGAGGATGTCGGCGGCCTCGTCGTTGCCCAGTTTCCCCGCGAGCGAGGTGAGGCTCCCGTACGCCGCGATCTCGTAGTGCTCGGTCTTCTGGCCGACGCTCATGTTGTACCGATCGAGGACGTCGCCGTCGTTCTCCCCGGCGAACTGCTCGTGCTCCTCGATCAGCGACTTCACGACGACGTCCTCGCGCGTCTGCGGCTCCTCGCCGATCGCCTCGAACACCCGCTCCAGGCGGTCGATCTGATCTCGCGTCTCGTCGCGGTGCTCGGAGAACCCCTTGCTGGCGTCCTCGTCGTCCGTCTGCTCGGCGAGCGTCTCCAGCGCGTCGACGAGTTGCTGTTCGGCGTAGTACAGTTCCTGCAGCCCTTCCACGAAGAGTTTCTCTATTGAGTCAGTAGTCATGGCAGCGTCCCCCCTAGGTGCGTGCCAGCAATGAGTCGAGAGCTTGCAGGTTCAGGGGACGCTTCGCCGTTAGAGGCCCTCAAAGCTCCGTTTTCGGCCGTTCGGGTGACGGCGTCGCACGCCGGCGACGTGCTCGGCGTCCGCGGGGCTCGCTCCCCCTGGCCCTCGGACGCACTGGACCGACGCGCGCGGGGCGGAGAGCGCGCGCCGAACGGCGTCGAACCGGGCGTCGAAAGCCCCGGCGAGCGAGAGCAGCGAGCCGGGGCGAGTCTCCGAAGACCCGGGCTCCGGGACCGATACGGAGCACGGAGGGCGAAACGGCGATTCGATCCGGGAGGCGGCACCGGCCGTCCGATCCGGAGGCGACACCGGCCGTCCGGTCCGGAGGCGGCACCGACGACCGGGTCAGGAAGCCCGGCGCCGGCGACCCCACCGTTGGGCGGCGGTAACGTCGGCCTACCCGTCGACGAGGTAGCGCCGCTTGCAGTCGACGGAGCAGAACTCGACGACGGTGGCGCTCCGCTCGTCGAACGCGACGGGATACCAGTAGCGGCTCTCGAAGGGGTCGCCACACTCGGCACAGCGTTTCCGCCTCACGGGTCACCGGGTCGAGCCCCGCGGCGACCGAGCGGCCGTCGGCGCGTACCCCCCGTCTCCGGGCGGGCCGGGGGGTCAGGCATTCGTTTCGGCGACACACTGCTGTGGATCGTCGCACGGACGTCTGACCGTGACGGTCCCCGACGACCTGGCGACGATGTCGTAGCCCAGAAGGTCGAGTTCGACGCGGACGTCCGAACCGGGGAGATCCTTCCGTCCGAGGACGGCGTCGAGTGCGTCCGCGGGGACGTAGTCGTCGAGCACGAAGTCGAGTTCAGTGGCCGAGACGTCCTCGAGATCCGCGATGGCGAAGACGATCGTGGTCGACGGCTGCGCGTTCGGAGATTCGTCCGGGAGTGCTACCGATACGGTTTCACACATCGTCGCTACGGAGGGTCGGCCCGGGGTTGAATCTCACCTCAGTACGGATAGAACCCGTCGAGCGCGTCTCTATTCACATAGAGACGCGGCCGTGCGGACGGAGGAGACGCCCCTCCGCCGCGGCGACGGGCGCTCGACTCAGGCGTCGGTGTCCGCCGTCTCGTCCCCGCGGCGTTCGCCGAACAGAATCGAGAGGAGGCGACGCAGGCTGACGCGGAGGTGGTAGTTGACCGTCGGCTGGGAGACGCCCAGCCGGTCGGCGATGTCCTGTCCGCTGCTCTCGCGGGGTGACTCGAAGTACCCGCTCTCGTAGGCCTGGTGGAGGACCTCTAGCTGGCGGTCGGTGAGCCGCGACTCCAGCGCCTCCATGAGCCCGCTCGGCCCCAGGGAGGGAGCCTCCAGTTCGCGGCGCATGTCGAGTTCGACGCCGGGGAACCGCTCGCGCACCTGTCGGACGAAATCGTCGACCTCGACGTGCGGGAGAAGCGAGACGACGAGCACCGTCCGGTCGGCGGTCGCCTCGATCTCCCGGGGGACGCCGCCGAGTTCGACGACCACCTCGGAGAGGACGGTTCCGGACACGGTGGCCCGATAGAGGGTTTCGTCCGCCTGCTGGTCGACCGCCTCGACGTCCGTGACCAGGGGAAGCCGGTCGTAGAGCGCGTCGAGGTCCGCGGGGGTGACCTCGCTCGCGAGGAAGTAGACCTCCGAGGCGTCCCCCGCCCTGGGGTGGGTCTCGGCGAGTCGGACGGGGGCGTCGCTCAGGGCCGCGAACTCGTTCAGGACCGACCGGCAATCGCGCAACACGAGCCGAAGCTGGGTCCCCCCTGTCGACAGGAGGCCACGCTTGGTCTCGCGCGCGTCGATGGCGTAGGCGACGGTCTCCGCGAGTTCGGAGAGGACGGTCGTCGTCCGGTCGTCGAACGCGTCGGGGGTGGACGCGTACACCGTCAGCGCCCCGTACTCTATGCCCCGGTGGACGACGGGCACGCTGACGGCCGAGGAGATGCCGTGTTCCAGCCCCCGGGACGGCCACTCCGACTCGCGGACGTGGTCTTCGAAGCTCTGGACGACGGTCGGGTCACCGGTCGCCAGCGTCCGCGCCGTGGGCTCCTGGAACGGGGCGTTGGGGTCGAGCGCGACGTCGCCGAGATACCCGGCTCCCTCGCCGTCCCACGCCACTGGCGTGATCGTTCCGTCCTCACCGGGGGGCGCGTAGAGCACGGCGAGCTGGAACCGGTCGCCGGCGGTCAGGCGGTCGCAGACGGCCCGTTCGATCTCCGCCCGGGAGGACGACCCGACGAGCGCCTGGTCGACGTCGCGGATGATGTCGTTGAGTCGCCGGAGGCGCCGCAGCGTCCGGTTCTGCTCGCGTAGCTCCGCTTCGCGTCCCCGCAGGCCGCTCTCGCTGTCGAGCCGATCGAACGCCGCCTCGGTCGTCGCCGCGAGGAGATCGACGATCTGTCCGTTCTGCTCGTCGAAGACGCCGACCGCCGTCGACGCCGCCACGAGGACGCCGTGCCCGTCGAGCGGGACGAACATCGCGCCCCGCGCATCGGTGTCGGAGGTCTCGACCGCGTCCGCGGTTCGCACGTCGTCGAACGTCCGCTCGTCCCCCGAGACGAACGTCTCCCACGTTATCGACTCTCGGCCCCCGCCGTAGGTCGTCGTCTCCCCGTAGAAGTCGAGCGCCGCCTCGGAGGCGGCCACGGGTTTCAGGAGGTGGTCGTCCTGGTCGTAGTGGAACACGGCGACCTCGACGTCGAGCAGGTCAGTTCCTGCCCGGACTGCGACGTCACCCACGTCGGCCGGCGTTTCGGCGTGGAGAAGCTTCCTGGTTGCCCGGTGCAGCGACGCCAGGAGATCGGCACGCTCTCGGCGTTCGATGGCGGTGAGGGCGTGCCCGACGGTTCGTCCGAACTGGTCGAGGACGGCGACCTCGCGGTCGTCGAACGCCTCGCTCCGATCCGCGAACACGCCGATGACGCCGAACGAGCGTCCGTCGTGGTGGACCGGAACGACGGCGAACGCGCCGGCACCCTGGGTGCGCGCGATCCGCCGCCACGGGTTCGCGAGCGGTTCGGCGTCGGGGTCTCGTTCGATCTGGATCTGCCCCGTTGCGATGGCGCGAGCAGCCGGGGCACCGTCGGCCGGGAACGCGACGTCGGGGTCCGGGGGGCCATCGCCACCCCACGCCGACGGAACGAGTCGCCCGTCCGGTTCGAGGTCGGCGACGACGACCGAGCAGAACGGAGCGTCGGTCGCCAGCCGGTCGGCCACCGCGCTGGCGACCTCCTCCCGGGTCCTCGCGCCGACGAGCGCGTGATCGACGTCGCGGACGACGCGGTTGATGCGATCCAGCATCGCGAGTTCGTCGCGTTGCTCCTCGAGGAGCCGCTCCCGCTGCTTGCGGTCGGTCACGTTCTGGACGACGAGCATGCCCTCGCGGCCGTCGCGTTTGGGGTCGCCGACCGGGACCGCCCGGACCTGGTACGTGGACCCTTCGTACGAGAGCTCGAAGGAGGTCGACTCGCCGTCGAGGGCGGCCCGGGCGGCCGGTTCGAGCCGCTCGGCGACGGGGGCGGGGAGCGCCGTCGACAGCCGGTCGTTCTCGACGCTGTCGGTCGGCTCCCCGAGGCCGGGCAGGTCGTCACCCCCGGCCAGGAGCACTCGCAGTCGGCGGTCGAACAGGACCACGGCTCCATCGGGGTAGTGATCGATGAGCTTGCTGTTCCGGCCTTCGCTGATCTGGAGTTGCCTGAGGAGGGTCTCGCTGCCCGTGTTGTCGTACAGCGCGACGTGGAGCAGGGCCGTGAGGCCGACGGTCAGGACGAGGAGCGGCAGCACCCCCTCGAACAGTCCCGGCATGATCTCCAGGTACCCGAGGAGTTGGGTGGCGGACCAGAGCCCCAGGTGGAGCGCCGCAACCACCCACAGCAACCAGTAGTTCCGGAACAGCGGTCTGGTCCGGTAGAAGTCGAGCGCCAGCACGGCCGCGGCCAGGAACCCGACCGTGCCGAGCAGGGCGAACAGCGGGAAGAGCGAAACCATCACTCAGTCCCCGTCGGCCAGCGCCCGGTCGAGCGGTTCGGATCGGTCCCGATCGCCCTCGACCCGCCACTCGATCCAGAAGTGGATCACGAAGCAGACGGCGGCGAGCGCGATTCCAACGCCGTGCTCCAGGAGGAGCAGGAGGTCGACGCGCGTCACCGTCCCGGCCACGGCGGCGACGCGGCCGACCAGCAACGCGCTGTATCCGGCGACCAGCCACGGGTCCTCGCGTTCCACGCTGTACGCCCTGACTGCGGGCACGTACCCGAGTGCGACGAGGAAGAGGACGAACGCTTCGCCGACGGCGAGCGGTGAGGCCACCGCTCTCACCCCCCGGGTCTGTCGAGAGGAGGTGCCGCGGACGCGAGACGGCGAGAGCGTGGCGACTCCCGTCCGGCCGACGGGGTTCGTCGTGCTCGCTGCCGTTCCTGCTCGCGCGGCGCTCGGACGGACGCAACCGTCAGCGAGGTCATGGGAGGCGGTAGGGGACGTCGTTGGAAGAGTATTGTTGCGGGATCCTTTCGTGTTACCTGCCCGACCGGCGGGACCGGGACCCGAGCGCCGCTCGGGCCCCGGTTTCGACCGACCGCCGGTGCGGTAGGGAGGCGTGCGCCGTCCCGGACGGTCGCTGGGCGATCCAGTGCGCTCACTCACCCCTCCGCGGGCGGGGGCCGGCCCGGGTCAGCGCAGACCCGTCCTCCTCGCCCGGCGGTTCGCCGACGCCGGGGGCGTCCCGCACCGGGGGGCCGAGATACCCCTTCCAGCGGTGGGTCAGCCGGTAGCCCGCCTGAAACAGGCGCTGGAGGGGGCTGTCGTCGACCGTCGCGGTGACTCGCCCGTCCCGGATCGCGTCCACGACCGCCTCGGGCGTGGCCGCGTCCGCGTCGACGCGCGTGTACGCCCGCCCGACCTCGACGGGGTAGTGGGCGTCGCTCCCCCCGACCAGCGGGAGGTCGCGCTCGCCGGCGAACCGGCGCACCGTCTCGTAGGACTCGGTCCCCTTGCCGTTGACCTCCACGGCGTCGAAGTCGGCGTCGGCTTCCCGAACCGTGCTGTTGCGGAAGGGGTGCGCGATGATCGCGGCACACCCCCTGTCGTGGGCGATGTCGGTGACCTGCCCGGGGGTGAGTTCGCCCGCCTCAGTGAGCTTCGGCGGCGACGGGCCGACGACGAGGGCGTGGCCGTGGGTGGTGGTCACCTCGATGCCCGGGATCACCGTCAGCGAATCGCCCCCGACGCCCAGGTCGCGGTAGTAGTCGTGGTTGGTGGTGGCGATCGCGTCGAGGCCGCGGCGACGGGCGGTCCCGGCCAGCAAGCGTGCGCCGAGCGGGTCGTAGGTGCGCCCGAGTCGACGGAAACCGTGGAAGAACCGCGTGTGCGTGTGCAGGTCGACGGCGAGCGTCATGTGACAGCGACGGTCCGACGCCGTTTGTACCTTGGCCGTGCGTACGCCGGGCGCCGAACCAAGTCGTTGCTCGACGCCGGCGACCACGTCGGGCGCTTCGGCCCCGCAGTCTCCCCGGAGAGCTGTCAGTACGCTGTAACGTGGCCTTTTGCTCGCAAGCATTACCGTTACTCCCCGAGCAGCGAAACGAATCCATCCATGCGAGCAACTCGCACACTCGCCGGGCGACCGGCGGTGACGGTCGGTGAACCGGGCGGCTGTGCCGTGGGCGGCGAGAGCGATCGGCCAGCGCCGGGTGTGACGCGATGCTAGGGGCGATCGATCGCCCGGACAGACGAGACGACTTCTCGGTCGTCGAGTCACCGCTCGACGGCCAGGGCCGATGGTAGAGGACGACGGCTCGGCGTCCTCGGGGCGGTCGACGTCCTCGCGCCGGGCGTTCGTCCGGGGGACGGCGGCGACCGGCGTCGCGGCCACCCTCGCCGGCTGTGGGGGCCTCTCCCCCGTGGGCTCGGCCGAGGGGAGCGGCCAGCGGGTGGTGAACTTCGCGGCCAACTCGACGATCGCGAGCGCCTGGTCGAAGCTCGAACCCGTCCTCCACGAGGTCGGTCTCCCGGACGACGTGACCGTCGAGGTCCTCCCGGGGGCGTGGGCCTCGGGCAAGCGGCAGTCGAAGTACCAGATCTGGCTCGCCGCCGACCGGGAGAAGCCCGACATGTTCCTCATGGACAACGGGTGGACGATCCCCTTCATCGCCCGCGAGCAGCTGTTGAACCTCGAAAAGCACCTCTCGGACGATCTGGTGAGCCGGATCCGGAACGACTACTTCGACTCCATCGTCCGCACCGCGATCGACCGGGAGACGGACTCGCTGTACGGCGTGCCGCTGTGGATCGACCTGCCGACGATCCAGTACCGGAAGGACCTGGTGCGAGAGGCCGGATACGACCCGGACGACGAGGCCTGGGCGACGGAGGGCATCAGCTGGAAGCGGTTCGCGGAGGTGACGAAGACCGTGCAGCGAGAGCGGGACCTCAGCTACGGGTTCACGTTCCAGGCGCAGTCATACGCCGGGCTCGCCTGCTGTGACTTCCTGGAGTTCATGTCGAGCTGGGGCGGCGCCTACTTCGGGAGCTGGAAGAACCTCTTCGGCCCGATCGGGGAGCGGCCGGTGACCGTCGACGAGCGGCCGACCGTCGACGCGGTTCGGATGCTCCGGACGTTCATCCACGGGAGCGACGACCCGGCCGCGATCGACGGCTACGCCGGCGGCATCGCCCCACAGGCGGTCCTACAGTGGACCGAGGAGCCCTCCCGCAAGCCGTTCACGAACGGGCGCGCCGTGATGCACCGGAACTGGCCCTACTCGATCCAGATCAACGGGGCCGAGGACGCCTTCGGCGAAGATCTCGGAGTCATGCCGATCCCGTACGCGACGACCGAGGAACAGTCGGCGTACCCGCGCCGGGGCGGCCCCGTGGCGGCGGTCGGGGGGTGGAACCTGACGGTGAACCCGAACGCCGCCGACCGCAACGCCGCGATCGCGGTCGTCGAGGCGATGGCGTCCCCGAAATTCCGCTTCAAACTGTTCGAGGAGGCCGGCTACACCCCGCCGGACCCGACCCTGCTGGAGACGAAGCGGGCGCGGAACGTCCCCGTGATGGGGCGCTACCTCGACCAGCTGAAGGTCGCGGGGAAGAACGCGATCCCGCGGCCGGTGACCGTGGTCTGGCCCCAGCAGTCGACGGCCATCGCCTCGAAGGTCAACGCGACGCTCGGGCGGTCGATGCCCCCGGAGCGGGCGCTCTCGTCGCTCGCCGGCCAGCTCGAGGAGATCGAGGCGTACGTCGGGGGCACGGAGGGCTGAGACGACATGGCAACCGAATCACGACACGGCGAGAGCGTCACCGTCGGCCGGTCGGCGGGCGCGTTCGGGTGGACAGATCGACTGACCGAGACGCAGTTCGCCTACCTGCTGCTGACGCCGATGATCCTCCTGCTGGGGATCGTCGCGCTGTGGCCGCTGTGGCGGACGTTCGTGATCTCGCTCCAGGCGGACGCGCTGACCGGGGCGAGTCAGATCGGCTCGTTCGTCGGCCTCGACAACTACGTCGCCATCCTCACCGGCGAGCGGGCCGCGATCCTCCCGCGGCCGTTCTGGCCGGAGGTCACCGCGACGTTCCCGTTCGTCCAGGTGAACTCGCTGTTCACGACCGCGCTCGCGGCCACGCTGATATTCGTGTTCGTGAGCGTCTTCTTCGAGACGATCATCGGCTTCGCGCAGGCGCTGGTGCTCGACCAGGAGTTCGCGGGCCGACGGTGGGTCCGCGTGGCGATCATCCTGCCGTGGGCGATCCCCATCGTCATCCAGGGGATGATCTTCTTCCTCCTGTTCCAGCCGAACATCGGCTTCGCCACCGACTGGCTGTCGAGCCTGGGGCTTCTCTCGGAGACGCCGCTGTCGACGCCGTCGAACGTGATGGCGATCATCATCGTCGCCGACATCTGGAAGACGTCGGCGTTCATGGCGCTGCTCATCCTGGCCGGCCTCCAGAGCATCGACCGGAGCCTCTACAACGTCGCACGCGTCTCCGGTGCCTCGGCCGTCCAGCGCTTCAAGATGATCACGCTCCCCCTGGTGTTGCCGACGGTGCTCGTCGCCGTCCTCTTCCGGACGGTTCGGGCGATGCGCGTGTTCGGCCTGATCGAGACCGTCTCGTCGTGCACGACGGTCCCCTCGCTGTCGTGTCTCGTCGTCTCGACGTGGTCGAGCCGGCTGTACGGCTCGTCGGCGGCCATCGCGTTCATCACCGCCGTCATCGTCGCCGCCGGGGTGTCGATCTACATCGTCAAGTACGGCCAGCAGGAGGTGGCCTGAGATGGGCGACGGTTCCTCGCACCGCGACGAGACGACCCCCGACGAGGGGGCGCGCGACCACGCCCGCGACCCGGCCGTCGTCGGGCGGGACGACCCGGCGGACCTCGACAGCGGGGGCGACGACGACGGACCGTTCTCCCGCTGGGTCCAGCGCACCATCCGCAACCCGAAGAAGGCCTACCGCGCGATGTTCTACGTCGCGACGATCTTCTTCCTGCTCACGACGCTGTTCCCGCTCTACTGGCTGGTCGCGCTGGCCCTGACGCCGAACGAGAACATCGTCGACGTCGGGTTGCTCCCCAACGGGTTCAACCCGGGGGCGTTCGTGACGGTGTTCGAGCGGGTCCCGTTCCACATCTACATGCTGAACAGCTTCGTCCTCGCGGGGCTCACGACGGTCATCGTGTTGCTGCTGGCGAGCCTCGCCGGCTACGTGTTCGGCCGCCTGGAGTTCCCCGGTCGGCTCCCGATGATGCTGGGCGTGCTCGCCATCTCGTATTTCCCGCCGGCGGCCTTCCTCCTGCCGCTGTTCCGGCTGTTCACCGGGAACGTCCAGCTGGGCTTTTTCGGCGTGACGGTGTCCAGTCCGACCTGGTACAACACCCCCTGGGCGATGGTGATGCCCTTCTCGGCGCTGTTCCTGCCGCTGTCTATCTTCATCCTCACGACGTTCTACGCCCAGATCCCCGACGGACTGGAGGACGCGGCCCGCATCGAGGGGACGAGCCGCCTGGGTGCGCTGTTCCGGGTGATCATGCCGCTGTCGGCGCCCGGCGTCGCCACGGCGGGCGTGCTGACGTTCATCTCGGTGTACAACGAGTTCTTCTTCTCCTTTTTGATGAACGACGGGCGCGTCGCACAGACCGTGTTCGGGGTGCTGGGCGACACCAACCACTTCGCGCCGATCGTCCAGGGGATCCTCTCGTACCAGGGCCAGTACACGCAGAGCTACAACCTGATGGCCGCCGCGAGCGTGATCGGGGTCATCCCCGTCGCGATCGTCGTGGTCATCGCGCAAGAGCGGATCGTGAGCGGCCTCACTCAAGGGGCCCTGAAGGAGTAACCAATGGGAGAAGTCAACCTCGACGACCTATCGAAACGATACGACGACGTACAGGCGGTCGACGACGTGGATATCGACATCCGGGACGGCGAGTTCGTGACGCTCGTCGGGCCGTCGGGCTGTGGCAAGTCCACCACCCTCGAGATGATCGCCGGGCTCACCAGCCCCACCGACGGGGCGGTGCACATCGCCGGGCGGGACGTCACCGACCTCCCGCCGAAGTCGCGGGGGATCGCGATGGTGTTCCAGAACATCGCCCTGTTCCCCCACATGGACGTCCACGACAACATCTCGTTCGGGCTCCGGCTCCGCGACGTCGACGACGACGAGATCGACGACCGGGTCGAGCGGGCCGCCGAGGTCGTCCAGATGCAGGGGATGCTCGACCGCATGCCCGAGGAGCTCTCGGGGGGCCAGCGCCAGCGGGTCGCCATCGGGCGGGCGATCGTCCGCGAGCCCGCGGTGTTCCTGATGGACGAACCGCTGGCGAACCTCGACGCGGCGCTGCGGGTCCACATGCGCACCCAGCTCCAGCGGATCCACGACGAACTGGAGACGACCATCGTCTACGTCACCCACGACCAGGAGGAGGCGATGACGATGTCCAACCGACTGGCGGTGATGAACGACGGCGAGGTCCAGCAGTTCGACACGCCACTCTCGTGCTACAACCGGCCGGCCAACCGGTTCGTCGCCGGCTTCATCGGCAGTCCGAGCATGAACTTCGTCGACGGCGAGGTCGTCGGGTCGGGCCTCTCGACGCCCTATTTCGACCTGGAGTTCGACCCGGCGAACACGCAGGTCGCCCCGGGGACCGAGGTCACCGCAGGCGTCCGCCCGGAGGACGTCGCGCTCGCCGACAATCGGGAGCATCTGGAGGACGCCAGCGGCTCGATCTCGGCGACTATCGACGTGATCGAACCGGTGGGCGACGAGGTGTACCTCTACCTCCGCCTGGACGAGTCGGCCGCCGAGAGCGGGTTCGACGTCCAGGAGGAGGACGACCAGATCCTCATGAGCACGCCGCCGGATCCGAACCGCGACATCGAGGCCATGCGCTCGGAGTCCATCGAGGTGCACGTCGACCTCAGCCGCGTCCACCTCTTCGACCGTGAGACCGGGGAGGCGATCACCCACGGTCTCACCCGGGAGATGGACTCCTCGACGGTCCAGTCGCTGACCGACTGATTGTCAGGGGACTGACCGTCGGCCGGGTGACCGTGTCCACGCCCCGACGCCGTGGCGGTCCCCGTCGCGGAGGCTCGCTTCGGACTCCACGGGGTCGGACCGCCCCTTGACGACGCTGAATCTGCGTGCACACCGGTTTTCGTCGTCGGCCCCGAAGGAGGGCCGAATCGATAACTCGACCAGCGGCGGACGGAGCCGAGAGCGAGGAGCGATGAGCAGCCTCGACCTCTGGCTCGCCATCCTGAGCGGATCGGTCGTCACGCTCGGCCTCGACGCGCGGGACGGCCACCGGCGCGACGCCCTGGAGTACGCGGCGCCACTCCTCCTGTGGCCCTACGTCGCCGTGCAGGCGCTGGCCGTCGTCGCCGCGTTCCTCGAGGAGTTGGTGCTCCGCCGACCGACGCGCTACGTGACGAGTACGAGCGACGAGAGCGCGGGGTGACACGGCGGCGTTCGTCCGACGTCGCGTGCCGTCTTCGCCAGAGGCCATTAGTGTGCGCGCCGAAAAGGGAGATCCGCATGAGTGGGTCCCGACCCAGCCGACGCGGGGCGAATCGACTGGTGGCGGCAGAGTGCGTGGGCGCTGTCGACTCGGGGGTCGACGTGGGAGTGCTCGTCGCCCACGCGCCCGGGACCGATCCCGCCCGCCTCCGAACGCTCGCCACGCAGGCGGCCGAGGACGCGGTCGACGAACTGGCGACGGCCACGGACGTGACCTGGCGGTTCTACCTCGACGACGCCGCGCGGCTCGCCGACCACGACCCACGCAGGCCGTCGGAGTTCCTCGACCGGGCCACACACCGGATGGTCCAGGGACCGTACGACGTGGTCGTCGTCGTGACGGACCTGCCCCTCGTGTCGAGTCGAGAGCGGTTCGTTCCGGGTCTGGCGTCCCCCCTCTCGCGCGTCGCCGTCGTCTCGACCCGGGGGCTCTCCAGCGGCCCACGTGACCAGCCCCGGCGCGCGCTCGACGACGAGGCCATCCGCTGGAACGCGGCCACGCTGCTGGTCCACCTCGTCGGACACGTGCTGGGCGCGCGTCACCGCGACGCCGACGGCGGCGTCATGGAACCGTTCCGGTTCCGTCCCGAGCGACGGGCCGTTCCCCCGATGGACGCCGACGTCGAGTCGCGGCTGCACCGAATCGCCGAGGAGATCCCCGCCGCCGAGGCCAGCCCCCGAGGGCCCGTGGGCAGGCTCGCCTTCCACGTGCGAAGCGCCGTCCGGAACTCCCGAGAGATCCTGCAGGCGCTCGTCGACAGCCGAGCGCCCCTGCTGCCGCTGTCGTTACCGAAACTGTCGACTGCGGCGGTCGCACCGACGCTCGTCATCGTGTTCAGCGCCGAGTCCTGGGACGTCGGCTTCCATATGGGGAACGCGACCGCGGGGCTGTTCGCCGTCGCGAGCGTCATCGCTGCCGCCGTCTACCTCCTGTTCGCTCAGAACCTCACCTTCCCGCGAAAGCGCCACCGAATCGTGACCGAGCACACGGCCCTGGTCAACGTCACCGTCTTTCTGGTCCTCGTGCTGGCGATGGTCGGCCTGTTCGCGCTCGTCTGGGCGATCATCCTCGTCATCGAGTTCGTCGTCTTCCCGCCGAACCTGATGTCCAACTGGCCGAGCCTCGAACAGCCGACGGTGGGGTTCGTCGATCTGATCCGAACGGGGGCGTTCATCAGCACCATCGGCGTCCTCTCGGGCGCGCTGGCGGGCGGGCTCGAGAGTCGGACGATCGTCAGCCACCTCGCGCTGTTCCTCGATCGACCGTAGTCCGCGCCGCTCTCCCGGAGAGAAGATCGGTGCCTCGCATATGGGCGGCTAGAAGGTCGGCCTCGGCACTCATAGAGTGTCGAGTTATCACCAAACGAATAAAAGGTTTTGAGCCGGTTATAGACACATGGCGGTGCGGAGGCGATGAATTATGACGGGCAATGACGAGTATGCGAAACTTTCTGAAGACCGGTGCGCGGTAAAGATTTACCCCGAAGAAGAGGTCGCGGAGCAGTGGGAAGAAGATATAGAAGATCGGGATATCTCCCTGTCGCAGTACCTGCAGAACCTGATCAACGAGGCACGGTCCTACCGACAGTACGGGTTAGTCGAAACTGGCGATGATCAGCGACGGGTTCAGGAACTGCAGGAAAGGGTCGAGCAACTGCAGCGGCGGTTGGAGGAGAAGGATTCTGAGTCTACGGAGGCAGTTAGCTTTGATCCGGAGACGTTGAAGCAGGAGGTCTTGACGGATCAGTACCAGTCCCTGGAGGAGATTCTACAGGTGATCGTGGAATCGGGAATCCTGAATGATATCTTGCTTGGCCCGGTGGAGAACCAGCTGTACTTCCTCGCGGCTCAGGACGAGGTGGAGTATGAGCGGGGCTGGGGCTGGAAACTCGTAGAAGACAACGGGGGTGCTGCTTAGGATGGCGTCCGGGAAGTACGATGTCCTGTTGGAAGCGGATGAGTGGGAGCGGAGAGTCTTCGAGAACAAGCACAAGTGCATCAATGACTGGCTTCGCAGCAAGGACTCTACAAACAAATCCAGTTCACGGAGGACGTTGAACTCGTATAGCAGGACGGCTGCACGGTTTTTCCACGAGTTCTTCCCCGATGTACATCCCTCCAGTGTAACGGTTGGTGACGTCGAGGAGTACGTACTGGACTTGAATGATCGGGATGTGGCTCAGAACACGAAACGTCGGTACATCGAATCTTTGTCTGCGTTCTATACGTGGGCGATGAAGCGGCCACGGTTCGAGGATATCACTGGTAACCCTGCAGCTGTGGTGTTGGAGGAGATCCCGAAGAAGAAGCGACCGCGGCCGGAGACAGCTACCTGGAGTAATGGCCGGGAGATCATCCGGAACATCCCTGACCCAAGGGACAAGGCTGCGGCTATCCTGATGGCCAAGACCGGTGCCCGGGTCCGTGAAGTCCTGACTGTAAAAGAGAGTGACCTGATGCTGGGAGATGGTTTCATCCGGTTAACCGATAGGAAGGGAGGGCACGAGACAGTGAATCCGTTAGACGATGAAAGCATCCAGGCGATCCAACGGTTGCAGGCGATTTCCTCTGATGATTCCGAGTACCTGTTCACAGGAATCCACGGTGGCAGGGTGAAACGTGAACGGATCCGGAGAGAGGTGCGTCGAGCAGCGGTGAAGGCCGGTATAATGGAAGATGAGGATGAGGATAGGTGGCACCACAAGTTCACTCCGCACTACTATAGGACCATCTTCACGTCCTTGATGCGGAATAACGGGATGCCGGACCACTTCACACGGTACCTGCGCGGAGACGGTGACCGGGAAGTCATGGACCTCTACACCAAGATCCCCCGAGATCAGGTTCGAGACGAGTACCTGGGTATCATCAAATCTCTCAACCTTTACGCCAGGACTGACGGAGGTGAGAATCACAGCTGACAGAACACGAGATAACTGAGTTCACGGATCAAACCGGAGAACTGGTCGGGGCATCTCTCCTGCTTTCCTCGGAAGAAGTCCGGGAACTCAAGGAGGAAGGTGTGGTAGAGATCGAATTGAAGCAGTGAAGACCAAGACGTTCAGATGATTTTCGGCCCGGTGTGGCCGTCGACGTGAAGCCTTCCGTTCTTGATTCCTATGGTGTGCTCGCCTGGTTCGGAGATGTGGTACGGGAAGACGGTGAACCGGACGTTGTACAGTTGGACGTTCTTCGTTTCTCCGAAGACGTGCGTATCGACGTCTGGGAGTATGGCAGGGTTGCGGAGCGGAAGAAGTCTGACCTGTACAGATTTTGCAGACAGGTCAGGCATGATGCTTTGGATCAGTATCAGATCCAGGTTCATGTAGTCACGAGGGTATTCCCGCAGCTCATCCAGGGTTAGACGGTAGTAGGTGTCGTCGCCGGCGGCTAGGAAGCTGTCTGCTCCGATTACGGCGACATTGTACTGTAGTGCGTCTTCTCGCTCTTCCAGCTGGTTTGATGCCTTTCCGAGTTTCGAAGCGATTTCACTCCGGATCTCGTCGTAGCCGAAGAACCCGGGCTCGAAGCTTACTCTGGCGGCGCTTCCCGGAGCGTCTCTTAACTTTGTAACGTTGCCTGTGATTTCTTCTGCTGACGTGTATAGCAGGTCGTAGGCCGCGTTATACGGGCTGTCTTTGATCGAGTTGTAGAACTCTTCTACCTTGTTGTGGGCTGTCGGGAAGAACCCGTCTGAGTCGTAGAAGTTCTTGGCTCCTACTTGCAGATGGTATTTTTTCTGGTTGTGTCGGACGAGTATGTCGACGTCGCCGCCTTTGACATCGGGTTCAAATGTGATGTCGCTGGGTTCAGCGACTCCTCGGTCAACGATGGCCTTCGCCGTCCGTAACTGGGCTTCGAACCCGAGTTTCTTCCCCCTATCGGCGCTGTTGATCGCGTCCTTAATCTTGCCGTGCCCGTCTTCTGTGATGTGGATCCCTCTCTGTTCCAGGTTCTGACGGAGCAGCCTTATCTGGAGGTTTGAGGGGATCACTGGCTCTTATTATTGTCTTCGGAGAAATAAACGGACCGCAGGTGAGCGAGTGGATGCCACGTTTCAAGAAGTAGCCGGGCGTCACCACTGGGGTATGAGGCTCCGTGATTTCTACTGCGACTCCTGCGATTTCCAGATGCCGTCCGGGTTCGGGGAGTACATGTACGTCGTGGATGACGAGGGCGAGCGGCACAGGTTGAGTCATCCGTGTGAGGGTTTGCAGATCAGGAAGATCGTTGGTGAGGATGCGTCGGACGAGTTGATCGAGGAACGCAAGGGGTACAGGGCGTACTACGTCTGCCGAGGTTGCGGCCACGATTTCGAGGAGGAGAGGGATGAACAGCAGAGTTGTCCGGAGTGCGGCAGCGGCGACGTCTTGACTCAGAACGAGTTGGTCGGCGAATCTTGTCCTCGGTGTGGGGATGGGACGTTTGTCGACGAAGTGACCGGGGTTGCGTAAGCCAGCTCGTGAAGTCGAGTAAAGTGTTTACTCCGCGGAACGGTTGATTGTGGGTATGACCGATGCTGAGGCTTTAGAGGAACTGGCGGCGGCGTTGCATCACGTACGAGAGGCAGAGGAGAAAGCTGAGACAGAAATCGTGGCTAGTATGCTGGGGAACTCCGAGGAACACTTAGAGGACCAGATTCGGGAGGTCGTCAATCTGCTTGGGGAGAAGGATTACTACGGCGAGGACTTCACGCACAGCTCTCGCTGAGTAACTCCTCTGGGCTGGGAAGTTCCCTCTCTGGAGGTATTTTCCCGAGTCTCTGCAGTTCGTGGTACACCTGTATGATCTGATCTCGTTTAGCTGCGGTCACGAGATACCTGGTTCTCAACCTGGTCTCTTTCAGCCCTTTAGAAAGGGAAGAGTAGTGGGGTAAACCCTCGCCGTTCTACGGCGGGGATACACCCCACAGATAGAATGTAGCGGGTCGAGTGCTACACTTCCAACAACAATTTAAAAGTCAATTATTTTAATATTCTCGGGTCGAGTGCCGAGATGGAAGTATCGAAAACGGTTCAGGCAGGAGTAGTCAATTTGACGAACCAGAAAAGAACGGATCTTGAAACAGAGTATCGTAACTTTCAGAAGTACATTCAAGGAGAGGAAGATGTAGAACTTTACTCTGCTATCAAGCAAGACGCGACCCGTTACTACGAGAACATCAAGGAAGACAAGGAGTACCCGATCTCTGTTCGAGGACAGCTGATAGATATTCAGGAATGCAGTTCTGATATAGCAGATTATTTTGTCCGAGTCCCTACCGCTCAACGTTACGGAGGACTAAATCTACCGGTTAAGACGGATACAGAGATCAGAGACGACTGGGAGATTGGCGAGAGCAAAGTCATCAAAGAGGACGGAGAGTTCTATATCCATATTTCGGTCAGTTACGAGGTAGAACCTGTTTCTAACCTTCACGGGGTGTACGGTATTGATCTTGGACTCCGAAACCCGGCAGTTGGAGTGGCCCTCGTCGGTGGCGAAGGGTCTTGCCCCAAGGTCGAAGCCGTAGACTTCCACGCACAACGTATCCAGAAAATCCAGAGCCGCTACAGCTACCTACGCAGAAACACCTCAACAGGAAAATCCTGGAACAGCAGAGAACACGACAAAGTCAACGACGCTCTTCACAAGGCGACGACGGAGATAGCCGACTACTGCCAGGAACACAAGCTTGCTGTAGCAGTTGGAGATCTCGAAGGAATCCAAGACCAGGACAAGGGACGAGAGATGAACCGGAAGCTGCACAGATTCCCGCATTACAGGTTCAAGCAACTGCTCAGGTACAAGCTGAAGGAGCGAGGTCTTCCGCTTATTGAGGTTGATGAGGCGTACACGAGTCAGACCTGTGCGAAATGCGGAGAAGAAGGTGACAGGTATCGAGGTCGTTTCCGGTGCTCTGGAACCGAGACGAACAGCGACGTTAACGGTGCTTGGAATATCGCCAAGCGGGCAGCATCCAAAGCTGACATAAGCTCGCTGGATGATGCAGGGGCTACTGTGGCATAGCCCGTGACTCCCTAACGATGAACTACCTCTCCAAACTTCCACGGAGCGAAGTTTGTGAAGTAGGGAGTGGAGGAGAACCAGTTAAACGGCAAGGAAGCTCCACTGTTTACGGTGGAGAGGGTGTCACAAGTTTGATAGCTTGTCCAGGCGTTTCTGAGTTTCTCAGTGAGTTCTCGGTACTTTTCTTCCAGGTGTTCTTCTGAGGATTGGCTGGGGTCCTCTTGTCGTAGGTGGCTGTATGTTTCGAGGTGGTCCTGCGTGGAGTGCAGGTTTGCATCGGTCATGTGGCTTCACACGTGCTTAACTCAATAAAAAGCTGGAGTCCGCATTCCAGCTCGCAGGTGGTTTCTGAATCGATATCGACGAGGCGCAGCAGCTGCAGTATTGCGCTACGACCGGGAGGTATCCGATAGTCCTTGAAGGGTATACCAGCGGATTTCTTCCTGGCAACCGCGAGGACAGCAGCTATCAGCTGACTGAGGAGCACACCAATGTCGACCTCTTTCATGGTTTTCTCGACAACGACTACGAGGACCCGGATCTGGACCGGTTCTTGGAGAAGTTCCACGAGCGGGAGCCTCAGGTGGCGGTGATCGGTGACGCCTACACCAAGGAAGAAGCGGAGAAGTACCACGAGGCCATCGACGACCTGGTGGAGGAGTACCCGTACCGGCGTTTCATCGTTGCGCCGAAGTGCGAAGCCGCTTTCGAGGTCTTGGATCCTGATACTACGACCTTGGGATACGCTAATGGGAAGAGTTCGGTGCAGGCTGAGGACTTGGGTCCGGCGAAGTTTCGTGGTTGGGACGTCCATATCCTCGGGGGAAACCCAGAACACGCATACGAGGCTATACAGTCGCTGACTCAGCCGACTCTGGACCGACGGGAACCAGCTAACGTCGTCGGATACGATTGGAATGGACCTCTTCGTATGGCGTACTGGGAGTTCTGGACGCCGAGTGGTTGGAAAGATAACGGCCACCTGACTCCCCGGGAGACAGCGCGGAGGTCGTACCAGGAGATACGGCATTACTTGGAGGAGAAAGATGTGTGGCCGGAGACGGAGCCGCGAGAGCTGTATGGTTCTGCGGTTGAGGAGCCGGAGTTCGAGATCTTCATGGACAAGGGTGGTGACCCTATCCTGTCGAGAGAGGCTTTGGAGAAGGCGTACGTACAGGAGTACGAAGAGAAAGGCACCATGGCGTTCGAGTCAGAGAGCCAGAAGAAGTTCGTGGAGTACCGCGAGGGATTGACTCCAGCAGACTGACCCCTTCCTGTTAAAAATAAGTTTTCTCAATTATTCTCTGTGACAGGACTGGAGTTGTTACCGGCGTTGATGTGGCAGGATGTAGTGCTGGCGTTCGGTAGTTTCGTCGGGATCTCCACTAAGCTGTATGCCTTGTGGGATAGTCAGACGGTGTGGAGCCGTCGTTCAAGTCTTACTAACGCTGTGCTGTACCCGCCTTCTCTCTATGCTTTCTGGACACTGGATCTGTGGCTGACTTTTACGACCACGTTCATCACGATGTGTATCTGGTTTGGAATCGCTGTTTTCCGAGCTCCTGAAAACGAGGACTGGCTGGGACGTAGAAACGGGGAGAGTTACCTGAGCTACTTCTAAGGCACTATTCACCAAAAAGCGTAATGTAGTGGAAGGTAAATACATTGGCGTTCATGGATCACTCGTTGATTCGATACCTGAGGGTTGGTGTCGGGTACACTGCGAAGGGAAACATGCCGGCTGCGGAAAACCAGTTCCGGGAACTCAAGGAATCCGCCGCCGAGAAACAGGTCGAGACAGGTGACGAGTACTGGCAGGAGGTAGAAGAGGTGTGCAGCGAGGTCCTGGAGCGGATCGACGGCCGTGGCGAAGATCCGGACTTCCCGGAGATGGGAAAGGAGGCGAAGCAGATTCTCGAGAACCGGCTCGACTTGGAGCTGCCGGAGATCAAGGAGAAATTCTTGGAGAAGGGCCGGTTGAAGAGTGAGCGGAAGGAGCGTCAGGAACGGATGCAGAACCGGGACGTTGAGGAGATACTGGGGAAGAGGTCGCCGCCGTCCAGTCTCACCCGAAGTAGCGACGAGAACGACTCCGGTATTTCCTACAGTGACGGCGTCGGGGAGGAGGAGAAAAAGGTGGATGCGGAGTCGACTGAGGAATTGATGCAGGACCGTGTCGAGTTCCTTGAGGACGAGGTCCGGAAGTCGCAGGAGGACCTGATGGAGTTGAAGCAGGAACTGGACGAAGCCCGGGAAGGAGAGGACTACGAGGAGTGACTCGGTTCAGCTGTTGATGCCGGGGATGGGCAGGGAGGCGATGGCCTCGCTGCGTGCGTACGGGTTCACCTCTTCCTGGAGTCCGGGTGTGACGTCCTTGATTGAGAACCCGTTTTCCTGGTTTTCGTCGTAGTCTTCGATGATGCTGTCTCCTTGCTCGACTCTATTGGCCGAGACGTCCGGGTTGTAGTTTGGGTCCATTACGTGGTTTCACCTTCAAGCATATCTTCGATTTCGTAGAACTTGATCGTCTCGTCCTCTTCTTGGTCGTAGTGGGCAACGGCCTGCAGTCCTTCCCTGGTCGGCAAGTAGATCAGGTCGTATCGTTCGCCGTTCCCGAGGTCAATAGAGAAGTAAGGCTGTCTGGATCCGCGTATGTCGTGGCCGAGATCGTCGGCCTGATCCTCAACGATGCTTCGGGAGAGTTCTTCTTCGAAGTCTACAGGAACAGTGTATTCGCCGTCGTAGAGAAGTGTGGATCCTCCAGCTGGTCCGTTCCGGTCAGGGTCGTAGTCGACGTGTTCTATGAGGAATCCACCTTATCTCAGTTCTTCCCACCGCCTTTTTTATCGATTTGGTTAAACTGGCTTGTTCGATAATCGGTGCGGATCAGGTCGTCTCTCCTGCAGGAGTTGCACATGCCGAACATCGTGACGTTGTCACAGCTTTTCCGGACGCATTCCCGCATTCACTGGTTCTCCTCCGTGTTTTCTTCTATCCAGTCGTTCCAGTCGGATTGTCCGTCGACGTCCGGTACGTCCAGGTCCGGTTCCCTGTAGGACCTGACCGAAGACTGTCGTGACTCCGTGGCTTGGTTTCGGGTGTCTTCGTAGAACTCGGCTTCTTCTTTCAACCAGTGCATTTGCTCTCCGATTCCTGAGAAGTCCTGCTCTTGGAACGGAAACCTTGTCTCCCAGGGAAAGGGCTCGAATACGTCGTTCTCTTTGAGTGGGTCGACGTAGTCGTCGCCGGCGAGGACGATGAGGCGGCGGCAGTGCGGAGTTTCTTCCGGGAACCCTGATTTCATGCCGAGCCAGGAAGCGAGGCCGTAGTGGACGCGGCGGGTCCAGAAGTCCAGTGCGTCGTTGTAGAGTGGTTCGTCCCAGGGGTAACTGGTGTGTTGGTAGGCTTCTGGTTCGACCGGTGCCGGCGCGTCTTCGAGGTCTTCGATGGTCGTGTTGTACGGCTCGGTTTCGAGATGGGGCCAGAGCACGTCGTGTTCGGCGGAGAGAATCGTCCAGGGCGTGGTGCCTTCGGGTGCGTCTTCCCCGACCTGTGACCGGGCCTCGGCGTATCTCTTCTTCAGCTGGAAGTACGTGGAGGTGTAGAGGTCTTCGGCGGGTACTGGTTCATCCTGTTTCTGCTGGCCGCAGCCGATCAGTACGTAGGTCCCGTACTCGATCTACGAACCACCTTGCTCTACTTCTTCACGTAACTTTTCAAGCTGATCGTGAAGATCATCTATCTCTCTGGTGATTTCGAGCACAGCGAAGAGCGCCGTCATCGCAAGAGCTGTTTCCCCGCTCAGAATCCCGAGCAGTTTTAGAATGATTGTCGCTACGCCAAAGAAGGCGATTTTCTTCTCATACTCTCTAATTTGAATCACCATCTCCGGGATCAAGGACTTCCCCAGCTTCCTCGAGCGTGGTGGGGAAGATCATCTGGTCCGGGTTTTCTTCCAACGCAGTGTCGATCGCGTCTTCGTGGCTTTGGATGTAGTCGGGGACTCCGCTGTATGTGAATTTCAGGTCGGGTTCTTCGAGATCTGTCCCGGTGTATAGTTCTGCGATGTAGTAGCCGTCGACTTCTCTCCCGTCGACTATCAGCGGTGGTTCTCACCTCGTAACTGATCCGGGTCAATGTCTAATTCTTCGAGGATGAGGGCGTGACCCTTCTCAATCCTGTTCAGGGATTTTGAAAATCGGCTGGACTCGTATAGGCCGAGTACGAAAAGCGCGGCGACCATGATGAAGACGAGGAGCAGTTGGTAGCCGACGATCTCAACGATCATCTGCAGTTGCTGTACCTGTTTCCTGTCTTCACTGTTTTCGCAGCTCCAGGTGACGTAGGCGACAGGTAGTTCGGCCAGTCTGAAGTCGTCCAGGTCTTCGAGGGATAGGAGGTTGACCTGGCTGGCTTCGCAGCCGTAGCTTTCTGCCACGTCCTGGTGCAGCCATTCGTGCTGGAATATGAAGACAGAGATTAGAGCGACGAATATGACGCTGAATAGAGCGAGCTTCTTCACTCCGTTTCACCTTCTTCTGGCTGTTTGAAAAACAGTGCTTCAGAAAGCTCTCTGGATACTATTGTTGCTTTCTTAGTGAACCAGACGAGTGATAGCATCGGCAGCCCCGCCAGCTTACCAAGTGTAGAGAGCTCTCTATCTTTGGATTCTGCTTCGACACAGACTGCCACCGCCGAGATCCACCAGGAGAACGAGATAAGTAATGCCCAACCGACTGGTGTCACTCTGTACCACCTTCCAGCATGTCGGATACCGGCTCTAAATCGGCGTCTTCCCGTGCATTGTCGACTACGTTGAGACTGGTAGACGGGCTTTTCCCGAGGACCACATCCTTCTTCACACCCATGACCTGGTGACCGGGGACGTCGTACTCGTTGCAGTAGTCCTCGATCACTTCCTCCATTTCCTCGCCCTCGATGAAGTGCAGGTAGGGAAGGTTCACGTCGTCCGGGTACTCAGTCGTCTCGATTTCTTCGATCCCGGGGACGGCACGCTCGTAGAGTTCATCGAAGATATCGTCGTACAGTTCCTGTTCAGGCACTACTGATTCTCACCTCTATAGTGGTTTGACGGGTCCAGATGCTCGTACTCAGTCACTTTCAGCTTCCGAGTGTATTCCATCAAAGCTGAGGCGTTACCGCCGTCAATCACTGAGATCCAGAAAGGTCGATGTCCTTCTGCGTGTGCGTGTAAGGCCGGAAGACTCTGTTCTATTACTCCACACTCGCTGCATCTGAACAAGACGAACTCTCCAGCGTTCTTAACTTCTCTGTGCATCCTGAGCCTGTCTTCGTCGATGAAGTTTTGGCCGCAGTCGGGGCAGGTTTGAGGAATATCAGTGAAAAGGTTGAGAAGATCCACCGTGAGTTCTCTTATGCTTCTCACTTCAGCTCGTCACCTCTTCGGGGTATGTAGTAGGGTTCGTTGCCGCTGAACTTCTCCACTCGCTCCAGCTCGACGTCTTCCTCGATGTACTGGTCGATGGCTTCCTCTGCGGCTTCCAGTGTGATTGCTCCGCTTCGCCCGCCTAATTGGTCTGGATGTGTCCGGTACAGTGCTTCGAGGCACGGCCCGAAGCCGTACTTGTTCATGACTCCGGCTCTACTCGACCAGGGACCTTTCAACGTGACTTCTTCGCCGTCGACGGTTTCGATATCGTAGTGTCGTCCGTTGTATCCGTCTTGCTGGCCGCCGTCCCAGGCGAAGAACTGGACGTACCCGGATTCATGTTCAGCGTACCAGAGTCCCTGTTCCTCGCTGCCCTCGAATTTGAGGTCACTGGTGTCCGGGATTTCGTCTACGTATAGAATAAGCCGTGGGTCGTTGCCCAAGTCTTCCTTCCAGTCTATCTTGGCATCCTCTATTTCGATTGTGTATCACCCTCAGAAAAATCGATGTCAAAATCTATGTCAGTGTGTTCTAAGAGATATTGCTTGATCTCTGGTTCATCGTGGATCAAAGACTCAATTTCTCCCTCTGAGAAGTCTTCTACTATTTGCTGCACTACATTGTCCATACCGTAATTTGATTCAACCTCGTGTTCCACTATCAGCCTGATAATCTCAGTTGCTTGGAAATAGGTCAAATCGGCTCTAACAGGTAGATCTCCTACTCCGATTGTGTATCACCCTCTATTTCCTCGGCGTAGAACGATTCTAAGCTATCCAACTTTCGCACATCTTGATGTTTGGTTATAGTCGGTACATGCGCATTTTCACCAGGAAGTAGCCGGAGAAGCCATTTGATGAAGGTGAAACTGCCGCTGTTGACTCTGTTGTATCCGAACTCGTGAACCAGTTCTACTGTAGTTTCGAGTACGGTGTATGCCTCTTCCTTAGATATGTCGAAGAGGCAGTTTTGAAAGTCTCTGACCGGCAGTTGGGCGTCCCATCCCTGTACGTGGTACGTACCTTGGTAGCGGCTGATTGTAGCTACGACTTTGTCTCCATCTGTTATTCCATAGATCAGCTCGCCATTTTTCCAGATTTCACGAGTCCACTCTTCCTGCGGTATTCCGTAGCTCCATTCGCTCTTTGATTTTCCTTTGAGATTGTCTATATGCGGTTGTATTCGTCGTATCAGTTCGATTGTGTATCACCCTTCAATACGAATAGTTCTGTGAACATCTGAATCGACAAGATGACGAAGGCTGTCCAGAATCTTTGATCCCCGTTAAGAGGAAGGATATTGGCTAAGAGAAGTCCTGTGGCGATTCCAGCGAAGCATGCTGAAAGCCGGTGACGGAGTATCTCAAGCTTGTTCAGTGGTATCACCTTCCTCGGAGGCTCCTGAAGGAGTTAGATGGTCTGGCGTGGTTGCTACTATCTGTTTGTCCATTGTGCCGTAGAGGACGTATCCTTCCTTGATTAGATCCGCTACTGCTTCTCTAACATCTTGCTCGGAGATTTCTTCTACATTGAAGTAGTCAGCCATCTCCTCAATGAACGTATCACAGTTAATCTCATCTCTGCCTCCGAGTTCAGAATAGAGGAATCCTTTCAGCATTTCATGTTCCACTACTGATTCTCACCTCCGACATTGTCCTCGACGAATTTCCGAAGGTTATCTGCTGATAGGCAGGCATAGTCCGTTAGCTCCTGTCTCTCTTCCTCTACCTGGATGATTACTTCTTCCAGCTGTTCTCTCCCAAAGTCACTCAGTGCTTCTTTCTTCTCTTCTCGGTCAAGCTTCTTCGAGATACGGTGGTGCTCTTCACAAACTGGATGCTCGTCCATCGCTTCTTCGTCGCAACCGTTGCGGCTGCAGACCTTACGCAGATCCGCTCCACAAACTGGACACTCCTCTAAGTCTTGTTCGGTGCTGAATCCATCGTATCCACACTCAGTACATTCATAGATAGCCACTACAGCTCTTCACCTCCGAGTTCACGAGCCTTCTCTGATTTCCGTATATCGATGATTCTGTAGCCTCCGACATCTTCGAGGGTTTCCCTGACTCTATGCCAGTCTGTACCCACTCTTTCCTCGTTCAGGATCTCGTAGAACTTGTCTCGATTCAGGGCGTTGTCGACAAGGTTCTGGAAAAGCTTCTCTGCGGTTCCTTCGAGCCGGTCTTCTACTTCTTCCAGTTCGTCTTCCGAGATCAGGTCTTCGGGCGTCACTAAGCTCTCGGATAGCTCCTCCGAGTCAACCGTGCAGTATTCCCTGAGTGGTTGTTCTTCGCCGGGTATCTCTATACCGAGTTCTTCCTCAACCTTGGTTACAACGTGAGCGATGATTCTGTATGGATTGCCGGCAAATTCGGATTCTTTCGCAGCTTCGGTAATTGCCCTGCCGAGTTTCTTTTCCAGTTCGTCATCGGTTCCGAGAAAATCTACGTCATCAAGTTTAGAAGCACTTGTCAGAACCTCCTGCAGTTCGTCGGTTTCGAGTCCGATGATGTCGTCGGGTATGAACTTGTTGTCACCAGTCTTCGGGCCTTGATGTAGCTGGATGTTGCCGTCGCTGTAAATCAGGGCTCTGGTGATGATCGGTTCTCCTTGGAAGTTACCCTCAAAGGCTATTGCTTCTTCATATTCGCCGTAGTCGATCTCCTCACTCACTGGCGATTCTTCACCTCTTCTAGAAGCTCTTGCTTCTGTTTCTGGTTTTTAACCCTGTACTCGAATTGTTCGATCAGTTTCTCTTGTTCAGGCGAGAGATCTTGTTCCTGAAGTTCATCAAGCATCTTTTCAGCGTCCATTATCTCCTGTCTCAATTGGTCTATGATGCTCTCCTCGGTTTCTACAGTCACGTCGTCTTCATCAGGATGGGACGCCACTAGTCTTGCACGAGCGTCAACGGCATCATCTTCGTTGTCGTAGACTTCTTCAGGTAGAATTTCTCCTTCTCCGTCGGTTAGATAATACATCTCGTCGTCACTCACTCCTGATTCTCACCTTCTCTGAGAGTACTATGGAGAAGTTCACTAAGCAGATCCGCTATCTCTGAGTCGCTGTTTAGACGCCAGTGTGTGGTTTTGGATTCTACCTCTGCTTCTTCTATCAGGCCGATTTCCTCGTAGGAATCCCAGCGCCGGTAGAGTGCGTCTCTGGACACTCCAGCAGCTTCGGCCAGACTGGATCTGTTGTAGGCTATTTTCGGGTTTTCCAGTAGTACGGTGGCTACTTCTTTTGTTATCGAGTCGAGTAAGTGATGCGGGTTCACCGCATATTCCTGTGCGCTTTCCGCCATAGCCATGTCTGTCAAGCTGACTTTTTTATAGGTTATCCGGACGCCGTCCCCCGAGTTATAAAAATGGAGTTCCCGCGTACAGTGTCATGGTCGAATTGTCGACCGCCCTCGGACTCGCAGTATTCATGTCCGCACTTTCAGTGGCGGTTGCTCTCTACATCGTGGACAGGGTGGAGAGGATCGACCTGTCGCTGCCGTTCGGCCCAGCGATTCCCTATACCATCGCTGTCATCGGTGGTGGGATCTTCTTCCTGGCAGAATCCGGGGTCATCGGTTTGATGAAAGCCTTGGCCGGTGCTATCTTCTTCGCAGCTATGGTGAAAGGGACGCAGAAATTGAATACGGACGGTTGAATACTCTACCCTGTTTCCAAGATCCCGTTCCGGCCGTCGAAGATCTTGTAGTACTGTTGGCGTTCGTCCGCTGTCCACAGCTCGGGTTCGACGTCGAGTTGGCGGCACTGCCACAGGTAGAGCAGTCTTCCAATACGCCCGTTTCCGTCAGCGAACGGGTGTATGGTTTCGAAGGAGATGTGCCACTTTACGGCTTCCTCCCCGGTTTCTGGAACCTCTTCGAGGAGTTCCTCCATCTTCAGGTGGACGACTTCGGGATCCGGTGGCTCGTGGTCGCCTACGTAGACCTGGATGTCACGGTATTCTCCTGCTATCTCCGGCTGCAGGTTCTCAAGGATCAAGCGGTGGGCCTCCTTCACGACTTCATGATTTAGTTCGTCCCTCTGCTTCAGGTAGTCCCAAGCCTCGAGGCTGTCTTCGAGAGCTTCTTCGCTGTAGACGTCTTCGATCGCGTTGGATTCCCGGAGGAACTCTTCTACATCTACCATGGTGACTACGAGTGGTCTTCTCCTGAGTAAGGGCCGCCGCAGTCCACGAACACCTCGGCAAGACACTTGAAATACTCTTCCGGCGGGAGGTCCGGGTCGCAGACTGGTTCTACCTCTTCTTCGCTTCCCATACAGGCTTATTCTCCAGTTAGAAGCGACATGACCGGGTCTTTCTCCATCTGGGAGATCTGTTCTACGTGGGTTTCGTGGGATTCGTCCGGGTTGTTGAAGTAGCTCTCTTCTCTTCTCGCTTCCCTGATCATCTCCTCTATCTCTGGATCGTGGTCCCCTATTACTTCGATATCCTCACCCATCGATACACCAGACGGTTCACTTCCTGAAAAGGTTTACTCGAGTTCTTCCCAGGCTTCGGCTCGGAGCTTGTCCTCAAGCTCTTTCGTGTCGACGCCGGCGTCCTCCATCCGATCCAGTGTCTCCTGCTCCCCTTCCTGAAGTTCTTCGAGCTGGGTGCGGAAGTTGCCGAGGACGTCGTCGACGTTTTCCTGTTCGTCGTGGACTTCCTGTACGAAGAAGTCGCCAAGCGTGGTGAGTCCGTAGGTTTGGTCGGATTCTGTGGGGCGGTAGACGAGGCCAGCGTCGATCAAGCGTTCGATGTTTTTCTGCAATCCGCTCCGTGTCATTTCGAGTTCGTCGGTGAGAGGAGAGACTGCTCCGCCTTTTTCGAGTTGTAGAAGGACGGCTATCCGGGCTTCGCTGCCGAGGGCTTTGTAGACTTCAGCTAGATCTTCAAACGCTTCTTTGTCGCGTTCACTCACTGTTAGGGATGTATCCACAGGAGTTATTTAAACTGTGGCGGTCTCAGTGGTGTTGACTGTTTGGTTTAGTTGAGGAAAAGGTTTATTCGCTTGTATGGTGTATTTTCGAGTGGACTACGATGCTGGTGAAACTGCTCCGCAAACTGAATCCGTTCAGCGAGGACGTGAACAGGATTGAGAGGAGAAAACAGTTGATGGATGAAGAGTCGGAGATCTTCAAGGAGAAGCAGTACTTGGATAGTGAGATGCTGGACACCCAGTACAAGCGTGAAGACGTAAAGTGGGATGTGAACCATCGGCAAAGCCATCTAAATACGCTGCAGGTCCAGATCCGTAGTCACTGGGAGAATTACAAAGAGTGGCTCAAAAGTGCCAGAGAGGACAACGGCATCGACGAACTCAAGGCGAAGACGAAGGCTAAGCAGGCGAAGAAGGCTGCGAAAGATAAACAGCAGTTGTATAAGCTGCTGTGGCTGGAGCTGGATGCCCTCAAGGACGGTTTGCGGCAAGACGAGCAAATCCGGATCCTGAGCGGTGGTAACTACCGTGTCGACTTTTCGGATATCGATGGTGCAAGTGCTGAACAAGCCGCCCAGCAGCGGTCTTCCAAGCTGCGGAAACGTAGGATGATGGTGGAACAGTTCAAGCATAACACGGCCAACAGCATGGAGGATATCGAACTCGACTTCAGCGACATCGAGAAGGACGTAGCTGAGCTGGAGATGGAGGGGATGGAGGACGTCGATATCTTCGTCGAGGGGCAGCCCAAGCAACCTGAAATCGAGGCAGAGACCGAGTGGGACTGAGGGATCATGGCTGCTTCTTCGGATGAGTTTACGGGGCGGCTTCCCTGCGGTGAGTGCCGGGAACACATCGAGTTCGAGATGGAGCCTGTATTCAGGTACGTTCTTCAACAGGAATACGGAATAACCGTAGAAGAACTGGAAGACAAGCTGGAGGCATGATGGACCGGGTTCGTGACGACCTGTTTTTCGGAGATATCTACGACGCGGTCGACCACGACTCGTACAGACGGAACGGAATCGATGCGGCGGTGAAGCTGTGCGGGGTCCGGCCTGTCCCGGGTTATCCGGAGGACGTCGACGTGTATGACCACGGGATGCCGGACAGCAGGGACAACACTAGGGAAGAGTTCTCGGAAGCTGTGAACCGGGTGCAGGACTTAATCAGGAATGGTGAAACGGTGTTCGTTCACTGCGGCGCAGGACAGAGTCGTTCGGTCTGTGTCTCTGCTGCTGTCCATGCACTGTTCGATGACGAGGATTTCGAGTACGGCTTGAATCGGCTCCGGGATCTTCGAAACGTTAACCCTCATCCGCAGTTGGTGGAGAACGGTAGGAGGACTGTGGACGGCGATATCTTCCTGTAGTTTTCAGAAGTATTGCTCCAGGCTGGAGTCGTCAGAACTGTCCGACCTATCGGTGAAGCTGAGGTCTACGTCTTGGCTCAAGGTGTAGTCGAGGTTGTCCCATTTCTCGGCTTGACGCTGCTTCAGTTCCTGGTCGCTGACCTCTTTCTCGACGTCGTAGTAGTTCAGGTCGACGGGCACCGGCTTTCCGTTCCCGTGCTGGATGATCGCCTGCCCTACGTCCAGGTTCTGGATGAAGTGTTTCTGGATCTGGGTCAGTTTCATCGATTCAGCGATTGACTCGAACTGTTTCCAGTCCTTCATCGGCAGCAGGATCTTGGTGCCGGTGTTCGCTTTCAAGGAGTCCGTGAGTTTGGTGGCTTCCTGGTCGGCGGCCATGATCCCGAGTCCGAACTCTCGTGCCCGTGCGGTCAGGTCGTCTATCTCCGGTATTCCAGCGGCGTCTGATTGTTCTTTCTTGTAGCTAAACGCCTGCTTCGCTTCGTCCCAGATCAGCAGGAGTTCAAGTTCTCCGTTTCTGGATCCGTTCTGGAAGAGGTATTCGTAGAGCCAGGCGAACAGGATTTCCTGGATGAAGTTCTGTATGTCCCGGTTCAAGCCGCCGAACTCGAAGACGACGACGTTCCGGTTCATCAATTCGGGTAGGCTGTAGCCTTGGCTGCAGTCGAAGATCGGCCCGGTCACCGAGGTCATCGGTTCGATCCTGTTGAGCACGGTGTCACGGTAGTTCGACTGTTTCCGGACGAAGTTCACCTTCTCCGATTTGATCAAGTCTTCCAGGTTGTGGAGACTGGGGTACGGCGGTGATCTGTCTCGGAACAGGTTGTACTCCTTGTAGAGTTGGGTGATGTGCTTGAGGATGTAGTTCTTTGATCCGGAGAGCAGGTCCCCTGCGTGGCTGTAGATCTCGCTGAACACCATCGCCCACCGCAGCAGGGAGACGTTTTCCGGCGGCTGCAGCGGGTTGAACCTGAGTCTGTTCCACGGGATTACGAGGACGTCACTGGTTTCATGGATGAGGTGGCGGTAGTCCCGTTTCCGGTCGAAGATCCAGCAAGGTGTGGAGATCTGGCTGAGGATGTTGTAGTGGTTAGTGGTCTTCCCGGTTCCCGTGGCTCCGACGGTGAGCAGGTGCCGAGTGAGTTCGTCTTCCTTGATCGCGTACGTCCTGCCCTCCCCCAGCGTCTGTCCGAGGATTACTGGTTGGTCGAGGTAGGAGACGTTCGGTGTGTTGCCGTTGAAAGGGTATTCCTGGTAGCTTTGTATGAAGACGTGGAGGCGCTGTACGACTGCTTTCTTGACCCGTGCATTCTCGGCTACAGTGGCTTTCTGCAGCAGTTGCTTCGCCTTTGGATGGTCCTGGATTCCAAGGTTCTCCAGTTGCTTTTCCAGTGTCGAGAGGTCCTGCATCGAGAATCAGCTGCCGGGATACAGTGGATTCTCGCAGGGAGATTTTTCAAGTTAGGTTTGCCAGACTGCAGTGTGGAGCAGGGTTTCAATCGAGGCGACTACGGCAGGGTGTTGAAGGCGATTAAGCAGAAGCACATCTGCCCGATATGCGGGAAAGCTTGGGACACACAGAAGGAGGCGGTCGAGAAGTTCTTTGAAAATCACAGCGTCGACGAACTTGATTAAGAGTAATCCTCAGAGAACCGGTCTACCAATGCGTCGTATCCTTCCTCTTCGAGGATCTCGATGGCTGTCTCCTTGTGCCACAACGGGTTGTACGGTTCTTCTATCCTGTATTGCGGGCCGTAGTTGTCGGTGATGTAGAGGCCGAACGGGACATTTCCGTGGTTGTCGAGGAACTCGTGGTCGCAGATGTACTGTTCGTGAATGCTGTACTGGTCTTGGTCGATCCAGTCGTTCCACACGATGTCATCAATCAGTTGCTCTTCCAGGGTTCTGCCGAACTCATCAACCAGAGAGTCTTCCGCAATTCCAGGATCACCTATCCAGGGGGTTCAGAGTCTGTCGAAGTGATTTCCGGACTTTTTCCCTCATTCCGCAAGAAGTCTTTTTTGTCAGAAATAAGAAATCACCATTCGAGTTGGTCAGCTGACTCTGCGAGTTCGGTCATGTCTCGGCTGTACCCCTCGGGGAGAGTGTATCCTCCGTCAGGAGCAAACTGGTCAAGGCCGGACTGTTCGGTCTTGACTTCGACGCCTTCCATCTCCTTTGCGTCGAGTTTGATCTTGTAGAGGCCGGCGCTTTCGTATCGGTCTTGTTCTTGTGGGTTGCTCTCCATGAGATTCTCCATCATTTGCTCGGCTTCTTCCATGGAGTCGTGGGCGATGTCGGCGGAATCGCCGTTCACCATCTTGTCGGAGATGTAGTTCCCGTTCTCGTCTCTCCAGGCCCAGAAGTATTTCCGTGGCCGTCCTCCGTCTGGTACTAATTCGTTTTCTTCAGTTTCGATGCCGATTTCCTGAGCCATGTCCTCAATCGCCTGGTTGTAGAAGAACACCTGGTGGGGTGCAGGATCTTCCTTGTAGAATCCTGCTTCCCCATCCCACGGGTTTCGCCAGTTCAAGAAATACGGCTCCATCTGCGCCTCTTCCTCGACTCGGTCACGCTCGTTTTGGAGGTTGAACAGTTCTTCGAGAGATGTTTCTGAAGTGTCTGAAATCAGTTATCCACCCTTCTATGCGTGGATTCCGTATTCTTCGGCGAGTTCTTCGATTTGTTCTTCTTCGCCGTCCCAGTATTCGTCTACGTTGTCGAAGTTCTGGAACTGGTACGCCCTGTCCTCAATCGTGTCTATCGCCATCTCCTCGTAGTCAGGGAGTTCTCCGTGTAGGTCGACAAGGTCGGAGGCCTTCTCTTGGGCGGTGTTGATCACGTGCTGAGGGAGGTCGTCACGGGAGTTGTGGGTCAGCTGGTTGGTGGCGACCTGAAGCGTTTCGTAGACGGTCGGGTTGCTTGGATCCTCTACTACGTCGTCGTAGGTCCTGGCGATGTCAGCGTGGCCGCCTTCGATGTAGAATGGGAGGTCAAGGCGGTGTTCAAGGAACTCGAATGCTGTCCACTCGCTGTCGAGTTCTATCTCTTTCATCTGGTCGTACCGTTCTTCGACCATGTCTGAGTTTTCGACTACTGACCTCGCTACCTGGTAGAACATCGTAGGATCAAGTTCGTCGTGGTGGGTCTGGCGGGCACTCATCACGTCTACAGGCATTGAAAGTCCGTTGTCGCAGACTTGGCGTTCCTCGAAGTACTGTGCTTCTGTGGCTTTTCTGCCGTCGTTCCCGGACGTGACTTTCACGCCGATTGTGGACGGATCGTGCGTGTCTCCGGGGTTGATTTCTAGGCCGTCGAAGACTCCTTCGTTGGTGTATCTGTGGAGTGTGTCTGAGGTCTTGACTTCTCCTCTAAAGTTGAAGTCGTGGCCGTCTTCTTTGAGAGCTTCTATAGCGTCGGCTGTGTGCTCGGTGATGTCGCCGAAGTCGTGGAGGACGAACCTGTTCTCGTTGGAGGAGACGATTCCTGTGAGGATGTCTTCGTCTCCGTCACGAGTCCAGAGTGATCTCTTGTATCCGGCTCGGCTCCATTGATCTTGGGCTTCCTCTCCTTCGAGAAGTGCGAGGACTTTGCCGTCTCTTGTTTCTGGGAACTGTTCTCCTATTTCGCGTAGTTCATCGACGTCGTCGTATTGAATGCGTTCTCCTACTACGATTGTAGTTCACCTGCTGGGAAGTATTATAATTGTGTCATTTTTAAAAATGCCCTCTGCACAATGCATCCTATGGTCCGCCGGAGGATCCTCGAGTTTCTGAAGGAGCACAAGTATGCTTCTGCCGGCGGCTTCGCTGTCTTTTCTCTCCTGGCTATCGCGGGTCTTGCACCGGTTTTCAGTCAGGGCTCTGCCTTCGCAGACTCCCATACTCCCAGGTTCGATGACTGTACCTACGTCGAGGAGACTGGTAACATTCAGGGCGGATGCGGACAGAACAGAGGCCAGATCTCCAGTTTTGGAAGCAGCCTTTCTGGGGAAGTGGGCGGCGCTTACCAGAACGGCGAACCTGTTCCCAAGTACTTCTGGGTGAGAATCGACAGTATCCAGACTTTCCCTGCTGATGGAGGTGATGAAGCGAAGTCTCCTCAAATGGTATGGCTGTATAAAAACGGGTACGTGACTGAAAGCGGTCGAGAGGACGATTTCCCTGATGATGTGGATATTGGCTACGGAGATCTGAAGTGGAACAGTGAGATCCGTTCTGCGTTGGAAGCTGGAACTGTTTGTAAAGCGACTATACGGCCGTCAGCACAGGGAGAAGTCACTATAACAACTACTGAAGAGGAGATCCGATTCAACGATGAACCGGATAGTGACGAAGTAGACGTCAGCGAGATGATCTCAAGCCCTGCAACGGTCACTGCTGAAGAAATCCGTCTAACGGAGGGCTATATGGACTGTAAATTTGACTTCACTGAAATCATGAACAAGGCACTTGCTATGGACGGCTACTTCAAGTCCTGGGACGGCAGGGAGATAATGATCGGGGGCTACGACTACGACGAGGGAGACACGACTTTCAACGTGGATTTCAGGATGGATAGCGATGAGGATGGCGTCCTTGACCGGAATGACGAGTGCCCGGAGACACCAGGTTTGAAGGCGAAGAACGGTTGCCCGAATCAGGTTTCCAAGATTGTCTCAGTTGACGGGCCTCGAAACGTGACCATCGGAGAGAACGTAGAGTACAGTGTTAAGTTACGGAACCCGGACGACGACTCCACCACGATTACTTGGAGCAATGGAGTCACCGGTGAATCTGCGTCCTACTCTTGGAGTGAGCTAGGTGAGAAATCGGTTACTGTTTCTGTTGATGATGGTTTTGAGGAAAGCAGTACTACTGTAGATGTACAGGTGAAGCAGAAGTCGTTCTTCGGTGCTGTCTTGGATTTCTTCGGTGGTCTCTGGAACGCTCTGTTGTACGGTGGTTGAACTCCTTTTAGTGTCAATTTTATAAATAGAAGTTGGTTAATCCGTGTTATGGTTCACAGGGTGATTCTGGATTTCATCAGTGACCACGAGTACTTTACCGCTATAGGTTTTCTAATTTTCACAGGTACAGTTCTCGCCGCTCTTGCACCGATTTTCAGTGAAGGCTCTGTCGTCGGTGGAGCAGACAACATGATTTCTTACTGCGGCACACCGAACTATTTCGACCAGTTCCAGGAGCAGAACGGGTACACACCGAATGCCCAGTGTACCGGGGTGGAGATCGCCGGGTTCCGTATTGATACAGAGAAGACCTCCTGGACGAACGGAAACTGGGGATGCGGAGGAAGCGTCACAGTCTACAAGGTTCAGGACAACGGCGATCTGAACCAGGTAGCTGATACAGGTGAATCGAAGAGTTCTCCGGACGATATCACGGTGGGCGACCTGACTATAGAACCGATTTCTCAAACCAGCGGGTTGAGCTTCTACAACTGCGAGTATGTTGCGAACAGCTACGAGTACAGTTTCGGCGGAAATCTCGACATGACTGCCTCCACACCGGAAGATGCATACAAGAAGGAGGAACTTCCGGTCAACATCCAGTTCCACAATAGGTACGACGGCAAGGTAGCTGGTGAGACAACGGTCGAGTTCTGCAGTACGGGAGCTTTCGGGTTGAACCGGTGCGTCACCAGGTCAGCAAGTGTAGACCTACAGCCCGGTGAACAGGCCATGAAGGCTCTCAAGGTGCCGAATGAGAATGTCGGAGACGTGGTCAAGGTCTCTTCATCCTTCGACGGATCTCTACATGTGTCTGGCTGGGAGAGAGTCAACGTGGACTGCGATGGAGACAGCAGGATTGAGAGAATCGAGGACTGCAGTGGTTTCCCTGTGACAGCGTCGAAAGACCTGCAGGATATCCGGATGCAGCCTCCGGTCGAAGTCCAGGACATCGTAGGCCCGAGAACTGTTGAACCAGGAGAGAACGTCACCTACACTGCGAACGTCTCCAACTTCCAAGCTGTCTCACCAGATCTAACCTGGAGCAACGGCGACACCGGTCGAACAGCTACCTACAGCTGGGATACGACAGGTAACAAGACGGTGACTCTGACTGTTGACGACGGCTTCAACGAAGAGACGACGAGTATCGAGGTCCGTGTCGAGCAGCAGTCTATCCTCGACGGAGTCTTCGGATTCCTCGAAAGTCTCTGGGGCTTCCTCAGCTACGGAGGCTGACCTCTCGTGGTGTACGTCGACATCCAGATTCCTGCCGCTGTTTTCCAGCAGCATCGAGGGTTCTGGATTCTCGTTTTCTTCATCCTGCTCCTGGTCGCCGTCTTCCACGTGGTGCAGGGCTTCAGGAAAGTAGTGGCGTTGCTCGGTTAGACCGGGGAGTACACCTGTGATTCGTTGCCGTAGCGTTCCACGGTTTCTTCCTCGATCTCGTTCTTCTCGAGTAGTTCTTCGAGGAGTCGAGTGGTTTTGCTTGAGCCGAACGGCGCTTCGTCTTCGCGGTAGCACTTCGATTTGGATGGCCTCTCGTCATTCTCCTCGATGTAGCTCCCGATGAAATCCAGGAGACGCTGCTCGTCTTCGGACAGATCTTCTTCGGTTTCACCGGAATTGCCCGGTGAGGTAGCCTGGTCAAAGTCAGGTATTGTGCCTTGGAATTGCTGCTGCAGTTCCTTTATCTGATTTTGAGAGGGGGCTGTTGGCAGCGTGAACGCCTTGCGAACATCAACTCGTAGCTGCGGGTATTCACGTGACTGGATGATGGCTTCGCCGGTTCCGAGATCCTGTATCTCTTTCTTGTCGTCGAGGAACTTGGAAGCGTAGTCGAAGTATTCGCCGTGCATGAAGATTGAGACCGTGTTTTCACGGACGTGCTTGTGGTTCCGGCTGAAATCCATCGGCGACTGGGAGACGATAACGACGTGGACTCCGAACTTTCGAGCTTCCCGGACCAGGTCTTGGATGGCGTCAGCGGCTGCGCCTTTTGTGAAGTTGTGGGCCTCTTCGAGGAAGACGAACAGCGGTGTGTCTCGCCGATCAATGTCTGCTAACTCGGTGAATGCTTCGTTGACGAACTCCTGCTTCGTCTCGTCGTCTAATCCTTTCAGCGTGGCAGCGTTGACACCTTGAAACAGTTCGTGGATGTCTTCCGGCTCGTCCAGTAGCTGGTCTGTGCCTATCCAGTACTGGTCCGTCGCCAGACCCGTACCGTCGTCGTGATCTGCGTTCGGAAGCGACAACCCGACTTCCTCCCGGTCGGATGGCGAGATCGAGAGCACGTCGTACCCGAGAGAAGCGATATTCTCCAAGAGAACCCTCTTCAGGTAGCTCTTCCCAGACCCGGTCTCACCGGTGATGTAGTAGTGCGGAAGCTCTGCTGGGTCGAATCCGACGACTTGGTTCGTCCCGGTCAATGTGCCGATCATCGGCCCGTCGTTCGGTACTTCCTCAGCGTACGCTACGGTCTCCGCCTTCAATCCTTGCAGCACTGAGTTGACGGCCCGCGCCGGAGTCGCCTTCGCTCTCTCCACAGTAGTTTCTCCGACTTCGACGTCACGCAACGCTACCGCCATGTACTGTTCCGCAGAATATCGGCGCAGATCCTTCAACGACTCCGTCACTTCGTCTTCGTTGACCTGAGCCAGTAGCTGCTGGAAGCCATCGGGGTTGAGTAATCCAGTGTGTTCCAGCCGGTTGAACACCTGCGGCTCTTCCAACTCCTCGACATGCAACTTGAACTTCGGTCCCTGGAGAACCTGCTTCACTTTCCGTCGGTGCAGGTCGAAGACTTCGTTGACGTGCCTCTCCGCAGCCTCACCTACCCGGTCCTCCGGGACGACCTCGGGATCGGTGGCAAAGCGGAACAGGTACGCCAGTGAGACGCCGTTCGCCTGCCACTGCTCCACCGCCCGTTTCTTCTCCTCCAGTGTTTCCAGAATGCGCTGAAGCCGTTCCTCGACCTCCTGCAGTTCCCCTCGGACCTCGTCCTGCTTCTGCTGCATCACCGCTTCCAGGCTATCCACCGAGTTCTTGACCGCGACCGACATCGTCTCCTGACGATTCCGAAGCTCAGCTGCACTCCGCTGAAGCCGTCCTGCCTCGGCCATGAGTTCCGCGACCTCGTTGTGCTCGTCGAGGACCTGTATCGAGGTCGTGTCGCAGTAGTCTACGGAGAGGGAGAAACTGGAGAACGTGTTTCCGAGGTAGTGGTTCAGTTCTCGGAGGTTCCGGTCCCACATCTCCTGCCCCTCCTCGTCCTGCTTCACCAAGCGGTACGTCTTCGACGCCCGGAGCAAGAACCGGTCTTCTGCCAGATGCGTCACCTCTACCGTAGCCTGGTTGTCGACATCCCAGAAGAACTCGGTGACAGGATCGACAGCTGTACCGCCGACTTTCACGAGTTCCATGATTTAGTCCTCTTTTAGCCGCTTGGGGCTGTAGGGGCAGTCGTTGAATGCTGGCCGGCCCGAACCCATTTCTTGGTGGTCATGCGCCTCATACTCCTGCATACACCGCTCTGGGCCGCCGCAGACCATCTTCATCTCGCCTGGGTTATCTGGGTCAGGCATCGGGAAAATCGGACAGGCGAAATATTTGTTGATGGTGTCGGTGAGATGGTCTCCGCCGCGGATGAACTTGGACGAGCTCTCCGAGTGGGGGCAGCGAATGACTGCTCTTTCGTCGTCGATTTTTACCCGTCCCTCTCGGATTGCCTTCTTGCAGATCTCGTCTCTCGACAGGTCCTCGATCTGGTTTTCGGTATCTTTGCTGGTTTCCTCTTCGACGTCCTCGTCGAGAACGTCTTTGAGGATGTCTGAGATATCTTCTATTCCAGAGTCGTCTCCGTCGTTGGAATCAGTCCTCATTGTTGAGTAGCCTCGTTAGTCTCCTTATGCTGCTTTTCTGTGTCTTTGAACCAGTCCGGTGTGCTGTCGTCGTCTTCCTGGCTGTTACTGCTGTTTCCGAAGGACGACGGTTCTCCTGAGAAAGCGTTCGTGCCGCCGAACGGCTTCCCGCCGCCCTCGCCGCTCGGGTCCACCGTCTTGCTTTCTTCGTCGGTGTCTCTAATCTCCTTCAGGTCCCGGACGATGTCGATCACGGTCCGGTAGTCCTGGCGGACTTGTTCCCGCTTCTCCCGTTCTTCCTGCAATTCCAGCTTCTTCTCTTTCTCTTTCTCCTTGAGCTCGTGCTCCAGTTCCTCCATTCGGTGTTCGTGGTCGAGATCGCGCTCTTCGAGATCGCGTTCGAACTCGATGTCCTCTTCGACGTCTTCTCTGTGTTCGCTGCAGTACGTCTCGTCTTTCAGCCCGTGACCGTTGCTGCATTCGTCGCAGAGAATCGCTCCACACGCCGCACACTCGTTCTGACAGCGGTGACAGGTCTCTACATCGCACTCACTGCACTCCCCGGACAGCTGGTCAGGCTCGTCGCCGTCAGAAAGGACGTGACTGCAGCTCGGACACTTGACTCGTTTCTTTACCGCGACCACTAACTGGCTGCCGTCTTCCAGGACCAGGCTCCGGGTCTCATCCCCGACCTGGTCTTCACCCGGGTCAAACGGCTTGACCCAGGTGATCTCACGGGTCTCCACGTCGACACCGCTTTCACCTTGATCCTGGGTCGACATCTCCTCGAACTGGAGATTCTCGGCCTCGGTATCGATATCCATGCCGTCGACGACATCCTGAAGACGGTCGTAGAGACCGGTCATCCACCTTCACCTCCGCCGCTTCCACCGCTACCGCCAGAGCCGCCGGATCCGCCGCTGACAGAACCACCGACATCACCGGTACTTCCTGAAGACACAGACCCGCCGATGTCGCCTCCTCCATCCACTGAACCACCAACATCACTTCCGACGTCGCCGCCGGAGGAACCTGAACTGGAGCCATCGATGCCGTACCCCGATGGTCCTGTAGGTCCGAGGTCGCCGGCGTCGGCCGTGGAAACGTCGCCGCTGTAGGAAGCTGCTTCTGAGGCGTTGGCTGCGAGGTCACCGCCAGGTCCTGTCCCTCCTGCTTCTGTTCCAGAGGCCGCCTCTGTTCCTTCCCCGTTGCCGTCTGCGTCTACGCGGGAGACTTCGCCGTCGCTGTCGACTTCGAGGCCGTGTGCTTCGGGTGCGTCGGATACCTTAGCCCATCCAGGATTTTGCTGGGCGATTTTAGCGACGGCGTCCGTGGTTCCGTCGGCGTCAACGAGGCCCGGATCGGCAAGGATGTCGGAGAGAATGTACGGGTTGTCGGCAGCCCGGTTTGCGATCTTCTCTCCGGACTGCCCCTTGTACGTGGAGGCACGTGCCCGTTTTGAGACGTCGTCGCCTCGATGGAACTTCTCCTTCTTGTAGTCGAACCGGTTGACGTCGTTCTGCTCGTCGTCGGGGAGTTCGTCGTAGTCGACGAGCTCGAAGTCGCCGTCTTGGTACAGCAGGAACTTGTCCCTGACCGGGCGGAACCAAGTGTCGACCTTCTGGATAACCTTCTTGAAGAGCTTGAACGTCTTACGCGTCTTCTCGAACGGCTCTCCCTCTTCGTGGCCTTCTTTTTCTTCTAGATCTTCGTTTTCTTCGTCGGAGTAGTCTCTGGTTTCCTCGTCTTCAGCTTCGTCCTCCTCTCCGTGGTCAGGGACTATTTTGAGGCGCACAGGATCATTTCCATCCTCGTTGCCCTGAGACTCTCCATCGTCCAGCTGTTGATCGGAGAGGGCTTCCTCATTCTCGAACGATCCATGCCTGGTCGAACCGGGTGTAGAGTCATCCATGATTTTCCTCAGATCTCTTGAAAACCGGTTTCATCGTACCATTTCCAGGAACTGCCGTTGTCGACGATGTAGGCACCTGAGAGCGACGAAATATCCCCGACGTACCGGCTCCAACCAGGATCCGCCACGAACCAGTAATCGCCGTTCCGCTTCTCGTAGCAGATCTCCTCATTGAACTCGTCGAACTGGACCTTGTAGAACCTGCGCAGCATCCGGGCGAACTCATCTGGATCACGCAGCGGATCCTTCAGCAACGGCAGGATGTGGGCACCGGACTTGTCCATCCTTTTCACACGTAGAAAACCAGCTTCCAATCCAACCGCAGTATAGAGAGAGTTCAGAAGAACTGCCTGGTCCTGACAGTCCCCGGAGAGAATATCCAAGAGCTCGCTGGGGCTGGGGATCTGCCTGCCCGACTTGTGGTAATCTACTTCGTGATCGAGCACCCGGTGGAGCACAGCTGCGTAGATCACCGGATCATAGTTCTCCGCCTGTCGATACCGATGCTTCACTTCTTCGCCGACAAACTCGAATTTCTCCGGCTCGATCTTCGACGTGTAGTCTACCATTCAATCCCACCTCCCTCCTTGATTACCCGTTCGTGCCGGGCATCGTCCATCACGCCGTCAAGGTCCGGAAGACTCCGTGTCTCGAACACCCCTGGAAGGATGACGCCGAAACGTCGGGAAGCCAGCGGGAAGTAGGTGACATCGGCTTCAGTGTGACTGGACTGAAGACATTTGAGGCGGCTATATGCGGTCCCGGTGCCGTAGATTTCCCGGAGCTCCTCTTTCACCCGTTGTTTGATGGACCTGGTTCCATTGTCGACCACCCCGAATTCCAGTACTGCCTGCCGCTCCGACAGCTTCGGATCCGGATTCAGGAACTCGACCTCAGAGATGGTCCACGGAACGTTGTAGGATTCAAGGAGAGATGCCCAGAACCTCATCTTATCCGTGTCACCGTCTCTTGTTTCGATGTAACCGGTCGGCACACCGACTTCCTGCATCAAGTCGATTGTATTCACCCACAATCCCTCACGGATCGAAGCTGCGAACCCGCAGGTCTCCGAAAGATCTGGAGCTACGGAACTGGGTACAACTCCATCAACGCCTGAGGTACTCTCAGCCAATTGAACGACACGCCTTCCGCAGTTGAGGTCATCTTTGACCGGCCAGTCCACGTCGTAATCCGTTCTACTGAACCCGACACTGGTCGACGTCGAACTTGAGAAGGTGGCTGTCCCGGTGCTCGTAGTGGTTGACGACCCAGTAGACGAGGCCGTCGACCGGAGTCCGGTGTTTCTCGTCGCCCTTCCTTTCTCTACTCGATCTAAGAGTTCCTCGAATTTTTCCTGGTTTTTCTGTCCCATGATTGGTAACCTCGCGTGTAGCTTTTGGTTGATTCAACGTATCGATACATTCTTTGACACATTCCCTGTGCCTCCATCTACAGGTCCGACTCGAATAAAGTTTTCCAAGAATTTTGGAGCGTTGGATTACTGGATTACACCGTTCAAAAACTCCTTTATCATTGGCGGACCGCATCACTGAGTATATGGATGAGACAGAGCGGGAGGAGATTATTGAGAGGTATAAAGCCCTATTAGAGGAGTATAGAAGCGTTGAGCCGCGGGGTTTAGAAGAGATATCTAATTCTGGGGAGTTGGGAGAGATTCTCCGGGCCGTTGCGAAGCCGGAGCAGATGAAGGTCCTCCTTTTGATATACAGAGGGAATGATACAGGGGAAATCAAGGAGGAGGTCAGCGTATCTGAGTCGACAGTCCATAATTATCTGAAGGATATGGAGAACGCTGGATTGGTGGAACGCGAGAAGACTTCCCAGTACTCCCTGACTTGGAAAGGAGAGTACGTCCTTGCGATGTTGGAGAACTTGAGTACGATGCTGAGGGCAGAGCAGTTTGACAGGATGTACACGCTGGAGGACTTCCAAAAGATGCTCGACATCAGTGATGGGCCTTCCGAAAAGGATGATGACTGGTCTCCAGACGATCTTCAGCTGTAGAACACCCCGTGTTCTCTACGGTGAATCGCCCCGTGGTTCACCCCTGTTCCATGCAGTGTAAAGCACCCGGTGTAAATCACGGGACTGCGGCGGGATATCCGATGGAACACCCCTGGTGGAAAACCGGGGCAGCCCGAGGGGACGAGATAGGTCGTTATTGAAGAAAGAGAAGAAAGTTGGTGAATCGACTGAGTCAGGATTCTGACTCGACTACCTTCTCGTTACTACCGGCGATTTCGTAGTCTCCATCGGCCAGTTGCTCGGCGAGACAGACAGCGCAGTTTCCGTGGTCCTCTTCTGCATCGTCTCTGCTGTGTTCCGCTATCTCCTTCTCTGCTTCTTCCCGGTTTTCAGCTATACAGTAAGTGATTGAGGCTCTCCCGTTACAGCAACCGGTTTTGACGATTGAGTCGTGGACAAATCTGTAGACCTGCACTTTTCTCACCTCCGCATTTCCGGTGCTTGATTTCTCCCCTGGATTTCGCCGTCAAACCACGTGTAGATGTAGAGGAAGCCGGGGCCTGCTGTCCCTATTTCTATCAGGACTTTCCCGGCGTATCCGGGACATCCGGTGATGTAGTCGGGGAAGACTGCGTAGTAGAAGGTTTCCACGTCCCGCTTCGCTTCTTCGTAGCTACGTCCGTCTTCCTCGATTTTGTGGCGGATTACTTCGTTGAGTTCGTCCTCGGTGGGTTCTCGGAGTTCGTAGTCGGCTTTCTCAATGTTGGATTCTCCGATTGACGACTTGAGTCGTTCTCTGACCTGTTCCACTTGTCGGCCACCTGTTCTTAGAGGTCGAACGGGCTTTCGCCGTGATCAAGGTTTTCAGGGGGTTTCCGTCTGCTTTCGGTTAGGTCGGTGGTTGGGACCTGTTGGTCCGTGTAGGGTCGTTCCATCGGTATGAACCAATTAATTAACAACTTATATAAAACTTAACTAACAAGTTAAGGATGTGACATTACTATGAGCACAACAAGCTCAAGTCAGGAGGGTGGCGGCCACACCGCTACAGCGACAGAATCCGAAGACCACGGCGAACCGGCCGACAAACTTGAAGAATTGAAGGGAAAATACCAAGGTGAGACTTTCCAGATAGATGGAGAAGATAACCCCCGGAAGACCTTCACAGTTACAGAACTAGGAATTTCCGAGTACGGCCACATGGCTGATGAGGGGGAGATCTACTCCACAATAGAGTACGACGATGGTTACGTCTGTCATCCGAGTGCTGGGGCTTTGGAAAGACTGATAGACGGTTCCGAGAAGGTGGTTCGAGATGAGAGATGAAATTCCTGTAGAGATTGAAAACGACAGCCCTGCGCCTTCTGAGCAGGAATCACTCGACAACAGCATCAAAACCAATCTCCGTGAAAGGTCGATGAACTCGGAGAACAACTACCCTGGAATCCAGCGGTGATACAGTAGTGAAGCTTGAATCAGTAGAAGAGATTCTGGAAGCCGAAGGCACGTCCGTCGAAGAACTCGAAGTCAACGAACCACTCAGCTACAGCGGCGGAGAAGCCTACTACGACCTGACCATCGAAAAAGTCCGAGACGAAGTTCTCAGCGTCGAACAGCACTACACGCAGATGATGGACCGGATGAGCGCACCAGAAATCCGGTTCGACGTATCCGACCCTGAGGACTGGACGCCGATAGAATACACCAACCACGACACCTACGAGGTAGACGAGAAGGGGCGGAAGACACAGGTCTACCGGAGAGACGAAACCGGTGTAGACGGCGTGGACGAGTTGATTGAGACACTGGACAAGAACCTGAAACAGCAGTTCCCAGCCGACGAAGTCACCAACAGAGGTGAGAATCAGTAGTGGAAGAGGTCAAGATTCACTACCTAAATTGGGATAAGGAACATCGGTATGACGAGGAGAGGCAACCCGGTGTCGCCTCAGAACTATTCCACAAGTACAGCGTTGAATCGGTCCTTGAGGAAGACGAGAAGCCGCCGACTGAGTTCACGAAAACCGAGTTCCAAGACCTTTATCGGGAAGTCGCCACGGTTGAAGGAGAATACGAAGACCCGGAGCAGCTTTGGAAAGAGTGGAACGCTGGAAGTAGACAGGAGAGCCCCGAGTTCTACGAAGCCGAGGAACGGTCAATGTCAATCGGTGACGTGGTCGAGATCGACAGCACGTACTACCAGGCGAAGGCAATCTGCTTCGAGGAAATCCAGGTTGGAGGTGGGAGCCGGGAATGACTCCCGCCGGATTACCTGAAGAGAAGGATTGGTTCGAGGGATACGTAGTCCTCTGCCGCAGCTGCGGAGAGTCATTCAGCCTTGACTCGGGAGACGAAGCTCTCGAAGCTGCTGAGAGCCACGCAGAAGCCAATGGATGCAGCAGTGTCGAGGTCTACAGCGTTCATTCCCAGCTCGAAGTAACGGGAATTGGCGTAAATTCCGAAGACGGAGGTGAGAGCCGATAATGCCACCCGATTTCCGTGAAGACGATGTAGAGATTCTCCAGAAACACGGTCTTTCAGACGGTGAGTTCGGGCAAATTTGGGAAGAGGAACTACATGAGGTTCACACTGAGGACTATCTACAAGAGCGGTGGCATCTTTCTCGGATGTCGATGCTTGCTGGATACCTCCTTGGTCAAGGAAAGGATATTGAAGAGATTCTATCAGTCCTTGCGGAACACAGAGATAGAGGTGAGGATCAGTGACGGAGCAGAAGCTGATTGAAGAGGTGTTTGACCCGGATACTCTGTTCCAGGATCAGCAGTTCTTCTATTCTCCTCGGGAAAGAACCAATGGAAGACACCACGTCGTCAAGGAAATCAGGGAACACGACAACGGATTCAAGACGACGGAGAAGATTGTCGCAGTTTGCGGTCAGTACACTTTCTCTGGGACTATAGAATCCTTGACTGAGAAGGCTGGGAGAGAAGGGACTCTGAAGGATTCTCCAGATCGCTTCATTGTATGTAGCAACTGCGAGAGAATAGTTGAATCCAGGACAGGCAGATCACCGGCAGAAGATCTTGAGAAATACGATTGGGGTGAGACTTCGTAGATGGCACGTACGTCTTCACGGGACTTGGTCAAGCAGATAGGCCAGGCTCTCTCCACCAAGCCGCAGACAGTCACCGAGATCAGTGACTCGATTGACCGGGAGCCGAATCATGTCGGTGCGTGGCTTCGAGCGTTGAAGGCTGGTGGTTTCATCGAGGGGAGGAAGGAGGGTGCGAAGAAGCTGTACTGGCTTCCGGACGACGTCGTCCTGGAGGTGGTCGAAGAAGAGGAGAAGTGACCTACGGCTTCTCGATCTCCCCTATCTCTTCGAGTGGAGAGAACAGAGATGGTATAACACCCCTTGGAAATTTTCTGATAGTGTGACGATGCCGTGTTTCCGGTTCTAAAGTACCTGAGCTACGATGGTTTTAGGGTGGTAACCACCCTTTGGAAATTTTCTGCCTTATCGGGACATTCCACTGGAAATCGTGGTGGTGAATTTGTTGACCCACACCCCTGCGAACAGTGCGGATTATTTTTCTACTTCGCACCTGGTGTCGATCCAGGAGGAAGAAACCGCGGTGATATACCCGGATTTGTACCTACTAACCATTGACAACACTTTTAAACTAATTGTATATATGGGTGTTTTCGACCAGATTCAAGAAGGGTGGGTGACCTGGCCTTTTCGGGTTTCACTGTTCGCAGGGGTGTGTGGTTCCACGCGAAATCGAGGTGTCGGTTTGTTGTGGTATCCAACCCCTCTTCGGAAGGATGTTCCAACCACTTGGAAAAATATAAAAAGAAATATGTGACAAACAGTAACATGCCGGAAGACGACGACCCCTTCGGAATCAAGAAGAACTCCGAAAACCCGCAGGAGAAGGTCATAGAGAACAGGGAGAAACTGAAGATCTCCCACATACCAGACCAACTCCAATTCCGAGAAGACAAAATAAAGAAAATAGTCAACCAGCTATTCGTCGAAACCCTCGACGGCAACGAAGGACAGGACGCAGTAATCACCGGAGAACCAGGCACCGGGAAGACCGCCGTCGTGAAATACGTCCTGAACAAGCTGGAAGAGAGCTACGACACCAGCAGTATGGACTACGCCTACGTCAACTGCAAGACCAACAACTCGAAACAGGAAGTCTTCAAGGCCGCACTGAACTCTCTCGGGCTGGACTTCAAACGGGGAGTAGGACTCGCAGAGAACATCGACAAACTGTTCCGAGAATACTCGGATCCAGAATACAACTCCCTGGTCATAATCCTGGACGAGGTGGATGAACTCTACAAGGCACGTCGAGAATACATCAACGACGTCCTCTACACCCTATCCAGGCCGGACGAACACTCCGACGGGTTCCAGTTCTCGGGAAGTCTCAACGTCGTCTGTGTATCCAACGACAACAGGCTCTACGACTATCTTGAGATGGATGTCGATGACTCCAGCTTCAGCCCTGAGAAATTCGAGTTCCTTCCGTACAGCGTGGAGCAGATAACAGAGATCCTGATGAAACGGCAGGAGGAGGCATACAGGGAGGAGGTAGTTGACCGGGAACACATGGAGGAGATCGCCGAGGTGGTCTCTTCAAAGTTCAACGGCGATATCAGGGTCGGCATCAGGATTCTCAAGAAGATCCCCAAGAATCTGGACTCCAGTGATGACCAGGTTGATCAGTCCGAGCTTGTTGAGAAGGCTATCCACGATGTGAAGAAGAGCAGGATTGAGAAAGTCCTGAACGGGAAGGACGAGCACTTCCTCCTGGTCATGGCCGGCATGCTCCAGAACTTCCAGTCAGACAAGTCCAAGCTCTCCTACATCGTGGACTCGTACAGAGGTCTTTGTGAAGCAGCAGGTGTTGAGAAGAACGAGGACGACTTCAACAAGAGCGACGACGAGAGCAGGGCAAGAAGTCGTTCCTACGTCAGGAGAAAGCTGGAGTATCTTGTTGAGGAGAATATTCTGGATAAGCAGAAGCGGTATGACAAGCCGAGAAACCCGTACTTCTACGAGCCAACAGTTGATGTAGACCTGTTTCTGGAGATGGTGGAAGAACGCCTGAAGAGGAAAGGCTTGGAGAAAATCGAGGGAGTAGACGACTCCAATTTCTCAGGGCTTGACGGTGAAGATCAGGAAAAACTGGAGCGGATGAAAGACATGGCCTCTTGAGCAAAAGGTTCGACGGGAAACGAGGAGACGCACCATGATTTCGACTGAACTTTTAAAATCGATATTTTACTACAACAAACCTATGGATATCGGCAGGGTGTTATCAAATCGCAAAATCTGTTAACTCGCACCTGTTAATTTCCCCGGCCCTGGGTTAGACCCCAGCACCGCTCACTGGTGGTACCTCTATCGACATCCGGACGAAGATCCTCAACGAACTGGCAGATGCAGGAGAAGAGGGAATAGCAGGTCAGAAGAACCTGGCAGAGGAAATCGGAGTTTCCCAACCACGTATCTCCACTGTTCTAAACGAGGACGAGTTCTCCGACTGGATCAAAGCAGAGAGACAAGGTTCGACCAAGCACCTGTACTTGACCCGGGAAGGCAAAGACGAATTGCTCTATAGACTTCGGACTCGGGAAGACGAGGAGGACTCACCCACTGCTGCTCCTGTTAAGAAGGGGGGTGGTCCGGGTCGGAGTGTTTCGGCGCTGGATTTTCATAGTGTCGTGGTTGAGGCGGAGATCTCGAATGTGGACGAGGTTCAGGACAGGTTTGGGGATGAGTGGGGGGATAAGTGGGCTGAGTCGTGGCTGCGTAAGGAGGGTTTCGAGTATCAGGAGAATAGGCAGACGAAGAGCTATATTGCGTATTTGAACGGGTTTGAGGTCCGTTTTACGAATGAGAAGGTGTTCATCACTTTGCGTGATTTCCGGGATAGGGCTTCTCGGGTTAATCGGTTGAAGCAGCGGTTGATGGTGGAGGCGGCTGATGCTGTTGAGGAGGTTGAGGAGGTCTGTGACCCGGTTGAGTTGAAGTCGAAGTATGGGAAGCCGATGTTCCAGGTGAATCAGCAGCACTTGGCTATTGTGGAGGATCCATTCGCGGAATTGGTGGTAGAGTGCGATGATGCGGATCTTCCTGATTTCCGTGTGTACGATGAGGAAGGCAATCTCCGGATGTGGATTGACGATTCGGAAGGGGAGAGGCATTTGGAGACGGGTACACCAAGTTTCTGGGCGGAGGATGACCTCTCGTTCATCCGTGATGAGGTTTACAGGAGGGCGATTCTGCATAAGGATGCTTGGCGGGCGTTGATGGATCTCGTGGAGTCTGGTTTTGATGTTTCTCGGCTGCCGGAGCTGGTTAGTGGTCTCCGGGTTGAGGTCGGTGCTCTGCGGGAAGGTGTTAATTCGGTGGAGGATGCTGTCGATACTCTGCAGCAGGATGTGGAGTCGGTGGAGAGGCAGATGGTTCAGCTGGATGGAAAGCTTGACGGCGTCAGTGAGGGTTTGCAGCAGAACCGGGAGTGGATCAGTGACGTAGAGGAAAGGGTGGACAGTACGGTGCGGCGTGTCGACGGTACTCGGAGAGAGTTCTCCCAGCTGCGGGACGACGTCAACGAGGATATCGAGTCCCTGCAGAAGAAGATGGGCGAGGAGGTGGAGTCGACTCGGCAGCTGGTTCGGGAGGAGGTCGGCGGCGTGGAGTCGGAGCTTGAGAGTGTCGAGGACGAGTTGACTACGGTCCGGGGTACGGTGACGGATTTGACGTTGACGACGTCGGAGTTGTTGTCGACGATAGAGAAGCGAGGCGAGAAGATGGACGGGAAGCTGGAGGCGATTCTGGAGGAGCAGCGTAGGATGCGGCGGCTTCAGGAACGAACCTGGGTGGACAAGGCCCGTGACGCCGTGAAGGAATTGGCCGAGGCAGGTGGATCTGTAGTGAAGTCAGCGAGGGAAGCGTTGAGTTCTGTATTCTGATTTACGACAGGCTGTCTACGATCTTGTCGCGCATCTCGGTGGTCCGTGTGGGTGCGTCCGGGTACTTTGCTCGGTAGTCCTCGACGTCTTCTACTTCGCCGGTGCAGTTCTGGCTCTGGAGGTGGCCCTTCTCGATCGTTTCGAGTTCGGCACTGCACTCCTGGCATTTGATGGGGCCTGGAGCGTATTTCGTGTCTGCCATCGTCCCGTTAGATCTCGTCGAGGCTGTATTGTCTTTCGCGTCCGGTGTTGTCGATGGTTCGGATGTTGAGGCCTGAGGTTCCGAACTCTTCGAGTAGTTCCTTGCAGGAGCCGCAGATCTGGATGCGGCGTGTGGTGCTGCTGTAGACTGCTACGTCGGAGATTTCGCTGGCTCCTTCGGAGAGTGCCTTGTATATGGCTACTCGGAGGGCGTGAGCCGTTCCTTGGTCTCCTGGTAGTTGGAGTCTGGAGCCGGAGTAGATGGAGTTCTGGTCGGTGTAGACTGCGGCTCCGTTGGTTTCGTCGCCGGTGGCATGTTTCGCAGCTTCCTTCGCAGTTTCCCGGAGCTCTTCCCTGAGTTCTTCTGGCGTCCGGCCTGTGCCCTGTGTAGAAGGTGGTTGGATGTCGAGGTCGCTGGGTTCGACCTGCCGGACCTTGTACGGTGTCAGGATCGTGTCTTCGTCGTCGAGACGGGCCTGGTAGTCGGTCATAGTTCGATGAAGTCGCTGGATTCGATGTCTGTATCGCCGGTGCTGTACAGTTCCGTGAAGTCAGGGCTTTCTGTGTCGTAGACCCATTCTTCGCAGAAGGCTTGGACAAGTGTGTCCGCCGAGGGTTCCTCGACCTGGAATCCGTAGTCCCGGAAGAGGAAGGCTGCCAATTTTTCGGCGGGGACGTGGTCGCCGTTGCACATGTGTTCCCGGGCGAGTTCGGCGTGGTTGTCGTGGAGTTTCCACCGGCTTTTCCGTCCCTCTTTCTCTAACTCTCCGATTTTCAGGAGCGGTGTCGTGGTCCTGAGTGAGGAGGGTGCGTAGGTTCCGGCGACGTTTTCGTTGAACCAGAGTTCGGTCTCTTGGGGGTCCTCGACGGTGAAGGGGACGAGGTACGGCTTCTTGCCGGTGCGTATTTCGAAGAATTTGTCGAAGAACTCGTTGTAGTCGAAATCGAGGTCGTCCAGCCTGTTTTCCCTTCCAGCTTCGCGTCGGAGGCACAGGTAGCCGGGGAACAGTCGGTGGATCCGGCGGTCAACCAAGTCCCAGAAGGAGTCTCGGACGACGTCGACGTCAAGGATGTATTCAGCCATGTCTGTATCTTAGTCGTCGGTTTCGTGAAGGGATTTGAGCTCGCTGGTCAACTCGTTCAGTGCTTCGTCCGGGCCGAAGACCTTGCCGTGGAGTTTCTCGATGCCGCTGTTGGCGTACTCTTGGGCGATGGTGTAGACCATGCGCTCGTCTCGGAGGACGTCCGGGTCGCGTGTCTCTTTGACGGCCACGGACTTGATGATCCACTCTTGTCCGTCTGAAAGGCTGGTACGGCCAAACAGGTAGTGTAGGTCGCCGTCGAGTTCGACTCGGCCTGCTTTCTGCCGTCCGTACCCCATGGCGAAGAGGAAGAGTTCCCGGAGTTCCACCTCGTAGAAAGGCGAGGAGTCTGTGGTCCGGAGTTCCTCGTACAGCTCTCGTTTGGAGCGTTCGATCGCAACGTCACGAGGTGCTTCGGTTTCCTCGTAGTGTGTGGTGGTTGAGTCCGTCATCAGTCGTTCACCTGGGTAACGTCTTTCTCGTATTCGAGGTGGTATTCGTGTGCGATGCTCGGATCTAACCTTGCTTGTACTTCCTGGCTGTACTCTTCGTCCGTCATGAGGAAGGTGATCTGCGTGTCTTCGAGGTAGTCGGGAAGGTTCTGTGCGATACGGCGTTTCGGACGGCTGGAGATCCGGCCCAATGGTGTGTCGATGACGAGTGGGGCGCTGAACCCGCTGATCTTGGAGAGGGCGGACATGAAGGAGAGGGCGAGGACTTGGCGTTCGCCGGCGGAGAGCGACCCGAGTTTCTTCTCGCCGCTGGGTCCGTAGACTTTGACCTGGTAGTCGTCGGTGAGGTCAACGTCGTAGGGTTCGTCCTTCCAGATGAGGTCGTTGAAGTACAGGTTCAGGTATTCCTCGGTCTCGTTGCGTACCTCTTTGAGGATCTCTGCCCGGATCCCTTCCATCTCGTCTTCGGCGTCGTCGATGAAGGAGATTTTCTTGGCGAGTACGTCGTACTTCTCCTCCTTCTCCAGTTCTTCCTGCCAGGCTTCCCGCCGGTCCTTGACCTTTTGCTCCTGTTGCTCGATTTCGCCTCGGAGCTGGCCCAGGTCTTCTCGCATCTGCCGGATCCGGTCTTCGATGTCGCTGCGCTGCTGTTCCAGCTGGGCAACGTCGACGTCTTCCGGGATTTCCTTGCCTTCCAGTTCCTTCGAGATGTCCCGGAGCTGGCGTTCGATCCCGTCGATGTCGTCTTGGATATCGGTGATGTCGCTGACGCCTTCGAGGAGAGAGTTCAGTGACTCGTCGGCTTGGGAGACCAGGTGAGGTATCTCGATTTTCCCTTCGATGTTGCCCTCGGTTACGACGGCGACCTCTTTCCGCAGTTCATCCAGGTGCTCCTGTTTTTCCTCGTCGTCTTCGAGGGAAGCGCCGCAGATGCACTCTCCGCGTTCCATCAACTGGTCGATGAACCAGTCCTGGATCCGTGGCGGGAGTTCGCCTTGGTCCTCCATGTCCTCTAGCTGGTCGAGAGTGTACTGGAGCGCGTCTTCGTTGTAGACGAGGGAGCCTGATTCGACCAGGTGGCTTGCGACGTCTACACGTTTTTCTTCGAGGTCGTTGCGTTTCTCGTCCAAGCGGTCGTTCAGGTTTTCACGGCGTTCCAGTTTCCGCTGGACTTCTGGGTCGCTGCTGCCTGCCAGTTTCTCGTCTTTTTCTTCAAGACGGTCGTTGGCATCTTCGATGTCCCGTTCGTACTCCTCTTCCCGGGTTTCGAGTTCTTCGAGACGTTTTTCCGCTTCCTCGTATTCTTCTCGTCGGCGCTTGGCTTCTCCTTCGTACTCTGTGGAGGTGCGCTCCAGTTCTGTTCTGACGGTGTCGATGTGTGTCAGTGACCGGTTCAGTAGTTCGATGTGGGAGACGTCGAGGATGGCGGATTCGACGCGGTCGGTGTATCTCTCGTTGAAGAACTCGTCCAGTTGCTCTCCGTCGAAGAGGAAGTATTCGTGGACGCGGGTGGGCAGGATCTCGGAGAGCCGGGTGTGAGGGTTCGGTACGTCCCGCCAGTCCTGCTGGAACTTTTGCCGGAGCCGGAGGTCGCCCGTGGCATCGCTGAATCCGCCGTCTTCCCGTTTGACGGTGCGGAACTCGCGTGTGAAGATGTACTTCGGTTCGTCTTTCCCGAGGGTGATTTCGACGTAGCCGCTGGCGCTGTCGCCTTCGTCGATTTCCTCTAACCGTCGGTTGTTGACCAGTGGTTCGGATTCGAGTCCTTGGTCTTCCTGTGTTTCGAGGTGGGTTTCTTCGTCGTAGAAGCAGAGTGTGATGGCGTTGAGCAGGTTGGATTTCCCTGCTCCGTTCTGGCCTTCGATGACGTTGATGTGCCTGTCGCCGTCGACCTTGAGGTCGATCGGGACGGTTCCCTTGTACTGGCGGTAGTCTTTGACCTCGATGTCGAAGATTTGCAGGTTGTTCATTCGTCAGTAGATTCTCCTTCTTCGCCGGTCAGGGCGTGTTCATCGATGAGTTCCTTGTACTCGTCTGAGTATTGGTAGTTCTCGCGGTCCAGCTTTGAGCGTTCAAAGCGGAGGATCTCGTTGATGAAGCTGCGTAGTTCGTCGTCCTCTATTTCGTCGGTCTTTTCGAGGATGAGCGAGTGGACATCCGTTTCCTTCATGAGTATTGTCGGTTATTATGTGACTGATAAACGGGAGGTACTTTAAATCTCGTAGACAGTCCTGAGACGTTCGATTCCGTTCCTGGCCTGGTGTTCGTTCCGCGCGTTGGCTGCGAACTCTTCGAATCGGTCCAGTTCCTTCCGGAGCATGTTTTTCTCGGACTCCTGGACGTCCGGCGGCGGGTTCAACGAGGGGACGACGATCACGTCGTGGATGACGGCCTTGTCTTTCCCTTCGTACTGCCGTAGGAGCCGTCCACGGCGTTGGACGAACTGCATCGGGTTCCCGCTGTTGGACATGAGGATTGCCTGCCGAGTGGATGGGACATCGACCCCTTCATCGAGGCAGCGCATGGCGACCAGTGCGTCGTAGTCGCCTTTGTCGAACAGTTCCAGGAGTCGTTGACGTTCGTCGTCGTCTTCCTGGTAGGTGAACTTGTGCTGGATGATGCCGTACTCGTTCAGGACTTCCTGCACCCGGTCGATTTGCTGCGGGTTCGTGTAGGCCAGGAAGTGGTCGACTTCGCCGATCTCGTCCAGGACGTCGCGTAGGGCGTCGTATTTGTTCTCGGCGCTCTTCACCAGTTGGGACCGTTTCATCGCCAGGTGTTCCACGATTTCGTCGGGTGCGTCGTCGCTGGCGGAGGCAGCTGCGACCTGCTTGGTGAGTTCCTTGTATTCCTCCAGTTCCTCGTGCGTCATCTCGACGATGACGGGGTGGTAGTCGTACGGCGTCAGGTACTCGGGGATGGCGTCTCCGAGAGTGTATTTGAAGACGACGTCGTTGAAGTATTCCAGGAGGTACGTGGTTCCTTCTTCGTCGTAGTGCCGTTCCGGGGTTGCGGAGAGTCCGATCCGGGCGTCGTAGCTCGCCAGCAGTCCTTTCCTCTGGTCTTCGGAGCCGAGACGGTGGACCTCGTCCCCGATCAGGACTGTCTTGCAGTTGGCAGAGTCCAGTTTTTCCCGGAAGTAGGAGTGGCTCAGGGTCTTGTGGGTCGTGATCACGAATCCCTGGTCTCGGACGCCGATGTTGATGTTGGAGACGAGTTTGGAAAGATCTGATTTCCAGTCAGGGTTGACCGAGCCGAAGATCATCTTGGGCGAGTCGAGGCCGAAGGTCTCCATCTCCTCGGCCCACTGCGTGGCGAGGTGGGTTACAGGGACGGCGATGACCGTGATTACTTGGTCGTCTTCTTCCTCAAGGTATTCTTCGAGGGCGGCGAGGGCGGTGAACGTCTTCCCGGTGCCGGTAGCCATCTCGAAGAGGCCGCGGCACCCGTTCTGGAACCAGGAGTTGACGGCTTCGCTCTGGTAGTCGCGGAGTGTTATCTCTTCGGAGTCGTCTGGTTCGGGACTGTATGGCGGGTTGTCGTATTCGCGGAGGTCTTCCAGCTCTTTTTCGATGCTTTCTGGAATGGTGTAGACGGCGACGTTGTCGTTCTGGTTTTCCCAGAGTTCATCGAACCGTTGTTCGTGGTAGTCGACGCCCTCTCGGTCCCGTTTGCTGAGCCAGTCGCAGTCGATGGTGTAGGCTTCGTAGTTGCGGAGTGCTTGCTCGCTGTCGTTCTTCGACCCGTGGAAGGCGACCCGGTTCTCGTCGCTGTCGTAGAAGACCCCGAACTTATCGTGGAAGTCCCCTGAAAGCGAGTTCTGCGGGATGGCGAGCCGGATTTCCAGTAGACCGTCGGCGATCATCCACGCGATTGCTTCTCGGGTGTCCTGTTCGAGATCGTTCCGCAGGTCGTCGATCGAGCGGTGGAGGGTTTTCCGGAGGCGTTCGTCGCGTTTGGCCTGTGAGCCTTCTACGATGGCGTGCCAGTCTTCTTCGCTGAGTTGTGGACTCGTCAGCCATTTCGCTGTGCCTCCGTTTTCTGCGAGTTGTGCTATTCCCCGGGAGGCTGATTTCGCCCAGTTGGAGGTGAAGTATCCGACGCCGCGTTTGTATTCGACGGAGCGGGAGAGGAGCGGGATGTAGAACTCGTCTATGAAGTCGGTGTTTGAGGTGTCGATGACCCGGGGTATATCGATTTCAGTGAATACCGGAGGATCGCCAGGCATCGTTTCTACTTTTTACACAGTCATGATGCCCCGATAAGTGTATGGTTAGATGTCACCTGTTCCACTGTGGAATCGTTCTTTTCAGAAGTCGGTGAGGCCGACCTGCTCGGAGTCATCGTTCTCGTCAGTGTCTTCCTGGTCTTCGAGTTCTTCCTGCTTCCTCTCCGGTAGATGCAATACGCCTGCGTCCGGGCTTTGCTCGTTCCGATACACATCGGTTTCTCCGAACTCGTTGAAGAGTTCGTGGGCGTCGACGTCGTACTTGTTCTCCAGGTGTGCTGTGTCGCTGGTGAGTGCCCAAGACACGGTTCTCAGGTTCTTGTAGCCTTCTCCATCTTCCGTGATCCAGAGCCGGGCGAGTTCATCGCAGACGCCATCGATGTCGGATAGACGGTCGATGAAGTAGTCCTGAGCCAAGTCGTCTACGTGGAAAGTGTCGTAGACCTCTTCGCTGCCCCGGTCCAGTATGTGGATCTCGTCAAGGATCTTCGTACCGGTTATCTCGTTGGTGCCTCGTAGCTCGGAGGTCAACTGGTATTTCTCCAGGCTGTCTTCGGGTGTGAGTTCGAGGAAGTCGGGTCGGTAGTCGACGTAGATGTCGTTTGACTCCTGGGTTTCTGCTTCGAGGATGTCGGCTGCGGTGGAGAAAGGTGCTCGGAACGGCAGTACGTAGTCACCGTCGTCAAGTAGGATGGAGCCGCCGAGAGCATCGTTCAATCCTGGGTCAAACGCGGGGTCGGAAAGCGAGCGGTATCCGTGGTCCTCGAGTTCTCGTGTGTCTTCCCAGGGCTGCTGATAGACGTAGTCCTGGAGCCGTCCTTTGGGGTCGCCGTGGTCCAGCCTCCACACATCGTCCTGCTGGAGCACGCCTTCCTGGTCGGTACTGGCGAGTACGACTTCGGCGTGCTCCGGTGTGTACCTGTAGAAGTGTAGGTGTCCTTGTTCTGCGTCTTTTCCGAGGAACTGGTACTCGTGGTCGTGGAACTCGATTATCTCCGGAGCGTCGATGTCGATCTGGTGTCCACCCTGGAGCCGTATGCGGGTTCACTTTTTAAATCAGTTTGACAAATTCGTGGGTAGAACGTGGTTATGCGATGTGCAGCGTGAATGTGTCCGAAGAGGGCCGTGTGGAGGCTGAAAATCCGTCTAACCTTCCTCTGAAGGAAGCTGAAGAAGGCAGCTTCCAAGTAAGTGTGAGGTGAGGGGTCTGGAGAAGTGGTTTAACGGCCAGGCGTACTCTGTGTCGGATCACGCTGATGCACGGTTCACGATGCGGATTGACCCTGAGCGCGGAGTTTCGTACGAGGTCTTGAGAGAGGCAGTTCCGTACACCTTGAATCAGGGCTACGAGCGAGGCTTCGTGAATTTCGAGGAGAGTGTCGTGTTCCTCGTGGCTGGTGACCAGATCACTACGACGATTCCACTGGAGGGCTTGGAGTTCTCTGAAGACGACCCGGAGTGCCCTGAGTGCGGTGCTCAGGTTCAGAAAACCTGTAGGAAGCCGCGGAAGTGCCGGTTCTGCAGTACCCGGTTACGGACAGAGGTGGAATATCCGAATGGATCTACTGTTTAGGAGAGACGAGGAGTGGATTAAGAATCATCTGTACCAGAATTTCACCGGGCGCTTCTGCCGTTTACAGGTTGACAAGGAACCGGAGCAGACCAGTGAGGGTGAGATAGTTCTGTTCAGTGATGGTGAGCAGGTACGTGCGGAGTCGTATATTGAGGATGTCGGTAAGGATTCTATCAGGGTTGAGCCGTTGACTGCGGTGCAGAAGCCGCATCCTGAGGAACCGCCTGGAACTGGCTATGAGTACGTCGAGGCCGAGGATTGCGGGAAGTACAGTATCGAGTTCATGGGTATGGAGTATGTCTACGAGACTCTCCACGACTTGATCGAGGCGATCTTGGAGAAGAAGCCGGTGACTCGTATCGACGAGGACGTATTATGTCATATTATCTGGGCTGAGGTGGAGGACCTCGACCTGAACGATAGAGCTGATTTCTTGGAGAGGTTCGACCGTGCAGATATCGTTCGGGTGCGAGACGATCTCCAGGTAAAGCGGGGGAGATTTCCTCCGATGGAACCCGATGAGGTCAGGAACAGGTACAGCGGTTCTGCGAAAGCCAGTCGGATCTACGAATCGTTGAAAAACTACGTAGAGCAAGTGAAAGAGTTCTATGGGGAACGGGGTCGGGACACCGTGGTTGAGCGGATGGAGGGAGCGTTCAGCTTCGATGACGACCAGAAAGAGAAGAGGATTCAGATGGTCCGTGAGGCAGCTGCTGGCCGTGACTTGGATGGAGAGTTCAGAGGTGATGCTTCTGCGTGAGTCCGGAGTGTGAGGAGTGTGGTAACGACCTTAAGGTCAACTCTGTGGACAAGCCTCATATTGACTGGGTGAAGGTCGTCTGCTCGGAGTGTAGCCATATCACCGATGTCTCGATGATCCGCCTTGTTGCGGAGAAGAGAGGTGGTGCCGCAAGTGGCCGGTAGAGAGGATCTTCATAATTTCGACGTATTCGTGGCAGTCGCACTCTATTTTCTCGGGGTTGTAGTAGTGCTCTTATCAGTTCTGACCGGGCGTTTTCTCGGCGGGCCTACGGGTGTCTTGTTGATGGTTGTCGGGTTTCTGTATGAACGGATGTCGATGTTAGAGGTTGAGTCAAAAGGAGGTGGTGCCTGAATTTCGGAGAGTTCTCCTTTCGCGGTGAACGCTGTCGGCCGTGTCAACCACTACATGGAGCTGATGGGTGTCGACGAGGAGGATCTCGGTTTGATTCTGGCTCCGTGGCTTCGGGAGTACGACGATATCACGACGGGCGAATTGTTGGACGAGGAGGACCGGTACTTCGAGATGCACGTTCACGGCAGGGACGTCGACGCCTTGCGTGATCCTGAGGTGGATGCCAGCTATGATTTCGATGCCGTGGTTGAGTTAGACTACGACAATCTGGATGTGGAGGAGTTTCTCGACGTGGAGTACCGGACCTGGATTAACGTGTTCGAGGAGGAGTTTCCGGAGGCGGAGCTGTATTACCCGGAGCCGGAGGATCATTTCTGAATAACCTGACGCCGTAGGGATAGCGGCCTGTACCGTGACTACTTTCGCCACCCTTCCGATGCGTTGAAGTGGATACCACGAAGTCCTTCTTATAATGGCTGAGGAAGATTCTGATGTTCTCAAACATCCGTCGCCGGACCAGGAGGGCTTCCTGGACATCAACAAGGCGGATGCCCGTGATTTTTCCGAGTTAATCGAATCAGACGAGTCGACGCTGGAAGAGAACTCGGTGGATTTCATCATCACGTCGCCGCCGTACTGGCAGAAGCGTGACTACGGGGTCGAGGACCAAATCGGGCAGGAGGAGACGCCGGAAGAGTTCATCGATACGATGATCGAGTGCCTGGACGAGTGGAGCAAGGTTCTGAAACCTACGGGATCAGTCTTCCTCAACATTGGGGACACGTACGAGAAGCGCAGCTTGGTCGGGATCCCGGAAATGCTGATGCGAGCCGCAAGGGAAGACGGGTGGCTAGTCCGTAACAAGATTCTCTGGGCGAAGCCTGGCGGGATGCCGGACCCGGCGAAGAACCGGTTGGCGAACAGGCACGAGTACATTTTCCACTTCACGCAGAACAACGACTACTACTACGACCTGTTCGGGTACTCGAAGAAGTTCGGCAACGGCTCGAACCCCGGTGACTTCTGGGATCTGAAGCACAGCGACGAGGAGCTTGAAGGATTCTCTCCGATGCCGGAGGAGATCATGGAGCAGGTTGACCACGATGTCCTGGACGACCTGATCGAGTATTTCTACGGGCCGGACGCCGGCGATGTCTGGAAGATCGGCCACGATCGGAACACCGGCGGCCACCTCGCTCCGTTCCCCGAGGAACTCGTGGAGCGTGCCCTGGTCATGGGTTGTCCGCCGGCCACCTGCAGTGAGTGCGGGGAACCGTTGACCCGTGACCTGAAGCGGACCACCAAGCTGGATGAGAGCCGTCCGCAGGCCCGGCGTGCGATGGAGATCTACGAAGAGTCGGACCTCACTGAGGAGCATATCAGGGCGGTGCAATCGGTAGGGATTTCGGACGCTGGGAAGGCGATGGAGATCCAGGACGGGACCGGTCGGAACGCAGACGACGTCCAGGAACTGGCGGACGAGGCGAAGGAAGTCCTCGGCGGGTACTTCCGCGAGTTCACTTTCCCGAAGAAGGAGACCGGTGGCTGGAGTGGTTGCGACTGCGGTGCTGAGACCGTGCCGGGTGTCGTTTTGGATCCGTTCATGGGCTCGGGTACGACGCTGGAGGTTGCGGCCCGGATGGGTTACTCGTCGGTTGGTGTAGACCTGGATCCGCCGAGTGACTTCCAGCTCCCGCTGTCCGCGAAGAAGGTTGAGTACAAGATATGACGACACAGTACGTCCTAAAGCCGGAGGTGGTGCAGTCCTGCGTTAGCGAGATCTCAAGCAGGAAAATCAATTCAGTGTTTGCTGGATATCTGGGGGTGAAAAGGGCGTACGCGAAGAATGGGATGGATTCTACGGAGTACGACGCGAGCAGCGACGGTGTGCAGTTCGATCTGCACGAGTATTTCAACCGGTATTACCGGGTGGACGGTCGAAGTGACGCCCATTTCTTACCGTTCACGGAGAAGAACGGGGCTTTGGAGAAGAACCTGTGGCTGAAGCACGCCCCAGGAACCTATACGCCTTCGTCGGCTCCGCCCAGCTTCGAGAAGGTTGTCGAGATCACTGGAAGCCGGTCTGATGCGAAGTATAAGCTGAAGGAGGATCACTGGGAGACTGTTCTGGATGAGTTCTGTGATGGGGAACGGATTCCCGTTGACGCCGTCGCCGGATTCCTTTACAGGGATTTTGCGTTGGAGGTCGAGGAAGCTGATGAAGATGGAGATGGCGACGACGATGGTGAAGAGCCGTCCGTAGACCTGTTGCTGGAAGCTTTCCGCAGCGAGTTCGGTTACGAGGAGGACGGTGAAGAGTACACAGACCTCTACGAGGAGGGCATCCTTGGAATCGACAAGGAGTCATTCGTTGTCCATGAGTAGCTCAAGTTCATCCTCTGGTAGCGGGCACGGGAAGTTGTCGAGTGACTCTGTCCGAAACCTGGCTGTACGCGACGTGTTGAAGACGGAGGAGAAGATCGATCTGTCGCCGCGGGAGAAGCGGGAGTTGTCGAACGAACTTACCGTTGAAGAGGAGCAGATCCAGACCTGGATTCATGCCTTGAACAGGAAGAAGGGGTCTGTGTTCTACGGGCCGCCAGGTACTGGTAAGACGTTTGCCGCCCGGAAGATAGCGGAGAAAGTCACAGAGGATACCACCAACGAGTTCGGCATCGTCCAGTTCCACCAGAGCTACGAGTACGAGGACTTCATCCAGGGCATCCGTCCGGTGCTGGATGACGACAGTGGTTCGGATAATCTGAGCTACGAGCTTCAGAAGGGGAAGTTCTACAAGTTCTGTAAACAGGCAGAGAAGCTGTCCGGTCCGTGCATTATGATCATCGACGAGGTCAACCGGGCCGACGTTTCCTCTGTCTTCGGTGAATTGATGTACCTCTTGGAGTATCGTGACGAGAAGATTCACCTGGCGCAGGACAGTGAGGACGACGAGGAGTTCTCGATTCCGAAGAACGTCTACATCATCGGCACGATGAACACTGCCGACAGATCGATCGCCCTCGTTGACTTCGCCCTTCGACGGCGGTTTGCATTCCTCCCGATGTATCCCAACTACGACGTGCTGAGGGAGAAGTTCGACGCCGAAGAAGTCGAGGTAGAGGACCTGATCGAGCAGTTGGAGGAGATAAACGAGGAGATCGGGGATCGCCAGTACAGCCTTGGTTACAGTTACTTCCTGGACGCCGGTACGAGGGAGGACGTGAGGAGCATCTGGCGGCTGGAGATTGAACCGTATCTGGAGGAGTATTTCGTGGACGATCAGGATACCGTGGATGATTACCGGTGGGACGCTATCGAGGACGACATCGGAGACGGAACGTGACTCGGTATGGGAGAGGAATGGACGCTTGAGGAGTATGAGGAAAAAGAGCTTGACCAGGATGAGTTAGACGAGGAAACAGCGAAATTCCTGGTGGAGAATTTCTCGTCGGAGGTCGAGGTCGGGTTCCCGAACCTGAAGAGGGATTACAAGTGGGAGCTGATCAACCAGGGTTTTGTCGGCTATATTGCGTTACCAGGAGATAATTCGATTGTCCTGCAGCCGAAGGTGGAGCTGGGCAACGTGTTTGCGATGATGGAGTATGCCTACGACCTCGGTGAGTTTGATCTTTCCACGGTCTACGATTCTGATTCTGTGGAGGGGTTCTACGACCGGATAGCGAACATCTTGGCGGAGAACGTGATTGATCGTCGACGTCGTGGGCTTTACCGTAGTTACGTTGAGAAAGAGGAGAAGACTCAGCGTATCAAGGGCAGAATCGATTTCACGAAGACGCTGAAGAGGCCGTGGGATCCGAAGGCGCACGTGAAGTACAGTGAGATGACTGCGGACAACGAGGATAACCAGATCCTGCTTTACACCTTGAATCGGATTTCTTCTGCTTCGAGTCTTTGCCGTGATGAGACGTTGAGAAAGGTGCGGAAGGGTATCCGGTCGATGAAGGGCGGGATCAGCTACAACGAGTTCCGTGCCAGTGACTGCGCCGGTAGAAGCTATAACAGGTTGAACAGCGACTACGAGCGTCTTCACGCTTTGTGCCGTTTGCTTCTGGATAACAGTGGTCCGAGTTACGAGGTCGGGGACAGGCAGATGGTGCCGTTCAATGTGGACATGGCCGACCTGTTCCAGGAGTTCGTCACGGAGTGGCTGCGAGAGAACTTGCCGGAGCGTTTCAGGGTGAAGGCTGAGGAAGAAGTCACTTTGGCTGAGTACGTCCATGGCCGGGACCTGAAGTACAGGATCGACATCGTCCTGTACGACCGGGAAACCGGTGACGTGGTCTGCGTGATCGATACGAAGTACAAAGCTGATGAGAGGCCGGAGACCGGTGATGTCTCGCAGATGGTCGGCTACGCGAAGGCAAAGGATACCGGGGAGACGTTCCTGCTGTATCCGGAGGACTTGGAGGAGCCTCTGGATGTACAGCTGGATGATGTCCACGTCCGGAACATGACCTTCGAGTTGGAGGACGACCTGCAGGAGAACGGTGAGGCGTTTGTCGAGGAGCTATCCGATGCCTTGTCTCTGCCGGAGCTCGAGATCTAGACTTCTTGGAGGTCGTCGTAGCGGAAGTCCATGTCCCCGAGTTCCTCGTCGTAGAAGTCGACGGTGTAGAGGAAGTCGTGTTCAGGATCGCCTGTTACTCCACTGAGTTCGTCTTCGAGAATGTCGATTACTTCGCCCATTTCTTCGTGGTATCTGTGGTCGGGGTCGTCTTCGTCAGGGATGTAGACCTGTACTTCGTCGCCTACGTCGTATTTGATTGTGTAGCCACCAGTTGAGAATCGTTGGATGGAATTTTTTATAGAATAGGGTTGCCGGTTCTCGGTGGAGAGGTTACTCCTCTGTGTATTTCTCTTTGTACTGGTAGAAGCCCGAGGAGACGATGAGCTTGAAGAATGTAACTGAGGCGATGATGTAGCTGAATTTGTTCACCAGGCGGTCGACTCCGGTTGTCGGGGGGTGGAACTGGTAGTATGCGAGGAAGAGGATGAATGGTCCTCCCGAGAAGAAGAAGGTGTAGATGCTCTGCTTCAGCCATTTTATCCGGCGTAAGTCGACGTTGCTGTAGACAGGTATCATCCCGATCTGGATGGACCAGTAGGCGACGACGGGTATCGGGTTGTCGAGGATCCAGGTGTTGACGTAGTTGAATCCGTTGAGAAGCCCGGCGACGACGTATGTGAAGAGGAAGAGTAGGGTTCCTGCTCCGAATACTCCGAGTTGTAGTTTCTGTGGGAGGGAGAGATTCAGGAACCCGTCCTCGTCTTCCGCCATATCCCTGTATGGACACCCGTGATTTATAAATAATCAGTCATGTTTCAGTGTTAGGCGTCTACCGTGGAAGAGCGCGATGATTCTGGCGGCCTTACGTCCCTGAGTAATAGCATCGATGAGGGATTGAAGGAAGACTTTGACAGGGCCGCTGCCGGCAGCGAACACTCGAAGCAGACACTGATTTCGGCTTTCGTAGATCACTGCCTTACAGAGAATGATCGGGGCCGGGTAGTCGTCGACGAAAACCTGGAGGACGAGCTTGAGGACTGGAGTGATCGCTATTCGTAGAGCTATAGTCGCAGCGTTGGCTCTGGTCTTGTTCTCTGGTGTGTCTGCGGCGCAGGTTCCCCAGTTGAACGTGGTGCCGGACGGCGTCGACCGGAACGTCTCTGCCTACAACCAACACGGGTTCGAGTTCTCGTTCACGAACCAGGACTCCAGCAGGAAGATCTACAACGTGACCCTGGAGAACACGTCGTACCTGACCTGGGACCGGCAGAAGTTCAATTTGAATGCTTCTCAGACCCGGACGGTGAACGCCTCGTTCTACACGGAGAACATCACTACGATCAACGAGTCCCTGAGTTCGAGTTACAAGTACAGCGGCAGTGACAACGATTTCTCGGGGCCGAACATCTCGATAGAGGTGTCCACCTTCTACGAGAATACCTCAGTCAGTGTTTCTGCGTTCGAGCAGGATTTCGAGCTTCAGTTCGGGGAAAGTGACTCCTCGGTCTTCCGTGTAGAGAACACTGGGAACGAAACGGCGTTCGACGTCACTGTTGAAGGAGAAGACGTCGAGTTCTCTCGCTCCGGGTTCGATGTTGCGCCGGGAGAAGACGTCCTGGTCCAGTACAACGTGAGTATCCCGAAGCTGGAAGAGAATGCGACAGCTGCCACGAACCAGACTTACGAGCGGGCGGTCCGGGTTTCCGGTGAAAACTTCAACGAGACCGAGTTCACGGCCTCCATCTTCGTCCCGTTCAAGCAGTACGATACTCAGGAGGCGGAGCGGAGCCTGGTGGACAGGTTCACGGAGTTCTGTATGGAGAACCCGGACTCGGTGATCTGCAGCGACAAGCAGATCGTGAAGTACAGGAACAGGACAGAGTACGTTAACAACACGACGTTCTACCGAGCGAATTTCACGGAGGAGCAGCTGGAGGCGTTGCAGGTTTTAGCGAATACTCGTTCCGAGGATTACCAGGATATCCTTCAACGTGTCCGGCTTCAGCAGAATACGTTCAGAAGCCAGTTAGAGAAGACGAGAAGCAATTTTTCTGAGAACCTGGGTGAGGTTGGGGACGAGACGCAGCAGAACACTCGGATGATCCGGTCTTTGAACGAGACGATCAACGAGTACGGTGAGAGGCAGTTGCAGGAGGCGAGGAATCGGACGTTCTGGATGCAGCTGGGAGTCGGGATTCTCGTGTTCTACCTTATCGGTAAAGGATGCTGGTGGATTTACGAAAACTGGGATGACTTGAGCCGTGATGGGAGGTGGACATAGAGGATGCTTGACTGGAGCCGGAATCAGCTGTATGCAGCAGTCTTGATCGCCGAGATCTTGTTCTGGGGCCTGTTCTTCGGCATCGGTTTCCAGGGATGGATTCCGGCGTTTCCTTTGATCGCTACCGGACTCGCTATTCTGAACGTGGTGATTCTGTTCGGAGCGTACTTCACAGGCGGTGAGTCGATGCCTGGTTTCGAGACCACTACGAAGCAGCAATTGACGGACAGGAAGGCAAGAGAGTTAGCTGAGTATATGTTGATTTTCGGGGAGTACGGGCTTTATCCTGCGATGAATCAGTCCGGTGTCGATCCCGAGGTTAGTCCGTCAGATGATAAGGAGGACGCGACTCGTCTGTTTGCCTATGAGTTTGAGCCGTTGAATTTCTCTGGCAGAGCCACTCTCTTGCTTGATTTGGAGCAGGATCTTTCGGTGGAGATAGGAGACAAGGATTCTCTGGAGAAGGCTTCTCAGAAGATTCAGAACAAGCAGATTGTGAAGTCGTGGATGGTGGAAGACTACGTCGAGGCTGTAGAGACTGCTAAAGAGAATCTTGGTCGTTCAGCGAGCCACACTATCACGACCATCACTGAAACCGATTGGAACGGAAGCCGTGAAATCAGGAAGGTTCCGGCTGATCTGCCGGGTGCTGGAGAGGTTACTCAAAATCAGGCGAACTCCGATGGTCAGCAGACAGAGTCCTAATTTCGAGGTGTAAAATGGTACTATGGCTATTCCAGATTTGTTCAACTCGAACTTCGAGTACGATCCTATAATTCACAACTTAACTCAAAACCTAAGATTCCATGACAGCCATCACGTCGGCGTTTATCGTGGTAAGACGTCGCCGGTCGGTGATGAGAATCCTCGGGTGAGGATTGAGATGTCTCCAACGGATTCTAAGAGCAAAGAGGAATCCAATCGGACATCTCGTTATAGCGTCCGGAAGGATCGGATAGTGAAATTCGCTCCTGGGGAACTCGGTCCTCGTGCCCATTGGTGGTTGATGCCCGATAATGCGGATCAGCTACCGAGTAGAGTAAGGAATCACAAGCAGCTGGGACCATTCTTTGATGGGTACTTCAAACATCAGAATGTGATGAAGGCTCTAAGGTTCAAAGCGAAAACAGAGGCCGAGGTCATGGACAAGTTGAGGTTCGCTACGACGCCTTCGGAGCTGGATGACCGTGTTGCCCGTGCGTTCAACAATTATCTGAGCCAGGTTGAAGACCACGCCGAGGCGATGAACTCCAACAACGGCAGTGATGGTGGTAGCTGAGTGGTATCCAGTGAAGAAGTAGTCGGGTTACTGGCGCTGGGTTTCGTGCTCGGCGGCTCGTTCATGCTGGGTTTCCCTCAATCGTCGTCAGGAAGCACCGAGGTCTCCTTTGACCAGTTGAACATGAGTTACAGGGATATCGGCCTGAAGACAGAGAGCGGCGATCGGTTGGAGTGCAGTGTTTCCCGTCTCAACGAGGTTCAGATCTCGAGGAACAACTACATCTACAGGAACAGCTCCTGTGAGTCCTGGATTTCGGTGAACGGTAGTACTGTGACGGTTCCAGTGAGGGCCGATGTCCTGTTTGATTCTGACGACCTTCGTATCGGCTTTGGCCTCGGTGAGCAGTATGTGATCTGCGATGTTTCCGAGGATATGGAGGAGAAGACAGGTGACAGGAGTTACGTGTACAACGGCGCTGACTGCACCGGATTTTCAGGAGGCCTCTACGGGAAGTGGAATGACCCCGAGTTCGAGAACTTCAATGTCCACGAGAGAGGGCAGGAACTCCTGCAGAACCAGACCGGGAGTTAGGGACCGATCTCGTCCTCCGGTGGTAGTTCGACGTCGACTTCCCCGGTGTCGATATCGTCCCGGAGCTGCCGCCAGGTCTCCTCGTCCATCTTCACAGCGACCTCGTCGTCCACTTCCCCGAGTTTCTCGATGTTGTAGTTCGTGGAGTTGTCGATCAGGGTGAAGTTGTTGTCGGAGAAGATCTTGATCCGGGAGCTGCCTTCCAATGTGAGTCCCATGGTGAGGCCGGGGATGTCCTTGACGAACTTGAGGAACTGGATGACTCCGTCGGGGTTTGAGATTACGAGGATGGCGATGCTGGTCCACCAGATTTCGGACTGCCGGGTGTAGCCCCGGATTTCTTCATCGATTACGTTGCCGTCCTGGTCCCTCACCGTCGTCTTTTTCGCGGTGATGTCGTCGCCCGCTTTCTCCAGGAACTCTTTCACTCGTTCCTTGGCCTCTTCTTCGCCGCCGTCGTATTCGTCGTCGATGGTGACGGCTTCGAGTTCGATCTCTTCCATGCGTACCTGGTGTACTCGGGGCTGTGAAATGGTTTTGTCCGCTACCATTTTTCTGGCCGGGAGCTGTAGTCTGTGGTAATGCTTGAGGCTGAGGTTCCTCCGGAACGGGTGGAGGACAAGTTCAGTGAGTGGGAGGAGAGGTATGCTGTTGAGAAGTTGGAGGAGTTGACGTACAGTGATTTGAAGTCGGAGAGGTGGTCGTTCAGTGCTGAAGTGGATGTTTTCCGGACTGAGTATAATCCTGGGCGGTTGGTGACGCCGGAGATGGCGGCGGTGGCTGGGAAGGAGCCTTTGACTCAGGAGCAGTTCCGTGAGGTCCGGCGTTTGATCCGTGAGAAGGAGCGGGAGATTCAGATGAATTTCAAGCGGGCGATGGGCCGGAGGAAGAGGGAGGAGCAGGAGCGGAGGGATAATCTGGTTGTGGATCTTGCTGGACGTGTTTCTGACTCGTTGACGAACATTTCCGTATCGTTTGAGCTGCCGAAGCTGAGATAACGGTTCTTCGGATTACCTTTTTAACCGGGTTTGAGTAATTCGTGGGTAGGAGTGTTGGCCGTCTTCCGCCGGGGGAAATTCAGCGTACCCAAGGCTCAGCTAGGGCCCGTGGATGCGTTAGACCGGCAGGGGTTCGACACGAACTGGTCCAAGAGGCCGGTTGCGTGGTAGACACTTATCAACCTACTGGGGAAGCGACGGCCAACCCAACCTACCTTACTCTTAAAAACGAGTTTGAGAAGTTACTGTTCATGGAACTTGGGGCGTTCTCTTACTTCACGACGAATCTGTTCTGGTTCGCTACTTCTCTCTCGCTGCTGATCATGATGCTGGCCGGACACAGGTACACGGGAGGGACCGGAGCAATCGGCAAGAAGATAGACTACTCGAATCCGGAGAACAAACTTACTCTGGTGACGGCCTTTCTGGTAGCGGAGATCGCCCTGAATCTGGTGTTCATTTTCAGCTCCTCCTTCTTTCCTTGAGCGAATATTCTCCCACCCCTTTGTTTTATAATAGTTGTTTGACAGTTGTATGGTAGAGAATCGATATTATGTCGTATATAGATTTCCGAATAGGGTTGGAGATGACCGGGAAAGGGTCAAAATCTGCAGAAGAGCCAGGAAGCGGTGAAACTCTGTAGTGGCGAAGGACGTCTATTTGGACGAGTTCCTGATCAATGAGAAGCCGTGCCTGTTCCTGACCGCGGTCCGGAAGATGAAGGAGCCGTACGCCGGTGCCATCGCCAAGGAGATTGATACCACGTATGCACACGCTCTGAGCATCAAGGACAATCTACGCAGTCTCGGCCTGTTGACGGCGGAAGAAGAAGGCCAGGGAAAGAAGACCATTCTCTCTCTGACCGAGGACGGTGAGGGACTGGCGGATGCTCTGGAAAACCTGTTCGACGTGATGGAAGATGTAGGTGAGAACTCGGAGTGAGTCTCCACCCAGAATATTTGATCGGCTACGCCGCCGGAGTTGTCCGGTTCGAAATCCCGTACCAGATCCAGAGGATACAGAGGTTTCTACCATGACAGACGACGATGCTCTACACGTTCAGATTCTCTCCGGCGAGGGAGGGATGCAAAACGAACTCAAAATCACGGAGGAAGAAGATCTGCAGGTAGCGGTCGAAGCATTGCAGCTGGCCGCCCGGTACCAGTTTGGAGAAGGATTCGAGCTCGACACTGGTCCGGATCAGGAAGTCGACCAGCTTGCGGAGCAGTTGTCCGAGATTGATGATAATGTCGCTGAGCTCATCCAGGTAGTGGCCGGGAAACAGGAACGGTTCCAGAAACTGGAAGACCGTCTTTACGACAGTCAGAAGCTTCTCGACACCGGTTTCTCCGAGTTCCAGAAGATGAAGGAGACGCTGGAAGACCTCAGCGAGATGCTTCGAAATCAAGAGCACGTTGACTCTCCCAGAAGATTTGAAGATAAGTCCGAAGGCGAACCCGAGGCCGAGTCCGGTAGTACTGGAGACGACCTCCAGGAAGAAGGACCGGAAGCAGAGGAGGTTCAGGCAGCCGACGGGGAAGAGGACGATAGCCCGGATCTGAGTCGATTAAACGCCGAGGCTATTCTCGAAGAAGATCTTGTAGAGGTTGATGTACCGTACAGCTACGACGAGTTCAAGGACCTGTCCGATGCGGAGAAGAGAGCAGTGATCTATGACGTCGTTCAAACTATCCAGCCGGCAACGAAGGTAGAGGTAGCGGATCACATCCTGGAATCAGACGTGACGGACAGTAACGGGAAGAGGGCTCAGTACGTCGGGTACAGGTTGGAGAACAAGGTTTCGAATCTGAGTCGGAGGCGGCGTCCTACTGATCAGGGTAAAGATCCTTGGGAGTTCGCTGAGTCCGGCTTCGGTTTTGAGGAGGAGTCAGACCATGAAGGCCAGGACGATGAAGATGTGGAAGACGGTTCTGGGAAGTCGGAAGAGACTCAGGGGGAACTCGATCTCGATAAGAGCCAACTGCCGGACGACTCAGCGGATGACACGGATGAAGCCGATTCCGAGGAGGAATCTGAGGAAGGAGCTTACGGCTTCGAGTGGATGTCCGTCGACGAGGCCGTAGAGAAGTACAAGGAGGATAAGAGTACGAAGTTCCTGCTATGCATCCGGTCGATGAAGTCGTACACGTCGCCTATGCTGGCCGAAAAGCACGCGGAAGAAGACGAGGGGGAGGTCTGGGCTGTTACTGATGAACATCCTCCCGACGACTTCGTCCAGTAGAGGTGGTCAGTGAGTGAGCAAGTGGAAGTACATCAGGAAGGAGCATCTATTGGGCTATGCGACCTACGAGTGGATTCAGGGATTTTTCCTCGGAGCGTTCATGGCTCTAATCAGTATCTCATTCGTAGCTAACAGACTTCCGCAATCTCGGGTATACTTCGTACAAGCAGCTGTTTTCGGTCTATTCGCAGTGGTCCATTGGTACTATCGTAGAGGCCAGTTCACCCGTATCAGAAAGGCCATCGATTACGCTGGAGGTGATACTTGATTCAGGTACCGGAGACCTCCGTCGATGCGTTCCAGGAGTTGAAGCAGGAGGGTGTCATCGAGGAGCGGCAGCACCTGGCGTTGGAGACTATCCAGAAGTTCTACGATGAGCACGGGTACTGGCCGACGCAGCGTGAGGCCCACGTCTTCCTCGTTGAAGACCTGGATATCCTGGAAAAGAAGCAGCGGACCGCGGCGATCACCGATGGATACCGGTTCGTGGGTCGGAGGATGGGCGCACTCACTCAGGGCTCGGACAACGAGTACCCGGATCTGCTTGAGAAACAGGAGAAGCGGGAGCACAAGTACCTGCAGGAGGAGCATCCTGGTGCTGATTCAGGGAGGGAAGGCGAGCCGCATCGGATCATCGCTGATGTAGCTGAGAAAGAGAAGCAGGTGGACGACACTGGTTCTGAGCCACCTGCGGAGGAAAGCAGCGAAGATGCAGAGACCGAAGTCGAGATCCACTACAAAGTTGACGGTGGCAGTGAGGTCCGTACAGGGCCGCCGGAGGAAGCGATCAAGGAGACCTCGGACCTGGACTCGGTGAGGCAGCTCCTCAAAGAGAAAGGGCTTCTCGACGAGTACCAGGATCTGCTCTCTCAGCACGGGGACTTCGTCTTTGACCCTGACGAGGATCAAGCCGAGGAGGAGGAAGAATCTGAGTCAGAGGAGCGAGAAATCTTCATGAAGAACGGCAAGATCCTGGTGTAGGATTGTGGCAGATCCAGAGCATAGGATGGGGCCGAAAGAGAAGGATATCTTGGAGGCTGCGAAGGAGAAGAAGGACCAGTGCAGCACTTTCCATGTCTCAAAACGGACTCCGAAGGAGTCCCTGAAGCGGTGTGTTGAGAAAGGCTGGTTGAAGAAGGTAGACGTCGGGAAGTTCTACATCACCGAGCAGGGCGAATCCGCCCTTGACGACAGGAGGGAAATGGATCAGAGTCAGCAAGGACTGGGTGATTTCTCTTGAGCTTCGAAGAGTGCCCTGAGTGCGGTTCAAATGATGTTTCTGATCCCACTACCCGAAATACCCCGGCTGAGTGCCTGGAATGTGACTGGATAGCAGAAATCGCGGCAGAGGAAGACGTGAATGAATTGTTAAAAGAGGTCGATGAGGACACAGCTATCAGGATCAGGGACGATGATCTTCCTGATAAATATCTCGTTGAGGAGAACGGAGTCGCCATGCGCATCTGCCAGCATACGGAGTCAGATGAGTGGAAACGATGTATCTATTCTAACCTTGTGCCAGTCCACGAGCGGTGGATTAAGCATGCCTTGAGTGATCGGTGGAGTAGCTTCGAAGGGGTTGAGGTAGTTCCTCGGGAACAGGTTCCAGATATCTGTGGGACAACATGCATAGCGAAGTACTGCAATGGTGACGGTCTGTTTGTCTGTAGTGAGTGCGGTGAGAAAATTGAAGGCGGGAAGCCGTTCGCTATCCATGCCTGGGACGAGCACGGTGTCACAAGTGATCCTCGTGAGATCCGTGATCCGGCCCGTGGTCAGATGAGCCTTGGTGGGAGGTGGTCGGCCTGAATCGGCAGCAGTTGCAGCGTCAGGCTGATCGGGAGAAGCGTATCCACCGGTTGGAGCGGAGACTGGACGAGGTGAATCGCCGTAGGAAGTGGGAGACCCGGTTGTCGATCCTATTCCTGGTAGTTGCTTTCGTCGCCCTGGGTATCTTCGCCGAGAGGGTCACCCCTGTCCGGGTGGATGGCGGCACTTCGACGGAACCCACGCAGATCTCTTTCCAAGAAAGCCATGCCGACTGGCTCCAGGCGAACTATAACCAGTCAGTGGAGAACGGTTTCTGCCTCTTCGGTCAGGTCCAGGAGGAGAAGGTGGTCGTGGAGCAGGTGGAGTTCGTCGACAACCCGGTGCGGCAGAGCTACATGGGGATGAGCTTCACGTGTATCCCGCAGATCCTTGCCCGGTGGCAACCCCTGGTATCCCAGGAAGAGTACAAGCTGGTCGGTGCGATCCACACTCACCCTGAAACCGCTGAGTTGAGCCACCGTGACCTGGAGACGTTCCGCTTCTTCGATCCGGTTCTCTCTGTGTTCGGCGTCTACAACGGAGACCGGTTGACCATGTACTTGAGTCCGGACCAAGGACAGGCGATGACGAATGTGCTCCGAACCGCGTAGAAAAGGGAAAGAGGGGAAGATGTGTTTTCTGAAAATTGTGGACGTTGGAAAGCTGTGAACATACGGGAGAACGCTTTCTGCTGCTTACTCCATTTCCTGCTGTAGTCGACGTGGACCGACACGAGTCACCTCCGCCATACTGGATACTGGTCGGTTCCAGCATTTAAAGATGACATCGAGAAACAGGACATGAAATTTCATGCCCCTACATGAAGCAGAAGTTTTTAGTGAATGGCTCCTTTCAGGGCCTAGCGCAGACATGGTATTCCATGAAACGCCATGTCTGGATGGAGGAAAACAACGATGGCATCCTACGATATAATCGAGCGGTGGAAGTTCGAGGAATCGGACGACGAGGACGATGAGTCGCGGAAAGAGGTGCAGATCGTCCGGGAAAAGGATGATGACGGTATCTCCGTCAGAACAGCTTACTACGGGCCTTCCGGCAGGTACGGCCAGGACGCTCCGACGTTCCCCGTCCGCGAGGAAATCCAGCAGGACCTGTTCGAGGCACTGGAGGAGGCTTTCCCGCGTGCCCGTAAGATCCGGCGAAAGGAGAAGATCGAGGAGACGTTCAACGACTCCGACTTCGATGCGGACGAACTGCAGAAGCTGACGGAGCTGGCGGAGCAGGCCGGCGGCGTTGAAGAACTGGAAGAGCAGCTGAGTTAGAAAGGTACCAGCGACTTTCCCGAGTTTCTGTACGCTGTGAGGGTTAATACCGGTGCCTTCGTGGTGCGTAGTGTTGCATGACTTATCCTCGAACCCATGTCGACCACCGAGACCCCGATCACCACGAGAGAATCCACGATACCCGGAACATCGGCAACGCCCACGTCGTCGCCGGCGAGTTCCTGACGTCACGGTACCACGAGGCATTCCAGAACGTGCTCCACCCGCTCGGAGAATCCCTTGACACTGAGGACCTGCACGCTCTCAACGATCTCGGAGTCGTCCACGCCGACGGCAGTTTGAACGAGTTGTCTCCGATTGTCCAGACCTACGTCAGGCTCGACGACTACTGGACCCGTACCCACCGGACTTCTCTCAACGAGTTATTCGCTGAACGGCGTGCCCACGTGATCGGCTGCTGCACCCGTAACTTCATGTCCGATTTCTCTCGACGCACGCTTGAAGTCGAGTCAGGTCGGACCGGTGCCGCGCTGGATGTCACCCTTGCACCTCTTCTTGAACACGAGTTCCTCTCCGAGCCGGAGGACGATGGGGATGACTACACTGTGGAGGAACATCATGCGCTCTATCGACCCACTGAGAAGCTTTTCGACGCACTTCTTGACCAAGCTCCTGTCCTCTGTGATCTCATCCCGCCGACCGACCTCTAACTGCTGGAGGAACTGTCGACTCCGACTTTCGAGGGAACGCCTATTACACTCTCGTTTCACCATTCGACCAACGATGCGTATATCACGGGAGTTTACCTCTGAACAGTATCCTTCGGAGCAAGCCGTGGAAGAGGATGAACCTAGTTTCCGGTTAGAGACGACACTGAAGCTGGACAGTGAGGAGAAGGTTTTCGACATCAGTACCCACGAACACTATCCGGGAGACAGTACGGCGACCCAATCCTTTGGAGGTACCTTTGTTTTCTCAGACTGGTCTGACCTTCAGGACGTAGCTGATCTGCTGAAGCGTTACATCCGCGAGCAGGATGATCAGACACGGTCGATAACTGTTCCACTGGATTCTGGAACCGGATTCAACAGCAGACTTGGAAGGCATATAGAGGACATCGAGGAGGCCAGGTTCACAGTAGATGATTACCGGCTTGAGGTGGATGCAAACGGGCACCGAGGTGAGATACGGCACTACAGCAAAACCGTAGACTACACACATCAGGATCGGCGAAACGCGATGGCGTTTCTCGATATGGTCGATGAACTCTTCCAGGACTCGGATGAGGAGCCGATTCTGCACCTGGAACACCCAGATCTACGCAGTGACGCAGTTCCAGAGTACATCGACGGGCACTACCAGAGTTCCGTCAGGACTGCGTTCCGAGTCCTCGAGGAGCGGATCAGAGAGGAGGGTGGATTTTCCCAGGACAATACAGGGATGGGAATGGCAGAAGATGCGTTCAATCCAGAGCACGGCCCTCTCACCTTTTCAGAAGTTGGTGCAGAGAAGAAGGGCTGGATGTTTCTCTACGCTGGCGGTTTCGGTGCTTTACGTAACCCTCCCAGTCACCGGGACGAAGAGTCGATCGACCAACAGCGTGCTATGCAGATCCTTCACTACGTCGACCTTCTTCTTGATGTTCTCGAGACTGAGGCTGCGGAAGACTAAACCCTGTTAGCCGGTCTGATAAATCAGGACAACTCAGATACCTTCTCCTGTGATTCTTCCTGTACCTCTTCCAGCATGGGATCGAGCCTGTGTTCAATTTCGGCCAGATCCTTCCCCGAGTCGAGTTGGGTTAACGCCAGGCTTAGATCAGCAGCCGCCTGCTCCAGATTACTGACGACGTCATAGTCGACGTTCAGTGATTGTCCGACTGCTGCGTGTTTTCGGAGCTCTTCTCGCCGGGTATCGAACTTTCCTGTGGCATCAACATCGTGGTCTACCTCTCCGCTGCTCATCACATCATACCAATCTGAAAGAGTGAGTTCCGCGAGTTCGTTCGCCTTCTTGTACCAGTCTCGGCGCTCCCTCTTGTTTCGGAGATTATACTGAGCCTCAATCTGGTCTCGGGCCACCTTTCCCGATACGAAGTAGGAGACGATGCCGCCGGCTACGGCACCGAGTAGGGTGGTCGCTACAGACGTTGCCAATGACATATCCGGGAGTTCTCAAGGGCAGGACAAAATTATACCCGTTCGCTGAGTAGTGAATCCCAATCAAGCAATCATGCCTGGGGAGAAGGAGAAGCAGCACTACGTTCCCCGGTTCTACCTGAACACGTTCTCCAGGGACGAGGAGGATCCATACCGCCTCTACTGCTACGACCTGCCGGAGGACAGGGTCTTCCGCTCCAGCACGAAGAAAATCGCTCAGAGAAGCTATTTCTACGACCTGTCGGACCGGCAGTATTCCGAGAACAAGTTCGCGGACTTTGAGAGACACTTCTCCACTGTCTACTACAAATTGATCGATGCCGCCGACGTCGACGCCCTCACGCCCAGTGAGCGAAACGTCATTTCTCTCTTCATGTCTCACCAGCATATTCGGACCCTGAAGTTCCGTGAGATCGTTCGGCAGGCCTCCGAACACACATTGGAAAACGTCGAGGCCGAGGTAGAGGATGATCCTGGCCGGGAGATGGTGGAGGCCGGTACGACGGATCGAGGAGCAAAGGAGTGGCAGCTACAGCTCATGGTGAACGCCTTGGAGGGCTTCGCCGAGATCCTGTACGGGATGAACTGGTTCCTCTTTATCAATGAGACAGACTACCCGTTGTGGACGTCCGATCATCCGATAGCCATCTTCAACACGACCAACCCGAACCCGGTGCCGGAGAAAGGAGTCGAGAATCGAGGGACCAGGATCCACGTGCCGTTGACCTCGGATCTGTTGTTGGGGATGTACGATCCCAAGGCATACTTCTATCCCCTGGAGAACGCGGAGTTGACCGAGAAGAAGGACGTGGACTATCAGAACCGGCTGCAGGTCGAGCACTGTCATAGGCAGGTGTATTCCACGGAGGAGGACTTCGAGTACGCACGAGAAGTGATCGAGGAGAACCCGGAATACGCTGATACCAACTACAGTTTCCCTGACCCAGATTAGTCGATGTACGCCGGTTTCTACAACAATGGGGGTGTCGACCCCCCTTTCGAAATTTCTTTTCGAGAAAAATCCCCTCCGTGTTCGAGGCGTTGACGGATGCTTCAGCGGTGGCTACAATCCTCTACGATTCACTCGTTCGGTGACGCATGGAAACGGGATGCCATCTTTTCCCCTTGATGATGCCCGAGATCCACCCGGGAAAACACAATAACCTCTTCACCAGCTGTATTTCTGCGGTACGGAGATCGCCTGCTATTCAGGGACGGGTGGATGTGTCCCCTACGACCTTTATAAGCAAAAGTGAGAAATCTGGAGTATGCGAACAGTTTGCGAAGAAGGTGAGATCCGGCGTGAAAGGGCTTGAATACATCCTATACATCTGCTACGGGAACCATAACCGAGCCTCGTCGAACAAGGAGAAAGCTGAAGACCTGATTATCGCCCTCCGCTCTCGACACAGTATGGAGCGCGAAGATTTGATGGAATACCTCGGCTACAATCCTGAGGACGACAGCGAGGTACGCAGCTTTGACCGATTGCTTTCCCCGCTTCGAGGAGACAATGCACTCGATATTCAGGTGGTGAAGGGATTCACTCAGAGAGGAGACAAGCATTACAGCCTTTCCAGGAACACTTTCGACGCTACAAAGGATAACATGGTGAAATCGGTGAGGGACACACTCCAGAAGTCCGAAAACCAGCGTATCAAGGAGCTTTCCGAGAAGATAGAAGAAGCTGAATCTGTGTAGGTGGGGGGAGTTGAGTGAGTATCTCGTAGACCTTAGAATGGTTCCATTTCTAGAAAAAGAGCAGATTGTAGCCAGAGACATCGGGGACTCTTGTGAAAATCGGGAAGAGGTAGTAAGACGAGTCTTAAACGAGAATTTCGAGTTTACAGTAAATTTGTCTCCCTGGATGGATCCTGATGATCTCAAGTGGAATCTTTGGGAAGAAGATATCAAGGTTGATGCAGTGCCATTTTTGGAAACAGGAGTATTTGACGTCCTCGCCGTAGATAAGAGCGGAGAGCTGAGGTTTATCGAGGTGAAGTCTCCAGAAGATGGTTTGAGAGAATCTCAGTTACACTGGATGAGAAAGCATGGGGTAGAAAAGGGAATAGCTTGGGTTCTGGAAAAGCCGGATAGAGTAGATGCACCTGAAAAGGTGATTGGAGATTCTGAACTTTTTGAATTGGAATCCGAGGTAGCTTCGAGAAAAAAGGCGGTGAAGAGAATATTGTGGGTCGCCTATGCAAATCACACCCAGGCTAAAGAACATAGAGAGATGGCGGAAGTCATTATCCAACGGCTTCGGAGAGACGATCTCGTGAAGAAGCAGGAGTTGATGGAGGAAGTCGGCCTCGAACCTGACTCTGAGAACGATGACCAGAAGTTCAAGCGGGTGATGCGGCCGTTGAAAGGCCAGAAGAACAGCAATCCTCTGGACATCCAGTTCGTGGTCCAGAGAAGGTTAGACGACGGCAGTTTCTACGCCCTGTCCCGTGATGCGTTCGATGCTTCAAGTAGGACAGTGATACAGAATCTTCGGCGCTTCATAGACTCAGAGCCTCGTCGAGAGATGATTGAGTTGAAGGAAGAGAATCAAGATCTTCAACAGAGGGTTGAGGAACTCGAGGACCGTCTCGATCAGCTTCGAGGTTAGACGCCGAGTTCTTCTCTCAGGTTGAAGTAGTACGGGAAGCCGTAGTACGTGGAGCTGTTCTGGCGTGTGTTCTCCGGCTGAGATTTCTTCCACCACTTGTCGACTTCTCCGTTCTCCAGGCGTAGTTTGAACAGCCAGGCCCAGCCATCGTTGCCGCCTCTGGAGGTCATAGCGGCGTATACTCCGTTAGGAAGGTTTCCGAACTGTTTCTCGAAGTAATGCTCGAAGTCGTCCTGGTCTTTCAAGTCGTAGATGCTGGTGCCTTTCACCGGATCTCTGGGCAAGTACAGGTTTCGTCGAGGCCTGTACTTCTGTTTGTTGAGGAGGGTGCCGCCGTTCTTTCCGTCGATCTCTGTGATAGTGTAGAGCGCGTACTTCTTTCCTGGTTTGAAGTTGCGGTTGTCTATAAATAGCTGTAGTGCGTCTTCTATATCCATTTCTGAAGTGGTTCACCTGTTGTTCGCTGGTTGTTGAGTGGTTTTGAACACTCACTTGCTGATTTGGGGGAGAGGGCTGAGGGTGCGAACACCCCCCTTTTGTCACGTGCCCGTGGCGACGCGATTTCACGCCCATTATGTAATATAATAGAAGTGTACGACGCAGAGGTTTAAATTTACCCTGGCCATGGCATTCCTCTTCGTGCCCCTCTCCCCCTCCGGGCGCTTGATTTTGAATTTTTCTTCGACGGGTAGACTGACCCAAGTCATTTAAAAGACGGTTGGCCAGTCATGTATAGGTCGTTCCATAAGGAGGGGAGAGACCTCCATATCCCTCTCTGCTTTGCTGGGATAGCTCAGTTCGATCAGAGCGGGCCAGCGTTCCAGGATGCTAAATCCCCATCCCCTCCCCCTCATATCGTGCATACGCAGCTCGTGAAAGCCTGGAAAGCTGTGAGTTGCATATGTACGGAGAACCTGGAGCGGTGGCCGTCAGTCCCCGGTTCAAATCCGGGTCCCGGCGATTTGCGGCTGGCAATCCCTAACTGCCCTCAAAATCGTTGAAGTATGTTAGAACTATGGCTTTGAGGTCATAGTTATCGGGTTAAGTTCCCGTCCTCGGCCATCGACGTGAAACTGGCCGGGTGCCTCAGTAGCTCAGTCTGGAAGGAGCACTCGTGACAGGCGCTGGCTTTTGAAGCCGACTGGCGTTCTGCCGGGTGAGGCCGGTTCTGCTGTGAAAGGCGAGAGCCACGGGTTCAAATCCCGTCTGAGGCGATGCGCCGGTTAATGGTTCAGCAGCTGCGGTGGGGAAACCCGTAAACTCACGTGAGGTACCGTAAGCGTCGTTCCCTCTGTCCGGCCAGCCGGATATGGCTGACTTACGAAAGGAGGTCTACCCTGCGATCAGCAAGGGCCTAAGTCCGGTCTCTACTGTTTTGCCCCTGTAGCTCAGATAGGCTGCGTTTCGATGGTAAAGTATCGTAGCGGGCGACGGCCTATGCGGAAGAGCGGCTCCCATCAAGGAGCAGGCCTGGGTTCAAGTCCCAGCAGGGGCTTCGGCCGGATACTCGGGCATACGAACCGGGTCAAAGTGTAGGAGGGAAACGCCTGCAGTCCGGCCTCTACTGTTTGCGTCCGTGGTCCAGCGGTCAACGACACTGGGCAAGGCGTCTTCGCACGCTACGCCGGAGAGAAAGTCTCCGAGCACTGTGAACCAAGCGAGCCGTAGCACACGGCCTCTATATACTGATACGCAGAAGTGCCGGTAGCGAGGAAGCCCTGGAGACCTGGGTTCGAATCCCAGCGGACGCATTTCCACTGATGAAGCGATTACCGAGACGGAGATGCACAGTATGCGGAGAGACAGTTCAGCAAGGACTCTGTAGTCCGTACTGTACGCTGACTCTGCTACTACGGGAGTTGCGGTGGCGCTTCATCTGCTGGAAGGACAACTAACGGTGTACTACAAGTGGAACAGGCTCACGACTTCGGAGACAAGGTAGACGATACCGGCGAACTCATCAAAACCCTTCAGAACCGGCTGCAGGAGCTTGAGGACGAGGCCGAGGAGATCCGAGAGGAACGGTTCGGCCAGCTGGCCGAGAAGATCGATGTCGAGACCTCGGACGTCGACGTCGAGGAACTGCAGGAGTTCCTGAAGAAGCCTTACCTTGTCAACGAGCAGGGCGAGGACGAGTACCAGGTTATCGTCCCGGAGTTCCTTGATTTCCAGGTGGGTCGGCTGGACCGCCGCGTGAATAACTACAACGTGTTCGTGGTCGACAAGTACACGAAGTGGATGCACGGTGTCCCGGAGTTCCTGAAGGAGGAGATAGATCTGGACGACGATGATTCCAAGTTCCAGGTCAGGGGCGACATCCTCGAGTTCGAGGAAGAGGAGAAGGACCGTGTCGAGGCGGACGATGACCTGAACCAGCACTTAGAGAATGTTGAGGACGATAAGGCGACGATCAAGCAGGGTTCTGAGTTCGAGTTGATTGCGGATCTTATCGAGAAAGGTGAGCTGCCGTTTACTCCTCAACCTGTCCAGGACGAGGATCTTCGTGACCCGGAAGTCGGCTTCGAGCTACGTGGCTACCAGGAGGATGGGCTTGATAGGTTCATGGAGCAGGGTCACGCCTGTTTCTGCTGGATGACCGGTGCGGGGAAGTCCTTCCCGTCGATGGAGGCTCTCGACTCGCTGAGGTACAGTGAGGAGGATGCGAAGAAGGCGGTGGTGGTTCAGAGCCGGTTGACGAAGCAGCAGTGGGAGGAATACTTCGAGGAGTATGCTCCACGGCTACTGGACGAGGTTGAGGTCGTCACATACCACTCCATCGACAAGCTGGAAGGGGAGTATCAACTAGTAGTATTTGATGAGTGCTTAACTGGAGATACCGAAGTTGAGACCAAGGATGGACGCACCACATTTTCTGAGATAGATGACGTATTCGACTTAGATTCGGGATGGGAGAGGGATGTCGACTTGAGTGTTAAGTCATTTGATCCGGACCAGGGAGAATATCTCTGGGATGAAGTAAAAGGGATCTACAAGACATACTCTGAAGTAAAGAGTATTGAGACCAGTCGAGGAAGAGTTCTGAAAGCAACTTCGAATCATCGACATCTGGTATTTGACAAGGATTCTTTCGAGGTAAGAGAGCAAAGGGATATATCAGAAGGGGATTTCCTCATACAGCCTTTGAAGCGTCCTGAACGAGTTTATGAGGATTGCCCAAGAGAGGAGCTGATTGGATGGTATATTGGAGATGGCCACATCAATGAGTATGGTAACGGGAAGTTCTCTTTTGCGAGTAATGCAGATGAACAGATTTCCATAATTTCTGGTCTCTGTGACAAGCTAGGGTTTGAATATTCTGTTTTTGAGAATAGCAGGGGAGATATTACGATCTATATTCCAGATTTCAAGGAGGATCTGGAGTGGAACGGAGAGTGTGGAAATAAGACTGAAACAGTGAGAGTTCCGGATAATGCCTACAATTGGGATGAGGGTAGGACTTCATCTCTTCTACGAGGGTTATTTGATGCCGAAGGTTCAGTTAGTAAAAAATCGCAAATCCAATTCAACACAGTATCGGAGGGACTAGCTGATGACGTAGAACGCCTTCTACAGAAACTTGGGATTGATTCTACGAGGCAGAATATAGAGAAGAAAAATAGTTGTCATAATACTCAATATCGGATTCATATTCCCGCTCACTACAATTCTGTATTCAGTCAGCAAATCGGATTCAGGATGGATCATAAGCAGAAACGAGTCGAGTCTATTGGAAATCCTGACACAGCGTTGCCGGTTTCTGATATTCTGGAATCAATCAAAGAGGATCTCAATCTGACGCACGACGAATTAGCGGGTATGGCTGGTGTGAGCCGACAGACTATGGGAGGTGCGATTAGAGGAGAACACAGATTAGGCCAGACTCATCTAAATGAGTTGTCAGATAGTTTGTGGCTCTATAGTAGGATGAACGGATCTGCAAAAATGAGGAAGCAGTTCTCTGTCCCTTACTCGGAGATAGCAGAAGCAACGGATAGATCGGTAAGTTATATTTCTAAGCAGCTACGCGGCGATTCCAGTTTGGATTCAGAACTCAAGAGATCAATCGAAGAAATTATTCAGACAAGAAAGGAGAAGGCGGCAGAATGGGCTGAGAAATTAAGGAAGATCCAACATCTAAATGTGGTAGAAGTCGATAATGTGGAACAGATAGGAACTCGAACAGTTTACGACTTCGAAACTGAGACTCACAGCTTCATAGCCAACGGATTCCTGACTCATAACTGCCATAAATTACCTGCTGACACCTTCTCTAAGGGTGCGACGATTCCGATGAAGTATCGGATTGGGACTACTGCTTCTCCGTACCGGGAGGACGGCAGGCAGAACTACGTGTTCGCGTTGACCGGTCCGCCGGTCGGCCTGGATTGGGAGAAGACAGCAGAATTGATGGAGAAGACGTACCACGAAGTGAACGTCCATATCGTGGATGAGCCTCGGGAGAAGATACAGAGGATGCAAGAGGTCTTGGACGACGTCGGGGAGAAGCGTACCTTGATTTTCTCCGACAGCCTGGACTTCGGGGACGAGATAGCTGAAGCGACAGGCTTGGAGTTCGTGAATGGTGAGGATGGCAGCAACCAGCTTGACCGTATTCACGATGCGCTCGATGAGGATGGGAAGGTCGTGGTGTCCCGTGTAGCTGACCACGGTTTTTCGCGGGACGACCTTCAGGTGGTTCTGGAGGCCGATTTCCTGTACGGTTCGAGGCGTCAGCAGCTGCAGAGGACAGGCCGATTGTTCCATGGAGAGGGACAGAGGCACGATATCTTCTTCACCCGTGGCGAGTTCAACAAGCACCAGAAACGCCTGTTCTCCTTGGTCGAAAAAGGGTTCGAGCTGAATTTCGTGGACCAGGAGGAGCGAGTTGAGGTCCCGGAGAAATACCAGTCACGAGTTGACCTGGATATGGAAGACCGTGGAGAGAAGGTACAATCTGGGGACGACGAGCCGGTTCAGTCGAGCGTCAGTGCGGATGGTTTCCTGGAGCACTCAAAGATTCAGAAAGAGATTGAGAAAGCGGTTCAGGATAACGGCAGGGTCAGAGATGAGACACTGAAAGAAGTATTAATAGAGATCGATCTTGCTAAGGATGGATTGACTAACGAAGAGATTTCAGAAAGGCTTGGAAATCCGATAACCGAGCCGCACAGACTTACATCTGGGTTTAGGAACCATGAGCCGCCGATTCTGGTTCAAGATGACGAGAAGAGGAACCAGTTCAACACGGAGCTGCTGGATGAACTGAAAGAGGTTGAGGAGCGGCGAAAGCGCAGAGAGAAGCGGAAGGAGCAACTGAACTTCTGAGAAGGAGGTTTAAGCACGAGGACGACCGACCACACGTCAAATGGCGTGGAACGATTTGGCGGACAGGGTTCTTGCGGACAGTAACCGGAAGAGGGAGATCGAGATAGAGAATAGGTCCGAGTACGACCAGTGGGTTTCCGAGCTATATTCTGAGATGGAGGTCTTCGTGAAGCGTGTGAACGGCCTGGACCTGAGTGAAGCGGGGGGCCGTGACCAGTTCTATAATTTCGCTGGAAGGCTTTCTGACCGCCTACTGGAGTTACGGGAGCGTAGTGAGTCGTCAGCTGCTCCTGCAGAGGCATTGATCCAGTTGGAGGAGTTGATCGAGAAGATCAACGAATCCTCTTCGCAGATCCATGTTTCAGTTGCGTATATCGGAGAGGACCCGTTTGAGAAGGCGAGACGGGAGAAGAAGAGGAAGGAGCGTGAACGGGAGAAGAC